>Ga0335073_10009367_pt1 | contig 13742 bp, 12 predicted proteins | sample Lox_Sample_22_FD_207093 | JGI IMG/M metagenome (GOLD analysis project Ga0335073, IMG submission 207093) | Soil microbial communities from Loxahatchee National Wildlife Refuge, Florida, United States - Lox_Sample_2.2 | ecosystem: Environmental > Terrestrial > Soil > Wetlands | place: USA... | reverse complement strand
CGGCGGGGCCTACGGCGGCGAGCATCGACTACCTGGCGCCGGGGGCCGTGCCTGCGTCGGATCCGGTGGCGCTGGTGGCGACGAGCCATGCGGACCCGTCGAAAACGGGGACGTCAATGGTGACGATTTCGCAGGCCACGGGCGCGGTAGGCGTGGCAGTTTCCCCGACATATGCATTCATAGCGGCTTCGGGTGCTGGCGCAAGCGCAGAACAGTTTTTCGCAAGCGTGACCGGCACGGGCAACACGAGCGTGACCTGGAGCGTGCAGAGCGGGGTCGCGGGACAGGGCTGCGCGGGATCGGCGTGCGGGACGGTGAGCGCGAGCGGCCTTTACACCGCGCCGACGGCGGCGCCGTCTCCGAATGCGATCTCGGTGGTCGCGACGAGCTCGGCCGACCCGACGAAATCCGCGTCGGCGACGGTCGCGGTGAAGACCGGACCGGCGATCGAAGTGATTTTGCCGTCGAGCGTGATGGCCGGCGCCGTTGAGGGATTTCCCCTGGCGATTCAGGGCGGGAATTTCGTGGCGGGAAGCGGAGCTGCGGCGTCCGTGATTCTGATCAACGGCGCGGCGCGAAGAACGACGTGCGCCAGCACATCCGAGTGCACGACCGCGCTGAATCCCGGCGACGTGGCGGCGGCCGGGACGCTTACGCTGCAAGTGCAGAATCCGGGCAATCCTGCGCCACTGTCGAATCCGGCGCCGTTTGTCGTGGCGCCGTTCGACGTTTCGATCGACACCATCACGCCGACAGCGGCACAGCCGGTGGCTGCCGGGAACGATTTGATCGTCGTCGATCCGACGACGGCGGCGGAGTCTTCGCCGATCAACGTCGATTTCATCGGATTGCTGACCGGCGGGAACAACTGCGGCGTGCAGGGCTCGCCGCTGACCGTGACGCGCCCCGCCTCGGGCACGGCGATCACGAGCATTTGCGTCCACGGCACGGGCCTCGATCCGAGCTTCACGTACACGTTCGGTGGGCCGGGCTCGCCGCCGAACGCCGGCGACATCGGCGTCACGGCTTCGGCGATCACGGGGCTTTTCCCGAACATGATCGAACTCGATTTACAGCTTTCGAGCAGCACGGCGCCCGGCCTGCGGACGCTTTTCATCACGACGCTCAACAACGATCGCGCCGTGGCGACGGGAATGCTGGAAGTGCAATGACAAGGATTTGGAAGAATCTCGGGAGGTGAAAATGACGCGCAGTCGATATCGGAGTTCCAGGGGACTTTTGCGGCGCGCGGCTGTGGCGGCGACGGTGGCGCTGGCGCTCGTTGCGGCGCGGCCCGCGGGTGCGACGGCCCTGATGCAAATGTCGCTCGATCAAATCTCGCGGGCGGCGCAGGCGATCGTCCGGGCGCGCTGCATCGGCAACTCGACTCGGTGGGATGCAGGCGAAATCTGGACGTTCACGTCCTTCGAAGTCGAAGAGACCTGGCGCGGCTCGACGGCGTTGCAGATTTCCGTGCGGCTACTCGGCGGACGCGTCGCGGACATCACGTCCACGGTTTCCGGCGTCCCGCGATTTCATAAGGGCGAGGAAGTAATTCTCTTTCTCGAGGCCACGCCGCGGCGCGATTATTCGATCGTGAGCTGGGAGCAGGGCACATTTCGCATTGTGAAAGACGCACGGAGCGGCGACGAAGTCGCGGTGCAGGATACGGCGTCTTTTCCGGTGTTCGATTCCGCAACGCGGCGGTTTGAAACGGCCGGGATCCGCAATCTGCCGGTGGCGGCGCTGCGATCGCGCGTCGCGACCGCTCTCGGCGGCACAGCGAAGCGGCAGCCATGAAGCACGCGCATGCGGCCGCCGCTGCGTGGGTTGTTCTGTGGGCGCTTTCCGTTTCCCCGGCGAACGCTTATCTGACGGATTCGACGGTGCCACAGTCCGGCGGATGCCCCGCGCTTGATCGTTGGAATCTTTCGGCGGCTCTACCGCTCGAGCGCCAGTGGAGCACGTCGCTGCCGGGTTCGCCGCAGACGATTCTCACGGTGGCGGCCGCGGGATCGGGCGCGCAACTTAATGAAATCGAGCAGGCGATTTCGGACTCGTTCGGCGCGTGGTCGGGCGTGACGGGGACGACGTTGAACGCGGCTGCCTATCCCCGCGCGATCGGTCCGCTCGCGCGGGTGAGCGCCGCCGACTCGTGCACGAACGACAACGAAAGCAACATCGACGGGCTGAACACAATCTGCTTCAACCAGTCGAGCATGGGCTTCACGACCGGAGTGCTGGCGTTTACGCGAGTGATCACGGCAAATGCTCCCGGCGTTGTGGTGGGATCGGAAGCGCCTGCTTCGTTCGCCGGGCAGATTCTCGATTCGGATACGCTTTTCCGCAACGACGGCCAAGCGACGTTTGCGACGCCTGCCGCACTCGCGACGCCGCAAGGCCAGGGTGCCTACGATCTCGAGTCGCTGCTGATCCACGAGATTGGGCACTGGTTGGGCTTCGATCATTCGGCGATCTGGCGCGCGATCATGTTCCCATATGCGCCTCCGCCCGGCACGTTTCTCGGCAGCCGGCCGACAGCGCAGGCTCCCGACGGCCCGCTTTCCGACGACGATCGCGCCGGCATTCGCCTGCTCTATCCCGATCCAAACGATGCGGTGAACGTGGGCGCGATCCTTGGGCGCGTGCTTCCGGCAAATCCCTTTGCGCTCGCGACGCTCGCTTCACCCGCGCCCGGCAGTTTTGTGACGGGAGTCTTCGGGGCGCACGTGGTGGCGGTCGACAGCGATACGGGGGCGGTGATCGCGGGAACGCTGGGAGGGTGGACGTGCGATCCTTCGAGCTCGACGCTGCAATTCGACGGCTCGTTCGATATCGAACGGCTGCCAGTGGGGCACACATACGTGATTTACGCGGAACCGCTGGTGGGGCTCGCGTTGCCAGCCGACTTCAGCGACGCGCTCCGTGATCTGTGCGCGTCCTCCGAGACAACAGTGTGTGCCACGCCGCCCGTCGATACGAATTTCAATCCGCGGTTTCTGCCGGATGCCCCCTGACGAGCTCGCCTGCAGAAAACAACAGCGGCTCCCGAAATTTCCGGGAGCCGCTGAGTTTTCGACCGGATTCGATGCCTTAGTTCGGCAACAAGTATTGCGTGAACCCGATCGTATTCGTGTCGCGGAACATGGGCGTTCGCGGTGGCAACAACGACGGAGTGAGGAAGTCGGTGTCGAAGTTGTATCCGCGGTTTGCCGGAGAGTAGACCGTGTTGTTCGAACCGTCCTTGTAAACACCGACCGCCTGACGGTTGTAGAAGAGGCTGACGATCGAACCCTTATAGTTGAGGGCGATCCCACTCCAGCTTTCCATCTGGCGCAGGAAGTTGTGAACTCCGCCATCCGTCCCGAAGTCCTGATAGCAGGTGTATTGGGTCGGCTGGGTGAAGGAGATTCCCTTGCCGGCCGCGATCGCGACGCGATAGGCGGTTGCGGTGGCGGTGCGCCAGCCCGTGTCGTAGGTCGAGGTGATTGAGTTGACGTCGTTCCAGTTGTCGGAAAGGAACGTCACCGCGTCGGCGATGATCGAAGTTGCGCCGTAGGGCGTGGTGAAGGAACCGCCCGGAGCGTTGAAGTCTCCCTGGATGTACACCGGGTTTTCCGACGCGATCGCGAGGCCACAGTTATTGCCGTTCGGGCAAGTTCCGAGGTTGATCGTGCTCCCGTTGATGAGCTTTAGGGCGCGGCGGAAGAAGAGAGGCGGGTTTTCGCGAGCCTCCTGAGGGTTCTTCACGTACCAGCCTGGCCAAACCTTGGGGCCGCCGGCCACGGGCACCGAGATGTAAGATGGGTTGGTGGTGCACTTCCAGTTAGGCTGCAACACGCTACTACTCGAATTGCTGAGCGACCCGAAGGACCCGTCCATTAGAGTGTAAAGGTTGTTTAGGCCGTACGCGCCACCTGCGGTGAGCGGGTAAGGCGCCACGCCAGGTTGGGCTCCGTAGGTTTGCAAAGTCGTGTCCTGCGGAGAATCGAACTCCTCCGAGCCTTGCAGGGTGTTATCCGGGCAGCCGTACTGGCTCGCCGGGTTGATGACGTCGTTGAAGCCGTACTCTCCGGTTTCGTTGGTGGATGGAGAGGCTGGAGGCCACCCACTGACAAGCGGCGTGGCAATGTAGTTGCCCCGCCGGTCGGAGAAGTACACCGTGAAGTCGTTCGATGAAGTGTTCGGATCCTTGGTCGATTTTCCGGTATTTCCGATGGATCCTGTAAACCACTTCTGAAGATTGTTCACATCCAGCTCTACGTAATACATCAGACCACCGAGCGTCGGGGATATCTTGCAGGTCCCCGATCCGTTGGGGCACCAGTCTCGCCCGTTGCCCTCGCGGGAATCGAAGAGAACGTTGGGCCAGACGTCGGTGGTCGTGAGAGAACTGATATGGCTCGTGCCGCAAGGGTCGGACGATCCAGAAGACGGATTGTCGCGGACGCGCTCGAGACGAATGATCGCGTTGGGATTGGGATAGCCGCACGTCGACGGTGAAATTTCTTTTGTGGGCAACGCAGGCAGTGTTGGTGGATTGACCCAGGTCCATGGGTTACCTGAGCTGACGTACGGATCGGTATTTCTGCCGACATATCCGAGGCCGAGAATTTCGGCGGTGACGTCCTGGTAGGTGCCGCAAGGAACGCCGTAGGTTGTTTGCGCTTCGATCTTGATATAGCCCTTGATGATTGGTGTGCCGTTCGGAACCCAATAACCGTCGGTGGAGGAATAGGTCGATCCCGCGGCGCCCGAGACCGCGAGAGGCATAAGGTTGGAGCCAGCACCCCCCGGCTCGCTGTGCGCCTGCGTCTCGATGGCTTGCAGAGTCGCGTTTCCGGAACTGCTGCTGCTCCAGGCTCCGGTCTGCGCCTGGGCTCCGGCCTGAGCCAAAAGACTTAGATCCACCGGAGCACTGGATGTCTCGCACGGCAGGCCGGTGATGTCGAGTGGATTATCCGAGAGCAGAATGCGGAGGCTCGCCTGCGAGTAGTAGCGTTCGCCGAGCTTGCCGGGATTGCCGGTCGTAGTGTTGTCCTCGCCTTGCTGTGGCCGACGGATCAAGTCGATCGGAGTGCCGCCAATCAGGGGCGTGGCGACCTCGAGATTCAACGCGCTCACGCCGGTGGCATTGGTCCCCGTGTATGTGGGAGGATCCTGGTCTCCGTCGCGAATGTAGCCGTTGTAAGTACCGATGGAAATGTTCGACCAGTGGGTGTTTTCAGCCGAACCGAGCGTTCCGACCAGGCTACCCTCGGTGGTTTGAAGAGCGCGATAGTTGCCGGGACCGGTGAGGACGTTGACGGTGCCCGTGTATCCGGTTGCAGTCGGCCAGCCGTTGGATAGGTTGGTGCGGATCACTTCGCCGTAGGCGGTTACTTTGTCGCCGAGGGTCAGGGTGCCGCCTTCGGCCAAATACAGGTTCCCGTTGGTGTGTACGCGCCCGCCGAAATTGAAGTCGGGGCCGGCGAAGAAGCTAAGATCGGTCTGGGAGAAGATTCCAAACTGGAAGAGGGGGATACCGACCGTCTGGACGACGCGCTGCAGCTTCACTTCGCCGCCGTTGGGGCCTTGGGCAATGACGCTCAGCGTGTAGGGAGTGACCAGCCCCTGCATTCCCTGATAAGGGCCGGCGGTGATCGTCTCGTTTTGAGAGACGGGGTTGCCATTCTTATCAGCCTGGAAGTTGATGGCGTAGCCGGAGCCGGCAGTGCCCTTCGCGGGATCGATGAAGGTCGTGCCGGGGATGTTGGGCTCGTTCGCAACGCCTTGGAGGGCCGTGATCTCAGTGCCCGTGGGTGCGTAGTTTTGGGCGAACAAGTTATTGAGGTTGGCGGTCAGTTGCTCCATACCACCCTCGGCGGCGTAGAAAGCCGCCTGCCGCTGATTCGTGGCGCCGCTCATGGTCTGATCCGTCATCACCGACCAAGAGAATCCCACGATGATCGCGGAAATGAGCAGCAAAACGAGCAGCGCCGTAATCAGCGCCATGCCCTTTTCGAGGTTGGTCTTCACGAGCGTTCTCCTTGATGCGACGGGTTGCACGTATTAGTTGTAGCGGTTCTGAAACGCCAAGCTGCGCATGCTGATTTGGGTCACGAGGTTCGTCCGAAAGTACTGGTTCGTGACGCTGTAGGGATATTCGGATCGCGCAGCCAGATAAATATTCACCTTGCGGATTTGGCTCGGCGAATCGGGAGCGACAATCTGTCGCTCGTCGATTCCTGGCGCGACCGTCCAGTTGATCAAATCGTACGAGATCTGGAGGTTTTCCATGACCTGGCCGACTTCCTGGGGGGCGTTGAAGTTTACCTGCCGCACCAGCATCGGGACCTGGGGGTTGGCAGTGTTGAGGAAGTAGGTGATCATCCAGATGCGCGTCATACTGATCGGCGGATAGACGCCGCCGACCTTCAACTGCTGGATCGTCCCCGAAGTGGCCACCGCGCCGTTGAATCCGAAGGCGTCCCCGGAGGAGAAGTACACGACATTTCCGATTACGTTCGTTACCTGCTGGATAATGTTTCCGCCTTGCGCGCTGGTCAGCATCACAAGGTCGCCCGGTTGCAGTTTCACGTTGCCTGTAATGGCGGTCGATAGGGTGCACCCGGCATCCGTGGTGTCGACCGTGATGGTCGAGCCATCGCCAGCGATCAGGCCGGCGCAAGCAGGATTCGCCGGGTTATTGATAGGCGCCATCGATCCCCAAGGGAGGGTGTTATCGGCGTAGATCACGGTGATGACGTCGGTCGCGTTGCCGAGGGAGACGGGGCCATTGGTATAGCCCGGCGTAATGGCCGTAAGCGTCGACTGCACCGGGAACGCGAGGCCAGCAGGGCCGGGACGATTAATCGCTGGGCTGCCCGCACCGGAGTAGGGAATGAGGATGCCGCCAATCGGGATGCCCGAGCCGGCCTGGACGATGTCGCGCGCCATGAGGTTGAGGCCGGAGCGCAGATTGTCCTGGACGTCGGCCATCTTGGTGATGGCTTCGCTGGTGTGCATGGCATCCCGCAGCGTGCCTAGGGTGGCGGCAACGACGATGAGGAGGATCGCCAGTGCGACCATCAACTCGATCAGGCTGAATCCTTTGGCGCGTTTCATGCTGGGCTCCCTCGCGGCTCCGCTTAGAATGAGGACGAGATATACGTAACGAGCTGATACTGCTTGCTCAGTTTTCCAGACGTGTAATTGATCGTGACCGTGATGGAGTTCAGTCCGGTCGAGACCGGGGCGATAGCGATCGTTCGCGTGAAATTCTTCAGGGGTATGCTTATGTCGTCGGCAGTCCCCAGGATACCGTCGGGGCCGGGCTCGACGATCGAATCGATCGCGTTGGCGGCGCAGTCGTCGTCGGTCGTTCCAACGATACCGTCCGCGCCGGGATTACACAGAAGAGTGGAGCCCGTGGTGAAGATTCCACCGTTGGACGTGTTGGCGATCGACGAAAACGGCACGGCATTGGAGTCGCGCGCCGTAAAAATGCTTTCCACGGCTTCCTGAGCCTTCTGCTGGGCGATGAAGTCGTCCTGCGAGGTGGCCATGTAGGTGATGCCGGCCGCGAAGGTTGCCGCTAGACTCAAGACGCCGAACATGAGCACGACAATGGCGATCATCGTTTCGAGCAGAGTGAAGCCCGCTTGGGGCTTTCTTCGGCGAGCGGCCGCTATTCCGAGTTTGGAAATCATTGTTCCCACCCCGTTCCATTGCTCCGATACATGCGGATCTTGCCCGTGGCACCTAGCACCGTCACGGCTCGCGCCGTGGTCGGTATGCCCGGAATCCCCATGAAGACCGTTCCGTTCACGAGGTTGCCCGACCCATCCACGAAGGTTCCGTCGCTTTGAAACGCCATGCCCACCGGCCCGTTGTTGAGGCCCTCAAAGTAAATCGCGTCGTTATTTCCAAACGCGTCGGGCGTATCCGGCATGCCCATGAGCGTGAACACGACGGGAGTCTGAATGGGGACGGTGCTAAGAGCCGTCGTTCCTGAAGGGAGATTTACCTGGGTGAGCGTGATCGAGTTCCCACCGCTGAAAGTGATTTGGACATCGCGGCGCTGCTCGATGGCTCTCTCGCGCGCATACCTGAGTTGCGAGGCCACCTGAACCATGGCGGCATCCGCCAGGAATTGCTGCTTGGTCGGGTTCAACGCAATGATGGCCATCCCGGCGATGATCATGATGATCAGCACCACGATCATCATTTCGACAATCGAGAAACCGCGCTCTCTGCCGGGGGCCAAGGTCGGATCTACTCTGCGCTGGTTCACGCTGGCATCCTCGCTCGCCGGCTCAAGGGAGTGCTGAGCCGGTGGTTTCGAGCGTGATTTGTGCATGTGGGAGGCCAGCAGCGCGAGGTCGCCAAGTCCCGCGAAGACAATGGGTTCCAGGAGGTGACACCGTTTGTCGGTTACTGCTTGGAATCAGGCGGGGCGAAAACGTAACCGAACCGAACGCGACCTACAGGGTTTCTTGTATGATCAACGGGCCCATCCAACTCGGGAGACACGGCTCCTGACTCGATTCGTTCACGAACAACTGTTGCCGGTCGCCCATGCCCGTCATACTATCGCTCACAGGGCAGGCGCGAGAAAAATCGATCGACCCGCCAGTTCGCTATGACGTCAACCCGCACGCGTGAAAATCGCCGCAACCCGCGCACGGAAGTTGCGAAGGGGATCTGGGTGTCCTGGCAGACGACGGGAGCCAAGACGGTTTCGCGCGTACGAGATCTGAGCATTGGCGGAGTGTTCGTATCGACGACGGCGCCGCCGGCCGTCGGCGCCGCTGTGAAACTGTTGTTCGCGTTGCCGGAGGGCGAAGTGCGCATTGAAGGAATCGTGCGCTATGCGGACGCGAAAAAGGGAATGGGAATCGAATTCGTTCGCATGGGGGCTGCAGACGGTGCGCGTTTCCGCGAACTGTTGCGCCGCCTCAACAACTGAACTTTCCCCCGCTGCTATTTCAGCGATTTATTCAGGAAGTTGACGCTGCGCGTCCAAGCATCCGCCGCGGCTTCGGGACGGTACGCGGTCGCGTTGGTGGAATTCTCGAATGCGTGGCCGGCTCCGTCGAAGACTTTCATATCGACGCTTTTCCCGAGCGCGGTCATCGTCTTTTGAAACAGCGCCACGTCGTTCGGGGTGATACCTCGGTCGAGTGCGCCGAAATTTCCGAGAATCGGCGCGCCGATTTGCTGCAGGTCCGTCGGATCGGTAGGGAGCGCTCCATAGTTCACGACGCAAGCGGCCAGCCGCGGTTCGTGAATCGCAAGCTGCAACGAGAACCCACCTCCCATGCACCAGCCGATCGATCCGATGTGCCCGTGATCGACGTCTTTGCGCGTGCTCAAATAGTTGAAGGCCGCTTTCAGATCACTGACGGCGCGGTCCTCCGGAAGCCCGCGCATCAATTCGTGAGCTTCCTCGGGATCGTTCGTCACTTTTCCGCGATAGAGGTCGACGGCCAGAGCGACGTAACCCTGGCCGGCGAGCTTTTCGGTTTCGCCCTTCACCCAATCGGTGAGGCCCCACCATTCGTGAATTACAACAAGCCCCGGATAACGCCCGGGCTTCTCCGGAGTCGCAAGGAATCCACTGAGGCCTTCCGTGCCATTCGGAATCTGCACAGTCTCCGTTTTCGGCGCATCTCCCTGCACGGTCAGGATCGCCGCCGCAACTAATCCCAGCAACATCGCTGCCGCGAGTACTCTCAGGGCGTGCCTCATAGTGCCTCCGTGCGCATGGCGAAGAATTCCTCAGGCAGCGCGCTCGACCTGTACGGCGGTGCCGTACGCAATCACTTCGGTGACGCCTTGCATCACTTCGGTGGCATCGTAGCGCACGCCGATCACGGCGTTTGCGCCGCGTTCGACGGCGTGCTCCATCATCAGATCAAGCGCCTGCTCGCGCGCCTTCTCGCACATCTCCTCGAAGAGCGTGATATTTCCGCCGACGATTGTTTGCAGGGACGCGCCCATCGTCCCGAGAACGCTGCGGGAGCGCACCGTGATGCCCCGCACCAGTCCCAGATTCCTGACGATTCGATATCCCGGCAGATCGAACGCGGTGGTGACCATTGCGGCATTCACGCTGACGTTCATTTGTCGCGGTCCTCGTTTCGCCGTCCGGCTAGCGCGCGGATAGGCTTTGCTCTTGCAGCGGTGCTTTCTGCTTGAGAATTTTGATGAACTCGCGCATCCACGCCGGATGATCGGGCCAGGCCCGAGCGGAGACCATCTGCCCGTCGACTACTGCCTCCGAATTCACAAACTCGGCGCCGGCTGCACGCACGTCGGGCTCGAGCGCCGGATACGCCGCTGTGCGCTTGCCCTTAAGCACGCCGGCGGCAAGCAGCACGAGCGGGGCGTGGCACAGTTGGGCCACGGGCTTGCTCTGCTGGAAGAAGTGCTGAACGATCCGCCGGCAATCGGCATCGTTGCGAATGTATTCCGGCGCGCGGCCCCCCGGAATCACGACGGCGGCGTAATCCGCGGGATTCACGTCGGCGAAGGCGAGATCCGCATCCCAGGTGTATCCGGGCTTTTCCGTGTAGGTGTCATAGCCCGGCTCGAAATCGTGGACGACGAAATGGAGCTTCTTTTTCTGTGGTGCAGCGATCTTCACGTCGTAGCCTTCTTCGCGAAGGCGCTGATAGGGATACATCACCTCGAGCGACTCCGCCGCATCTCCGGTCAAGATCAATATCTTTGGCGCCGCCATGGTCCACCTCCCGGGTCTATTCCAAGCGGGGAGGATATCACACCCACCCGCCAAGGGTTCTGATGCGACTGCTATACTCGGCGATGCCAATCCCAACAGGAGGAAACAAGCGATGCCTGAACTCGCGCCGGTGGTCGTATCCACGCTTGCGGCTTATTACGAAGAGGTTCGGGACCGCATCCACCAGTGGGTTGCGCCGATTTCGACGGAGCAGCTTTGGACGCGCCCTTTTCTCTACGGCAACAGCATCGGCCACCTGCTTCTGCATCTCACGGGGAACCTGAATCACTATATCGGCGCGCGCATTGCAGGCACCGGATACGTTCGCAACCGGCCGCTCGAATTCAGCGATACGTCGAAGCGGCCGAAGGAGGAGGTTCTCGCCGACTTCGACCGAGCGATCGCGATGGTGGTGGCGGCGATCCGAAAAGAATCAGCCGAAGACCTGGTCGCGCCTTATTCCGATCCGACCGAGCCTCGCGCCAACTCGCATTTCGCGACTTTCCTGCGCATGGTCGCGCACGCCTACCATCACACCGGCCAGATCATATACTTGGTGAAGGAACTCACGAAGACCGGGTAGACGGTACAGCAAAGCGCCGTCTCGCGAAACGGGCTATGTTTGCCAAGGGTCTAAGAGTTCGACTGGGATGTTTGTGAAGTCGCTTGAATTGCGCGAAAGGATCGAGCCGTTCAGAGGTCAATGTCTCGATCTTCGCCTCGATCGCGGTTCCAGTCCAGTTCAATGCCGACGAGCGGGGAGTGCCGGAAGAATTCCACGAGGCTTTTCGGTTGGTGCGCTCTTCGGGCCGTTCGTACTATTCCTCAGAGAGGACCACGACTTCTTCCCTTCGGTGTGGCGTCACGAGTTGAGGACCTTCGGTCCGGGCCTTTCGAAACAGCTCGCCGAAACGGCTTTCGCGGTTTGCAATTGCGAAGGGACGCCGGTCGTCTTGCGAGGTTCGGAGCGGCGCTGGCGTTTGGATGCGGCTTTGGACATACCTCTCCTTTAGCGACGAGTCTGACTACACCACTCATCGACCGTCAGAGGGCGCTTCTCAAGTCCCTAGCACCTAGCACCGGTCGCTCCTTGAAAGTGGCGAATTACCGCTGGGAAAGTAGGAGCAGGAGTGGTGTGAGCAGAGCGAGATCAGCGCTGACTCTGACCGTGTACGGCGAGATTCTTCTCCACCGCCAGCCGAGGACGCCAAGCGCAATCGCGCTCAACCCTTCAGCGAGAAGAATCGGCCGAGACAAGGGAAACCACTGGCTCGCCATCGCACACAGGGCCAGGATTCCGATCGTCGCGCCGAATGCCATGAGGTGACGCCCCAAGAGAACAGTGGATTCGTGCGGGCGATCCAAGCTGCTCCCGCGTAGCTTCACCCATTCAGAGTATTCAATGAAGAGAGTGTTCATCCAAAGCACGGCGAGAAACAACAGGAGCGGCAGCAAGAATCGCACGCGGAGTTGCACCTGAATGCGCACGGGCATCAGCGTCCCCGCGGCGAACAGAATCGCAACGGCCATCTCCTTCGGAAACCACTGGCAGGCGCGGCTTCCGGCCAAGTGAACCACCGCGAGATATCCCCCGACGACGGCTGCCAGCAAGATTCCGTCGCGGCGCATCTGCAAACCGAGATCGGCGAAGGCCATCCAAGAAGTCGCGAGCAGCACCGCGAGAAATGCCGGCACAAAGGCGACCCGATACCGGCGGTAAAACTGATGCCGCAAGGCCTCAGGAGCGACGTCCCCCGGCTGATAGCTATCAAGGATTCGGTCCGCGACATAGATCAGCCAGATCACCGAGCCGAGCACAACAGGGACGACAGGCGACAGATGGACGTGCAGAGCCTTCGCGAAGAGGAGCTGCCACAAGATCGCGACCAGCGGAGCATCCAGGCTAAGCAGATGGAGTCCAGACCAGCATTGTTTGGCGAACTCCAGAAAGAAAACGGCCACAGAAACGCGGTTCTCGATACGTGCTTCGCGATGCGGCAAGGAAGGTGCGTCCCATTCGATCGCCGCGCTCTCCCGGCGCTCGACCGTTTTTTTCGCCGTGTCGATTCGTTCCATCTTTTAGGATACCGCACTTCCCGGCGGCGGCCGAAATACACAGAAGTACCCCTTGCGCTCGCGTTCGCAACGTGCCAGCCTGAGATTGTTGTCGAGATTCGATTGCGGTTCGCGGACCGCGCCGGAACGGAGTAGAATCCAGCTTTTGCGCGTCACTTCCGGAAAGGAGATATCCCGATGAGTGCAACCTCTGCCGCAGGACCTTCCGCTTCGACGATCGACGCGATCAAGGAGAAAGCGCGCAGGCTCGCGATCTTGTCGATGATGTCGACCACCGCTGCCGGATCGGGCCATCCCACGTCGTGCCTCTCGGCTGCCGAGTTGATGGCCGGCATTTTCTTTTACGCAATGAAGTTCGATCCGAAGGACCCTAACTCGAAGGATTCGGATCGCTTCGTGATGTCGAAGGGCCACGCAGCGCCGATCCTGTATGCGGCGCTCGCGGAGGCGGGCGTGTTTCCGGAATCGCGTGTGATGACGCTGCGCCAATTCTCGAGCGAACTCGAGGGCCATCCGACGCCTCGCATCCCGGGAGTGGATGCCGCGACCGGATCTCTCGGCCAGGGGTTTTCCGTTGGAGCGGGACTGGCGATCGGCGCCCGGCTGGATAAGATTGCGGCCCGGGTGTACGTGTTGCTCGGCGACGGAGAGATGGCGGAGGGGCAAGTTTGGGAAGCGGCTGCATTCGCGGGGCACTACAAGCTCGATAACCTGACGGTGTTCGCGGACGTGAACGCGCTCGGCCAAAGCGAGCCGACGATGTATCAGCACGACATGGAGACTTACCGGCGCAAGTTCGAGTCGGAGGGATTCGCCGCGGAAGTGATCGATGGGCACGACGTGGGTGCGGTTCTGGCGGCGCTGGATCGCGCCAAGGCGACGAAAGGCAAGCCGCAAGCGATCCTTGCACGCACGATCAAGGGACACGGAGTGAGCTTTG
>Ga0335073_10009366_pt1 | contig 13743 bp, 13 predicted proteins | sample Lox_Sample_22_FD_207093 | JGI IMG/M metagenome (GOLD analysis project Ga0335073, IMG submission 207093) | Soil microbial communities from Loxahatchee National Wildlife Refuge, Florida, United States - Lox_Sample_2.2 | ecosystem: Environmental > Terrestrial > Soil > Wetlands | place: USA... | reverse complement strand
CGGGCGGGTACGTTCGGGCGAAAACTGGAGGAGGGGATGAAAGGGAGCGCCCTTTCTTGCCCGCAGCACCTAGCCTGTCGGTATGTCGGTGCTGTGGGAGCGGCTGTCGGGGACGCAGGCGGTGCCGCCGGCGTGGGTGGTCGTGGTGAGCGGGCTCGCGGCGCTGGCGGTGGTGCTGGACGTGCGGGGGTGGCACCTGGCGCGCAACGCGATCACGATCGCGCATGAGGGCGGGCACGCGCTGGCGTCGGTGCTGACCGGGCGGCGGCTGGAGGGGATCCGGCTGCATTCCGACACCTCGGGAGAGACGGTCTCGCGGGGGCGCGGGTCCGGGCCCGGGATGGTGCTGACGGCTTTGGCGGGGTACGTGACGCCGCCGCTGCTGGGGGCCGGGGCGGCGGTGCTGCTGTTCACCCATCACGTGACGCTGCTGCTGTGGGCGTTCCTGGTGCTGCTGGTGGCGTGCTTCCTGGCGATGCGCAACGCCTACGGGGTGCTGGTGGCGCTGGTGGCCGGGGGCGCGGTGTTCGTGGTGTCGGCGTTCGCTTCGGCGCTGGTGCAGGCGCTGTTCAGCTACGCGGTGGCGTGGTTTTTGCTGTTCGGGGGGCTGCGGCCGGTGGTCGAGCTGGCGCGGTCACGGCGGCGGACGGTGCGGCGGTGGCGGGGCGGGATGTCCGACGCGGACCAGCTGGCGCGGCTGACCGGGGTGGCCGGCGGGGTGTGGGTGTTCCTGTTCGCGTTCGTCGCCGTGGTCGCGATTGTCGTGGGGGCGCGGCTGCTCGTGCCGGCGAGCGTGCACCTGCCGCGGGTTCAGTGAGGGCCTGGCGCCAGCGGGTGTTGTGCGATGAAGCAGAGAGCTTGTTCCCTAGGTGTCGCGAAGGGATTTTCCGGTTCGCCTTGACCGCGAACTTCCCGGTAGGTCAGGGGCGCTGACCAGGTCAGGCTGCTTCGGTGCCGGGTTCGATGAAGGCCAACCGCTGGTCGCCGAAGTCGGCGATGATCTCCAAGCGGCCACCGAGGGCTTCGACGTAGGCGGCCAGGGTGCGCAGTTCGGTGGTGCCTGGCTTGGCGTGCTCGATGGCGGACACGCGGCCCTGGGTGATGCCCATCCGGTCAGCGACCTGGGCCTGGGTGATGCCGAGCCGACGGCGCATCTCGGCGAGCCGGAAGGCGCGCTGCTCGGCGCGGAGCTGCTCCATCCCGGCAGCGATGGCGGCCCTGTCGGCAGGATCGGGATAGAACTCGGCGAGGAACTCATCCCGGGTGTAGTGGGGAAACTCGCTGCTGCTCATCGAATGTCCTCTTGTTTCAGGTAGTCCTCGTAACGCTATCCGGCCAGCGGGATCGCCTGACGGTACCAGGCCTCCCATTTACCAGCCTTATCTCCGGCTACTAGGAGGACCGCGTTCCGGCGGGGATCGAAGATATACAGAATGCGGATCTCGCTGCGCCCGGCGGAACCTGGCCGCAACTCCTTAAGGTTGCTCAGCCGGGAGTGGTGGGCACGGTCGGCGAGCGGGCGGCCAAGCTCCGGCCCGGCTTCGAGCAACATGCCGATGGCCTGGCCGACCTGGATCGCGCTGGCCCGGTCACGCTTGCGCAAGTCGTGCAGCCATACCCGGACCTCCGGCGTCATGACCAGGGAATAGGCCACCTCAGCCGCCTCTCAGCAGGGCAAGCATTACGTAGACATGATATCACATCAGCATGATATTGTGCGGCTTACCGAACCGGTTGATTATCCGTGCTGGCGCTTGGAGTGAGTGCGAGTCTGCGCGGGTCAGAGAAGCCGAGACCAGCGTAGCCGGGGGCGCGTTTGGCGAGCATGGCGGCGAGGACACCTGTCCGCTCATCGAGGTAGTCGTGGACTTCGGCGGTGGTCTTGTTCTCGTGCGAGCGCAGGATCCGGCCCACGTACTGGGTCAGGCCGCCCTTGTTGGCGACCGGTGCGGCGAGGAACAAGGTATCTAGGGCCGGGCAGTCGAAGCCTTCGCCTGCGTACGGGCCGGTGGCCACGACCAAGAGCGGCGGCCCGCCGGGCTGTGGCTGCAGGCGGGCCAGCGCCGCCGCGCGGCTCTTGGCACCCATCCCGCCGCGAAGAATAACGGGGTCATGCCCGGCCTCGCGCAGCAAGCCGGCGAACTTTTCCAAGTGGCTGGTCCGGTTGGTGAGGACCAGGCAGTTGCGGTCCTTACTGAGGGCGGCGAGGACGTCCGCGATGACCTGCCGGGCCCGCTGATCATCAGCGGCCAGATGCCGGAAGATGGTCGTCATGCCCCCAGGGCGGGACGGATCGGCGTCGCCGTCGTACCGGTAAGCAGTCGGGTGAAGGTACAACACCGGAGTGGGCCGACCGGTGCCCAAAAGCGTCTCCTGCCCTGCCGGGTCACGGGAGAGTGTGATGGTGTGCCGTACTGGTCCGACTTGCATGGCGATCAGGTCGTCGAGCTTGTCGCGACGGTAGGGGGTGGCGGTCAGCCCGAGCCAGCGGCGTGCCGGGATCTGCTTGACCGCGTGCTCGAACGCGGCGGCCGGGACGTGATGGCATTCGTCAGCGACGATAAGGCCGTACCCGCCCGTCAGCTCCCCGACGTCGTCGCGGCGGGACAAGGACTGCAAGGTGATGACATCGATAGAACCGCGCAGCTTGGCCCGGCCGCCGCCGAGCTGCCCGGCTTTGACGCCGAGGAACTCGGCGATTCTGGCTCGCCACTGGTCAGCGAGTGTCTTGCGGTCCACAAGGACGAGAGTGGAGACCTGATGCGCCGCGATGACGGCACACGCCATCACGGTCTTGCCCGTTCCGGGCGGCGCGACCAGCACCCCCAGATCGTGCCCGCTCAAGACCTGGACGGCCGCCTGCTGCGGACCAGTCAGCGCGGCCGAGCAGGTGAATGCCTGCGTGGTGCCGACCGCGCGCTCATCGGTCAGGTCCAGCTTGCTGCCTGCCTGCGCGGCGAGTTCGGTCACGGTGGTGAGCATGCCCCGCGGCACGATCAGCCCGCCGTCGATGGTCTCGTCGAAGAACTGCAGGAACCGGGGGATGTCCCAGGTGGAGGCGCGCATCCGCTGCTTTTCGTAAAACTGCGGGTTGTGCATCGAGGCGGCGTGCCGCAGCGACGCGGCGAGCGCGGGGGTCAGGTTGGCCAGCTCGACTCGGATGCCCGCGCCGAGCCGGGCCCGTACGACGGTCGCCGCCTCGGGCCTGATCTGCGTGGAAACTGGCGCGGTAAGCCTGGTGACCTGGCTGCCCGCCGGGACCCGCCCTGCCTTATCCGCGGCCCGACTCACTTCCTTGGGCGTCATGCGGCCAAGCGTTGACAGGTAAGACCACTGGTCCTGGTGCGGCTCGAGATTCTCCAGGTTCAGGAATACCGTCGCGTTGCGGTCCCGGGCTGACCGGAACAGCGGCAGCGCAATCAGGTTTCCCACACCGCCGAAGGGGAGCAGGTCCTGGGACGGGAACAACCGGTCATAACTAGCCAGGTTCACCTTCCCGCGAATCGCCATCGCCTCGCGCAGCAGGCCGGTGCCCAGCCGCCGCGCGGTCTCCGCAGGCACTGCTGCGGTGAAGAAAACCCACGCGTGCATACCCACCCCGGAACGCGACACCTCCAGCGCCACCGGCACCCCGAACGCCCGCCCCGCCTTGACGTACATCAGCGCCTCCGTCAGCGCGTCCTGCCCGTCGAAGTCAGCGGCCAGCCACCAACACTTGTCGCCGTCCAGCAGCGGATAAACGCCGACGTGCGCATCGCCCTTCAGATGAGCAGCCAGCACACTCGTGGTCAGCGGCAGATAGTCCCGCTTCTCGTGCGGGACCCCGCGCTGCCACCCGCCGCGGACCGCGGGAAGCCAGCCCTTCCAGTCAGTACGGAAGTTCTCGATCCGGGTGGCGTAGATGTCGGTACGCGCCGCGAACAGCGCCCGGAAGAACGCCACCTTCGCGTCATTAGGCGAATCTTTATGGACCGGTCCCGGCGGTGCATCAAAGAAACCCGCCTGCGCCGGACCGGGCGGCGCGGCCTGCCGCGGGCTCAGCTCAAGCATCTTCAGCAGGCTGCTCGTGCCGGCCAGCGTGCACCTGCCGCGGGTTCAGTGAGGGCCCAGCGGTAAGGGATATTCCGCGTCGCACCAGGCCAGGCCGGTATCGGACTGGCGACTACGTGGGTGGTCCGGCGCCCGGGTCTTATTGCCGTGATGTGCGAGGCTAGGTGGCTATGTCTGCCGATTCCGTCTCCACCGGCCCGCGCGGCGAGCTGCCCGGCGCGGACCGCCTGCTCACCCTGTCTGACGGTGTAGTGGCGATCGCCATCACGCTGCTGGTCCTGCAACTGGATGTGCCGTCCGTTGCCAGCCTCGCCGACCCCAACTCGGCCTCCCAGCTCGCGGCCGCGCTCGGTAAAGGTGCTGACCAGCTGATCAGCTACGCGATCTCGTTCTTCGTCATCGCCGAGTACTGGCTTGTCCACCACCGGGTCTTCCGCCGGATCAGCGGGCAGCAGGAGGGCCTGGCCTGGTGGAACTTCGCTTTCCTGTTCACCATCACCATCATGCCTTTCACCAGCGACCTGCTCGGGAAGTACTCCGCCAACCCGCTCGCCATCGACATCTTCGCGTTCAACCTCCTGCTCGCCACCGTGGCGACTCAGCTGACCGTGATCTACGCACGCCGCCGGGATCTGGTGACCCCCGAGAGCGCGCGGGAAACGCGGGCGGCGCGGTACCGCGGCGCCGCAAGCGTTTTCGTCATTGCCTTGTCCATCGGCATCGCCTGGGTGAATCCCGGCGCCGCCAAATACTTCTGGCTGCTGCTGGCCGTCGTGCCCCACATCGCCGACCGATCGTCCGGCCGCTTGTCCGGCCGCCAGTCCGCCTCAACGGAACTCGGTTAGGGGGCGGTGATGGCCCAGCGGATGGCGTGGACCATCGCGTGGCCAGCCGGGCGGACCAGCAGGGTCTCAGATACCGGGAGGCGGGGCAGGCGGAGCTGCCGGCGGGCCCAGCCGGGCAGCAGCGAGACCGCGCCCGCGGCCAGTACCGTGTAGGGCGCCCGGGCGATCGGCGGCAGCGGGGGACGCAGCAGCAGGAACCGGGCCGCGTCGCGGGCCTGGGCGGTGGCGGCCAGTTCTGGCCGGTAGGCGTTGATCCGGGCGGTGAGTTCGGCTTCGGTGCGGGGCGGGTCCGGCACGCCCAGGCCGGCGCCGATCCGGGCCATATCGGCGACGTATCCGTCCCGCCCAGCCTGGTCCAGCGGCTGCGCGCCGAACCTGGTGTGCGCGCGCAGGAAGCTGTCGGTCTCGGCGATGTGCACCCAGGTGAGCAGGTGCGGGTCGGATGCAGCGTACGGCCGCCCGTCGGGCGCGATCCCGGTGATCTGCCGGTGCACCGCCCGGACCCGCGCGATCGCCTCCTGGGCGTCGCTGGCCTGGCCGAATGTGGTGACCGCGAGGAAGTAGCTGGTGCGCTGCAACCGCCCCCACGGGTCGCCGCGGTACCCCGAGTGCCCGGCCACCGCAGCCATCGCCAGCGGGTGCAGCGACTGCAGCAGCAGCGCCCTGATCCCGCCGGCGAACATCGACGCATCCGCGTGCACCTGCCGGACCGGCCGGCCCGCGGGGAACCAGCCCTCGCCGGCCAGCCGCCGCCGCGCCGGGTCCGGCGGCCCGGAGACCCGCTCGATGATCGCGGCGCCGATACGGCGCCGAACCCGGTCGGCGACATCACGGCCTTCCATCTCGCCATTATCCCTGCGACGGTGACGTCTCCGCAGAAGCGCATTGTGCAGAATTTCACAAGACGTTTCCGCGGAAACGCCCTCTCATGCCGCCCCGGGCGGCATGCGGGCCCTGGCGGGGTGGACGGCGAGGGCCCGCACGTCTGCGCTCAGCGGGTGGCTGGGCGCACAGTGGCCGTGGCGGCCGGGGCACGCGCAAGGTCGGTCACGCTGGCAGTTCCGTCCCGGCCTGCTCCGCCACCAGGTAGGTGGCGTACCAGGCGGGCCAGTTCTCGTCGTGGGCCGAGCGGTGGAAAAGGTGCGAGTGCCCGGTGCGCTTCTGGTGTTCGAGGTGGGCGGCCTCGGCACGCTGAAGGGCGCTTGTCAGGTCCGCCGCGGATGCGAATGCCGTCTCACCGGTGTCGATCCGGCCGGGCAGCCGCGTGGTGACCTCCTGGACCAGCCATGTATTGCCGTCGGGATCGGTGACCGAGAAGAACGACCCGTAGCTGGTGCGCTCGGGGTCCGGGCCTGGCTGCCGCGCCTCGGGCGGGAACGGCGGACCGTGCCAGATCTCGCTGGCGTCGATGCCGTGGCGGGTGACTTCGTCGCGGGCCGCTTCGATGTCGGAAACGATCAGCCCGCCCTCGGCCGAGCCCGGGGCGGCTGTCGTGATTCCCTGGCCGAAAGTGACCGAGGCCGCGGAGCCGGGGGGCGTGAACTGGACGATGCGAAGGCCGTCCAGCGGGGCGTCGTCGGCGTCGAGCCGCCAGCCCAGGCGCTGGTAGAACTGCTTGGATCGGTCGACGTCGGACACCGGGATGATCTGGACCTCGAACTTCATATCAACCTTCCCTTCGGCCGTGTCGCGGCTCGGGCTGTGTACTTCGGTGGAGCTCATGGCTGCCTCCTAGGTTGTGTCCGGGGCGGGTCAGGCGACCTGAGGGTAAAGGCCGGCGACTCCGGCGGAGAGCCCCGCGAGGACGCTCCTGCTGGTGTCGTCGGCGATGATCTCGGCGTCGCCGGCCTCGATGCCCTCGATAGCCAGCTTGGCGATGGCGGCTGGGTCCAGCTTGGGGACGTCGAGATGGCGGGTCATGTCGGTGTCCATGTAGGCGACGTGCAGGGCGGTCACCCGGGTGCCCTGCGCCGCCAGTTCCAGGCGCAGGGCGTTGGTCAGCGACCACTCCGCCGACTTGGCGGCGCAGTAGGCGCCGGAGCGGGGGATGCTCAGCCAGGACAGCACCGACAAGACGTTCAGCACCGAGCTGCTGCCGTTGGCGGCCAGTTGCGGGCTGAAGGCCCGGGTCACCGCGAGAGTGCCGAAGAAGTGGGTGTCCATCTCCAGCCGGATGGCGGCCGGGTCCCCGGTCAGCAGCGACGATCCGGTCGACGAGCCCGCGTTGTTGACCAGGATCGCCACGCCGCTCGCGGCCTGCGCCGCCGCGGCGACCGACGCCGGGTCGGTGATATCCAGGGCGATCGGGGTCACCCCCGCCAGGTCCACGGCCCGGGGGTCGCGGGCCCCGGCGTAGACGCGGGCGCCCCGGTCGCGAAGTTCCGTGGCCAGGTGCCGTCCCAGGCCACGGTTGGCCCCGGTCACCAGCGCGGTCTTTCCTGTGATGTCCATGATGTCTCTCCCTGTGAGTACGGGTTTTGGAAGCGCAGGATCCGCGGCTGCGGGTCCCAACGCTTGGTCTTCGTTCGGTACTCTGCGTGCCGGCGCGCACGGTCAGCGAGAGGGGAAATACTCAAAGCACTGCTCATTGCCCAGGTGCTGCCTTGAAGACGGACGCCTGGACGCAGCGGAGCGGCTAGCTAAGCGGCCCTCACCGTCCGGCTGACGCGGCGACCCAGGCGGCAACCTGGGCTCGTGAGGTGAAGCCGAGCTTGGTGAGGATGTGCTCCACGTGGTTTTCGGCGGTCCGCTGCGAGATCACCAGCTCGGCGGCGATGTCCTTGTTGCTGCGGCCCCCGGCGATCAGCTGGGCCACCTGCAGTTCCCGGGGCGTCAACGGCACATCCTCGGACACGGCCGGCGCCGGCGGCTTTTCTCGGCGCTTCTCCGGCGGCTGCTGCAGGGCGAAGGCAACGACATCCCCGGCGGACAGTTCCAGACCACGGCAGTAGGCGGCCCCGAACGCTTCGTCGCCCAGGCCATGACGGGCCTGCCGCTCGCAATCCCGCTGATGGCCCGCGATGGGCTGGTGGCCGTCCAGGGTCGTGCCCATGGACTGGCAGAGGCCGGCAGCGGCGCCGAGCAGGACCGCGGCGCGCTCGTGCTGCTGCTGCGACGCGGCGATCCAGGCCAGCGCTTCCACACACCAGATGGAGCCCATCCGGTCGTTGCCGTGCAGCCGCAGGCTCTGTTGTTGCAGCCCGGTGGCCCGGTCGAGGTCACCCCGCCTCCAGGCCGCCGCCCCTGTCGCCCACAGTGAGTACGCGCAGTACGCACGGCGGATGTACTCGCTGCCGGCCTCGGTTAGCGCGCCAAGCTCCCGGTGACAGGCCACGGCGCGCTCTTCGTCACCGGCCAGGCCCGCGGCGTTCGCCAGGTCGAGCAGCAGCTGGGCCCGCTGGCGGCTGCGGACGGCGGCCGCGGGCAAGGCCGCCAGCCCGTCCTCGAGATGGACGATGGCTTGCGGCAGGTCACCGGCGAGCATGCGGGCAGCTCCCGCTGCCCAGGCGGCGAACGCCGAGGTGGCTGGCTCGTTCAGCTGCCGGGCCAGGCCGGTGCCCTGCTCCAGCAGCGGTTGCACGGCGTCGCGGTCGACGCTGGCGGCAGCCAGGAAACTGGCGAGCAGCAGCCCCCGGGCCCGCCACACGGTGGGCTCCCGGGCCTGGGCCAGGACTTGGCCCAGCCGGTACCGGCCTTCGCTGAAATGCCCAGCGATGAAGTAGTAAAAAATCCAGACGTGCTCTGCGATGCGCAGCCCGGCCTCGGCCTCGCCCGGCTCGGTCTGGCAGAAGTCCTGCGCCGCGTTCACGTTGGCGTGCTCCCGGAACAGCCGGGCCGTCACGTCCGCGACCTGCGGACTCAGCCAGTCGAGGTCGGCCTGCCGGGCCAGCCGTTCATGCCAGTCCCGGTGCCGCCGGCGCAGCACCGTGTACTCGCCGGACTCCTGCAGGCGTTCCAGACCGTACTCGCGCAGGGTTTCCGGCAGCCGGTACCGGGGGGCGCCGTCGCCGTGGCCGTGACCGTGGCCGACGGTCAGGATCGACTTGCCGGCCAGCGCGGCCAGCAGCTCAAGCACCTCTTCGGCGGCCAGCCGGTGATCGGCGCAGATGCCCTCGGCCGCGTCCAGCTCAAACCCGCCGGCGAACACCGACAGCCGGGCCCACAACAGCCGCTCGGCGGCGCTGCACAGCCCATAACTCCATTCGACTGAAGCTCGCAGCGTCTGCTGGCGGGTCGGCCGGGTGCGGCCGCCCCGGGTGAGCAGGCCCAGCCGGTCGCCCAGCCTTGTGTCGATCTGCGCAGGGGACAGTACCGGCAGCCGCGCCGCGGCCAGCTCGATGGCCAGCGGCAGCCCCTCCAGCCGACCGCAGATCCCGGCTACCGCCGCCGCGTTCGCCTCGGTCACCGCGAACCCCGGCACCACCTGCGCCGCCCGCTCGACGAACAAGACGGCCGCCGGGGACCGCGTCAGCTCCGCCACCGTCGGCCGGCGCCCCGGCTCCGGCGTCGCCAGCGGCGGCACCGCCAGCACCGTCTCCCCGGTCATGTTCAGCGATTCCCGGCTGGTGGCCAGCACCCGCAGCCCGGCCGCCGTCCGCAGCAGCAGGTCGGCCAGCTTGGCCGCCGCGTCCACGAGGTGCTCGCAGTTGTCCAGCACCAGCAGGAGCTGCCGCCCGCCCAGATAATCCGCCAGCATCGCAGTCGGCGCATAACCGGCCCGGTCCTGCAGACCCAGCGCTCCCGCCACCGCCTGCGCCACCAGCGCCTGGTCGCGCACCTGGTCCAGCTGGACCAGCCACACCCCGTCGCGGAACGCCCGTCGCAACTCGGCCGCGGCCCGTAGCGCCAATCGGGTCTTGCCGACCCCGCCGACCCCGGTCAGCGTCACCAGCCGGGAGCCAGCCAGCAGCCGCTTGACCTCGGCCACCTCACCACGGCGGCCGACGAAGCTCGTCAGCTCCGCCGGCAGATTCCCCGCCGCGCGCCGCACCGGTGCCATGACACCTAGCCCCCGGGCTCAGCCACCAAGGATGGGCGCAGGCGCTGCCGCCGACTGCTCACATGCTTCATTACGCAGGTGCTCCTTGCTCGACCAAGATTACATGCGGCTACAGTGGCGCCCCAGCAGTCCGATCGCGCCCGTGAAATCCCCGGTCGCTACCCTGGCCGTCTTTCACTGTCGGGCCAGCCGCACAACTCCGGAACTAAGCTCACGGCTTCTTGCCGACACCGCCCCACATGCCGGCCCGTGCCGCTGCCTCCGCGTCGCTGTCCGGACGCCACTGCTGGATCGGGACGACGCCCGGCTCGATCAGGTCTACGCCGTCGAAGAACCTGGTGACCTGCTCACGGCTGCGCGGGGTGACCCGCTGGGCCATCGACTGGCTGAGCTTGGCCAGGGCCTGCGCCAGTCCCGGCGCCAGGGTATGCATGTCGCTTGGCGGGTGCGAGATCACCACGAAGCTACCCGGGGGGACCGCCTCTAGCAGCCGGGCGACAACCCGGTACGGGTCGTCCTTGTCCTCGATGAACTGCAATATCGCCACCAGCATCAGGCCAACTGGCTGGCTGAAGTCCAGCAATTTCGCGGCCTCGGCGAGGATCGTGGCGACGTCGCGGGCATCAGCGTCGAGGTAGCCGGTGGCGCCTTGGGGGTCGCTGGTCAGCAGCGCCCGCGCATGCGCGAGGACCACCGGGTCATTGTCGACGTAAACCACCCGGGTCTGAGGCGCGACCGCCTGGGCGACCTCATGCGTGTTGTCCGCCGAGGGCAGCCCGGTGCCGATGTCAAGGAACTGCCGGATGCCTACCTCGGCCGCGAGGTACCGGACGGTCCGGCGGAGGAACGCGCGGTTGGCCCGGACGGAGGAGAGCATGTCCGGATAACCCTGAAGCGTCTCATCGCCCGCTTCCCGGTCCGCCGCGTAATTGTCCTTGCCACCCAGCCAGTAGTCATACACACGGGCAATGTGCGCCACGCTGGTGTCAAACCGGGAGGGCTCACCCTCCTCAGCAGGCACGTCGCTTTGCCATAGACCGCCGCTCATCGGCGCTGCTTCCCTCCGTCGCCCCGGCAACATCCTTGGAATCCGAACAAATCATACTAATCAGCGGTACTCGTGGCCGGGCATCGGGTTACTCGTTGCCGCCATTCTCGGCGGATGCGCGTCACGGGCGGATGCATTATCGTGTGAGTGCCAGATTGCGCTGCGTGTGCGTCTTGGAGGGTCGTGGCCATGGATCCTGATGTCCCTTCGGCGAAGATCAACACCACGGTGCCGGTATCGGCCCGGATCTGGAATTACTGGCTGGGCGGCAAGGATTACTACCCGGTCGACAAGGAGGCCGGCGATCAGTTCGCACAGCTGTATCCAGGCATTTTCGATGAGGCCCGTGCGTCGCGGTATTTCATCGCCCGGGTGGTCCGCTACCTAGCGGGCGAGGCGGGGATCCGCCAGTTCCTGGACATCGGCACCGGGCTGCCGAGCCATGACAACACGCATGAGATCGCCCAGCAGGTGGCCCCGGACTCGAAGATCGTCTACGCGGACAATGACCCGCTGGTCCTAGCGCATGCCCGGGCACTGCTGACCAGCAGCGCGGCGGGCGGCACCGACTACATCGACGCTGACCTCAACCACCCGGAAGCCGTGCTCCGGGTCGCCAGGGAAAAGCTCGATTTCACCCGTCCGGTCGCGATCATGCTGATGGGCGTCCTGGCCCACATCGGCAACCCCGAGGTGGACGACGACCGCGCCGTCCAGTCGATCGTGGGCACACTCAAGGCCGCGCTGCCTTCCGGTGGCTATCTCGCGATCTATGACTCCTCCGATGTGGATCCCGGGCTGAATGACGCGCTGCACAAGTACAACGAGAGCGGCGCCGACCCGTACCGGGTGCGCAGCCGGGATCAGATCGCGCGCTACTTCGACGGGCTGGACCTGGTCGATCCTGGCGTGGTGCCGATCCAGCAGTGGCGCCCGGACAACAACCAGTTCGACCCGCCTAAGAACTTGACCAACCTGGGCGGCGTCGCCAGGAAGCCGTTATCCGGATCGCCTGCCGGAGTGTTCAATAGCCCAGGGTGAACCGCTCGTTCACGTGCCGTGCATGCTCGATCTCATCGACGACCGCGACAGCGAAATCCTCGGTGGAGACTCGGCTCTTACCGTCCGCACCGACGATGAGGCCATCCAGCGCGCTGCGGTACTTTCCGGTCCGGGAGCCGGGCCCGATCAGCGCGGGCGGGCTGATCATAGTCCAGCGAACATCGGTAATGGCGCGAAGATAGTCGAGCGCGTCGCCGCCCGCGCGCATGATCTGACGCAGCGGCTCGGACAGTCCCTCGGCGTCCCAGAGTCGCTTATCACCAGCGGTTCGCAGCGATCCGGCTCCGCCGACCGTGATCAGACGTGGGCCGGCCGGGCCGCTGTCGAGTGCGCGCAGCCCGGCAACCAGCGATCTCGCGGCCGGTTCGGCCGTGGCGAGATGCCCGGCAACGTCGCCGTGGCCACCACCGGCCGCGCTGACCACTACGTCCTGGCCTGTGGCGGCGGAGATGACCGACGCCGGATCGAGGACGTCGCCGGTCACGACGCGCAGCGCAGGATGAGGCCGGGTCAGCTTCGCGCGATGAACGACGGCCACGACGTCATGGCCACGATCGAGCGCCTCGCTCAAGATGCGGCCGCCGATCATCCCGGTGGCGCCAAAAAGAGCGATCCTCGCCATCAATATCTCCGTTGAAGATGTGTCGATCGCCGCTGCAATAGCCTCGTATCTCACTATTCGATCGCTGCGTTCGTAGTTTTGTATTGGTGTTAATTCAGGGTTTCATCTTAGTTTGCTGCTATGACTTCAGTGGAACGCGATATCGCCTACGGCGACCACCCTCGGCAAATGCTAGATGTCCACACCGCCAACCCTTCCGAATTCGTCTCCGACGGGGCTCCCCGGAACGTCACGACTGACGCGGAGCGTCCTGCCATCATCGACATCCACGGCGGTGGCTGGTACCGCGGCAACAAGGAAAAGGAAGACTCGATCGCCGCGGAGTTCGCCACGCGCGGATACATCGTCTTCAGCCCTAACTACCGGCTGGCGCCCGAGTTCCCGTTCCCGATTCCCAGGGAGGACGTGCTCGCCGCCTACCAGTGGGCGCTGGACTCCAGCTACGAGTTCGACCGTGACCGGGTGGTGTTCTTCGGCGGTTCCGCCGGGGGCAACCTCTCCGTCGAGGCTGCCATGGCGACGGGCCGGCCGGGCGCGTCCTGGTCGGGGATCTTCGATCTCGAGGGCTTCATCGCAGAGACGGACGGCAAGGTCGCCGAAGGGCCGCTACAGCCCGACGATCCGAGCGCCTCGAACCTGGCCATCGACCAGGGCGGCCCCGACGACCCGTTCATGATCGCCTTCATCCTCACCTACGTGAACCACGACCGCTCGCAGCTGAAAGCGGCGACCACGCGCCTGCGGGTGACGAAGGACTCGGGCCCCGTCTACCTCGCCAACTCGGCGAACGAGATGGTGCACGTGGACGACCCCATCAGCCTGCTGCGCGCGTTCGCCGACGTCCAGGTAGACGCCACGCTCCAGATCGTGCCGGGTACCGCACACGCGCTCGGCTACACCGATCACGCACTGCCCGCAACGCTGGCCTGGATCGCGAACCACATCTGAGCGTTCCCCCGCTGGTCAGGGCGTTCAGCATCCGTTCGCCACCTACACACAGGAAGTCGTCATGAAAAAACGCACTCGCATCCTCACCGCCGCCGCGGCGGCGCTGGTCGCCGCCGGCGTGGTCGGTGCCGCCGCCGGTCCGGCACTCGCCGGATCTCCGGCCCCCGCG
>Ga0335073_10009365_pt1 | contig 13744 bp, 8 predicted proteins | sample Lox_Sample_22_FD_207093 | JGI IMG/M metagenome (GOLD analysis project Ga0335073, IMG submission 207093) | Soil microbial communities from Loxahatchee National Wildlife Refuge, Florida, United States - Lox_Sample_2.2 | ecosystem: Environmental > Terrestrial > Soil > Wetlands | place: USA: Florida... | reverse complement strand
CACCGCCGGAACTGAGCGAGCCGCCACGAGCACAGTCACCGCGAAGAGGACGAAGACAACGATGACGAAGCCAAAATAGGGTCGAATACAGACATAGTCTACTTTATTCGCTCTATTTACTTTTTTTGCAGAAAGCATCCTTATCGGGCAAATCCGCGGAACTGAAACATTTGCCATATTCACCCCCCCGTGCCAATGGCCAATGAATCATGAATCTAACTGCAAAGAGAGCCAATATCCACCTGAATAGGATGTGGAATGCTCTGAGTTCCTGCTGAAAATGCGGGCACGTGATACTTCCGCGAGGGTAACCCGCTTAGCGGGCGGCGGCCCAGGACTCTAGCTGGGTGACGAACGCGCTGGCGTCGGCGGGCCAGCCTAGGGATTGCTTTGCCGCGTCGTAGCCGCGGGCGCCCATTGTCACGCGCAGGTCTGGCTCGGCGTCTAGCCGCAGGATCGCGTCGGCGGCCGCTTGAGCGTCACCGAAGGGGACGACGAAGCCGCAGTCGGCACCGCGGACCAGGTCGACCGGTAGCGGCAGGGGTGTGGTGATCACCGGGACGGCGCGGGCCATGTACTCGACGACCTTCGTGGGCATCGAGTGGACGAAGTTGGCCTCGTCGTGGAGCAGGGACAGGCCTGCCAGGGCGCCCTCGGTCAGCTGGAGGGCCTCTTCGTTCGGGATGAAGCCGTGCCAGTGCACGACGTCGCCGCCCGCCCTGATGTGGGCCTGAGCGGCGGCGTCGGCGGGGCCGACCAGCTCGACCGCGATGCCGTGCGGGGCCAGCAGTCGGGCCAGCTCCACCATCTCCGCACTGCCGCGGTCCGGGGAGATGTGGCCGACGTAGACGACCCGCCGCGGGCCCGATGGCGGGGCGGCAGTCTCGGGGACGTACGTGGTGTTCGGGACCACGGGGTGCGTTTGGCGGAAGCGGGCGTTGTAGCCGTGCTCGGCGAGGATGAGGTGCAGGCGGCGTTCGGCCTGGCGCTCGGCGAAGGTCACTCCCCCGGCGGCGACGGGCCGCAGGAACGAGGGCAGCCAGGCTTTCGTGGTCAGCGCCGCGGCGGTGTCCTCGTGCACGTCCCACACTGTGGGCGGGCGATCGCGGCGGGGCGGGAGGACGAGGAGGAGTTCCGGGTCGTGGACCAGGAGCAGGTCCGCGGACGGGGCGTGCGCGGCCATGGCCGCCTTCGCGGCGCGGAGCGCGCGCAGGCGGCGCCTGCCCATCGCGCGCGGGATGGGGACGGTCACCAGAGACGCCACGGCCCGTTCGGGAAAAATATGGTCTTGATCGCCAGTGCTGGGCGCGATGTATGTGACCTGGTGACCGGCGTCCAGGAGCGCGCGGATCTGGCGGAAGTAGATCCGCGCGTCGGCCGGGTGGTGCACCACGGTGCACACGACGACGCGCATTACAGAGGGAAGACCGAGTCGCCGGAGAGCTTGCCGCGGGTGTCGAAAAGCAGGTGCGCCTGCGCGGCGACGGCGTCCAGGTCGTAGCTGCTGTGCGCCTGCAGGAGGATCGTCAGGTCGGCCGGCGCGGTCGGGGATGGCGCGCGCGGGATGTCGCGGCCGTCGACCTGCCAGCTTGGCACGAACGGGTCGTGGTAGCTGACCAGGGCGCCGCGCTGCAGGAGCTTGCGGGCGATCGGGCGGGCCGGGGACTCGCGCTGGTCGGCGATGTCCTTCTTGTAGGTCACGCCGAGCAGCAGCACGCGGGCGCCGTTGAGCGGCTTGGCGTCGTTGTTGAGCAGCTCGGCGGCGCGGTCGACCACGTAGCCGGGCATCCGGCTGTTGATCTCCTGGGCCAGCTCGACGAAGCGGAAGGGGTAGGACAGCTCCGTGCGGACCTTGTAGCTCAGGTAGTTCGGGTCGATCGGGATGCAGTGCCCGCCGACGCCTGGCCCCGGGTAGAACGCCTGGAACCCGAACGGCTTGGTCGCCGCGCACCTGATCGCGTCCCACAGGTCGACGCCGAGTTCGTGGCAGAAGATCGCCATCTCGTTGACCAGGGCGATGTTCACGTGCCTGTACGTGTTCTCGAGCAGCTTGGCCATCTCCGCCTCGCGCGCGGACTTGGCCTTCACGACGGTGTCGCAGACGCGGGCGTAGAACTCCGCCGCGGCTTCGGTGCAGGCGGGGGTGATGCCGCCGACGACTTTCGGGGTGTTGCGGACGCCGTAGTGCTCGTTGCCCGGGTCGATCCGCTCCGGTGAGAACGCGAGGCGGAAGCCGATCCCGGCGGTCAGGCCCGACGCCTTCTCCAGGATCGGGCGGACCACCTCGTCGGTAGTGCCGGGGTACGTGGTGGACTCCAGGACCACGACGGTCCCGTTCCGCAGCAGCTTCCCGGCGCTTTCCGTCGCGGCGCGGACAGCGGTCAGGTCCGGGCCGTCCGACTCTGACAGCGGCGTGGGCACGCAGATCACGATGACGTCGGGACTGCCGCAGTCGCTGAGGTCAGTGGTGGCGCGGAAGCCGCGCGCGACCATCGCGGCGACGTCGGCGTCGGACAGGTCGTCGATGTGCGAGCGGCCGCCGTTCAGGCTGTCGACGGTCGCCTGCCTGATGTCGAGGCCGGTGACGGCGATGCCCACCCGGACGGCTTCGGCGGCCAGCGGCAGGCCCACGTAGCCAAGCCCGATGATCACGACGTTCACGCAACCGACTCCACTTCCTGTTGGCAAAGACCAGCCGGCTTCCTGTTGGCAAAGACCAGCCGGCCCTTCTGCGATGACCCTCCATCGTAGGCGGTCTACCGGGCGCCGAGGCGCGAATACGCATCCAGGTAGCGGGCCGCGTTGTGGTCCCAGGTGCGGTCGCGGGCGACCCAGTCGCGGGCGTTCTCCCCGAGCTTCTTCCGCAGCTGCGGGCTGTCGAGCAGTTCGGCGAGGCAGTCGGCGAGTGCCCCTGCGTCCAGCGGTGGGGCCAGCATTCCGGTTACCTTATCGTTGACTATCTCCGCCAGCGCCCTCACCGCGCTGACGACGACGGGCAGGCCGCTGGCCATCGCCTCCACGGGCTTGAGCGGCGTGACAAGCTGGCATACTCGGTCCGGGGTGCGGGGGACGACGAAGACATCGAGGACGGCGTGATATTCACGGACTCTTGCCATCGGCACCCTGCCGGTGAAGATGGCGTCAAGGCCGAGGGATCGGGCCTGGCGCTCGAGGGCGCCGCGTTCTGGGCCGTCGCCCACGATGAGCGCGCGTGTGCCGTAGCCCCGGTCGCCCAGGACTTTGACAGCCTGCAGCAGCGTGCCGATGCCCTCGTGCGCGACCAGGCTGGAGACGAGACCGACGACGTGCTCGTCTTTCTCGATTCCCAGCTGGGCTCTGAGCCGCGAGGCGTCGGGGAGCGGCTGGAGGAATTGCGTGCTGACGCCGTTGGGGACGATCTCGATCTTGTTTCGCGGTATGCCGCGCGCTTCGATCTCGTCGCGCATCGCCTCGCCGAGCGTTACCACCAGGTCGGCGGCCCGCATGCAGTGCGTCTCAGTGGCCCGGCTCAGCCGGTAGCGGTCGCTTGTGGTCAGGTCGCTGTACGTCGCGTGCCTGGACAGCCAGGTGTCTTCCCAGAAGCCGCGCACCTCGTAGACGACGGGCAGGCCGGTCGTCTCGCGCAGGGCGAGCGCGACGAGCCCGTTGGAGTAGTTGCTCGCCGCGTGCAGGACGGCCGGGTTGAGCTGGCCTACCAAGGCCGCCGCTCGCCTGACGCTCTGGCTGGCGATGGTGTCCGCCCGGCCGGGCATCATCCAGGGCAGCAGGCGGTGGTACGGGACGCCGTCGACGGTCACCAGTTTCCTGCCGTCTATCGCGCCCGACGTGACCGGGAAGCCGATCCGCGTGACCACGTGCGGGTCCATGCCCGCGTCAAGCTGGGCGAGCGCGATCTCCTGGGTACGGACCGTGTAGCCGGCGCTGGTGCTCGGGAGCGCGTCGGTGACGATGTGCAGGATGGTGGTTCCGGCTGGCGGCGTCGGCCTGGCGGGGACGGGTACCGAGGCGAGCTGGGAGCGCGACGGCTCGAGCACGGCGATCTCGGCGCGCAGCGAACGGCGCAGCCGGGCGGCGCGCCAGCCGCGGGCGCCGTCGAGTTCGCGCACCGCGTCGGTCAGCCGCCCCTCTCGGTAGGCCAGCCGGGCGGCGAGGCGGGGTCGGGCGCCGCTGCCGGCGCTCAGCCGCGCGAGCGCGGAGCGCGCGACCTGCGGCTGATCTACGGCCAGGCTGAACGCGGCGAGCCGCGCGGGACGCGCCTCGAGCGCGGTCAGCGCGCCGCGCCGGTCCCCCGCTCCCCACAGCGCGGCGGCGCGGCCGTACGGGCCAGCGAACCGGAGCCAGCCGCGCAGCGGCGCGGGCAACGCCCGCCAGGCGAGCGTCAGCGAGCGCACCGGGTCGTCGGACACATGCCGCAGCATTACGGATGCGGCGAGTACGACGGCTCGCGGCGTCGGCTGTACAGTCACGCGGGCAGATATTAGCGGCGAGTGACCGTGAACCGTAATCTCAACGGCGGAACCCCGACTCCTCTGGGAAGGTAAATGGGCGCGACGATCACGCATGTCCTCGGTGCCAGGCCGAACTTCGTCAAGGCCGCGCCGGTCATCCGCGCGCTCGCCGCGCTTGGGCACGAGCAGCGGATAGTCCATACCGGGCAGCATTACGACGAGCGGATGTCCGACATCTTCTTCGTGCAGCTCGGCCTGCCAGAACCGGACGTGAACCTGGGCGTCGGATCCGGCACGCACGCGCGGATGACCGCCGAGGTCCTCGTCGGCATGGAGCAAGAGTTCACCAAAAATTCACCTTCCATTGCCGTTTTGTACGGAGATGTGAACTCCACGATCGGCGCCGCGCTCGCGGGCGTGAAGCTGGGCGTCCCGCTGGCGCACGTCGAGGCCGGCCTGCGCAGCTTCGACGACACCATGCCCGAGGAGATCAACAGGCGGCTGACCGATCAGCTCTGCTCGCTGCTGTTCGTCACCTCGCCCGAGGCGGTCGGGCACCTGGCCCGTGAGGGGCGCCCGGCCGACGCCATCTACTTCGTCGGCAACCCGATGATCGACACGTTGCTCGCCAACCTGGAGTTGTTCGACGCCGCTGGCGCGCGGTCCTTGTACGGCCTGGACGGCCGGTACGTTGTCGCCACCTTGCACCGGCCGGGGAACGTGGACTCGCCTGAGCGGGCGGCCGAGCTCGTCAAGGCGCTGCACGAGGTGGCGGCCGAAGTCGACGTGATCATTCCGCTGCACCCGCGCGGCCGGGCCACGCTGACCGACGCCGGCCTGCTCGACGCGCCTCGGGTGCACGTGGTGGACCCGCTCGGTTACATCGAGTTCATGTCGCTGGTGCGCGGCGCGGCTGCGATCGTCACCGATTCGGGCGGCGTGCAGGAGGAGACTACGCTGCTGCGCGTGCCCTGCCTCACGCTGCGCCCGAACACGGAGCGGCCCATCACGATCACCAGCGGCAGCAACCGCCTCGTCACCACCGGCGAGCTGTCGGCCGCCGTGCTGAAGGCCTGCGACGACGGCCCCTACGCGGGCGAACTGCCGCCGCTGTGGGACGGGCACGCCGGGCCGCGGATCGCCCGGATCATGACAGCGTGGCTGCGCGGCCCGGGTGCCCCCCGCGCCGCGGGCGGGGTGTCCCGATGAGCGACACGACGCCCCCCGGCTCAGGCGGCGTGAACGGGGCCAACGGCACGCACGGCGGCGTGGCCGGCGGCGGCGTGGCCGGCGGCGTCCCCGGCGAGGTCCCCGGCGTCCCCGGCGGCCCGGGTGAGGACGCGGGGCTCGCAGCCGAACACGAGCGGCTCGTCCGCCAGCTCCGCGACACCCGAATGCAGCTGGCGATGACCCAGGCCCGGCTGTCCGCGCTCGAGCAGTCGTCGGCGATGCGTTTCGGCCGCACGGTCGCCAACGCGGCCCGCCGGCCGTGGCCGCGCGGCGCGCAGCTCCCCAGGGACCTGTACCGGCTGTGGCGCGAGCGTGGCGACCCGAAGAGCGGCGCGGCCAACGCCGCGACCGCGCTCGCCGCCGCGCAGCTCGCCGACCTGGCCGGGACCGGGGGCCGGTTCCTTTCGGCGCTGACCGCCCCCGGCCTGCTCAGCCTGTCCGACCCCGCGCTCGCCCTGGCCGGGGCGGGCGCCGGGGTGGCGACCGCGGGCGCCGGCACGCGCCTGGTGATCACCGGCGCGATCAGCGCGCTCGGCTGCGCGACGCTCGCCCCCGACGCGGTAGTGCACCCGCTGCTCCCCCACGACGCCGACCTGGTTGTCGAAGCAACCGGCGCGGACCTCGTGCTCATCGAGGCGGCCGCGCTGCTGCCCGGCGCCCCGTGGGCCTACGCCACCGACCCGGCGGCCGTCGACCGCGGCCGGCGGCTGGCGCGGATGATCGTCATGGCCCGTTCGCTGGGCAAGCCAGTCGTGCTCATCAGGAACGTGCCGCAGACGCTGATGCCGGGCATCGGCTGGCTGGCGGCCGGGTGCGACGCGGTCCTCGACGAGGGACTGGGCGTTCAGCTCGCCAGGTTCAACCCCGTCGGCGTGAGCCCGGCCCGGCCGACCGAGCCGCTCTACGCCGGTGACCGGGATCTGCGCGAAGCGCCTGCCGTCCGGGCCGCCCTCGACCGGCTGACCGGCGGCGCCAGCGCGCCCGTGCGGATCGCCGGCGCGGCTGGCTGGCGAGCGCTGCCCGCGCTGTACCGCGAGCACGGGGTGTTCGTCACGGCCTCCGCCGCGCAGGCGATGGAGCAGGCCGCCTGCGGCGCGCGGGTGGTCGGTCCCTTCGATCGCCGGGTCGACCCAGACATGCTCGCCAAGCAGGTCGAGGCGGCCCGTGCCGCCAGCCCGCTGGACATGACGCGGATCCGCGTGACGCTGCGAGACATCTTCGCCAGCCACGCCACGCCTGCCCGGCTTGCCGGGCTCGTGCGGGCCGCGGGCCTGCCCGCCGATCTCGTCGGCGGCCGCCAGATCGCCGTCCTCGCGACGGCGGCCGACGCGGCCCAGGCCGGCAGGCTGGGCGCCGCGCTGCTGCGGCAGCGGCTGCGCCCCGCGGAGGTCGTCGTCGGCGTCACAGGGACCGCGGCCGCGCAGGTGAAGGACGCGCTCGCCGCGCTCACCGACCAGGGCGTCCGTGTGGTGACGGCCTCCGATGGGGCCCCCAACGCTGGCGCCGGCCGCGACTGGGCGCGCCCGCTCGCGCGGTTCGCCAACTCCCCGTGGCTGGCGCCGTGGTCACCGGACCCGCCGCAGCCGGACACCTACCTGCTCGATCTGGCCTGCGCCAGGGAGTGCGCCCAGGCGGACGCGGTGGGGTTCGGCACCAGCGAGTACGAGTTCACTGGCTGGCTCGACGAGCCCGCCCTGGCACGCCGCGACCTGCTGGCGCCCGGCGGGCCGTCCGCGGCCGACTGGGGCGCGCACGGGCTCCGGCTGTTCACCATCACCCGCGCTGAGGCCGGGGCTGACAGGACAAGGAGCTAGCCCAGTGGCCGGATCCCGACCTAGCGCGCTTGTCTACGGTGACGTCGACCTGAACCTGCTCGACGGCTCGGCCATCTGGCTGCAGTCGGTCACGCAGGCGCTGATCGCCGCCGGATGCTCAGTCACGCTGGTGCTCAAGGCGCCCGTCCGGACAGACCGGCTGGTCGCCCCGCTGCGCGGCGTCGACGGGGTGACCATCCGCAGCCCGCACGCCGAACAACTGCTCCCCGGCCTGACCGAGTCCAACCTGACCGTCGCGCAGGCCGTCGCGGCGCTCGCCGCCGTCGACGCCGAACGGCGTCACGACCTCGTGGTGCTGCGCGGCCGCGCGCTCGTGTCCGCCGCCGCCGGGAACGGGGCTTTCAACGGCCGCCTCTGGTCCTACCTCACCGACGTGCCGCAGACGGTCCCGGCCGTGACGCCGAAGGCCGCCGAGGACCTCACGATGATCGCCAAGGCGTCCAGGTACCTGCTGTGCCAGACCGAGGAGCTGCGCTGCTTCCTTGAAGGCAGCGTGGCGGCGGCCTGCGGCAAGTCGGTGCTGTTCCCTCCGGTGCTTCCTGAGGAAAACCTCAAGCGGGATCCCGAACGGTCCGTGGCGGCTGCTGGCGCGCCACTGAAGCTCGTGTACACGGGGAAGTTCGCCCCGCGCTGGAACACCCTGGAGATGACCCGCCTGCCGGCGCTGCTCGCCGACCTGGGCGTCGCCGCCGAAGTGCACATGGTCGGCGACAAGGTCCACGACGACCCGCGCGACGCCGGTTACAAGCGCCGGATGCGCGGCGCGCTCGGCGAGGTCGGCTCCCCCGCGGTGCCCGGAGTGATCTGGCACGGCGGCCAGCCGCGCGCCGAGGCGATGCGGCTCGCGGCCCTCGGGGACATCGGGCTGTCCTGGCGCCATCCTGAGCTCGACGCCTCGCTCGAGCTGTCGACCAAAGTGCTGGAGTTCGGCCAGCTCGGGCTGCCGGTGATCCTGAACAGGACACCCATGCACGAGGCGCTGCTCGGCGCGGACTACCCGCTGTTCGCCGCCAGCCTCGACGACGTGGCGGACGTCGCGGCGGCCGCCGTCGATCCCGCCGTGTTCACGCTCGCGGCGGCGCGGACCTCGGCGGCGGCGCGCGAGTTCACCTTGGAGGCGGCCGCGAGGCGGCTGCGCGGCTATCTCGCCCGCGCGGTTGGCGACGCCCCGGCCGCTGGCGGCGTCGCTGGTGGCGCTGGCCGTCCGCCGTTGCGCGTGGTCATCGCCGGGCACGACCTGAAGTTCTTCAGCCCGCTGATCGAATACTTCAGGCTGCAGCCAGACCTGGAGGTCCGCATCGACCAGTGGGCGGCCCTCGGCGAGCACGACGAGGCGGTCTCCAGAGAGCTCGCCGAATGGGCCGACGTCGTGATCTGCGAGTGGTGCGGCCCCAACGCCGTCTGGTACAGCCGCCACAAGCGGCGCGACTCCCGGATGCTCGTGCACCTGCACCGGTTCGAGCTGTACTCGCACTACCCGGGCCAGGTGAAGATCGGCAACGTCGACCAGGTGATCTGCGTCAGCGACCACTACACGCGGCTGACCCGCGAGCACACCGGCTGGCCAGCGTCCAAGGTCGTCACCGTCCCGAACCCCCTCGACCTGTCCCAGCTGGACCGCGTCAAGCTGGACGGCGCCTGGCACCACCTCGGGATGATCAGCATCGATTCGTCTCGCAAGCGCCTGGACCTGGGCCTTGACGTCCTTGAGGAGCTGCGCAGGTACGACGACCGGTATCTGCTTTACGTCAAGTCCCGCATGCCGTGGGAGCACTGGTGGGTGTGGCAGATCCCGGCCGAGCGCGACCACTACACGGCCGCGCTGCGCCGGGTGCAGCGGTCGCCGCTGCTGCGCGACGCCGTGGTCTTCGAAGACGCCGGGCCCGACGTCGCCGCGTGGCTGCGCCGCGTCGGCTACGTCCTGTCCACGAGCGACGACGAGTCGTTCCACGTCGCCCCGGCCGAGGGCATGGCATCGGGCGCGGTGCCCGTCGTCAGGCACTGGCAGGGCGCGGAAACGATCTATGACAGGCGCTGGATCAGCGAAACCCCGGCGCAGATGGCTGAGTTCATCGCGTCGCTTGCCGCGCCCGCCGACTGGCGGGCCGCCGGCCAGCTGGCACGCGAGCAGGCGAAAGGGTTCGAACTCGGCGCGGTGTGCCGGAGCTGGCACCGGCTGCTCACGACCGACCTGGTTCCGGGCGCGGCTGGGCATGTCTACCAGCTGCAAGGTTCTGGCTGAGCAGCATGTACTTCACGCTCGCGGTCAGCGCGACGACGCCTGCGGCGTGCGCCGCGCTCGCCGACCGTGCGCGGATAGCGGATCCGGCGGTCATGCCGGTTCCCGGGCCGCCCGTCGTGGTCTGGCGGTCGGGCGACGGCCGGGCGGCGATGCTCCGCTGGGGTGGTTCGCCCGGCGACGAGACCGTGCTCGCCGCCGCCACCGCTGGTACCGGCGGCGCGACGGTCACCTCCCACGGCGGGACGATCTGGGCGGGCCAGCCGACGCCGGGCAGCGGCCACGCGCCGGTCTACGCCCGGACGTCGGTCACCCGGGTCGACCCGGTGTACGTCGCTGAGGTGCCGGGCGCTGTGATCATCGCCGACCGGGCCACCTGGGCGGCGGCGACGGCCGGATCGCTGCGCGACCATGACCCGCTGCAGGCGTGCGCGCTGCTCAACCCGGGCTTCCCGCTCGGCTCGATGACGCCGTTCAGGAGCGTGTCGGCGCTGCCTCCCGCCACGATCCTGCACCTGCTGTCGGGGATCCTCACGACCAGCGCCGCCCCTCGTGATGCTGCCGTGTCCGGCAGCGATGGTGCGTCCAGTGGCGGCGGCCCCCGCGAGGTCGCGGCCGCGCTCGTCGCCGCGGTGACACCGTTGCGCTCGGCGAGCGCCCCCGTCGAGCTCAGCCTGACCGGCGGCAAGGACAGCCGCCTGGTCGCCGCCGCCCTCGTCGCCGCCGGTGTCGCGGTGCGCGCCCAGACGCACGGGTTCGCCGGCCACTGGGACGTGGTGATCGCGGCCGAGGTCGCCGCCAGGCTAGGCATCGAGCACACGGTCACCACGCCGGCCGCGCCCGGCCAGAAGACCGACGTGATCGGCCGGATCCGCGGGACCGTCCTCGTCGCGGACGGGATGCTGTCCGCGTTCGAGAACGTGGGCCGCCCGAACCCGGTGCGGTCGTCGGCGGTCACGTGCGGCGGGCACGGCGGTGAGCTGCTGCGCGGCGGCTACGCCGAGGCCGCCGCCGGGCGGCGTGGACGCCTGCCCGCGCCGGTCCGGGCGGGCGAGCTGCTGCGCCGCCTCACCACCGGGCACCTGCGCCTGCTTCGCCGCGGCGCGGCGGCGAGTTACGTCGCCAGCCTCGCGCCGTGGACGACTGCGCTGGCCCGCGGCCCGCTGCAGGCGCTCGATGACTTTTACCTGGTGAACCGGGCGGGACGCTGGTCGGCCGCGGCCAGGCAGGCCTACCTGATCAGGGAAAGCCTGGTCCAGCCGCTGTTCGACGACGAGGTCGTGCTCGCCGCCCGCGCGGTGCCCCTGGCCACTCGGGTCAGCGGCGAGCTGACCAGGGCTGTCCTGTTGGAGCTCTGCCCCGCCCTCAAGGATGTGCCGCTGGCGGGGAAGTCGGGCCCGCCCAACGTGTCAGCCCCGCTGGAGGCGACATTCGACTGGCGCCGCCAGTACGGCGGCGAGATCGCGTCCTTCCTGCGCGACTACACCCTCGACAACGGCACCGCCGGAGGCTTGTTCGACGTGGTCAGCAGGACCGCCGCGGAGAAGGCGCTGGCCGCGCCGCAAGCCGACCGCGCGACCGTCTGGGCGCTCGCCACCCTCGCCTGCCTGACCTCAGGCGACTACCGCAACGCTCGGGAATCCGCTCAGCTGCTTAGCGTGTCCTGAGCATCAGCGACGAGTTTGGTCAGCCCCTCGCTGGTCAGCGGGCTGCCGGGGAAGCTGGTCAGGCGGGCAAGCGGCACGGCGCCCAGGAACGTCATGATCGCGGGGTCGGCGAGCACTCCCGTCATGTGCCCGCCGCCGTTCGCGGTAGCCTCCGCGAAGACCTGCCCGAGCACGCGGGCGCCGCGCGGGTCGGCGAACCATTCCGCGAGCGTCGACTCCTGCGTCAGCGGGACCCTCGTGTCGTCGCCGGAGACGTGGACCACGACCGTGGAGCGCAGGTCCCGCGAGGAGGCGCCGACGGCGCAGTGGTACTCGCCGCCCTCGACCACCCAGCGGCGCAGCCGGGTGTCCCAGTAGGCCAGGTCGTCCCTGGCGACGCTGAGCACCACGTCAGCGGTCTGGCCTGCCGCGATCGCGACGGACGCGAACGCCTTCAGCTCCCGCGGCGCGCGGCGCACCCGCGAGCCGGGCACGCTGACGTAGACCTGGACGACTTCGTGCCCGTCCCGCTCGCCTGTGTTGGTGACCGGGATCCGTATCTCGATGTCGTCGGCCGTGACGACCGCGCTGGCCTGGCCGTAGTCGAAGGTGGTGTAGGACAGGCCGAAGCCGAACGCGTAGGCGACCTCCTGCTCGCGGGCGTCGAAGCCGCGGTACCCGACGTAGCCGCCCTCCCCGTAGGTCGCGTGCCCGTCGGTGCCGGGGTAGTCCAGGTATGAGGGGTGGTCGGCGAGCCGGTGCGGGATCGTCTCAGCGAGCCGCCCGGACGGGTTCACCCGGCCGAACAGCACGTCCGCGGTCGCGCTCCCGCCGGCTTGCCCGAGCAGCCAGCCCTCGACGATCGCCGGGACGCCGGTCTCCCAGGGGGTGGTGCGGACCACGGCGCCGTTGGAGAGCACGACCACCGTGCGCGGGTTGGCGGCCGCCACCTGCTCGATCAGTGTCACGTGGGCGGCCGGCAGGTCGATGCCGTCCCGGTCGGCGCCCTCGGTCTCGTGGATGGTGCCGGCGAACACCAGGGCCACGTCGCTGGTCCTGGCCAGTTCGACAGCCTCGGCGAGCAACGTCCCGTCCGGATCAGTGCCGTCGGCGGCGTAGCCGGGCGCGAAGCGCACGGGGGCGCTCGTGGCCGCCGTGATCGCGGCGAGCGCGTCGTCGAGCCGGGTCGGGGTGATCTGTGAGCTGCCGCCGCCCTGGTAGCGCGGGGTGCGGGCGAACTCACCGAGCACGGCGACCGACTGCCCCTGCTCGCGCAGCGGCAAGATGGCGCCGTCGTTCTTGAGCAGCACGATGGCGCGTCCGGCGATCTCGCGGGCCAGCGCGTGATGGGCGTCGGCGTCGTAGCGGCCAGGATGACGCGCGGCGGCCTTGTCGACGAGCGTGCGTACCCGGCTCGCGGCCTGCTCGAGCAGCGCGGGGTCGAGCTGGCCGTCCTCGACCGCCTGGACTAGTCCGGCGTCGCGTCTGTCCTCGGGTCCCGGCATGGCCAGGTCCAGGCCCGCCGCGACGGCGGCGCGGCGGTCGGCGACGGCGCCCCAGTCGGACACCACCACGCCGTCGAAGCCCCACTCGCCGCGCAGCACCTCGGTGAGCAGCCAGCGGTGCTGGCTCGCGTACACCCCGTTGATCTTGTTGTACGCGCACATGACGGTCCAGGGCCGCGCCTGGGTCACCACCCGCTGGAAGGCGCGCAGGTACATCTCGCGCATGGTGCGCTCGTCCACGTCAGCGCTGACCCGCATCCGGTCGGTCTCCTGGCTGTTGAGCGCGAAGTGCTTCAGCGACGCTCCGACGCCGCGGCTCTGCAGGCCGCGCACCCACTCCGTGGCCAGCGCGCCGGCCAGCAGCGGGTCCTCGGAGAAGTACTCGAAGTTGCGGCCGCACAGCGGGCTGCGCTTGAGGTTGACGCCGGGGCCGAGCAGCACGGCCACGTCCATCGCCCGGCACTCGTCGCCAAGCGCCTCGCCCATCCGGCGCAGCAAGTCAGGGTCCCATGTCGAGGAGGTGGCAACGGCCGGCGGGAAGCAGGTGGCCGGGCGCCCTGTCAGCGCGTCGGCCTCGGCGGCCTGGAGGCGGACGCCGTGCGGCCCGTCTGTCAGCGTGATCGCCGGCAGCGCGCCCCCGGCTGACTCGATCGCCGTGGTGTGCCAGAAGTCGCCGCCGCTGGTGAGCGCGGCCTGCTCGGCGACGGTAAGCTCGGACGCCATCGCGTGGTCCTTCCCCTGCTACCTAGTACCTACTAAGTTATAGGTAACGATACAAGAGGCCGCCGGCAAAGGAAATGACCGGATGACGACACCAACTGCCAGGCCCCGCCGGCGTGAC
>Ga0335073_10009364_pt1 | contig 13744 bp, 7 predicted proteins | sample Lox_Sample_22_FD_207093 | JGI IMG/M metagenome (GOLD analysis project Ga0335073, IMG submission 207093) | Soil microbial communities from Loxahatchee National Wildlife Refuge, Florida, United States - Lox_Sample_2.2 | ecosystem: Environmental > Terrestrial > Soil > Wetlands | place: USA: Florida... | reverse complement strand
GGCCATCACCATCACTGAGCACGTTGGGTATCTATCAAAGTACGGGGCCACCGAGAACGCGTGAGGAGCGGCTCGCGCGCTCACCTCACGGATTGCGGCTCAAGCGGCGATAGTACTCTGCGACCGCCTCGTCATAGCCGGCCGGGACCGGCATCGGCGGCCCCGTGCGGACGTTCCCCACGTCTCCGGGTCCGGAGTCGCGGCGCAACTGCAGCTCCAGGCGGTCCACTTCGCCGAGGACACGGCCTGAGAGCTCCGCGACCATCTGCGGATTTCCAGGAAACCGGCGCGGATCGAGCCGCTGCATGGAGCGGATGAGCGCCGCGACTTGGCTCTGCGCCGCGGGATCCGCGCCAACGGCCCGCTTCAAGCGCCCGAGCTCGCTCATCCCCTGTCGGTAAGTTCGCTCGGGATCGATCGCCGGGGCCGGTACCGACGAGGCTGCGGCCGCACGTCCCCCCGGGTAGCGATTGTTGCCCGTGTTCCAGCCGCCGTTCACCGATCCGTTCGTGCTGCCGCCGGCGCCCGTGACCCCGCCCGCGAGCGCGGCGAGACGGTTGCGCAGCTGGTCGACGGCATCGAGGGCGTCCTCGCCGGAGGGCGAGCGGTTCTGCGCGAAGGCCGCGCCGGCTTGGCCGAGCTGGTCGGCGAGGTGACGCAGCGCCGATTCGACGTCCGACTCGCCCGGATCCGAGGCCGGGTTGTAGCCCCGGCGCAGCACATCGGCGCTGCGCTGCAGGCGACTCTCGATCTCGTTCTCGTCGAGCTCGTTGAGCGCATCGCCGAGCTTGGACGCGGCCTCACGGCTTCCGGAAGCCGCGTCGCGCTCGGCGTCGCGCATGCGCGCTTCGAGCTGGGCGAGCGCATCGGCGAGCCGCTGCCGCTGCTCGATCATCTCCTCGGCATCGCTCGCCGTTCCGTTGAAGCCGCTCAGCATTCCCGGTCGCCCCGCACGGCCGCCGAAGGCTTGCAGCTCGCCCACCTGCCGATGCTCCTCGTCGGCGAGCCGACCTGCATTCCGGCGCAGCGCGTCGAGCTCGCTCGCCACCTCCTGCTGCTCGATGCCCCCGAGCACCCGCGTCGCCTCGCGCAGCCGCTCTGCGGCGCTGCGCGCGCCGGCTGCGTCGCGCTCGTCGACCGCGCGGCGCATGTCCTCCTCGGCTTCGCGCAGCCGCTCGAGCGCCTGGCGGACGTTGCGCGCCTCGGCCGCGTCCGGGGGCTGCGAGGTGTCCGATGGGGTCCCGGCTTGGGCGCCCTGCGCGCCGGTTTGCCTGCTCCCGGCGCTCTGCGCGAGTCGCTCGAGCTGCCGGCGCAGCTCCTCCGCATTCCGCCGCAGCATCTCCTGCTGCCAGCGCTCCTCGGCGCTTTGCGGCGCGGCGTTCCCGGACTGGTCGGCAAGGGCGTCCTCGCGCCGCGCGAGCTCATCGAGCTTCCTCAGCGCGTCGTCGACCTGATTGGTCGCAGGACCGCTCGCCGGCTCATCGCGGGTCTCATATTGATTCTTCTGCAGGTCGAGCTCCAGGTCGAACAGGCTCGCGAGATCGCGGCCCGCGGAGTTCGGGGCGCCAGAGCCTGCACCCATGCTCCCGTAGGCGACTTCAATCTGACGGAAAGTGGCCTCGGCGCGCAGCAGGTGCTCGAGCGCCTTCTGCTCCGAAGGCAGCGCGTCGTTCCACTTCCCGGCATCGAGCCGCTGCGCAGCCGGCTGCATCGCATCCGCCGCCGCGTTCATCTCCTGCTGAAACGTGCCGATCGCGTCGCTCGCCGCGGTGAGATCGCGCAGCTGCAGCCGCCCGGCGAGCGCGAGCGCCTGCGAGCGCAGCGTGTTCTGTACGTCGGAGAGGAATTTCGCCTGCTCGGCCGCCTGCTTCGGCGCGGCGTCCCTGAGGCCCGACTGCTTCCAGGTGGCGGTGATGATCTCCTTCTCGCGCTCGGCGATCTGCGCCTCGCCGTTCCCCATGCCTCCCCCGCCGCCGCCCGACTGCTGCGACTGGGAGAACTCGCGCTCGAACGGATCGATCTGGATGAACGCGAGATCCGAGCGCGAATCGGCGCGCGCGTCCTGAGCCCGAGCGTAGAAGCTCAGCACGTCCCCGGGCACGAGATGCAGATTCTCGAGCGCAATCACCGCGGCACCGCGTGCGCGCTGCGCTCCTCGGGTCCGCAGCAGCGCGACCGCCCGCTCCGGCCCGCCGTTGACCGAGTAATGCAACGTCAACCCCGTGAGCCCGAAGGGGTCCGACGCGGCGGCCTCGATCGTCACCTCCTCGATCGGGCTCGCGCGATAGTCGCGCGCCGGCCGCACGATCGCCACCTCGGGCGGCCTCACCTCTCCCGCCTCGATGAAATAGTCGTCCGAGATGCGCACCACGCGCGCCCCGTCGCGCTGTGCGACGTGGTATGCGCCATCGCGCTCGATGTCGATCGTGCCGCGGTAAGCATTGACGCCGGCGGAAGCGAGCGCGATCTGCCGCCCGTCGTCGAGCACCAGCGCGCCGCCGGCGAGCGCTCGGTTCGTGCGGATCTCGAGCTCGGCGAGCGTGCCGGTGACCGCGCGCAGGTCGCCCCCCGCGTCCTCCACCGTGGGGGCGCGATTCATCCAGGCGGGGTAGCGGTATGTGACTCTGATCCGCCGCACCTCGGGCACATCGGCCACCTTCAGGTGGTAGTGCGCGGATTCGAGCGGGCCCGCGCGCACGTAGTACTCGAGGTCCTCGGGAATGCCCGCGAACAGGAACTGGAAGCCCGAGGAGCGCGGCTGCGGCTCCATCGCAACGTGATCCCAGCGCGAAGCGCTCGCGAAGCGCGCGAAGATCTGCACCTGCTCGGGGGCCATGCCGAGCGGCTGCGCGACGATCAGCTGATCGCCGTGCCGTCGCACGACGGCATCACCGGGCGTGACGCGCAGCGCGTAGAGCGGACTCGTCGGTGCACCGGTCCAGAGCGCCGCCGCACCGTAGCCGAGATAGCCCGGTCCGGCGCGGATCAGCCAGATGAGCACACCCAGGCAGGCGAGACCGACGCCCGCAGCCGCAATCAGCGCGGCATCCGGAACGATCCGTCGCGGCTCGGCGTCACGCGCGATGCGCAGCGTATCGGCCGCGAGCAGCTCCAGGAACGGATCGGGTGCGGATTCCCGCTCGGCAAAGGTGAGCAGGCGCTGCTCGAACTCGGGCACGCGCTGCTCGGCGCGGTGCGCCGGCGCTCGGCGAGTGAGCCCCCAAAGCGGCACCACGATCCCGAGCGCCGCGCCGGCGCCGAGCACGAGCGCGAGCACGCCGCGCGCGCTCCACAGGCTCGGGGCAGAGAACGCAAAGCGATTGAGGACGAGGGTGAGGACGAGCGTCGCGCCGAGCGCGCAGGCGCAGATCAGCGCGAGCCCGCGCAACGTGGCGGCGAGCCGCATGCGCCGGCGCAGCTGATCGAGATAGGAACGCAGCTCGCCCGTCGCGCTCACGGTCCCTCCCGGGGCGTGCCGAGGTAGCGGCTGGCCAGAGCGGACTCCGCCACGCAGACCGCCAGAAGTACCGTCATAGCGTACCACCACAGATCGTAGGGTGCCGTCGCGCGCAACCGCGGCGCTCCGTGCGCCGTCGTCGCGCCCGGCACGGCCGCAGCGCCGCGCCACAGCGCGAGCACATCCCGCGGCACGGGCGCCAGGTCCGATTCGCGGCGGTCCGGGTTGACCGCGATCACATCCTGGCGGCCGTTCGCGAAGTCGACCTCGTAGAAGCCGGCGATCGTGAGCGGTAAGGATTCGGCGGTAGTCGAGGCACCGAGCGAGAGCGGACGGTGACCGTGCGGGTCGATGACCTCGACGCCCACCGCCGGATCGCGGACGCTCCGGAGCGCGAGGGACTCCCCGACTACGTGCGAGCTCACGCGACCTTCGCTCCCCGAGAGGTAGCGCGCCAGCCGATCGACGAACGCCACGAACACGGGATGAAGCGGCAAATCGTTGGTGAGGTTGTCGAATCCGGACGCGAACAGCATCACGCGGCCCTCCCCGAAGCGCCGCTCGCTGAGGAGCGGGGTACCGTCGGTGAGGCGCATGAGGACCCGCGCATCCGCCACCGGGAGCCCCGCGGCATAGAAGAAGCGCACCCCGTCCCAATCGGCTGTGCGACCGACCGCCGGGAAGGTGGCATCCGCCTCACCCACGGCCGCGAAGCCCGCCGGCGCTCGCGAATAGGCGTGCGCGGCGAGCGGCGGGACCGCGATGAGCGGCACGCGCGGCTGCTGCGCGGCCGCTGTGCCGAGCGCGATCAGCACGCTGCCGCCGCGCATCACGTAGTCGGCGAGTCGCGCGCTGAAGCGCTCGGGAAGTGCCGCGACATCCGAGAGCACCACGAATGCGTAGGCCGACGGATCCTCTTGAGCGACGTTCGCCGTCTCGACCGGGCTGATCACGAAAGCCGATGGGTCGGCGGCGCGCAGCGCCGCGGAGAAGTAGAGCGCCGAGCGGGTGTCGGCCGCCTGATGCACGAGAAGTCCGCGCCGTCGCTCGGCGCGCTCGATGCTGAAGAGGTACTCATCGTCCGCGGCGAGCAGGTCGGCCGGGTCGATCCGCACTGCGCAGCGGCTCAGTCCGTAGGGCAGCTCCGGCGCATCGAATTCCACGGTTGCACGCCCGGAGGCCGGCACCGCGACGCGGCGCGTCGCGACACTGCGGCCATTCACGATGAGCGTCGCCGTGCGCGTGGCGGCGGGAGTCCCGTAGCCGGCGATGACCGCCTGGATGCGCAGCGTTCGCAGGTCGAAGACTTGTCCCGGCGCAGTGACGCTCTCCACCGCCCAATTCGGCGCCGCGCCGCTCGCGACCGGCTGCAGCTCGAGCGCGGCATTCGGCGGCATCGCGAGCTCCGAGAAGCTGGGCGGCATCTGCGTGCGCTGCATGTCGCTCACGAGGTGCACCTCGAGCGGTGCACCGGCGCTTGCGCCGATCGCGCGCACCGCGCCCGGCAGCAGTGCGAAGCTCGCGCGCGAGTCCCCGGGCTCGATCCCCTCGACCGCGGCGCGCAGCACGCGCGGGTCCTCGGTGGCGCTCGTGAGCGCACGCACCTCGGCTCCGAGCAGGAGCACCTGGGCGCGCTCGCCGGAGGGTTTGCTTGCGACGAGCGCGAGCGCGGAGCGCTTGGCGGCGTCGAGGCGGGCGCCCGCGCGCATGCTGAAGGAGTCGTCGATGACGAGCAGCAGAAGCCTCTCCGGTCCCGCTCCGGCGAGCGAGCCCGGGATGAATGGCTCGGCGAATGCGAGCGCCACGAGCAGGATCACCGCGATGCGCGCGGCGAGCAGCAGCAGATAGCGCAGACGACGGCGGTGTGCGGCCACCGGCAGGCGCCGCTCGAAGAACATGAGCGAGCTGAAAGGTCGCGGCACACCACTCTGGCGGCGCAGCAGATGCAGGTAGAGCGGCAAGCCCACCGCGAGTGCGCCGAGCAGAAATCCGGGTGCGAGAAATCCCATGCGTGCCGCTCGTTGGCTCCGGTGCCGCCCTCAGTCGCGACCTTGTCTCACGGTCAGGTACTCGCGCAGGGCCGCATCGAGCGGTGCGTCCGTCACCAGCAGCCGGTAGCCGAGCCCGGCCGCGCGCGCCCGGGTGCCGAGCGCTTCGATGTGCGCACCGATGCGCTCCCGATAATCGCGCGCGGCGTACTCTGCGTTCACCTCCATGCGCTCGGCGGTCTCGAGATCGACAAGGAGCGCCGAGGCTCCGATATCCGGCTCGAGCTCGGCGCGATCGAGAATGTGGAACAGCACCACCTCGTTGCCGCGGAATCGCAGCGGCTCGGCGGCGCGCACGATCCGCTCGGGCGTCGCGTAGAAATCCGAGAGCATCACGACGATGCCGCGGCGACGGACGAACCCCTGCACGTGCTCGAGCGGCGCCTCGTAGCGAGTGCGGGCGCGCGGCTCGGCGCGCTCGAGCCCGGCCAACACGCGGTGCATCTGTCCCTCGCGCGCAGAGGGCCGCACGACACAGCGCAGCTCGTCATCAAAGACGACGAGTCCGGCCGCATCGCGCTGCGTGCGGATCGCGAGGTAGGCGAGCGAGGCGGCGATGTAGCGCGCGTAGTCGAGCTTGCTCACGGCCCCGGATGCGTAGCTCATCGAGTTGCTCGCATCGATCAGCAGCGTGAGGAGACTGTTCGTCTCGCCGCGATAGCGCTTGAGGTAGGCGCGCTCGCTGCGCGCATAGACGTTCCAGTCGACGTGCCGCAGGTCATCGCCCGGGGTGTAGGCGCGGTACTCCGCGAACTCTTGGCTGAAGCCGAAGTCCGCCGAGCGATGCAGCCCCGCGACGAAGCCGTCGACCACGGTCTTCGCGACGAGCTCGAGCCCGGAGATCGCGCTGAGGACGGCCGGATCGAGAAAGCGCGGCATGCCACTCATCCCTTCGCGAGTGAGGCCCGGGCGATCAGGCGCCGGCGGGCGCCGGCACCGCCGCGATGACCTGCCGCAGGATCTCGTCGGCGCCGATCCGGTCGGACTCGGCGTGAAAGTTGAGCAGCACGCGGTGGCGCAGCGCCGGAATCGCGAGTGCCGCGATGTCCTCGAAGCTCACGTGATAGCGACGGTGGGCAAGCGCACGCGCCTTGGCGGCGAGCACGATGAACTGCGCCGCGCGCACGCTCGCCCCATAGGAGACGTATTTCTTCACGATCGCCGGCGCCTCGCTCCCCTCCGGGCGCGTGGCGCGCACCAGCTCGACCGTAAAGCGTGCGACCGACTCGCCGATCGGCACCATGCGCACCAGGCGCTGGAACTCGAGCAACTCCGCGGCGCCGGTCACCGCCTCGGCCTGCGGAGTGCTGGTCGTCGTCGTGCGATCGACGACGGCAAGCTCGTCCTCCGCCGAGAGATAGCCGAGCAGCGTATTGAAGAGGAAGCGGTCGAGCTGGGCCTCGGGGAGCGGGTAGGTGCCCTCGAGCTCGATCGGATTCTGCGTCGCGAGCACGAAGAACGGGCGCGGCAGCTCGTAGTGATTGCCCCGCACAGTGCAGGAGAGCTCCTGCATCGCCTCGAGGAGCGCCGACTGTGTCTTGGGAGGAGTGCGGTTGATCTCATCGGCGAGCACGACGTTGCCGAAGATCGGTCCGGGCACGAATGTCCAGCGGCGCCGGCCGCTCCCCGCGTCCTCCTCGATGATGTCCGTGCCCGTGATGTCCGCGGGCATGAGGTCCGGGGTGAACTGGATGCGGCGGAACTCGAGCCCGAGCGTGCGCGCAATCGTGCGCACCATCAGCGTCTTCGCGGTACCCGGCATGCCCGTGATGAGACAATGACCCCCGACCAGAAGCGCGGTGAGAATCTGCTCGAGCGCCTCCTCCTGTCCCACGATGACTGCGCGCACCTGGGCGAGAATGCCTTCGCGCACGGCGTGGAAGCGCGCGAGACGCTCCCCGAGATCGCGCGACTGCAGATCGATTTCGGCCATCGTGCTCATGGGTGTGTGCCTTCTACTGCTGTCTTTGACTGCGCTTCGCCCTGGAGCTTGAGCAGCAGCCGTTGCGCCGGGGGATAATCGGGTGCCACCTCGAGCGCGGCGAGCACCGCATCGTCCGCCTCTGCGCGCCGCCCGGCCGCGAAGTACGCCTGTGCGAGATCGAACTCCGCCGATGCTTTATCGAGCGGGTTGAGCGCGAGCACCGCGCGGTACTCGCGGATCGCGCCGGGGTAGTTCTTGAGCTCGATCCAGAGCGCGCCCAGGTGACGGTGCAGATCCTCGTCGTAGGCCGGATCGATGTAGTTGATGCGATCGAGCGTCGCGGCCGCCTCATCGGGATGGCCGAGCGCCTCCTCGAGCGCGGCGAGCTGCTTGAGCACTGCGGGGCGCCGCCCGCCACGATGCTCGTACTCGGTGAGCACGCCGGCCGCCGCGGCGCGGTTCTGCTTCACCAGGTACGCCGCCGCGAGGGTCTCGTACGCGTTGCCGTCGTAGACGTAGTCGGGATACATGCGGATCACGGCGTCCCCCTCCCGGATGACAGCGTCATACTGCTTGGAATGGGCGAGATCGCCGAGACGCGCGAGCCCCGTGCGCCATGCATCGAAGCTCCCGAGCGTCACCGCGAGGCTCGAGTACAGCCACGCCTGAAACTGCCGGTCGAGCCCCTCGGGAGTGAGCCCGAGGTTCTCGCGGATCGCCTGCGCGGTGGATTCGCGCACGGCGTAGGAGTGCACCAGCCCATTCAGCTTGGCGCTTCCCCACTGCTGCGCGATGTAATCGCAGAGCTTGCCCGCCTCGAAGTAGGACACCTCCACCTGCGAGGGATACTCGGGCCGAACGAAGCCGCGGTCGAGGTCCGCGACCGGCAGGAGCCTCTTCTCGCGCAGCGCGACGATGTCCTCCGGAGTGATCGGGTCGCCCCACTCGGGGGACGCCTGGGTCTCCTCGTGCACCGCGAGGCCCTCGGTGAACCAGCGCGGCACGCGATGATCGGTCGCCGTGAGGATGAAGACGTGGCTCATTTCGTGGCGCAGCGTGCTCGCCCAGTGAAAGTCTCCCGGTTTGCGCCCCGAGGGACTGTCCATCGCGACCACCTCTCCGAAGGTCACGCCGAGCGCCCCCAGTCCGGGCATACCGAGCGTGCGCACCGCGAAATCCTCGTGATTCGGATAGACCTGCACCTCGACCGGAGCGGGAAGACGCATGCCGTATTTTTTCTGGTAGTCGGCGATATCGCGCGCAAGCTCCTCGTGGAAATAAGGATAAAGGAGGTCGGCCTCCTTCTTGTCGAGCTTGAGCACGCTCTCGGCGTCGCGGTAGGTCACGAAGTTCCGCTCGCTGTCGAGCAGACGCAGGCTGTTGACCGTCTCGGCATTGCGAAACCCCGCCTGATAGCACTTGACGAGCTCAGCGCGCGCTTGGTCGTCGTCCCCGAGGCGCATGAGATTGACTCCGAGCTCGGAGCGCGCGGACCAGAGCTGCGGGTCGAGCGCGACGGCCTTGCGAAAGTAGGCGATGCCCTCGCGGTAACGCAGGTGCAGGATCAAGTGGTGCGCGGCGATCGCGTACGCCTCGCCGTAGCCCGCATTGATCGCGCGGATCCGCGCGAACCAGCGCTCGGGCGAGCGGTCGGCGATGAGCTCGATGCTCGCGTGCACGGCCAATGCATCGAGCGCATCGGGGGAGATCGCGAGCGCCGCATCCGCCTCGCGCGCTGCCTGCGTCGCATCGGAGTCCTCGAGCGCGACGCTCGCGAGCAGCTCGTGCGCAGCGCTCAGGCGCGGATCGAGCGCGAGCGCCTTCTTCGCCCAGGCGACCGCCTGATCATCGAAGCCGTCGGCGCTCACGAGCGCGAGCCCGAGGTAGGCCTGTGCGTCCTTCGGGTCGCGCACGAGCGCCTCCTTGAGCAGCTCCTCCGCATCCGGGTCGTTGAAGCGCTCGTGCAGCAGCAGCGCCCAGCGCACGCGGTAGCGCGCGGTGCGATCGTCGGCGGCGACGGCGGCGCGGAACTCGCGATTGGCGGCGTCGTACTCATTGAGGCCCCAATACGCCTCCGCGCGCAGAAAGGCCCCGGGGGCCCCGGGGAGCGCATCGCCCCGGCGCATGAGCGAGGCGTAGCAGTCTCGAGCTTGAGCGCGCTCGCCGTGCCGGCGCAGGGCGACGCACTGCTCGGGGGATACGACCGGGGCGCCGGCCGCCGTGCCGCCCGCGAGCAGCGCGAGGAGCGCGACAGCGCCCGCGAGGCGCGGTGCGGTGAGTGCCGCGGCGCTCACCGATCGAGCTCCTCGTCGACCTTCGCGAGCGCGACCAGCGCCGCGGTGAGCTCGCGCTTGTAATCCTCGGCGGACATCGCGGCACGGCGATACTTGAGCTCGTCGATCCGCTGCTCGAGCTGCTGCTTCTCCACGAGCAGGCCGCGCTTTGCCGGATCGAGCGCCGGGGAACTGCCGCTGGCGAAGCGCGTGAGCACCAGGCTCGCGAGCAGCCGCCCTTCCTCCGAGTCCTGCGCGACCGCCCGCACCGGCGTGCCGCGCCCGCGGTCCTCGAACACCGCGTGCTCGGTCGCAAGGCGCTGCTGCGACTGGTAGAACGCGGCCGTCTTCGCGCTCGCGTACTCGAACGCCTCGAGCGCGGTGATCGTCCGACTCTTGTCCACGTCTGCAGTCGGATCCTCGAGGGCATCGACGAAGAAGCGGGCGAACACGGTGGCGTTCTTCTCCGTCCCGCTCTTGGTCGCGGCGATGACCGCGCGTCCGCGGCGTGCGAGCGCGGCGATCGAGCCGCCGCTCGCGCTCGTCGTATTGACGATGAGCTGCCGGTCGGTGTGAATGCGATCGCAGAGCGCAGCGAGTGCGCGCGCCGAGAGGTCCGGACCGGGAAGGTTCACCTTGTACTCGACGCCGTCGTCGCTCCCGTGTCCAATGAGCACAAGCACGAAGTCATCCTGCGGGTGCGCCGCGTGCGCGATTGTCTCCATCGTGCTCGCGATCTGTGCGCGCGTCGCCGCCGGGCCCGAGAGCGTGTACACGTGGCTCGCGGCGCCGGTGCCTCTCCAGATGCGGTCGAGATCGGCGGCGAGCTCGCGAAAGCGCTGCTCGTAGTCGGGCTCGCCGCCCAAGCCGGCAACGGTGAGAAAGTACGTATCGGCGCGCGCATGCGCGCAGGCGAGCGCAAGCGGCGCGAGCAGGAATGCGAGCCGAGCGCGCCTCACAGGACTCCCCATCTGCGGCGCAGGAGCCACTCCGCGCCGCGCAGCGCGAGGAGCACCAGGAAGACGGCAGGCATATTCCAGAGCGCGCCGAGCTCCTCGACCGCGATGCCCGCCGCGGAGTAAGGAATGCGCGCAGCGAGCCGCGCGAGCTCATCGGGGCGCCAGTATTGACCGCCGGTGCTGGCGGCGAGCGCCTTCAGGAGCTCCCGATTCTGCTCGGTGTGGAAGCTCTCGGCGATCCCATCGAGGCGCTCGAACGTCAGCACGTCGCGACCGACCTCCTGCGCGCCCCGCTCGGCCGTCACCTCGGCCACGTACAGGCCGGGCGCTTCGGCCGACCAATCGGCCGCGAAGCGCCCGGGTTGCCCGGGGACCGGAGCGAGCTCGACCGCGCGCGGCGCACCGCCCGGTCCGATCACCCGGGCCGAGACGCGCGCATCGGGCGCGGGGAAGTAGCTGCGGTCGCGCACATCGGCGCTCAAGCGCACGTGAGGCTCATCGAGCAGGATCGGTGCCGGGACGCTTGCCTGCACCGGGCCCGGCGTCTCGGCCACGAGCCAGCGCAGCAGCTGCTGCCAAAACACATCGTGCGTGGGGTCTCCGAGCGGCAGACTCATCTGCCAGCGCCACGTGCCACCGGTCGCGAGCACGGCCGAGCGCCCGCGCCCGTAGCGCTGCGTGACGAGGAGCGGCATCGTGCGTCCGGCGTAATGCATCTCGGCGAGCACCACCGCACCGGGCTTCGCCCGGCCCGGATCCTCGTAGTCCATGAGATACGGGAGCGTCGCCCAGCGGCGCGCATTCGCTTGCGCATCGTCGAGCAGGCGACAGATGACACTCTCGGCACCCGCCTGAGTGAGGCTCACGGTCGCCGGATCGCGGTGGAAGGTGTTGCGCGAGTCGGGCAGCACGACCGGTAGGGCCTCCGCGACGAGCGAGCCGCCCCACACCCCATCGGCGAGCGCAGCGCGTCCACCGAGCATGAGAAGCCCGCCTCCACGACGGCTCACGAAATCGCGAATCAGCGCCTGCTGCGCCGGGGTGAAGTAGCCGGCGTCGACCGAGCCGATGATGAGCCCCTGATAGGTGAACAGGTCCTCGGCGCGCGTCGGGAACCCTTGGGCGAGCTCGTTCGGATCCTCGATCCCCTGCCGATAGATCTTGTTCTCGGTCGTGCGCAGGATCGACACCAGGTGCACCATCGGATCGTCGTCGGCCGCGCGGCGGATGAACTTGTACTCCCAGCGCGGCTCGCCCTCGAAATAGAGAATCCGGCGCGGTGCGGCCTCCACGTCGATGAGGCGTGCCATCGAGTTATTGAGCCTGTTCGCCTCGCCCGCGAGCGGCTCGACCGTGAACTGAAGCGTCTTTGCGCCGGCGGCACCGACATTGAAGAGAATGTCCTCGCTGCGGAGCGCACCCGCACCCGAGAGCGTGATGTCCCGCGCACTCAGGAGCTTGCCGCCGTCGCTCACCGTGAGGCGCGTCTTCGCCCCGTTGAGGCCGTTCTCCGTGAAGCGCACGCGCGCGCTCACGCGCGATCCGGCGAGCGCGCGCGCGGTCACGGTCACGTCCTCGATCTCAACGTCGGGAGAGATGCTGAGCGCGCCGAACCCCACCGTGTGCACCGGAATGCGCCGGCGGCGCAGCGCTTCGATGACCCCACGGTCGATACCGCCGGTGTTGTCGCTCCCGTCGCTCAAGAGCACGATCGCACCGATCGGGAGGGAGGCGGTCTCGGTCGCAAGCTCATCGAGCGCCGCACCGATGTGTGTCGCCGGGGCCGTGGGCGGTCCGAGCTCATCGAGACCCTGCACGCGGGTGAGGCGCGTATCGAGCCGATAGAGGCGCGTCTGAAAGCGGCCGTGCAGGCGCGGCAGCAGCCCGAGGCGCAGGGCCTGGATCGCCTGCTGCTCGCGCGTCGCCCCGCCGTCCGCGAGACTCATGCTGCGCGAATCGTCGACCAGGATCGCAACGATGTTCGCCTGCGGTTTGAGCTCGGGCACGGCGATCGCGGGCTGCCACAGCAGAACGAGCACGCACGCCGCCGTCAGGAATTCGAGGAGCCAGAGCGTCGCGAGCCGTCGCACCCCGAGCGCGCGCCGTGCTGTGCCGCGGGCGCGCAGGAGGATCGGCAAGCCGAGCGCGGCGGCGAGAAGCGCGAGCAGCACACCGAGCGCCCACAGGGGCCAGGCGCCGAGGAGAACCACGTGGCCGTGCGCGAACGCCGCGGCCGGATACTTGAAGAGGAGGCTGAACATGGAGCGGCAGCGCGAGCGGCGGCGCGTTTCCCGTCCGTTGCCCCGCCGGGCCGACGGGGTCAGTGCGTCATGCCGTAAACGATGTAGTTCATTCCCACCCGGAACGCCATGGACGCGAAATTCTCCGGATATTCGGGCATGTCGGCCCACTCCCACGCGTCCCCGAGGTGCATGTTGTGGCAGATCGCGACGATGATGCGGCCCTTGGAATCACGGATCGCGCGCCACTTCGGCACGTAGCCGTCCTTCTCGTAGGTGCGGCCCGACCATACGTACTGCTCGCCCGGGACCTGAAAGCGGTTCCCCAGGTCAAAGAGGACGTGGAAGATCTCGTCGCTGTCGCGCAGATCCTCCACCGGCCGGTCCGGAAGCACCTGGCGCATGCCGGCCATGAAGCGCTCCCAGTCGACGGTCCCGTGGAAATCGTCCACCATCAGAAACCCGCCCTTGAGCAAGTACTCGCGCAGCCGCTTCGCCTCGGCGTCGGTGAACGTCCAGTTCGCGACCTGCACTGCGTAGATCCACGGGTAGTTGAAAATCTCGTCGCTGTCGAGATCGACGACCTGCTCGGTCGGGCGCATATCGATGCGCGTCAGGCGCTTGAGCGCCATCAGGAACTGGCGGTCCGCCTTGGGATAGTCGCGCGACCACCCGAAGAAGCCGTAGCCGAAGCCGTTGCCGTAGCCGAAACCATAACCCCCGGCACCGTAGCCGCTCGAGGTGTAACGCAGCCGCGACCAGTAGAACTCCGCCTTCTGGCTGCCCGCCTCATCGGTGTCCGGGAGCGAGCGCAGCTCCTGCGCCCGGGCGGCATGATCGCCC
>Ga0335073_10009363_pt1 | contig 13745 bp, 12 predicted proteins | sample Lox_Sample_22_FD_207093 | JGI IMG/M metagenome (GOLD analysis project Ga0335073, IMG submission 207093) | Soil microbial communities from Loxahatchee National Wildlife Refuge, Florida, United States - Lox_Sample_2.2 | ecosystem: Environmental > Terrestrial > Soil > Wetlands | place: USA... | reverse complement strand
TAGAAAAATTCAGTTCGCGGGGCCCGGGTCACAGATGCAGATTACGGAGATTTTCAAATCGATCCAGGGCGAATCCACGTATGCCGGCCTGCCCTGCGTTTTTGTGCGCTTCACAGGGTGCAATCTGCGCTGCTCGTGGTGCGATAGCGAGTACACCTTCATAGGTGGCCGTCGCATGAGTCATGAGGAGGTCATGGAAGAAGTGGAGCGCTTGAGCCCGGGTCGCGGGTTGGTCGAGATTACCGGAGGCGAGCCCATGCTGCAGGAGCGGGAAGCGGTACCGCTGATGCAGCAATTACTGGATGAGGGTTACACGGTTATGCTGGAAACCAGCGGGGAACGGCCACTGCAGCGGGTTCCCAAGGGCGTGGTAAAAATCGTCGACATAAAGTGCCCTAACTCCGGCGAGCCCGATACTTTCCTCATGGAGAACCTGGAGGTTCTGGGGCGGGCGGATGAAGTCAAGTTCGTGCTGAGCGACCGGACCGATTACGAGTTTGCCCGCGAGTTTGCCTGCCGCCATCAGTTGGCGACCCGGGTGAACGCGGTGCTGTTTTCACCCGCCTTCAGCAAGGATGCGAGCGGCGATCGCGACACTTCGCATTGTTTACTCGATCCGCGGGAACTGGCGGAATGGATGCTGGCGGACAATGTTGCGGCACGCCTCGGGCTGCAGATCCACAAGTTCATTTGGGATCCAGCGATGAAGGGAGTCTAGGATTTCAGCCATGGCTTCTGCGCACAAAGCGCGTGCGGTGGTGCTGCTGAGCGGTGGTATGGACTCCTGCGTGTGCGCGGCAATGGCAGCGCGCGAGTTCGAGGCCGCCGCGCTCCACATCAGCTATGGGCAGCGGACGGAGGAACGGGAGCGGCGGTCTTTTCTGGGCATTTGTGACCGCCTGAGCATCCAGCAGAGGTTGGTGGTGCGGAACGAGGCGTTGCGGTCGATTGGCGGTTCGGCGCTCACCGACGAACGAATTCCGGTCCCGGAGTCGGAGAACTTGGGACGGGGTGTTCCGGTCACCTATGTTCCCTTCCGAAACGCACACTTCCTGGCGGTCGCGGTCAGTTGGGCGGAGGTGCTGGGGGCGGAGAAGGTCTACATTGGCGCGGTCGAACCAGACGGCTCCGGCTATCCCGATTGCCGGCCGGAATATTATCGGGCGTTCAATGAGGTGGTGAGGCAGGGAACCAGGGACGGGCGCATCGAGATTGTGACCCCGCTCATCCACCTGCGAAAAGCGGAGATTGTGACGCTCGGCCTTGAATTGGGCGCTCCCTTGGATTTAACGTGGTCTTGTTACAGCCGGGAGGATCAGGCTTGCGGAGTGTGCGATAGTTGCGTGCTCCGCCTGCGGGCATTTCGAGACGCGGGAATTGCGGACCCGATCCCGTACGCCGAGCCGCTGATGCACAAATAGGGTGCGGTGATTTTTGCCTTCCCATGCTCAAGTGCGGCTGGCGGCCCGGATTGAGCGTAGGAAATCGTAAATCTCAGTTTCTTGCCGGAGGCAAAGGAAATGAAACAGCGTTTTGCAGTGCTGATCTTTACGGGCTTGCTCGCCGTGGCATGCCTGCCTTGCGCATTCGCCCAGGCCTCAGGTACGGTCAAGGGCGTTTGCAAGGATGTCGATGGGAAGCCAATTGTGGGCGCCCAGGTGGAATGGTCGAATCTGGATAACGGCCGGAAGTACAGCCTGAAAACCAACAATAAGGGCGAGTATTTTTCTCTGGGGATTACTCCGGGGAAGTACAACATCCGGCTCGTACAAGGCAGCAACGAGCTTTACCACTTCAATAATGTGAACGTCGGCCTGGATGAGACTACGCTTGATTTCGATTTGAAGAAGGAACAAGCGGCGCAGGCGGCCGGAGTCGGCCTCACTCCCGAGCAACTGAAGCAGCAACAGGAGCAGCGAGAGAAAGCCCTCAAAGAAAATAACACCATCAAATCCCTCAATGACAAGCTGTCCGCAGCCAAGACGGCGGCTGACGCCGGCGACTATGCCACCGCAGTCAGCACCATGACCGACGCGACCCAGATCGATCCCAACCGGGACTTGCTGTGGGCCAAGCTGGGTGACTACACCTTGGGCGCGGCGAACAAAGCCACCGACCCGGCTGCCAAGACAAAGTCGTATGAAGACGCGACTACGGATTACCAGAAGGCAGTCGAGTTAAAGACGAAAGCCCTGGACGCCGATCCCAAGAAGGCGGATGCCACCAAAATTCTGGCGCAGTACTACAACAACCTGGGGCAGGCGCAAGCGAAGTCGGGCAAGACCGAGGACGCTGCCAAGTCGTATCAACAGGCAGCCCAACTGGACCCAACCGGTGCCGGGCAGTATTACTTTAACCTGGGGGCGATCCTTACCAATGCCAACACCACCAATGACCCCAAGATGCGCCAGGCCGCGGTGGATGCTTTCGACAAGGCCATCACCGCCGACCCCACCAAAGCCGACGCGTACTATTGGAAGGCGACGAATCTGATTGGAGCTGCGACCCTGCAGGGCGACAAGATGGTCGCGCCTCCGGGCACGGCGGAAGGCTTTCAGAAATATCTCGAACTGCAACCGACCGGCCCGCACGCCGAGGAGGCAAAGGCCATGCTGGCTAGCCTTGGGGCATCGGTAGAAACCAGCTTCGGTAAACAGAAGGCCAAGCCCACCAAAAAGTGATCTAGTTAAAGGCGGAGCTTCAAAGAGGGCGGCACCGGCCGCCCTTTTTCTTTGCCCGCCTTCAGGCAGGATGGGTTACTAAGGTCGTTGGACTTAACGTTCTTTCTAGAATCCGCCGGATGGTTTTTACTAAAGTAAGAGTTTGTCAGACGCCAGACTATAGTTCATTCCCTCCCTCGCCGATCTTCCAGAGACAATATGGCTGCGCCCGGCACTGCACCGATTTCAATCGTTCTCGAATCCCTGAAAGGTCCGGCCCCGACGGAGACCTTATTGGCCGCCATGCTGCGCTCTCACCAACAGGTGAGCGATCTTATTTTTTCACCCGGCCGGTTGCCTCAGGTCGGAATTCACGGCCAATTAGTACCCGTTCGGGGTCCGGGGCTGTCGCCTCTGAACGCCGACGAGACGCGGCGTATTGCCTCCGACCTCATCGGAAGCAATAAACAGGCGATCGCCACCCTGCGAGAGCAGGGATCCTGCGATGTCTCATTTGCTCTGCCCGGGCTGGCCCGCTTTCGGGTCAACGTGTTCATCCAGCGTGGCAGTTGTGCGGTGGTGATGCGCGTGATCCCGACCACAATTCCCGATCTGCCGTCCCTTGGTCTGCCGCCGCAGCTGGCGGAAATCGCCACTCTGCGCGACGGGATTGTGCTGGTCACCGGTCCCAGGGGTTCGGGGAAGTCTTCCACACTGGCGGCGCTGCTTGACCTGATCAACCGGGAGCAGGTTTGCCACATCATCACCATCGAGGATCCCATTGAGTTCCTGCACAACCACAAGCGCGCCACCATTCATCAGCGGGAATTGCACAGCGATATTCACAACATCCCGCTGGCTCTGAGGGCGGCGATGCGGCAGGCGCCGGACGTGATTTTTGTCAGCGAGTTGCGCGACCGGGAAACGGCGGAAATGGCGCTGGAAGCCGCGGAAACTGGCCACTTGGTGCTTTCCAGCCTGAACACTCTGGATGCGTCGCAGACCTGGGAGCGTATCGCGGGTCTGTTTTCCTTGCAGGAACAATCCGGAATCCGCAGCCGGTTGGCCAAGGCGGCTCGCTACATTGTTTCGCAAAGGCTGCTTCCGCGGCGGGACACCTGCCAGCGGGTTCCAGTTGTGGAGATTCTGAAGATAAGCCCTGGGAGCATGGAACTTGCCGAGGGCAGCGAGGGCTCCACCCAGAGCGTCCTGCAGACGCTGAAAAATGGATCCTCTGCAGGCATGCAACATTTTGATGGAGAAATCGAGAAGCTGGTTCGCGCCAATATTGTGGACTTGAAAACCGCGATGGCCTATGCCACCGATCCGCAGCAGCTACGCCAGGCCCTGATGGATTTCCGGCTGCAGAACTGAATCGCGCCGGGTCTTTTTCATACAGGTTAGATTTTTCCGAACCAGCCTCGTATCATCTCCTCCATGCCGTTGAAGTCTGCTCCCACCATCCTGAGCTTCGAAGCAGCACGCCATGTGGTAGAGGAGCATGCTGCGCGTTTGCGGCCACGGGGCAAAGAACTCGCGGAATTGCTGGACTCGGTGGGCCAGGTCTTGGCAGAGCCAGTTATTGCCGATCGTAATTTCCCTCCGTTCCCCAGAGCCACTCGCGACGGCTACGCAGTGCAGGCGGCTGATTTAGCAGAGCTTCCGGCGCGGCTGGACGTGATCGGCGAAATCAAAGCCGGGGCGGACGTCCGTCTGGAGATCAGCAGAGGCCAGGCGGCAGCCATCATGACCGGCGCGCCCGCTCCTCCTGGGGCCGACGCCGTGGTGATGGTGGAATACACAACCCAGACCGGGGAACGCGTCGAGATCAGCAAGGGAATCACTGCTGGAGAAAACATCGTGCCGGCGGGTTCTGAGGCGAAGCGCGGGGCACGCCTGCTCTCGCCAGGCACGCGTCTGGATCATGCCGCAATTGCGGTGGCTGCATCCGCCGGAAAATCGCGTCTCTTGGTTTATTCCAGGCCGCGGGTAGCGGTTTTGGCCACGGGAGATGAGATTGTCGATATCGATATTAGCCCTGCCACCCAACAGATTCGCAACTCCAACACCTATTCGCTGGCTGCACAGATCCAGGCTGCAGGAGGTGAACCACTACTGCTGCCGATTGCTCCCGACAAGCCGGGACGCCTGCGCGAATTGATGATCGACGGCATGGAAGCAGATTTACTGCTCCTCACGGGCGGTGTTTCCATGGGCAAGTACGATCTGGTGGAGCAGGTCTTGCAGGATTTAGGCGCGGAGTTTTTCTTCACCGGGGCGCAGATTCAGCCGGGACGCCCCGTGGTATTCGGACGCATCCCGTTTGGCGCGGGCGCCCCCGCCCGCGAGGTGTCCTCTGGGGAGGGGTCGCACCGTTACTTCTTCGGCCTACCGGGAAACCCCATCTCCACTATGGTGACTTTCGAACTGTTCGCCCGGCCCGTATTGGAGGCTTTGTCAGGCTTGGCGCCCCGCAAACTGGTTTTCCTGCACGCGCAGTTGAAGTCGGAGATCAAGACTAAGACCGGTCTGAAGCGGTTCCTGCCGGCCCTTCTGTCGGGAGAATTCGAGCGAGCCGAGGTCGAACTCGTTCCCTGGCAGGGATCTGGCGACATCGCAGCCACGGCGCGGTCAAACTGCTACGTAGTGGTTCCCCCGGATCGTGATCGTATTCCTGCCGGTGAATGGGTTCCGGTATTGCCCCGCTAAACCCTCGCCTCCCACTTCCTCAAATTCTCACTGGCTCACTTCCCCGATCCGGCATCTGGCCTTATGCTGTTAGTGGACACTCTTGCCGGACGCGGCAGTCTCTCCAGCTCATGAATCCACTGCGTCTCTATACTCTGGTTTTGGCTGGCTGCGGCGCACTCTTCGCGGCGTACCTTCTCCTGCGCCGCAAGCCAAAAGGGCCGGACGAAATTGAGAGTGAGCGCCGACAGTGGCTGGACCGAGTGGGAAGAATTACCGACGGAACCGTCATTGATGTCCAGGAGCTGCAAGCGGACGATCACAAGGCGTCCACCATGTTGATCTACCAATACGACGTTGCTGGCGTATCCTACGAAGCTTCTCAGGACGTTACCTACCTGCGACAGTTGATCAATCTGCAGTCCTGCCGCCTCGGCCTGCCCACCTCGGTTCGGTACGATCCGCAGAATCCGGGGAACTCAATGGTGGTTTCGGAACGCTGGATGGGGTTACGGCAGTAAAACCGGCTGATGATCCCAAAAGCGTTGACTGCGGAGCTTGGCTCCGCCGGACAGCCGAGGGCGGCTGTCCCCACGTGGCACTCTAGCTGCCGGCTGCGAAGCCGCCGACGTGGGCCAGGGTGGTGCGCAGGTATTTGTGGGGGTTGACCGGGGTATCGTTGATACGAACTTCGTAATGCAGATGCGGACCTGTGCTGCGGCCACTGAGGCCGATGTATCCGATAGTGTCGCCACGGTGCACGTACTGGCCGAGAGCTACGGCGAAATTCGAGAGGTGCCCGTAGCGGGTGGTAATTCCATGCCCATGGTCGAGAGCGATTGCCCTGCCATAGCCGCCCATAAAGTCGGCGAAAACAACCACGCCGTCAGCTGGAGCGATCACTGCCTGGCCGAAGTTGGCGGAGATATCGACTCCGCTATGAAAAGCGCCTTCCCCGTTGAACGGGTCAGTCCGCTCCCCGAAAGATCCTGTGACCGGGCCCTCCACGGGCCAAAGATTCGGCGTGGAGTTGGCGCGCAACCAATCGGCCGGGGTTACGTTGCGCGTGAGGCCAAGCGAAATCCCGGTGGAAGCTGCACCGCTCAGAGCCGTGTCTTTCAAAGTGTAGAGGCGGTCGAGAGAGGAACTGACTTCTGCGTCCTGCATCGTATCGGAGGCCGGGGTCAGGATCGGATCCGTCTTCAGTCCGTAGAGGGAAGAAACTTCACTGGCCAGTGATCCCAGCGAAGCCACCTGAATGTCTCTTTCCTGAGCTACCTGCTCCAGACGCGAATAACGGTTCTTCAACTCTTCCTTCTGAGTGCGCAGCTCGTTGAAGTGCGAAACTTTCAGCAGCATGCGCAAGTACGAACTGGCGATTCCCGTGAGGCTCAAGCCCCCAATCGCCGTTCCCACCACCAGCACGTACAGGTAGTGGACGGGGATGGGAATCTTGCGCAGCTGGCCGTCTTCACCGCGCGCCACGAAAAGAATGTAAAACCGTTTCCGCAATATCTTCCTTTCCTGTGTGATCAGGATCGAATGCCGGCGGCTGGTTCACCGCTTAAATCGACAGTACGTCCTGATCCCGCCGTACGTTCCCTGTTTGGGAATGAGGCTGGCGACGTCGTACAGCACCTACCGGAACCAGGTAAGGCTCGATCTTCTAAATGCCACAATAGTAACCGGATGTGGCACTTAGCGGCCAAAGGCGTATGGAGACAGCAACGTCACGGTACCAAACGTGGCTCTATCTGTCAACGAGCGAGGTCACCCTCCCTGGTTACGGAAGACTGGCCGGTGCCTGGCGCTTGGGCCCGGTCTTTCTGGCATCTGCGGGTAACTGATTGGATACCAGATGGGGCCAAAGGTAAATGCCCAATGACTTCTGTCCGACTCCTCGGTTAACAGATGCAATCCTATATAGTGGGTTTGCTTGCCGCTGGCTGAAAAATCCTTGATTGCCCGCCTGCGCGGGCGGGTGCGCGGAGGCCGCGACGTCGTTGCTGGCATCGGGGACGATTGTGCCATCCTCCGCATTCCCTCCGGCCACGAAACCCTGGTGACGACGGATTTCACCCTGGAGGGCATTCATTTCCGCCGGGAGTGGCACGAGCCGGAGGTGGTCGGCCATCGCTGCCTGACGCGCGGGCTTAGCGATATTGCGGCCATGGGAGGCCAGCCGGTCGCCGCCTTTCTATCCCTGGCATTACCTCGAAATCTGCCCCAGTCCTGGGTGGACCGCTTTTTCAAGGGCTTGCTGAAGCTGGCGGATCGATTCCGGGTGGTGCTGGCCGGCGGCGATACGGCTGAGTCGCCGAGCGGCATTCTGGCGGATATCGTGGTTGTCGGGTCTGTGCCGAGGGGGAGGGCGATCCGGCGCTCGGGTGCACGTGCGGGCGACGGAATCTACGTGACGGGAGAACTGGGCGGGTCGGCGGCAGCCCTGAAGATGTTGTTTGCTGGCCATAAGGTGAGGGCGGCGGACTTTTCGCGGCACTTTAATCCTGAACCCCGGGTTGAGGTTGGGAAGACTCTGCGTGAGCGACGGCTGGCCTCCGCCATGATTGACTTAAGCGACGGGCTATCCACGGATCTGGCCCATATCTGCGAGGAAAGCCACGTCGGTGCAGAGATTCGTGCGGATGCCATTCCGCGGGCCGTTGTAGGCAGCGCCCGGCGCTGGGTGGACTTGCAGCTTGCCTTGCACGGCGGCGAAGATTACGAATTACTGTTTACCGCGCGCGCGCAACGCCGCATCCCGTCCAGGATAGCGGGCGTCGCCATCACCCAGATTGGTGAAGTCAGACGGGGTAGAAATATTGTCCTCGTAGACAGCGGGGACGAGCCAATCGCGTTGCGCCCCGCCGGATGGGAGCATTTCAGAGGAACCCCCTGATCTGGCACATAACGTGTGGGGCGGGCACTCCTGTCCGCCAAGAGCGTGCAGCGGATCGAACCGGCGGGTCCTTGCCACCGAGTGCCCCTGGTGACTTTGGTGCTCTATAAACCGCTTCTTTCTCTATCTCGACGGACCGGGCGGGTCTAGAGTAAGTGGTATGTCGTTTCCCCGTTTCCTTCTCTTGCTCGTGTCGTGTACCACGTTACTGAACTCCGCACTGCAGGCGCAGCAAAATACCGAGCCCGTGGTGAACAACGATTTTATTCAGAAGCAGTTTGGATTGAACTGCAAGCAGATTGGATTGCCCGCGATCAAAGCTGATCTGGATGGTGATGGGGTGGAAGACATTGTCATTCCCGCCCACTGCACCAACCCGATGATGGATCAGGCGGAAGAGAACTACGTCGTGGTCGATCCCTATAATTCATTCTTTGGCTATGGTAATCCGCAGGTCACGACGCAGTTTGCATCGGACGATCCCGACCGGCGTGGCTTCACCCTGCTGGTAATCCATGGAGTGGGATCCGACGCCTGGCATTCCGCTACTCCGAAGGCAAAATTCATGATCGTGAATCTTCCTTTTAAGGACATCTATGTGAAGAAACTGGTGCTGCGCAAGAAACAGCGCCAGGCGATTTATGTAGAAGAAACCGGACCTGGCGCCATGACCTCGGTTCTGGTGTGGGATGGCAAGAAATACCGCTATCAACCCATGGGCTCAACTATGGAGTAATCACCCCCGCCGATAAGAGACCGCCCTTCGCCTGTCAGATTCTCTCAAAGCTCAAAATGGAAGACGTCCAGAACCATGTAGGTCTGGCGGTTTACCAGCGCGACATGCCCGCCGATTACGACATGAGCGCAATCGGGCGGTGGCGGAGGCAGGCGCCGCTCCAATTCTTCCGGGCAGGGAAGCATCTTGTTCCGCAGTCCGGGCGGGAGCGTGCCCCGCACCACCAGTTGCCTTTCGAGTCCCGGCGGCAGGTGATCTCTTTTCGCCAATCCAGGAGGAAGATGATCGCGGTGATCGTCATACCAGCCGCGCATTTCATCACGGTCGTGGTCGCTGTAATAACCCCCATGATCGTCGTCCCGGTTGCCATGCTTGTCATGGCCATTGCCATGACCTTGCGCGTACGCCGCAGAGCAGGTTAACGCGAGTGCCGCGATTGCTACCGCGTGCAGCCACAACTTCGTCCGCATGAAAGCCTCCCCGGAGTGAGTGTTTTGATGGCAGCCTAGCTTGGCGGCTTCAGCCGCGCAATGCACGGGAGTACCTGACCCGCGAATGGTTACCCGCTATAATTCTCTCGCCATGGACCTCGAACAAAAGCTGGCTGAACTGAAGAAACGCGACCAGCTCGCCGAAGATGGCGGGGGGGCGCAGCGCCGCGAACGGCAGCACAAAGAAGGAAAAATGTCGGCGCGCGAGCGCGTCGAGTTCCTGCTCGATGAGGGAACGTTTGAGGAGACCGACAAGCTGGTCACGCACCGCTGCAATGACTTCGGGATGGCCGAGCAGAAGTTCTATGGAGATGGCTTCATCACGGGGTACGGCCGCATCGAGGGCCGGCTGGTCTTCGTCTTCGCACAGGATTTCACCGTGTTTGGTGGATCGCTGTCGGAATCCAATGCAGGGAAGATTGTAAAGATCATGGATCTGGCCGCCAAGATGGGAGCGCCGGTGATCGGTCTGAACGACTCTGGCGGGGCGCGCATTCAGGAAGGAGTGATGTCGCTGGCCGGCTACGCGGATATCTTCCTGCGCAACACGCTGTATAGCGGCGTGGTTCCGCAGATTTCCGCCATCATGGGGCCATGCGCGGGCGGGGCTGTCTATTCACCCGCCATCACCGATTTCATCCTGATGGTCGACAAAAGCTCTTACATGTTCATTACCGGGCCGGACGTGATCAAGACGGTTACTCACGAAGAAGTCACGAAAGATCAGCTGGGCGGTGCGATGACGCACAACGAGACCTCGGGCGTCGCGCATTTTGTAGCCCACGATGATGCGGAATGCCTGTCGATGGTGCGCGAACTGCTGAGCTTCGTGCCCTCGAATAACCTCGACGATCCGCCACGCAAAACCTGTACCGACCCCGTGGATCGCGCCGACCTCGGGCTGGACAAAATCGTCCCCGATCAATCCAACCTTCCTTATGACATGAAAGACGTGATCCACGCCGTGGTTGACGACGGCTATTTCTTCGAGGTGCAGGAGCACTACGCGAAGAACATCGTCGTGGGATTCGCCCGCCTGAACGGACGCTCCGTGGGGATCGTGGCCAACCAGCCAGCATTCCTGGCGGGTACGCTGGATATTAATGCTTCCATCAAAGGCGCTCGCTTCGTGCGCTTCTGCGACTGCTTCAACATCCCGTTGGTGACCTTCGAAGATGTGCCTGGATTTTTGCCCGGCACGAACCAGGAGTACGGCGGAATTATCAAACATGGCGCGAAGCTGCTGTTCGCTTTTGCGGAAGCGACCGTCCCCAAAGTGACGGTAATTACGCGCAAGGCGTACGGTGGGGCCTATTGCGTAATGTCATCAAAACACATTCGCACCGACGTGAACTATGCCTGGCCGACGGCGGAGATCGCCGTGATGGGGCCGGAGGGCGCAGTCGACATTGTTTACAAACGCGAGCTGGATCGTGCAGATAACCGCGCGGAAGCGCGCCAGAAAAAGATCGAAGAATTCCGCGAGCGCTTTGCCAACCCCTATGTGGCCGCCGACCGCGGCTACGTCGACGCCGTCATCCGGCCCCGCGAAACCCGCAAAAAGCTGATCCAGGCGTTGGAGATGCTCGAGACCAAGCGTGACAAGAACCCACCCAAGAAGCACGGGAATATCCCGCTGTAAGCTCGTGTGACTCGGACACTCCTGTCCGCGGGATCCTTATTCGTCGGCGATAGAGGCAGCATGGGTCCGTGCCTTTGGGTAGCGCAGCGCTTTCAGCGCTGCGATTCAGGCTGCCGGAATGACCGGCTTTAGCCGCTGAGGGACCTCATCCAGCGCCGCCCAAAAGCTCTGAGAGGGTTCAGGATTCCCGATTCGGAATCGGATTGGAGTCCGGAAGCGGCCCCCGGCGCGTCCTTGCCGAGCTTTGCTTGCCGTCACCACGCGCCCATAACATCTTTCTTGACTTATGACTCGGAATCCGATATATCTATATCAGAGCCATGAAAGAAAATCTCAGCGAATTTCTGCCGCTGTCGCCTGCGACCCTGCATATTTTGCTTTCGCTGGCTGGCGAGGACCTGCATGGCTACGGCATCATGCAGGAGGTAAAGCGCCAGTCGGACGGGCGGTACAAACTGGGACCGGGAACGCTTTACGACAACCTGCAAAAGCTGATCGATCAGCGTCTGGTGCAGGAGATCGGGCAGCGGCCGGGAGACGACGATCCGCGGCGACGTTACTACCGGCTGGGGACGCTAGGCCGGGCTGTGCTTGCGGCTGAGACGTCGCGACTCGAGGGCGTGGTTCGCGAAGCCAAGGCCCGCCTGCATGTCGCCAGACCAAGGAGGGCGTGATGCTCCGCTACGCCTACCGCTGTCTGCTTCGCCTGCACCCGCCTTATTTCCGGCGCCGCTTCTCGCCGGAGATGCTGTCTATCTTTGACCAGGAGAAGCGAGGCCTGGGAGTCGCCAAACTGCTGGCCGACGGCGTTTTGTCGCTGCTGCGGCAGTGGGTGTTGCGTCCGGAATTCTGGGATCCGCCGATCGCCCAGGCCGCGGCTGATGGTGTGCCCGCCTTCTACATGATCGAAGGTTTCAAGCCACGGATTTTGGCAATGCTGGATGGAGGCCTGGCGTCGGCCGTTGTCTTCACGTCGATCTGTTTAATCATGGGATATTCGTATAATCACCCGACGCGCGGACCGATTATCTCCGCCTACAACAGAGGCTCCGCCATTTACTGGCGGCCTCCCGCCTCCACTCCCTCTGCTTCGGCGAATGAACCTGCCAACCAAAAATCGGTATATGTCGACGGGGGCAGAGTCGTGGTTATGATCCAAGTGCCGGGGCAATCGCGGGCTGCGTCCGTCGGATCAAAATGAAGGGAGGAGCCGCCGGGCTACGCTCGGCAGGACAGCCGAGGGGGGCCATCCTTACGTGGTCATAAAATAAGAGTCCCGAGGTGGTGTTGAACTTATTCCTCTCGGCCAGTAGCTCGCTTTAGACCCTTGCCAACCTGCGGTCGTCGCTTGCCTTGCGGCTCACGTCAGTTGCGATTGTCGCTCGGGTTCCGGGCTCACCGCCAACCGGATAAACCAGTTCAACGCCTCGGGGCTCTATCTTGCCTTTGACATGGTGTTCCTGTTCGCCTCGACCAGCGCTTGGCTATAGACCCTTGCTTGCCCTCTCCACTTTTCATCTTGCGATGCCGCAGAGTGACTTCGCTCGAGCCCCGGACGCCGCACCAACCGGGAAAACTTAGAACGTGTCAAAGAACGATTATGGTTTTACTCCTTCTATTTTTTTCGTCAATCAAAAACGCAGCCGCCTATCTGTTTTGAATGCAGCTGAGTGCAGCCACTCCACAAGCGGGTGACCGAATTCTGTGCAGATATTGCCTTACTCTCGCGCTAAACCCGCAACCGATGCGTAAATCTGGCTGCGTTTTCGCAACCCTCCCCTCTCCATGGTGAGGTCTAAAGGTGTGGAAAATCCGCCGGAATTGGCGATTGGCGCGGGCTTGGCAGATGGCCGTACGGGTTGAACTGTGGCTCGCATGGTCACTTCGCAGAATCCTACGCCCTTACGCCCCGCCAATCGCGTGATCGCCCTGGCTGCGGTTGGGTTCGTGCTCGCAATGCTGCTCTTCGCCTCCATCACTTTGGCGGTAGAACGTCTTTCGGCTGGTACCATACTCAGGTGCCAGCGCTGCTCGAGGTGCGACATCTGACCGTGGGGTTTGCGAGTAGGGACCCGAGCTCGCTCCTTGCCGTCCGCGATCTCAGTTTCAGCGTGGCTTCGGGCGAAGTTCTGGCCCTGGTGGGAGAGTCTGGCTCGGGAAAATCCCTCACTGCGCTGGCGCTTATGCGGCTGCTTCCGCCGGAGGCGCAGGCCGGCGGCGAGATTGAACTGGCGGACGGCAACGCAATCCTGAATTTGCTGCAGATTCCTGAACCGCAAATGCGCGCCTTGCGCGGTTCGCGCATGGCGATGATCTTTCAGGAGCCGATGACCGCACTCAACCCGGTGATGCGCGTCGGCGACCAAGTCGCCGAGGCCATTACTGCTCATCACCGCGTCACAAAAAAAGACGCGTGGCAGAAAGCGGTCGAGGCCTTGCAGGAAGTCGCCATCCCAGACGCCGTAACTCGCGCTCGCGACTACCCGCACCAGCTATCGGGTGGCATGCGCCAGCGAGTGATGATCGCCATGGCGCTGTCGTGCTCGCCGCGGCTGCTGATCGCCGACGAGCCGACGACGGCCCTGGACGTGACAATCCAGGCCCAGATCCTCGACGAGCTCAAGCAGCT
>Ga0335073_10009362_pt1 | contig 13745 bp, 11 predicted proteins | sample Lox_Sample_22_FD_207093 | JGI IMG/M metagenome (GOLD analysis project Ga0335073, IMG submission 207093) | Soil microbial communities from Loxahatchee National Wildlife Refuge, Florida, United States - Lox_Sample_2.2 | ecosystem: Environmental > Terrestrial > Soil > Wetlands | place: USA... | reverse complement strand
TATGGGGGGACTGGCCAGCGGATCCGGAGACCGGCGGATGCCGGACTGGTCGGCCGCGGCCAGCAGGCTCGCGACCGCACCGTAACCGGGGAGCACCGCGTCCGGGTCCACGTCATGCCACGGGGCCAGCACGAACGCGCGCTCGTGCGCCCGCGGATGCGGCAGCGTCAGGTCCGGGTCCGCGCTGATCTCGCCCGCCACGGTGATGACGTCGATGTCGAGGGTGCGCGGCCCCCAGCGAACCTCGCGCACCCGGTCGAACGCGGCCTCGATCTCCTGCAGCCGGCCGAGCAGCGCCCGCGCCGGCAGCGTGGTGCGGGCCAGCAGCACGGCGTTCAGGTAGTCCGGCTGCGGCGGACCGCCTACGGGTACCGTCTCGTAGACCGGCGACACCGCCATGACCTGCACCTCCGGTATCGCGGCAACGGCGTCAACGCAACCCTGCAGGATGTCGCGCCTGTCTCCGAGGTTACTGCCCACCGCCAGCACGACCGACCGGGCAGCGGCCGGGGCGGTCACGGCTCGCCGGCGCGGGCCGCCGCGGCGCGCCAGGCGGCGGCCACGCGCACCGCGTCCGCGTTGGCGGGCACCCGGTGCACCCGCACGCACCAGGCACCCGCGGCCGCCACGAGCGCGGTCACCGCGACGGTGGCGTCATCGGTCTCGGTGAACGCCCGCGGCGTGCCGTCCGGCGCGGCGAGCAGCCTGCCGAGGTGACGCTTGCGGGACGCGCCGACGAGCACGGGGAAGTCACGGCCGCCGATGTGCGCGACCTCCCGCAGCCTCGTCAGCAGTTCCCAGTTGTGCGCGTCCGGGCCCTGCCAGCCCGGCTGCTTGCTGAAGCCGAGCCCGGGATCGAGCACGATGAGCGACGGGTCGACGCCCTCGGCGGTCACGGCCTCGATCCGCTTGGCGAGCTCGTCCCTGACCTCACCGACGACGTCCTCGTAGATAGCGCGCGAGTTCATGTCGTGGCTGTGCCCGCGCCAGTGCACGACGACGTAGGGCAGGCCGGCCCGCGCCACCAGCCGGGGCATATAGGGGTCGGCGAGGCCGCCGCTCACGTCGTTGACCAGGCTGACCCCGGCCTGGAGCGCGAGCTCGGCCACCTGGGCGCGCATCGTATCCACGCTGACCGTCACCCCGGCCTTGACCAGCTCGGTGATGACGGGCATGACCCGGCGCAGCTCTTCCTCCGCCGAGACGCGCTGTGCTCCGGGCCGGGTGGACTCGCCGCCGACGTCGACGATGTCGGCGCCCTGCGCCACCAGGTCGAGGCCGTGCTCGACCGCCGCGGCGGCCCCGTACCACTGGCCGCCGTCGGAGAACGAATCGGGCGTCACGTTGACCACGCCCATGACCAGGCAGCGGTCCGCGGCTGGAGCGCCTGGCAGACCGGGAAGCCCCGGCAGGTTCGGCATTCTGGTTAGCTTACCTAGCCCCGCGCGCCACCCGCGGTGCCGACTGGCGCCACTGAACGGCACGTGCCCGCAGCTTGCCGAGCCCGAGCGCGCGGGCGAGCCGCCTGGCGTAGCGCTTCACCTCGAGCCTGGGCCAGACGAGGAACGCCTCCGCTTCCAGCGCCGCCATCGCGATCCGCGGCGTGTCACGGGTGCCGGGGTAGACGAAGAACCGCGGCTCCCAGACCGGGCAGAACTTCGCGTTGAACTTGTAGAGCGACTCGATCTGGAACCAGCGAGAGGCGAATACGAGCAGTCCCCGCCAGGCCCGAAGCACGGGGCCGGCGCCGATCCGCTCGCCGCGCTCGAGCGCCGCGCGGAACATGGCGAAGTTCAGCGAGATGCGCTTGACGCCAAGCCCCGGCGCGGCCTTGACGGCCTCCACGATCAGGAAGTCGTTGAGGCCCGGCTGCGCGGTCCTGTCGCGCCGCATCAGGTCGAGCGACAGCCCGTCGGTGCCCCAGGGGACGAAGTGCAGGATAGCGCGCAGCGTGCCGTTCTCCTTGGCCGTCACGAGCACGCAGTCCTCGTCGCCGGCGCCGCCGATGCGGCCGAGCGCCATGGAGAAGCCGCGCTCGGTCGAGCTGCCCCGCCAGGAGTCCGCGACCTTGATCACCCGGTCGAGCTCCGCCCGCGGGATGTCCCCCACCCGGCGGACCTCGGCGACGTAACCGCCCTTGGCAACCCGGTTGACCATCTGCCGGACGTTGCGCATGGAGCGTCCCGACAGGCTGAAGTCCGCCACGTTGACGATCGCCTCGTCGCCGAGTTCGAGCGCGGTGAGGTCGCCTTCGCGGCACCAGACCTCGGCGCCGAGCTCGCTGCACCCCATGACGGCCGGGCGCCAGGCGTGCCGCGCCGCCTCGGTCAGGAACTCGGCGATGGCGCCCGGCCATGCCTCCGGGTCGCCGATCGGGTCGCCGGCCGCGAGCATCACGCCGGACACGACGCGGTAGCAGACGCACGCCTTGCCGGATGGTGACCAGATCACGCTCTTGTCGTTGCGCAGCGCGAAGTAACCGAGCGAGTCCCGGTCGCCTTGCCGGGAGAGCAGCCCGCGGATCCGCTCAGCGTCGGACTGGCCGAGCCGGGCCCGCGGCTGCGCCGGGCGCAGGAAGAGGTAAACGGTGACCACCAGCGTGAACAGGCCGAGGACGCTGGTCAGCAGGTGGTACGTGTCGGCGCGGCCGTCGGATGCGAACTGGATGGGACCGTAGACGCCGACGAGCTCCTCCACCACGTCCCTGACTCGCTCGGTGACCGGGTAGCTGGCCGCCAGCGGTCCCATGGCGAGGTAGCCGAGCCCGATCGCCAGGTCGGCGGCCACCAGGACCACGAAGACACGCAGCGCGTTCCACCGGGTGCGCGGGTCGCCCACCGCGTAGAAGTCGTCGTGGAAGTACAGCAGCACCGCGAGCAGCACGACCGCGGTGACCGCGGAGTACACGCGCGGCTCGTGCGGGAAGTGCAGGAAGTGGATAACGATGTCGAACACCAGCAGCCCGATCACCGCCTGCCACGCCCGCCGCTTGCGACGCCGGAGACCGTGTGCGAGCAGCACCAGCATCAGCCCGATGATCACATCGGCGCTGCGGGTCACGTTGGTCAGCGTGCCGGGCACGAAGGCGTTGAGCTTATGCAGTCTCTCATGCCAGCCCGGTTTCAAGATCGCGAGAACGTCGGACAACCCGATGAGCAGGCACAGGAATGCGGAAATTCCCGGGATCCAAGCCCGGTGCGGGCCGCGCTCGCGGTCGGGCGCACCGTTCTTTCCCTCCCGGTCCAGATGGTCGGGTGAGTCGCTCTCGGTCATCTCAATTCTCTTGCCAGGCCCCGGACCATGGTGCAGCAGCATAGTCATGACAACCCCGCCATCTGCCGCATCCGCGATCTGCTGAAGAATTTCTTACCCGTTTGCCCACGGTAACCAGCCCGGACACCGCGCCCGGCGCTTCGCACCGGCACCGCTCGTCCCCTAAACACGGTACCCCCAACTGCCCGCCGCAGACCTAACGACTTCTAAAGTTAAGCCGTCCATTCAGTTAGACGCGCGCGGCCGTTTTCGTTTAAGCGAATTTACGGCACTTTCCGCTACCCGCAAAAAGGGACCCAAACCTACAAATCCCCTCCGGCGGGCGCCCGTCTACCATGGACACGTGCCGCCCGGCCCGATGGTTCAACGATGGCCGAAGAGCATGCTCATGGCCTCGGAGCGGGTCCGCGCGTCCTTGCGGAAGATGCCCCGGACGGCCGAGGTGACGGTCGTGGCCCCGGGCTTGCGCACGCCGCGCATCGACATGCACAGGTGCTCCGCCTCGAGCACCACGATCACGCCCTTGGGCTCCAGGATCCGCATCAGCGCGTCGGCCACCTGGCACGTCATCCGCTCCTGCACCTGCGGCCGCCTGGCGTACACGTCGACGAGCCTGGCCAGCTTGGACAGGCCGGTGATCTCGCCCTTCTCGTTCGGGATGTAGCCGATGTGCGCCTTGCCGAAGAACGGCACCAGATGGTGCTCGCACATGCTGTACATCTCGATGTCCCGCACGAGCACGATCTCGTCGTGCTCGGCGTCGAAGACGGTCGTCAGCACGTCTTCAGGGCGCTGCCGCAGGCCCGCGAACTGCTCGGCGTACATCCTGGCCACGCGGGCAGGGGTGCCGAGCAGCCCGTCCCGGTCCGGATCGTCCCCGATCGCCAGCAGGATCTCGCGCACGGCGCGCTCGATCCGCTCCTGGTCAACCGCCGGCAATTCGGGAGTGATATCGGTGGCCGCCGACTGTTCGATCATCGGCGCACCCTCAGGCGTCGCCGTCGGCCGCGGGCGTGCCGCCCGGCCCGTAGCCGAGCGCCTGGCCATTCGCCGTCGCGCCGTCACCGAGCCCGGAACTCGAACTCGCCGCGAGCGCGAGTTCCTTCGGCGAGAGCACCGGCGGGCGGTCCGACGGCAGCCGCTTGCCGTACCCGGTGTACGTGCCGCGGGCCGGCCGCTTCTGCACGGGGGCGAAGAGCTCGAGGACCTCCTTGCGCGCCACCGTCTCCTTGTCGAGCAGCCGCAGCACGAGCGCGTCGAGGACGTCGCGGTACTCGACGAGCACCTCCCACGCCTCGTCGTGCGCCGCCTCGATCAGCCGCTTGATCTCCTCGTCGATCGCCGACGCGATCTCCTCGGAGTAGTCCCTGCTGTGCGACCTATCCATGCCGAGGAACGGCTCGGCGTCGCCGCTGCCGAACTTCCGCGCGCCGAGCCGCTCGCTCATGCCGTACTCGGTCACCATGCTGCGGGCGATCTGGGTGGCCTTGTCGATGTCGTTGGCGGCGCCGCTGGTCGGCTCGTGGAAGATCAGCTCCTCCGCGGTGCGGCCGCCGAGCAGCATGGCCAGCTGGTCCTGCATCTCGGCGCGGGTGGTGAGGAACTTGTCCTCGGTGGGCAGCGCCTGGGTGTAGCCGAGGGCGCGGCCGCGCGGGATGATCGTCACCTTGTGCACCGGGTCGGCGTGCGCCATCGCGTGCCCCACCAGGGCGTGCCCGCCCTCGTGGTAGGCGATCAGCTTCCGCTCCGACTCCGACAGCAGCACGCTCTTGCGCTCTGGCCCGGCCATCACCCGGTCGATGGCCTCCTCGAGCGCGGCCATCGTGATCTGCTTGCCGTTGTGCCGCGCGGTCAGCAGCGCTGCCTCGTTGATCACGTTCGCCAGGTCCGCGCCGGTGAAGCCGGGAGTCCGCCGGGCGATCACGTCGAGGTCGGCGTCCTTCGCGATGGGCTTGCCGCGCGCGTGCACCTTCAGGATGCCCCGGCGGCCCGTCAGGTCGGGCTGGGCCACGACGATCTGCCGGTCGAACCGGCCGGGACGCAGCAGCGCCGGGTCCAGAATGTCCGGCCGGTTGGTGGCGGCGATCACGATCACGCCGCCCTTGGTGTCGAAGCCGTCGAGCTCGACGAGCATCTGGTTCAGCGTCTGCTCGCGCTCGTCGTGGCCGCCGCCGAGGCCGGCGCCGCGGTGCCGGCCGACCGCGTCGATCTCGTCGACGAACACGATGGCCGGGGCGTTGGCCTTCGCCTGCTCGAACAGGTCGCGCACCCGGGAGGCGCCGACGCCGACGAACATCTCAACGAAGTCCGAGCCGGAGATCGAGTAGAACGGCACGCCCGCCTCACCGGCGACCGCCCTGGCGAGCAGCGTCTTGCCGGTGCCAGGCGGTCCGTAGAGCAGCACGCCCTTGGGGATCTTGGCCCCGATCGCCTGGAACTTCGCCGGGTTCTGCAGGAACTCCTTGATCTCCTGCAGCTCCTCGATCGCCTCGTCGGCGCCGGCCACGTCGGCGAATGTGGTCTTGGGCGTGTCCTTGGTGATCAGCTTGGCGCGCGACTTGCCGAAATTCATCACGCGCGACCCGCCGCCCTGCATCTGCGTCAGCAGGAAGAAGAAGAACAGGGCGAAGAGCACGTAGGGAATGAACGTCTCAAGCAAGGTCACCAGCGTGCTCGACTTGGGGATCTGCACGGTGTACCCGCCGGGCAGGTTGCCCTTGTCGTACTGGGTCTGGAGGGTCTGCTGAAGCTGCTGGCCCTGGTTGTCGACCCAGCTCGCCTCGTACTCCTGGCCGCTCTTGGTCGTGATCTGGATCGTCTGGTTCTTGTCGGTCAGCACCGCCGAGCGGACCTCGCCGCGCTCGATAAGCTGCACGACAGTCGAGGTGTCCTTGGTCGTGTAAGTGCTGCCGGAGTTCGCCCAGCCAAGCGTGATCGTTATGACCAGCACTGCTAGCAGCACTAGCAGGAGCGGGCCGCGGAAATAGCGCTTCAATTCCATTACGAGCGACCCCGCGGGGGGCCGTTCCCTCCTGACCAGCCTAGGACGACACTCAAAGGGTTTACCTGACGGTACATCAACGCTATCCGGCGCGAGATGTGTTCCCCCCGTACACGCCGGGGGCTAGAGTCCCGATGAACGGGAGGTTTCTGTACCGCTCAGCGTAGTCAAGTCCGTAACCGACTACGAACTCGTCCGGGACGTCGAATCCGGTGTAAGCGACGTCCACATCCATCTGCGCGGATGACGGCTTGCGCAGCATCGCGCACACCGCCACCGACGCGGGGTCGCGCGACCGCAGGTTGCCGACCAGCCAGGACAGGGTGAGCCCGGAGTCGATGATGTCCTCCACGATCAGCACGTGCCTGCCGCTGATGTCGGCGTCGAGGTCCTTCAGGATGCGCACCACCCCGGACGACTTGGTGCCCGAGCCGTAGGACGAGACCGCCATCCAGTCCATCTGGACGGGCAGGTGCATGGCGCGGGCCAGGTCGGCCATCACCATGACCGCGCCCTTCAGCACCCCGATGAGCAGCAGGTCGCGGCCGGCGTAATCGGCGTCGATCTGCGCCGCGAGCTCGGCCGTCCGCTTGCCCAGCTGCTCGGCCGTAATGAGCACCTCTTTCAGCGACGACCCCATATCCGCAGCGTCCATATACCAGCTCCTTAGTTTTCAAAACACAATTCGCCGGCCTGGCGCGACGCGCGGACGCCGCCGGGCAGGTCGATCCAGCGCTGGCCATGCCATTCGGTGACCAGTTTCTCGAGCCGGGCCACGTGCCCCGCGGTTAGCGCGCCGGCCGGGCAGCCCGCGGCGAGCGCGGCCGACCTGAGCACGCGGGTGCGCACCGCGCCCGGGAGCTCCGCGAGAACGGAGGCGGAGAGCGGTGAGTCACCACGAGCCCGTTCGGCGGAAATACTCTCGAGCACCTCCGCGTCGGCGCGCAGCTGACCGGCGGTGCGGGCGAGCGCCTCGGCCACCCCGGGGCCGAGCGCGGCCTCGAGCGCGGGCAGCGCGTCCAGCCGGACCCGGACGCGGGCGAACCGCCGGTCGCCGTTGTGCGGGTCCTGCCAGGGGTCGAGGCCAAGCGCCGCGCAGGCGGCGGCCATGACCGGCCGGCGCAGCCCGAGCAGTGGCCGGCGGAAGACGCCGCGCCGCGGCGGCATGCCGGCCAGCGACCGCGGGCCAGAGCCGCGGGCCAGCCCGAGCAGCACCGTCTCCGCCTGGTCGTCAAGCGAGTGCCCGAGCAGGACGGCCGCCGCGCCGAGTTCGGCCGCCGCGCGCGACAGGGCCGCGTACCGCGCCGTGCGGGCCGCCGCTTCCGGCCCACCCGCGCCACCGACGGAGACGGCCTCGGCCCGCACCGGGTCAAGGCCGAGGCCGGAGAGCACCGCCGCGACGGACGTCGCGCGGTCGGCCGACCCCTCCTGGAGCCCGTGGTCGACGGTCACCCCGCCCGCGCGCAGCCCGGCGCGCGGCGCCACGAACGCGAGCGCGGCGGCGAGCGCCAGCGAGTCCGGCCCGCCCGAGCAGGCGGCGAGCACCAGGTCGCCGGGCGTCAGGTCGGCGACGCACGCACGCACGGCGGTGCGGACCGACGCGACGGCCGGTGCCGGGCCCACGTCAGCCGACCCGGGCCAGCCAGTCGGCGGGGTGAGCGATCTCGTCGCGGGTGGGCAGCGTCTCCGGCGACGTCCACACCTGGTTGAACCTGGCCATCCCGGCCTCATCGACCACGGTGCGGACGAACCGTGAGCCCTCCGCGTACTGCTTCATCTTGAGGTCGATGCCGAGGATACGGCGCAGGACCTGTTCCGCCCGGCCGGCCGAGCCGCGCCGCGCGCTGAACTTCTCCCTGATGTCCTCGACCGAGGGCACGACCTGCGGGCCCACGGCGTCCATCACGTAGTCGCCGTGGCCCTCGACCAGCGTCATCACGGCCGTCAGCTTGTCGAGCAGCGCGCGCTGCGCCGGGGTCTGCATCGCCTCGACCAGCGATTCCCCGTCACCGCCGCGCACCGCCCCGGCCACCGCGCCCGCCGCGGCCCGCAGCCGCTCCACGATCGCGCCCGGGTCGAGGTCCGAGGCCAGCAGGAACTCGGTCATCATGCCCTGGACGTACTCGCGCAGCCACGGGACCGAGGTGAACTGCACCCGGTGGGTCTCCTCGTGCAGGCACACCCAGCGCCGGAAGTCGTGCGGGTTGACGCCGAGCTCACGCTCGACCATGACGATGTTCGGCGCGACGAGGGTGAGCCGGCCGACGCTCGCCGCGGACTCGCCGTCGCCGTTGACGGAAGCGCCGGAAGCCGAGCCGTTCGCGGCGGCGCTGTCCGCCGGCGGCAGGAACAGCTCGTACTGGCCGAGGACGCGCGACGACAGGTAGGCCAGGATCAGGCCGGCCTGCACGCCGGTGACGCGTGATCCGACGGCGCCGAGGACGGAGCCGGCCGCCGGCACCGCGTTGCTGCGCTCGGCGAGTTTCTCCGCCAGCGGTTCAAGGACGACGCGGAACCCGCCCACGTTCGCCTTGATCCACCCGGCCCGGTCCACCACCGCCACCGGTCCTGCCGAACTCTGGCTGGTCAGCCCGGTCACCTCACGGACCGGCTGCTGCACCACGGCGGTCAGGCCGCGCAGTTCGGCCACCACGGCGCGGGCGTCGGCCAGGCTGACCTGCGGCCCCTGCCTGGCGAACCGGACACCGGTTGAGATCGCTAGGTCCCAGTCGATCATCTGTGCGCTGCTCACCCTCCTACCGTACGTGCTGGCCGGACCAGACGGCAGTGCGGACCGGGACTAGATGCCGCCCAGCGCGGGTGACCGGCGGGGTCACCGGACCTACCCGCAGCCACATTGGGCCAGCCCGGCGGCGGTGGCGTCGATGGCCCCCGCCGCGGACGGCAGCATCGCCGCGCCCGGCACCTGCGGCGCCATGATCGCGAAGATCAGCAGCCTGCCGCTGCGGTCGTACACCAGCCCGGCGAGCGTGGCGACGGTGGCCAGGTTGCCTGTCTTGGCCCGCACCACCCCGCGCGCCGCGCCGTCGATCCCGCCGAAGACGCTCCCGCCCGCCGACAGGGTCCCCGTGAACCCGGCGATGGGCAGGCCGGTGATCGCGGCGCGGAGCCCCGGCACACCGGTCGTGGCGAGCGTGAGCACCCGCACAAGCGTCTCCGGCGCGATGGCGTCGTCGGGTGACAGTCCGCTGCCGTCCACGAGGCTGATCGGCGTGGTCACCCCGAGCCGCCGCAACTCGGTCGTGACCGCGTTCGCCGCGCCGCCGAACGTGGCGGGCAGTCCCATGGCGATCGCCAGCGCCCGCGCCATGTCCTCGGCGATCACGTTGTTGCTCTCGGTCAGCATCTGCTCGGCGATCTGGGACAGCGGCGGGGAGCTCACGCTCGCCAGCACGGTCGCGCCCGCTGGCGCGGTCATCTCCGCCGGCCCCGCCGTCACGGTGATGCCGTCCCTGGCCAGCAGGGTCGCGAACGCCGCCGCGGTGAGGCCGGCCGGGTCCATCGTGCGGGGCGTGAAGTTGACCGGGTCGTCGGAGTCCTCGAGCGCGCCAGACGGCGTGAGGCGGCCCTGGTCGGCCTCGAGAGACACGATCGGCGTGACGTTCCCTGTGGTGACGTCGCTGTCGGTCCAGCCAGGCGCCATCTCGGGACCGCTGTAAAGCGACGTGTCATACCCGAGCGTGACGGACTTCTCCCCGGCGGCCTTGAGCGCCGCCGCCGTGCTCGCCGCCAGCGCGGCCAGCGTCGCGGGCTGGGGGTAATCGGACGCGGGATACGCGTTGACCGCGAGGGTGGGGTCTCCGCCGCCGACGAGCACGACGCCGCCGGCCACCTTGCGCACGCTGGTGGTGAAGCGGGCACTGGGCCCGAGCACCGCGAGCGCCGCGACCGCGGTCGCCACCTTGGTGGTGGACGCCGGGGTGGCGGGCGCCGACGCGTTTTCCGCGTACAGCACCCGGCCGGTGGCCGCGTCCGCGATCTCCACGCCGACCTGCGGGCCGGTATCGCCCGCGGGCAGCGTGGTGCCAAGCAGCGCGGCCAGGCCGGCGGCGGTCGGCAGCGTGCCCTGACCCGCGGCGGCGCCGTTGCCCGCCCCGGCCACGGGGGCCAGGACCGTCCCCGCCCGCAGCACCGGCCGCGCCGCGGCGACGGGGATGCGCAGTGCCGCGAGCCTGGGCGGGAGCATACGTGCCACGGCCACCCCCGCCGCGAGCGTGACCAGGTTCAGCATCGCGAGGGTGACGATGGCCGTGATCCGGGTTCGGCGCACGGACCTCCCTTTCGCGGGCCTTCGCAGGGATGCGGTGTGCATAGCTTAGGGCGCGCCAGGCCCCGCGGCGGCGCGATGGCGGACCCGCCGTCCGGGCGCACCGCCGGGACCGGCGACAATATGGAGGAGACGAGCGGCTATGACGCTGGAGAGAGCATGGACGTCGAGGTAGTCATCGAGATCCCCAAGGGGCAGCGGAACAAGTACGAGATCGACCACGACACCGGCCGGATCCGGCTCGACCGCATGCTGTTCACCTCGACGAGGTACCCGGCCGACTACGGGTTCATCGAGGACACCCTGGCCGGCGACGGCGACCCGCTCGACGCCCTCGTCCTGCTCGAAGAGCCGACGTTTCCGGGCTGCCTGGTGACGGCGCGGGTCATCGGGATGTTCCAGATGACCGACGAGAAGGGTCCGGACGCCAAGATCCTCTGCGTCCCCGCGCACGATCCGCGCGCCGAGCACTTGCGGGATATTCATCACGTGCCGGAGTTCGACCGGCTGGAGATCCAGCACTTCTTCGAGGTTTACAAGGACCTGGAGCCAGGCAAGTCCGTCGAGGGCGCCCACTGGGCCGACCGGGCGACCGCCGAGGCGGAGATCGAGGCCTCGCGGAAGCGCTTCGTCGAGACCGCGGAAATGTAAGAGCCGATATCCGGAACGTACGCGTGCTGGCTCCCACCGTCCGCGTCTGTTAAGCCGGCGGCCATCCGCGGGGGGCACTCCGCGCGGGCACGGATCACGTCCGCGCGGGCGCGGACCGCCTCGTGGGCCGTGCGCAGCCGGTCACCGCCGAGCCCGGCGAGCCCCCCGGAGATGAGGACAGCGGCGCTGGCCGCCGCCGCGGCCTTCTCCCACCGGCCGCCCGCCGCGTGCAGCGTCATGGCACGGACCGCCGCCGCCCCCCAGTCGGGCACGGCGAGCTGCAGGTAGCGCGGGGCGGCGGCGAGCCAGTCACGGGTGCCCGTCGGGACGCGCAGCCGGTCGAGCGCGCGGTCGCCGAGTTCAAGGCCCGCGTCGAGCTCGGCGAGGCCGTCCGCCGTCGCGCCGGTCTTCAGCAGGCACCGCCCCAGATGGAACCGCGCCCTGGCGAGCCCGAGGTCGCGCTCCGCCGCGTCCGCGGCGGGCGCGCCGAGGTACATCGGGACGGCCTCTCTGAGCAGGCTGATCGCGTCCGCGGTGTTGCCTGCCTCATCGGACGCGATCGCGACGCGGGTGAGCACGTCGATCCGCGGCACCTCGTAGACCGCCGGATCGGCCTGCGCCAGCGCGGCGTAGTACCCGGCCGATTCTGTGAGCAGGGCGATGGCGTCCATCGGGGTGCCGCCGTACCGCGCGTGGTGGCACAGCGCCGCGGCGAGCTCCGGCCGGTGGCGCACGGGGTCGGGCCCGGCCGCGCACAGCTCCCTGCTGATGGACAGGGCGATCCCCGAGTGCGTCGCCGCCTTGTCATGACTGCCCTCGAGCGCGGCGCGGATGGCTTCCGCGAGGTGGAACTCGTACCGCCGCTCGAGCGTGCTCAGCCGCGACGCGTTGCGCCGCGACGTCCTGCGCACTGGCATACCAAGATCGTGTCATAACAACCCGTAGCAGGCAATACACGGAACGGAACTATCCACGGCTAAATCTGCCGAAATATCAGCCTTTGTCGGGCTCGGTTCCGCGGTCGCCGGGAACGCCAGGGTGAGGAAGCCGGCGGCCAGGTCGAAGGACTCGCCGATGGTGCGGCCGGCCAGCCGGTCCTGATAGGCGCGATAGCGGCTCAGCTCCCATTCCTGCCCGCGCGGCGGGAGGGTTTCCAGCTCAGGGACCGGCAGCGGCCGCCAGGTCCACTCGGCGATCGGGGCGTCGCCGTGCCCCTCGGCGCTGGCCTTCGGCTCGATGAAGTCGGCGTGGTCGGTGTAGTAGCCCATCCGGTTCCGCACGAACCTGAGGCCGCCGAAGGTGGCCTCGATCAGCCGCCGCCGCGCGGCGGGCAGGCCGGCCAGCGCCGCCTCGTAAGAGTCCGGGTGGTACCGCACGAGGGTGGCGTCGACGATCGTCACCCACCAGACCGCCTCGCCGATCACCGCGAACGCCTGCGGGTGGTCGCACGCCCTGACCTTGCCGAGCCGCTGCGTGACGTCGCGCATGGCGATGATCGCCCAGCCGAGCGCGCGTTCCTCGGTGCGCTGGTCCGCGGCCCCTTCCCGCTCCCAGGTCCCGGTGCCCCACTTCGACTGGCCCACGTCGCCGCGGTTCCAGTTTTCCCTGTTCCACGCCACCCGGCAGCGGGCCGAACAGAACCTGGCGTGCTCCCGCTTCGGCTCGAACGTCGTGCCGCAGCGCGCACACTCCCTGCTCTCCGCCATCCGGCCATGTTACGCGTAACACACGTGCCGGGCAGGGCGGCAACGCCGAACATCACCGGAACATCAGGTAGCCGGCGCCTGAACGCGATGCATCTCGTCATTTCCGCGTGGAAAACCGGGCAGATCACCGCGCCTGTGCTCTTCATCCGGGCATACCGTTAATGCCAGGCACGGAGCATGCCGCCCCATGATCCACACTGGTAAGGGCAGGCACGCAGCAAGGAGGACCGGTGGAGAACACCGAAGGAGTGCTCAGACGGGCACCCCTGTTTGACGCACTCGACGAGGAGGACGCCCGCGCGCTCAGGCGCCAGATGGCGGAGGTGAAGCTTTCCCGGGGCGAGCACCTCTTCATGGAGGGTGATGATGGGGACGCGCTTTACGTCGTGATCGACGGCAAGATGAAGCTCACCCGCGCGGCGGCCGACGGGCGGGAGAACCTGCTCAGCGTCATCGGCCCCGGCGAGATGTTCGGTGAGCTTTCCCTGTTCGACCCGCGCCCGCGAACCTCCACGGCCAGCGCGGTGACCGACGCGCTGCTCGCCTCGCTCACGGAGGGCGCGCTGATCCCGTTGCTGCGCGAGCGGCCCGACGTGTCGATGCACATGCTCCGCGCGCTGGCCCAGCGGCTGCGCCGCGCCAACGACGTGACCGCCGACCTGGTCTTCACCGACGTGCCCGGCCGGGTGGCCAAGAACCTGCTCGACCTCGCCGACCGGTTCGGCCACCAGGAGCCGGACGGGCTGCACGTCCACCACGACCTCACGCAGGAGGAGCTGGCCCAGCTCGTCGGCGCGTCGCGGGAGACCGTCAACAAGGCGCTCGC
>Ga0335073_10009360_pt1 | contig 13747 bp, 8 predicted proteins | sample Lox_Sample_22_FD_207093 | JGI IMG/M metagenome (GOLD analysis project Ga0335073, IMG submission 207093) | Soil microbial communities from Loxahatchee National Wildlife Refuge, Florida, United States - Lox_Sample_2.2 | ecosystem: Environmental > Terrestrial > Soil > Wetlands | place: USA: Florida... | reverse complement strand
TGCGGGGCAGCGAGTCCGTGCGGCAGGTGGTCGGGGTGCACGAGCGGTGCCAGACGCCGGTGGAGTTCCAGATCAGGCCGCAGTGGTTCATCGCGGTGCGGGAGAACGCCGACCGGTTCCGGGCGCGGGCCGCGGAGATCGAGTGGATCCCCGCGTTCATGCGGCGGCGGCTCGAGGACTGGATCGACGGGCTCAAGTGGGACTGGAACATCACCAGGCAGCGGCACTACGGGGTGCCGTTTCCCGTGTGGTTCTGCGACGGCTGCGCCGCGCCGGTGCTGGCCAGGCTCGACGACCTGCCGGTCGACCCGCTGACCGACAAGCCGCCAGTGCCGGCGTGCCAGTCGTGCGGGTCGGCCGAGCTGCACGGCGATCCGGACGTGATGGACACCTGGATGACCTCGTCGCTCACCCCGCAGATCAACGACGGGTGGGCGTGGCGCCCCGAAGGGTCGGATCCGGCCCTGGCGCCGATGTCGATGCGGGTGCAGGCGTTCGAGATCATCAGGACCTGGCTGTTCTATTCGGTGGTGCAGTCGGAGCTGCACTTCGGCCGGGTGCCCTGGCGCACCGCGCTGATCTCCGGGTGGGGGCTGAACGAGCAGGGCCGCAAGATCTCCAAGCGGGACCTGGAGCGGCACACCGGGGCGGACGGGTTCAACCGCTACGTGCCCGACGACGTGCTGGCCAAGTACGGCGCGGACGCGCTGCGGCTGTGGGCCGCCAAGGGCAGGATCGGCACCGACCTGCGGTACAACGAGAAGGACGTGCGCACCGGGCGGAAGTTCGCCGTCAAGCTGTGGAACGTCGGCAGGTTCCTGTCCCTCAACCTCGGGCCGGCCGGCCAGCCGGGCCTTCATGTCCCGGTAGCGGACCGGGACATCGTCGACCGCTGGCTGCTGGCGCACCTCGCGGAGACTGTCGACTTGTCGACTGGCTTCTTCGAGGAACACGACTACACGCAGGCGTACGCGACCGCGTCGCGGATGTTCTGGTCGGTGTTCTGCGACCGGTACCTGGAGATGGTCAAGGACCGGCTAGCCAGCGACGAACAGGGCGCGCGGAGCGCCCGGCAGACGCTGCACGAGTCGTTCCGCGTACTGCTCGGGCTGTTCGCCCCGTTCGCCCCGTTCGCCACCGAGCACATGTACCAGCGCTTCTACACGTCCCTGGAGGGGACGCCGTCGCTGCACCTGACGCGCTGGCCGGCCGCCGATCCCGCCTGGCGCGCCGACCCGGCGGCTCGCGCGGCGGTCGACCAGCTCACGGTCATCCTCGACGCGGTCCGCGCGCTGCGCAGCGGGCTGCGGCTCGGCAACTCGGCCCGGCTGGGATCGCTCACGGTGCAGGCGCACACGGCCGCGGCCGCCGCGCTGCTCGATGAGATCGCCGAGCCGCTCCGGCTGGCCGCCCGCGCGGACGCCGTGCTGCGCGGCGACGCCGGGCACCCGAGCGGTGTAGACGGTGTCACGGTCGCCATCACTGTTTGAACGCGATCCCACCCCGGGCGGGTGAGGCGTGACCGCGTCGCTGCCTGAAGCATTGGTGTCAGTCCATAGGAGGGACGCCATGACGAATACGCGTGTGACCGCGAACGGGTTCCGGCCGGACACCACCACAGGGTTCCAGGTGCCTGCCAGGCACCTGATCATCGGCGGGACGCTGTTCGGCGTCGGCTGTGCCGTCTGCATCGCCGGCATCGCCGTCAGCGGTTCCGGGCTGCTGTCCGCGGTCCAGCGGTGGATAAACGATCTCGAACGGCCGCCGTCCGAGATCGCGAAGGGCACCTGGGCGCAAGCCAAGGCAGCGTACGCCGCCGGCTCCCGCGCCTGGCAGGACCAGAACGCGACTCAGCCCGCCGACGTGAACACCTGAGCAACGAGCCTGACGGTCAGACCCCTTCGACGGCGCTCAGCCGGCCAGACTTGATCGCGGCGGTGAACTCCTGGTAGTCGCGCTCATTCTGGTCGGCGTAGCGCTCGGCGAAGTCGGTGATCGCGCGGTCGAACTGGTCGCCGCGGCCGAGGTAGGCGGCGATCGCGACCGGGTCCCCAGACCGCGCGTGTGCCCGGGCCATCGTCCAGCCGCACATCCGCCCGTACAGCTCGAGGCCGAGCGGGGTCATCTCCTCGATCACCACGGACCCCTTCATGTCCCGCAGCTGACGCCAGTAGAAGTGCCTGGTGACGTCTACGCCGCGGGTCCAGCCGAGGTAGATGTCACTGGTGGCCTGCATCAGCCGCTGCCCCTGCACGACTCGCTGGCCGTGCTGGCGGTAGCGGCTGCGCGGCAGGTGGTCCTCGAGCACCGACGTAGTGGCTTCCTTGACCTGGAGGAACAGCGGGTCGCTGGCGTCGCGGCCCTGGAGCAGCACAATGAAGCAGCGAGTGCCTACGCTGCCGACGCCGACGACCTTGTGGGCGAAGTCCACGACCTCGAAGTGCCCGAGCAGGTGCCGCATGTCGGGCTGCAAGCTTGCGCGGTAGGCCGTGAACTGCTCGCGGATCAGCTCGCTGAGACGGTCGGGGGTCAGCTCAGGCGCCAGGTCGCGCACGGGAATGACCACTGGCGGCTGGCTGACGATCTGGTACTGGCCGCCGTTCAGCTCGCCGAGCTTGGACAGCGCCTGGAGGCTGTCGCGGGTATGCGCCTTAGCGGCGGCCTGCCCGACCCGTTTCTCCGCGAGCTTGGCCATCTTGGCCTGGCCGACATCCGTCTTGCTCTTCGCCGCCGTCTTTCCGGCACCTTTGACCGCACCTTTGACCGCGCCCTTGATCATGTCCTCGTCGAGGCTGGCGTACCAGATGTCCATCGTGCTCTGCTGGGCGAACCCGGCCATGGCCTCCCGGTAGGCGGTCACCGAGACCAGCGCCGCGGCGCGCGCGTCCGCCGGGGTGAACCCGTTGTCGCGGGCCGCCACTGTGAAGCTCGCCGCCATCCGCTTCACGTCGTACTCGAACGGCCCGGGCAGGGTCTCGTCGAAGTCGTTGAGGTCGAACACCAGCCTGCGCTCTGGCGAGCCGAACACCCCGAAGTTCGACAGGTGGGCGTCGCCGCATAGCTGGACATTGAGGCCGGCCGTCGGGGTGTCCTTCAGGTCTTCGGCCATGACCCTGGCCGCGCCCCGGTAGAAGGTGAACGGCGAAACCATCATCCGGCCGTGCCGGACCGGCACGAGGTCGGGCTCCCGGTCGGCATTCTGCCCTTCGAGCAGGTCCACGGGGTTCCGGCGGCCGGCCGCCAGCTCCCAGCCGGTGTGCGACGACCGCGGGGTACCGGTGCGAGCGCCGCTGCCGAGCGATTGCCGCTCTTCCACGGTGGTCATGGCGTCTTTGCCCCCTTTTTCCTCAGCTGGATCGTGACTCCGGAGGCCGCTGGCTGGCGTCACCCGCAGCGGGTGATCACGCCATCACATCGATCATGCGCATATGAAGGTGTGGCGGCAACGCGAGGCGGGCTCACGCGGTTCGTCCCCGCGGTGTCCTGGGTGCCGGGATATCAGCGCAGCTGGCTGAGCAAGGACGCGATCGCCGGTTTCACGATCTGGGGCCTGCTCATCCCCGAGGGCATCGCGTACGCGAGCCTCGCCGGGCTGCCGCCGCAGGCCGGGCTGTACACCCTGCTGGCGTCGCTTGTCCTGTACGCGCTGTTCGGCACGAGCAAGCAGCTGGTCGTCGCCGGCACCTCGGCCTCGGCGGTGCTCGTCTACTCCGCGGTCAGCGCCTTGCACCCCAACGGCGCCGCCGCCTATGGCTCGCTGGCCGCCGGGCTCATCATCCTCACCGGAATCCTGTTCCTGTGCTCGGGGCTGCTCCGGCTGGGCTTTGTCACCCAGTTCCTGTCCCGGCCGGTGATGGAGGGGTTCGTGTTCGGCCTCGCGATCTTCGTGGTCGTGGGCCAGCTGCCCAAGCTCTTCGGCCTGAAGAAGGGGCCGGGCGACACGATCAGCCAGTTCGTCCACCTGGTGGCCCACCTCGGCAGCGCGAGCTGGACGACCTTCGCCGTCGGCGCCGTCGCCCTCGTGCTGCTGTTCGCGCTCGACCGGGTGCCCAGGGTGCCTGGCGGCCTGGTCGTGCTGGCCGCGGGCATCGTGGTCAGCTGGGCGCTGCACCTGGACGCCCATGGCGTGGACACGGTGGGCAACGTCCCGGCCGGGCTGCCGTCGCTGCACGGGCTGGACCTCAGCGTGCACGACCTGTGGGTGCTGCTGCCGAGCGCGGCCGGCATGATGCTGGTGATCTTCAGCGAGGCGCTCGGCGCGGCGCAGAACTTCGCGGACAAGTACGGCTACCAGCTCGATCCTAGCCAGGACATGATCGCCCTCGGCCTCGCGAACCTCGGCTCAGGGCTGCTCGGCGGGCTCGCGGCCGGCGGCAGCCTGTCGCAGTCCGCGGTCAACGACGGCGCGGGCGCCAAGTCCGAGCTGTCGCCGGTGATCGCGGCGGTGCTCAGCCTGGTCACGGTGCTGGCGCTGACCCCGCTCTTCACCGACCTGCCGGAAGCGGTGCTCGCCGCGATGATCATCCACGCCGTCTCGCACCTGATGAAGGTGGCGGAGATGCGCCGGTTCTACCAGCTGCGGCGACGCGATTTCTGGCTGGGGATGATCACGTTGCTCGGCGTCATCGTCCTCGACGTGCTCCCCGGGCTCCTCATCGGAGTGGTGCTGTCCATCCTCGTGCTGGCTTTCATGGCGAGCCGCCCGGTGTTCTCCCTGCTCGGCTCCGATCCCGAAGTGCCAGGTGCCTACGAGGACATCAAGCGGCACGACGATGCGCGGCCCATTCCCGGCGTGCTGATCATCCGGCCCGACGCGCCGCTCTTCTACGCCAACGCGCAGCCGCTGCGCGACACCGTAGCCGAGCTGGTGAGCTCCGCCGATCCCGCGGTGCACACGGTGATCCTCGACCTCGACGCCAACGACAACCTGGACATCACCAGCTCGGAGGCGGTGCAGAAGCTCGCCGGCGTGCTCGGCCGCCAGCACGTGCGGCTCGTTCTCGCCCACGTGCACGCGCCCGCGCGGAACATGCTGAGCCACTTCGAGCCCGCCGGGGACGCCGGGGTCCAGGACGGCTGGCGGGTCTTCCCGACCCTCGAGTCCGCCGTCAGCTGGGCGCGCGGTTCAGTCCGGACGGACGACGCACCGGAGACCCAGGTGGGCGGTTGACGTGTCGACCGCTTCGCCCTGCCGGGCCGCCGGCCGGTACCGCAGGCAGTAGTTCGGCGCGCACAGGTGCGAGCCGCCCTTGATCACCCGGCGGGGGATGTGCGCTCCCGGCTGGCCCGGGACCAGGCTGCTCCCCGGATCGGTCACCCGCGGGTTGCGCGGCACGCAGCAAGCGTGCTCCGCGGGCTGCGCGGCGAAGTAGTCGCTCGTCCACTCCCAGACGTTGCCGGCCATGTCGTGCAGCCCGTAGCCGTTGGGCGGGAAGCTCCGGACCGGGGACGTACCGCGCTTGCCAGGCGGCTTGAGGCTCTGCCAGGGGAACTCGCCCCGCCAGGTGTTAGCCATCGCCTTTCCCTTGGGGAATTCGTCATCGCCCCAGGTGAAGACCGCGCCGTCAAGGCCGCCGCGGGCGGCGAACTCCCATTCGGCCTCGGTCGGCAGCTCCTTGCCCGCCCACGCGGCGTACGCGTCGGCGTCCTCGGCGGCCACGTGGGTGACCGGGTGCCGGTCCAGGCCGCCCGTCGTGCTGCCTGGCCCGCGCGGATGCCGCCAGTCGGCGCCCGGCGTGTACCGCCACCACTGCGACACGTCCCGCAGGTCCACCGGCCCGCTGGTCGCGAAGAACACCAGCGAGCCGGGGAGCAGCAGGTCCGGGTCCGCGCCGGGGTACTGCGCCGGATCCAGCGGCCGCTCGGCCACCGTCACGTACCCGGTCGCGGTCACGAAGCGGCGGAACTCCGCGACCGTGACCGGGTGATCGTCCATCCAGAAGCCGTCGACCTCGACGCGGCGCGCCGGGCGTTCCTCCGGGTAGAAGTCCTCTGATCCCATCAGGAACTTGCCGCCAGGCACCCAGGCCATGTCCTTAGGTGCGGGGCTTCTGGGGGCCCTGTGTTCTGGGGCAGAGCTACTCACGTGACATCATCGCGATGGCCTCGTGCTCGAGGTCGACGTACGGCTTGCCGCTGACGTTGACCTGCACCTGGCGGATCGTGCCGCCGGTGAACCGCCACGGCGGCGTGCCCGGGTAGTCGTCGGTGACGGGCTCCGCGCTGTCCCTGCCGACGCACAGCCCCTCGCCGGCCAAGGAGAACTTGCCCGGCTGGGTCTTGATCCTGCCCTCGCCGACCTTCCTGTCCCCGTAGTAGAGCGACAGGATCCCGTGCGCCGTCCCAGGCGGGTCCTCGCCGTCCTTGTCGAACGACGCGGACAGGATCACGTTGTCCCCGTCCGGGATGTCCTCGTTGGCGACGATCTTCTGTTCCACGCTGCCCACGAAGTTGTAGACGTAATGCAGCCGGTTGTCCTTGACGTAGAGCGCGTGGCCGCCGAACCGGGAGCCGTGCGCGAACAGCACGCCCTGGGCGCCCGGGTCAGGGACGTCCACGAGAGCGCCTATCGAGTAGGACCGGTTGCGCACGTTGACCGCTTGCGACTCCGGCACCTCAGCGGAGTCGGGGTAGTAGACGTACTTGTCCCGTGGCGGGCTGAGCACCGGGCGCGGGGTGGTGATGATCTCGACAGGGCCACGGTCGTCCAGCGGGAGGGCGCTGTTCGCGCCGGCTTCGACGTACCACAGGTTGACCAGGTCGCGGAGCCTGCCGGGCTCCTGGGCTGCCAGGTCGTGGCACTCTGACCGGTCCTCAGCGGTGTTGTACAGCTCCCACGTGTCGTTGGCGTAGTCACCCCAGTTCTGCGCTCCGACATGCGTGGTGACGGCCTTCCAGCCGTCGTGCCAGATGCTGCGCGACCCGAGCATCGAGTAGAACTGCGTCCGCCTGGCGGTCTTGGCGCGCGCGTCATCGAAGGTGTATCGCATGCTCAGGCCGTCGAACGGGCTCTGGGTGTAGCCCTTGATCTCCGCTGGCGCGTCGACGCCGAGCACGTCAAGGATGGTCGGCACGATGTCGATCGCGTGGTGGTACTGATGCCTGATCTCACCGCGGGCCTTGATCCCCTGCGGCCAGGAGATGATGCACGGGTCCGCGGTACCGCCGTTGAACTCGTACCGCTTCCACATCTTGAACGGCGTGTTGAACGCCATCGCCCAGCCGTTCGGGTAGTGGTTGTAGGTCTTCGGGCCGCCGAGGTCGTCGATCATGGCCAGGTTCTGTGCCATGTCGTCATCGATGCCGTTGAGGATCTTGTTCTCGTTCATCGAGCCGTTCGGGCCGCCCTCACCGGACGCGCCGTTGTCGGAGACCAGGATGACCAGCGTGTTTTCCAGCTGGCCGCTATCCTCGAGGTAGTCGAGCAGGCGGCCGATGTGATGGTCGGCGTGCGCGAGGAAACCGGCGTACACCTCCGCCATCCGGCGGAACAGCTGCTTCTCGTCCTCGGTCAGCGAGTCCCACGGCTTGGTGGTGTCCAGGAAGTTCATCGGCTTGTCCGGGTCGGTGTGCGACTCCATCGTGCCGAGCGGGTTGATCGGCGGCAGGTCGGTGCCGCGGGGGACGATGCCCATTTCCTTCTGCCTGGCGAGAGTCTGCGCGCGGATCGCCTCGTAACCCATGTCGAAACGGCCGCGGAACTTCTCGATCCACTCCTTCGGCGCGTGGTGCGGGGCGTGGCACGCGCCGGGCGCGTAGTACATGAAGAACGGCTTGTCCGGCGCGAGGACCTTGGAGTCCTTGATGAACTCGAGGGTCTTGTCGGTGATGTCGTCGGTGAGGTGATAGCCCTCTTCCGGCGACCGCGGCTGGTCGACCGGGTGGTTGTCGTAGACCAGGTCCGGGTACCACTGGTTGGTCTCCGCGCCGAGGAACCCGTAGAACCGCTCGAAGCCCCGCCCGGTGGGCCAGTTGCGGCGCGGCGACGCGACGTTCATTTCCGCTTCCGGGCACAGGTGCCACTTGCCGACGTGGTAAGTGTTCCAGCCGCGTTCGACCAGGATCTCCGAGACCATGCCGTTTTCCGGCGGGATCGTGCCGCTGCCGTTCGGGAAGCCGATGGCGGCCTCGGTGATGCAGGCCATGCTGTTGCGGGTGTGGTTCCGGCCGGTCAGCAGGCACGACCGGGTGGGGGAGCACAGCGCGGTGGTGTGCCACTGCGTGTAACGCACGCCTCGATTGGCGATCCGGTCGATGTTCGGCGTCTCGATCGGGCCGCCGTAGCAGTTCAGGGCCGAGAACCCCACATCGTCGAGCACGATGTACAGCACGTTCGGCGCGCCATAGGGCGCGACTGGCGGCTCGAACGGGGTCCAGTCCGGCTCCGAGTCGCGGATGTCGACGTTGATCGTGCCCTTGAACGGTTTCGCCATCTTGGCTCCTTGAGTCACCTGTGGCCGACCGGAGTCAGCCGCGTACGTTCTGAATAAAAATCAAGCAGATAGCCCGGTGATGCCGTCGCCGATGAGCTTCACCCCGATGAGCAGGCAGATGACCGCCATGATCACGGCGTTGTACTGCGCCATCCAGTCCTTCAGCCCGGCGAGCATCTTCTCCGAGCGCGCTCCCATCGCGAAATAGATCCCGACCGGCGTGCCGACGCCGAGGGTGCCGACCAGCGCGAACACCAGGTAGGCGATCGCCTGCTCGCCGCCGGAGATGCCGGTCTGCGCGATCGCCGTCGCGCCGCCCACCACGAGCAGCAGGTTCTTCGGGTTGAGACCCATCACCACCCCGAGCCCGGCCGCCGGCAGCGGCTTGATCTCGTCGATCCGCGCCACCCACTTCGGCAGCTGCGCCTGGTCGCTGCCTTTGGGACGGCCGCGGAACTGCCACGCGGCCACCAGGAGCAGCACCGCGCCGGCCGCGACCTTGACCCAGCTCACCCAGGTGTCCTCGGCGCCGGACGAGCTTGCCCCGGCGGATCCGTCGATGCTCAAGACGATCGCCCCGAAGCCGGCGAGCGCGGCCAGCCATCCGGCGACGTACACCGGCCCGTTCACCCGCGCCCGGTGCGTGCTCAGCATCAGCACCGCGGCGATGATCGGGATCGGCCCCAGGGCGACGCCGACCGCGAGCGGCAGCGCGCCGCCGGTCGCCGCACCCACGCCCGGCCTGGCCCGTCAGGCCCATTCGCGCCGCGGTGAGAGCAGCGCCCAGGCGATGAGCAGGTCGACGGCGATCAGCACGGCACGACCGTAAGCCGGGGCTCTTTACCGGATCATCACCCGCCGCGGGTGATTGGCCGGGAGGACACGAGCGGAACGGGGCGAAGCGGGCAGTACGTCCTCACCTGCGTTCTCACCCGTTAGGGGTGATGCCTCGCGAGTTTCCCCTGGCGGAACGTGTTCACATGCGTACCAGACCACGGCCGCGGGTAAGGGCCTGGTCGGTGGGGGGATCAGGTGAAGCACGTGACGCTAGAGTCAGCCGTTTCCGACGGCATCGCTTTTGGCGTGGAGCCCAGGCTCCTCGACGCCAAGACCCATATCCCGTGCCTGGGAGCCGACGTCTTCAGGCGTGACCGGCTGACGGAGCTGATCGAACAGGCCACCGCCCGCCCGGTGACGATGATTGCCGCCCCCGCGGGCTCGGGCAAGACCGTCGCCTGCGCCCAGTGGGCGGCCGCGAAGGCGAGGTCCCGGCGAGTAGCCTGGCTGAGCCTGGACGAGGGGGACAGGGAGCCCGCCAGGTTCTGGGCCGCCATGACTGCCGCGCTCGCGACCGCGGGCACATCGGCGGTGTCGGAGCTCGTGCCGCGCAGCCGTGAGGCCGACGAGGACCTGCCTGCCGACCTGGTGAACACGATGCGGCGGCTGCCGGGATCGGTGGTGCTCGTCCTTGACGACGTGCACGTGCTCGCCGGCAGCGAGGTCATGCCCGGGCTAGCCCTGCTCATTCATCACGCTCCTGCCGCGCTGCGCCTCATTCTGTCCGGGCGGTCCATGCCGGACATGCACGTGGCGCGGATGCGGGTGGCGGGCACGCTGTCGGAGGTCATGCCCGCGGACCTGGCCTGCACGGCGGAGGAAGCCGAGGGGTATTTCGCTGCCCTGGGCCTGACCGCCAGCGCCGCGGAGCGCGACCAGCTGCTCGGCTCCATGGAGGGCTGGATGGCCGGCGCGCGGCTCGCGGCGCTGATCGCGGCCAGGGACGGGGCGCTGAGCGCCGGCGCCATCGCGGCCGATCCCATCGTCGCCGACTACCTGCGCGACGAGGTGCTGGACCAGCAGCCCGCCACGGTCCGGCGGTTCCTCCAGCGCACCAGCGTGGCCGAACGGCTGACGGGGGGTTTCGCCGACTGGCTGACCGGCGATCGGGGCGGGACGCGCATCCTGGACCAGCTCAGCCGGACGGGCAGCTTCGTGTCCAGGGACGCGCAGGGCAAGTACCGGTATCACCCGTTCCTGCGGCAGGTGCTGCTCGGCGAGCTGCGCGGCGGCTTGCCAGAGGAGGTTCCCGGCCTGCTCGGCCGGGCCGCGCGCTGGTACACGCGCGACGGCGACGCGATCGAAGCGGTGCGCTGCTGGGCAGAGACCGGGGACTGGGAGCACGCCTCGCTGGCGCTGACCGAGGCAGGACTGGCCGGGGTGCTGCCGGACCGGATCGGGGAGCTGGAGGCGGCCCTCGGGCTGTTTCCCGCGGCGCGGCGCGCCGCGGACCCCGCGGTGGCGGCCGCGCTCGGGATGGCACGGCTGTGCTGCGGCGATCCTGCCTCGGCGGACGCGTATCTCGGCCTGGCGACCGCGGCGCTCGATGACCGGGTGCCGAACCGGCTCGTCGTCGAGCTGTGGCTGGCCATGCTGCGGGCGGCACGGCAGCCGGACGCGCTCGCCGCCTGCTGGACCACAGCGGAGCAGGCGCAGGTCAGCGCCAGCAAGCAGGCGGAGCACCAGGCGGCGGGGCTGCTCTGGCTCGCGCTCGGCACGGCGCTGCTGCGCCGCTGGGAGATCACGGCGGCGCGGCGCGCGCTGGCGTCTGCCAGGCACCAGCTCACCGCGGCGGGAGCGACCGCGATGCGGGAGCGCGCCCAGGGGTGGATGGCCGTGACCGAAGTGCTGTACGGCGACCTCCGGACGGCGGCGGACATCATTGAGCGGCTGCGGAGCCGGGTGCCGCCCGATTCGGCGGCGGCTTTCTTCGCGGCGATCGCCGCCGCGCACCTGGCAGTCGAGCAGGACGACCTCGTCGCGGCGTCGCGGCTGCTCGACGAGGCCGATCCCGGCGCCATCACCTGGCTGCCCGGCGAGCCGGACGCCGAGTCGCTGCTGCTGCTGGCGCGGGTGCGCGTCGCCATCGCCGAAGGCGACGTCGCTACGGCCAGGGATATGGTCCGGCTGGTCTGCGACAAGTACGGCACCGACGAGACCGTGCCCTGCGCGCTGGACGCGGACATCGCGCTGCTGGCGGGTGACCCGCGGCTGGCTACTTCGTCGCTCGGCCTGTCCCGCGGCGCCGGCGAGCGGGCGGGCGGCTCACCTGACGGTGCCGTGCGCGCGGGCCAGCTGGCGGCGCGCGCCCGGCTGCTGCTGGCGCTCGGCGATCCGGCGGCGGCGCTCGAAGCGGCGCGGCACTGCGCGTCCGACGGCGACCTGACGCTCAGGGACCGCATCACGGCACTGGTCGCCGCCACCCTGGCCAGCCGCCGTCTCGGCGCTGACCGCGACGCGGCGGCGTCGCTGGAGCAAGCGCTGGGGCTCGCCGAGCCGCACCGCGCGTACCGGCCGTTCCTCGACATGGGCGGGGACGTCCACTCGGCGATCGCCATCCTGGTCGCGCCCGCCAGCCCGGCCGCCGGGTTCGCCGCACGGGTCCGCGAGCACCTGATCTCCCGGCCGCTCGCCAGGCTGCCCGACGCCGCGTCAGGCGGCCGCGAGACGCCCGCCCTGACCGCGAGCGAGCTGGCCGTGCTGCGCCTGCTGCGCTCGCACATGACCAACCAGGAGATCGCCGACGCCCTCTACCTGTCGGTCAACACGGTCAAGACGCACCTGCGCGCGGTGTACCACAAGCTCGGCGTGTCCTCGCGCCGCGAGGCCGTCGATCGCGGACGTCGCCTGCACATGCTGTGACGGGTCGTGGACCGCGATCACCCCCGAGGGGATGAGAAGGGAGACGACGATGGACGAGGACCTGACGACGCTCGCCGCCGACGCCTACGTGTACGGCTTCCCGCTGGTCACCAACCTCCGGGAGGTCAGGAAGTTCACCCGCGACGGCCTGGGCAGCACGCCGCCCGCCCCGTTCAACAGCTTCAGCCACGCGACCGCCCTGGCCGGTCCCGCGGAACGGTTCGTCTCCGTCAACAACGACACCGTCTACTCCCTCGCGCAGGCGGACCTGAGCGCCGGCCCGCTGCTCCTCTCGGTGCCGGACACGGCCGGGCGGTACTACGTGCTCCAGTTCGTCGACGCGTGGACCAACAACTTCGCGTACGTCGGCCGCCGCGCGACCGGCACCAGGGCCGGATCGTTCCTGCTGACCCCGCCGCACTGGAAAGGCAGGGCTCCTGCGCAGACCAGCGTCATCGAGTTCCCGACCACCGTGGGGTCGATCGTTGGCCGGTGGGCCTGCCAGGGGCCGGACGACCTGCCCGCCGTCCGGGCGCTCCAGGCCGGGCTGGCCCTGTCGCCGCACGGTGCCGGGGCGGCGCCGCGCGGCATCCCCGCGCCCGCCCCAGAAGTGCCCGATGGCGTTGACTTTTACGAACGGCTGCGGACCTGGGCGCGGGCGTACCCGCCGTCGGATCCCGACCTGGCGTACCAGCAGCGGTTCGCCCGGCTCGGCCTGCTCGAGCCCGAATCGCCGTACCGGCACTGTCCGCCAGCCCTGGCCGCGGCGCTGACCGCGGGCGCCGAGCGGGGCAGGCAGACGCTGGAGGAGTCGATGCGCAGGCCAGGCGTGAGCCCGGTGGTCAACGGCTGGACGCTCAGCTTCCACGCGTTCGACTACAACCTCGACCATCTCGGCCCTGGCACGATCGACGACCCGGCGTGGAAGATGCCCGACCGCACGGCCAGCTACCTGGCGCGGGCGCTGGCCGCGCGGGCCGGCCTGTGGGGCAACCACGGGTACGAGGCGGCCTACGCCATGACCTTCACCGACGCCGACGGCGACCAGCTCGACGGCCGCCACGGCTACACGCTCACGTTCGGCCCGGGCCAGGAACCGCCGGCCGGCGCCTTCTGGTCCGTCACCATGTACGACCTGCCCGACTTCTACCTGGTCGCCAACCCGATCGACCGGTATTCCGTCGGGGACCGCACGCCAGGCGTGACGCGGGCCGGCGACGGGTCGCTGATGATCGTCATGCAGCACGAGCCGCCCGCGGACACGAGCAACTGGCTGCCGGCCCCGGCCGCGCCGTTCCGCCCCATCCTGCGGATGTACCAGCCGCGAATGGCGGTGTTCGACGGCCGCTATCAGCTCCCGGCCATCAGGAAGGCGTGATTTACGTCACGCCGGTGTTGAGAAAAACTTGCGACGCCCCTCCGATTTACGGCACACTGGTGTTGTGAAAAACACCGGGACGACGCGCCCTGCCGGGAATCTCGCGTCCCCCGGCAGCGCTATACAGGGCGTACAAGGCGCACAGCATGGTCACGCGGTCACCGAGCGCGGCACCCGCGGCCAGGTCGCCAGGCTGATCCTGGAGCTTGGCCCGTCGACCGCGAACACGCTGGGCAAC
>Ga0335073_10009359_pt1 | contig 13748 bp, 5 predicted proteins | sample Lox_Sample_22_FD_207093 | JGI IMG/M metagenome (GOLD analysis project Ga0335073, IMG submission 207093) | Soil microbial communities from Loxahatchee National Wildlife Refuge, Florida, United States - Lox_Sample_2.2 | ecosystem: Environmental > Terrestrial > Soil > Wetlands | place: USA: Florida... | reverse complement strand
GGCGAAGTCGGCCGCGAAGCCGTGCAGCGGGCTGAAGTGCAGCGGCAGCTCCCAGCTCCGGTCGCCCGGGCCGTCGATCTTCAGGCCGTAGGAGTCCTCCGGGAGGGGCGCCACCAGCGCGCCCCCGATCTTCTGCCGGATGAAGCCCTTCACGTGCACCACCTCGCCCGGCCGGTAGATGGGCCGCTCCGTGAAGACGAAGGCGAGGGGCTTGTCGTTCGGCGGCGGCGGCACCGGGTGCATGAGCCAGGAGAGCCAGTCGGAGGCGTAGCCCCAGTGGTGGCTCGCGAACTGGGGCGGCGGCTCGTGGGGGTCGATCACGAGCACGTCGTCGCCGTCGCGCACCGAGAGCCGCTCGATGGACACCCAGTTCTCGAGCGGCGCGCCCAGGATGGCCTTGCCGTCGCCGTCGGTGCGCAGCTCCAGGCTCACGGGCCGGTCGATGCTGCCGCCCGTGGACACCGGGTAGCGGGCCACGCCCTCGAGGGTGATGTGCGCGCCGGAGATGCCCTCGGCGTCGTCGAGCGCCCGCACCCAGAAGACGAGCTGGTCGCGATCCTCGACGGTGGTCAGCGAGAGATTGGTGATCTGCACGCGCACGTAGCTGCGCTGGGGGCCGCCCGTGAGCCGGCGCAGGCCCACGAGGTAGGTGCCGGGCCGCCGGCGGCCGACGACGGGATCGAGCAGCCCGCCGAGGTCGAGGCCGAAGCGGGTCGCGCCGGCGTGGCGCGCCAGCGGCAGGTCGACGATCTTGGAGACGAGCGGCGAGCCCAGCAGGCGCAGGTGGGCGGCGAGGTCGTCGGGCGGCGAGGCGGAGCGCGGGGGGCCCGCGTTCTCCGGTTCCTCGCCGGGGAAGGGCGGCGCCTCGTGCTCGTCGATCTCGACGGGCGAGGCCGGGAAGGGCCAGAGGCCGGTGAACAGCGGGTCGACCCGGTAGACGCGCACGTCGGCGCGCGCGTCGCCGTAGCCGACGAGCGGCAGCATGCGGGGACCGCGCGCCTCGAGGATGGCGGTGGACTGGCTCCAGCGCAGGAAGGCGGTGCGCCAGCCCCGGTAGAAGAAGAGCTCCGCGTCGCCGGGGTCCTCGAGCGGCCGGTCCGTCTCGTCGTGGACCGGCGCGGCGGAGATCTCCATCCGGTAGAGCACGTCCGGCACGAAGCGGCCGCGCAAGGAGACGCGTTCGCCGGTGCTCTCGAACGACAGGTCGGGCACCGCGGGCTCGAGGCGCACGAGCTGCTTGAGCGCCGTCAGCGTGAGATCCTTCACCGGCGCCGAGAAGACCAGCTGCGGCAGCTCGCCGTGCACGCCGCAGGCGAGCGCCAGCTCGCGCGGGAGCTTGGCGTTCCCGCCGATCTGCGCCTCGGCCGCGCCGCAGTGCACCTCGCGCAGGCGGAAGGGCTCGCGCGTGGAGAGCCGGCCGGTCCAGAGGACCTTGTCCTCGTCGCCGAGCGCCAAGGCCAGGGTGACGACCAGCTCCTTGCCCTCCGGGACGTCGTCGTCGAGCGTGACGGCGTACGTGGCGGGGTCGCGCTGGTCGCGGCGGGGCAGCTGCGAGAGATCGACGTGCTCCACCACGCGCCGCGGCGAGTCGCCGAGCCCGGGCAGATCGCGGATCTCGATGCGGAGCATCTGCCGCAGCGATTCGAGGGGCAGCGCCTGCGGGAACGTGAGGGTGAGCGTGCGGAAGGGCAACAGGTCGGTGCTGCCGTCGGAGGGCTGCATCGCCGACGGCGCGGACATCATGGTGGCGAGGGTGCGCTGGGTCCCGTGAGCGGTGACGGCGAAGCGCCGCAGCGGCGGCCAGGGCTCGGCCGGGCGGAACTGCAGCGTCTTGCGGTCGACCCAGAACCACGCGCCGGGCCAGGCCGGCTCGATCCGGAGGAGCTTGCCGCCGTCGTCGGCGGGCCCGGTGCCGGGCCCCTCGTGGCCGGAGAAGTAGGCGGTGATGGGGTCGTAGCCGCGCAGGAACTGCTCGGGAAGGATGTCGGTGCCCCCGCGGTCGGGCCGCTGGCCGAGATCCGCGGGCCGGTAGGGCGGCGGCGTGGCGGCGAGCAACAGCGCGGCCAGGGGCAGCAGGCTGATTCTTCCGCTCATGTCAGGGCACCTCGCGGCTGGGCAGGCCGACGCGCGCGAAGAAGTCGTCGAGGTACGATTGCGGGACGCCCATGCGCGAGCCCGACAGCCCGAGCAGCACGGGAGAGAAACGCGTCGGTGCGCTGCCGGCGGGCGCGCGCACGCGCAGCCGGTAGTTGCCCGCCTTGAGCGCGAGGAACTCCTGGCAGCCGGTGCCGACGGTTCGCCCGCTGGCGTCGCGCACCTCGCAGTCGAGGGTGTCCGCGGGCGCGCGCAGGCCGAAGCCCACCTGGCCGTCGGAGGCCAGCGTGAAGCCGAAGAGTCGCGCCTGGCCCGGCGCGAGGGACGAAGGCGGGCCCACGCCATCCCCGAGCTGCTGGAGCGGCTCGCCCGTCCAGACGGCGCTGCCCGCGAGCGGTAGGGGCGGCGGCGTGCCGAAGGCGCGCACGAGGAGCTCGTACCGGCCGGCGGGCAGGACGCGGTCGAGGGCGCAGCCCGCGGTGCCGTCGACCTCCAGGGGGCGGCCGTCCTGCAGCAGGGCGCAGACCCCGGCCTCCGATCGCAGGTGCACCGCGGTGTCGCCCGGGACGCGGAAGCTCCGGCGGGCTTGCAGGCCCGAGAGCGGCGCGGCGACGCCGGGCGACCAGGCTTCCGCCTCGCCGGTCGGACCCGGGCCCAGGAGGGTCGCGGCGCGCGCGCCCGCAGCGTAGAGCAGGACGCGCAGCGGTCCGGCGCCGTGGCGGAGCTGGACCGTGGCGGCGCTGCCGGCCGGAACCGTGGCCTCGCAGCCGCGCAGGCGCCGGCCGTCGGCCAGGGCGGTCAGGCAACCCGTGGCGCCCCGGACCTCGAGCTTGCGATCCACGGGGGCCCCGGCCACGGTGAGGAGCGTCTCGCCCGGCGCCGGCGCGACGGTTTCGTAGAGGCCCGCGAGCGCAACGGCGGCGGGCGGCTCGCCCGTGAGCGTCACGAGCGCCTGCGCGTGTCCGCCGGGCGCCTCGATCCAGACCTCGCCGCCCTTGCCCCCGAGCACGCAGTCGCTGATCTCGCTGCGCGGCGCGCAGAGGTCCACCGCGCGGCCGTCGCCGTCGAGCTGCACGGCCCAGCTCCCGGCGGGCAGGGTGAGCTCCACCTCCGCCGAGCTCCCCGGGAAGGCGAAGCGGGCCGCGTCGCCCGTCCAGGCAAGCTCGCGCGCGCCGGGCTCGAGCGCGGGTCCCGCTTCCGGCTCGCGCAGCGCGCGGCGGACGACCTTGCCGGTCACCGAGACCTCGGTGGGCGCGGACCAGCGCGCGAGCGACTCGCGGCCGGCGCCGCTCGCGGCGTCGCAGCCGAACGGCCGCAGCTCGCGCACGCCGCCCGTGTCGTCCCCCGTCACCGAGCAGACGGGCGCCGCCGCCTCGCCGTAGGGCACGTCGATCGACAACAGGTGCAGCGCGCGGTGCGAGGACCGCTGTCTCTCCAGAAAGGGCCGCGCCGCCAGCGGGATCCGCTCTTCGAGCGGCTGGTCCAGGGCGGCCACGATCTTCTCGAGCGGCAGCTCCTCGCCCGGCGCCCCGCGGCCGACCGCGAAGAGCGTCGGCCCGGCCTCGAGCGAGACCTCGGGGCCGCAGGGCCGGAGCAACCCGTGCGCGCCCGCCGGGAGGCAGAAGGCTCCGTCGAGCGTGCGGTAGCGGCCGGCCTGCTCGATCGAGGCGAGCGCGGCCCGCGTCGGGGTGGGTGTGCGGCCCGAGGCGATGGGCTGCAGCGCGAGGCCGACGTGGATCTGCGCGGGCCGGCCGAGCGTCCAGACCCGCACCTGCCAGCTCTCGCCGGGCGCGTGCACGAAGGCCGCGCAGTCCCGCACGCCCGCCTGCCGAAGGGGCGAGCCCGACGGTCCCTGCACGAGGCACGAGAAGGGCGAGTCGGAGGTCAGGTCGACGGCCGCGACGGCGTCGCTCTCGGGCAGCGCCAGCGTGGCCGACAGGACGTCCGCGCCGGGCGCGAGGGTGGCCCCGTCCTGCAGCGGCCCGACGTCGCGCAAGGACGGCGACGCGAGCGTCACGAGGGTCGAGCCGGGCACCTGCGTCTCGCTCTCCAGGACCAGCGTGTAGTCGCCCGCGGCGAACGGCTCGGCGAGCGCGCAGTTCCAGTCGTCGCCGTTGCTGGACGACTCGGCCACGAGCTTCCCCGTCCCGTCGAAGAGCCGGCAGCGCACGTCGGTCTCGCCGGCGGTGGAGAGCCGCAGCGTCCCGTCGTGCGGCACGCGCAGCGTCGCACGTGAAGGCACGGCCAGCGTCTTGCTGACGCCGGGAACGAGCGTGTCGCTGCCGAGCGCCAGCTCGTAGGTGATGCCCACGTCGCCCTGGCTGTGCTCGGTGGCGAGCCGGTAGCTGCCCGCCGCGAGATGGGCCACGTGCGCCGCGGGCGGCTCGGACGGTGCGGACGCCTCGGGACTCGGGGCCGCCTGCTCTTCCTCGCCCTCGTCGCCCTCGCCACCCTCCGTGGCCTCGGGCGGGCTCTCCCCTTCGCCGCCTTCCGCGTTCTCGTCGGCCGGCGGCGGCGTCGCCGTCATCTGGGGCGGCACGAGGTCCACCGGCTCCTCCCCGGCGGTGCTCACCCGGTAGATCCGCCCCTGCATGCCGTTCGTCAGCGTGACCTGCACGTCGAGGTCGGCGGGGAGCGTGAACGTGAAGGAATCGTGGCCGGTCGGTCCGAGGCTGACCGTGTAGCTCCTGTCGAGCGAGATGGGGTGAGTCTTCTTGCCTTTCAAGACCCGCGGCGCGCGGATCCGCTCGAGCTTGGTGTGGCGCAGGCTCTCGACCGTGAGCGGCAGCTGGATCCAGCCGTAGCGGCCCGGATCGAGGGCCAGCGATTCATCGCAGCCCATCGGCAGCTTCACGAGCGGCCAGCCGCGGTCGTCCTCGAGGCGGCAGCCCAGCTCCACGCCCTGTCCGGTGGTGGTGAGGTGGTAGCGGGCCCGGCGCCGGACGCGGAGGTTCTCGGCGATGAGCTCGCCCGCCGCCGTGCGGAAGAAGGCCTCCTTGCCCGCGTCCACCTCGGGGCCGACCCGCATCGGCCGCCGCGTGCCCTCGATGCCGGCGCGGCCGCGGCTGCGCCCCACCGTGGCGACCGTCAGGAGGTAGCGGCCCGGCCGCAGGTAGCTGGCGATGAGGCAGTTGCGGCCGCGGCCGCCGCTCGTGTCCTCGTACAGGTGCGGGAAGACCGGCGTGCGGATGGTGCAATGCGTGGCGAGGAGGCCCGTGGTGGCGACGTCGTAGAGGCCCGCGTCGCCGACCGTGAACACCCACGAGCGCGACTCCTCGCGGTCGAAGTCGGCGTGAATCTCCCGCGCAGAGGGCAGCTCCGGCGGCGGCTGCAGGGCAGGGCTGAAGGCCGCGGTCGCCCGGGGCACGGGCGGCGCCTCGAGGCGCGCCACCTCGGCAGGCGCGGAGGCGGGCCGCAGCGTCAGGCCGCGGGCGGTGGCGTGGCCTCCGCGGCTGAAGATCAGGCGGTAATCGGCGCCCGCCTCGAGGTGGACGGAGTCGATGGCGCAGGCGGTCTTCGTGGCGGTGTCGGCGCCGGAGCCCACGAGCGGCGGCGCGATGGCGAGGTGCTCGATGCCGGCGGCCCCGCCGGTGAGGTCCAGCTCGTAGCGGCCCGGCATCAGGAGCTGGCTCAGCTTGCAGCTCTCCTTGTCGCCCTGCGCTTCCTGCTTGCGGTCCGGCCCGTCGAAGCGGGACAGCGTGCACGTGTCGTGGCGGTCGCCCGAGGTCTCGAGGTGGTAGAGGCCGGGCTGGGTCAGCTCGAACCAGATCGTCGCGCTCCCCTCGTAGTTGAAGCTGCGGCGGAAGGGATTCGTGTTGCTGACCGGGATGAAGTCGGAGGCGACGACCTCGGCGGAGGCCGGCCCCGGCCCCGTGTGCTCCTCGAGCAAGAGGCAGGAGAGCGGCGCCGCGTCGCTGTCCGGCGGGACGTCGTGCGCGCCCACCGCGTAGTCGCCGCTCGACGCCGGGTGGATGCGGATGTGGTCGCGGACCGACGAGTACTGGCCGTCGCGCAGCAGGTCGTCGTCGGTGTAGCTGGACCAGCGCAGCTCGACCTGCGCGCCGGGCGCGCCCCGCACGAAGAGGACGCGCCGCCCCTGGCGCGAGGTGACCAGCGCGCACTCGGGGACCAGGGCCTTGGCGCCGATGGAGCAGGTCGCCTCGTCGTCCGTGAGGTGGGTGGTCCCGTCCGCGTCGATGGCGTGCAGCGCAGCCTCGACGGCCTCCTGGGCCGTCGAGCGCCGGTCGACCGTGACGGCCGCCCCGGGCGCGGGCAGCTCCAGCGCGGCGAGACCGGTGAAGGGCAGCACCAGGGAGGTTGCCCCGCTCGCCGGCGCGGGCAGGAAGCCGCTCGCCACCGAGAGCCGCTCCGAGCCGGCCCCTTCCGTCCACACGGCGGGCGCGGTGCCATACGCGGTGAGCAGGTAGTCTCCCGCCTCGAGCGTGCCCTCGAGCCACCACTCGTGGATCGGCTGGCCGGCGCGCGGCTCCACCTGGGAGTCGCGCAGGAGGTCGTCCTCGAGCCACTCCCCCGAGTGCCACAGGTGCAGGGCCCCGGCGGTCTGGCCCGACACGCGCACCGCCACCGGCCCGCGCTTGTCGAGGTGAATCCAGTAGGAGATCTGACGTCCGAGCGGCAGCGTGCCCTCGGTGGCCTCGCCGGGCTCGAGCCGCTGGGGCGCGGCGTTCAGCTCGGCGAAGGGTTGCGCCGAGACGCGCAGCTGGCCCTTGCCCTTGCGGGGCGAGCGAAGCCGGATCGCGTAGGTGCCGCTGTCGAGCAACAGGTCGAGCGCGCAGTTCCGGACCCCCACGCGACCGGCGGAGGCGAACGGTCCGCGCAGGTGATCGACCACCTCGCAGGAGGTGCCGCCGCCCCCGCTGACCGAGAGGCGCACCATCCCCGCGCGATCGAGCGTGATCTCGGCTTCGTGCCGCCCCCGCGCCGGCAGGACACCCGGCGTGACCGTCGCGTTCCCGAGCAGCAGCGCGCCCACCACCCACACGGCCATGTGCATCGACAGCGGGCTCCCTCTCCGCGAGGTGCGTTGACTTGCCTACGACGTTCACAAGCTACCGCGGTTCGTGCGGCACGACAACGCTCCGAGGGCGATGGAGATCTGCTCTTCGGGCGCTGATCCGGCGATCTCAACCGCGCCTCGGGTTTGTCGCTCGCTCCGGACCTCGTTCCCCCGGCCTCGAAAAGGACGGAACCCAGAGTCAGAAGCAGTGGTGATCCCAGATCACCTGCTCGCCCCAGGGGGGCGGTGCCTGCCCCGGCGGCGGGGTCGCGCGCTGCTCGCGGTAGATCTTGAAGGTGCTGAGCGCCGGGCGGCCGGAGCGGTCGTTGTTCCAGCGGCGGCAGAGAAAACGGCCGAACTCGAGCAGGTTGGGCTCGCTCGTGTAGGCGATGTTGTTGATCCACTTGGTCCAGCGGCTGAACATGAAGTGGGGCGAGGCCGGGGGGAGGGGGCCGCCGTCGAGGCCGCGCAGCACGTCCACCGTGGTGCCGTCCTGGAGCTGGCCCACGCCGCGCAGCCAGATGTCCGTGTCCATGGGGTTCGGCGAGAACATGTCCCACACCTGCCAGAGCTCGAGCTCCTGCACCGTGTCGTGCATCCAGTTGGGCATGTGGGCCAGCCGCGGGTTCTCGGGGAGCGAGAACCAGGTGCAGGCGAAGGCGAGGAAGGCGAGCAGGGCGTAGGTCGCGCGCCGGCCCGCGACGCGCAGAGCGGGGAAGAGCGGCGCGGCCTCCGGCACCGGGACCGGTCGCGGGCCCGGGCGGTTGTGGACGTCCGCGTGGGCCGCCACTAGGCGGCGGTAGATGCGCTGGCCGAGCCAGCCCATGCCGGGGGCCTCCGCGAGCACGCCCAGAGGCCAGAGCGCGGGCGTGGCCTGGGCGGCGCGCGCCAGCGCGTCGAAGCCGCGCGCGGTCTCGCCGTCGCGCCGCACCGTCCACACCTCGCGCTCCAGCTTCGCGAGGGATGGCGCCCGCGCCGGCAGCGCCGCCAGCGCGGCGCGGTCGCGGAAGTTCACCAGCGAGACGGCGCCGAACGGATCGAAGCCCTTGAGCGTGGTCGCGATGCCGCTGCAGACCGGGCACACGCCGTCGTACACGAGGGCGAGCGTGCGCCGCTCGAAGGGCTTGCGCAGGAGCTGCACGAAGCCCTCCGCCCACTCCGGCTCCCAGAAGAGGAAGTACGTCGCGGGCATGAGGTAGGAGAAGTTCCCGACGTTCATGGTCAGCCAGATGCCGGCGTGGAGCAGCACACCGCCCGCGAGCGCGGCGGCCTTCACCCGCGGCTGGAAGAACGGGAAGAAGACCATGAAGAAGAAGGCGGCCTCGAAGGCGATCGCGTAGTAGGTGCCGGGGTAGACGAACCAGTTCTGGTTGAAGAGCCGCTGCCCCAGCCAGCGCGTGAACAGGTGGTCGAGGCCCAGGCCGTAGCGGAGCGCCGTCCCGTCGTGCCAGTGGCTGCCGCCCCACTTGTAGAGGAACGTGTTCAGGTACACCCAGGCGATCTGGAGCTGCCCGATCCGCATGGGAAACGCGGGCGCGACGTCCTGGCGAGGCCGCCCGCGCGCGGCCCGCAGCACCGCGTCGACCGAATAGCGGCCGCCCACCGGCATGAACATCGCCCAGAACAGCAGCGTGCGGATCACGTTGTCCGCGCCGTCGAAGGCGAGGAGGTTGCGCTCGTGGATGCCCGACACGAGCAGGAAGCTCGCGACGGTGGCGAGCCGGCTGTGCCAGCCCACGGTGAAGGCGAAGACCGCCAGCAGGGCGAGGACCCATACCATCGTCACGGCCCAGGGCGTGCCGGCGAAGTCCATGATGGAGAAGCGGTTCGTGCGCGCGATGCCGCCGAGGAGCGCCGAGCGCGGCATCACGCCCGAATCGGACAGCAGGTCGAACAGCACCGGCCCGATGTCCGCGACGGCCAGGATCAGCACCACCCCGAACGCGATCCGGAACAGCCCGAGCGGCCGCAGATCGAGGTCGCCGAACCAGTACCTCGGCGAGAGGACGCTGTAGCAGCGGTCGGCCTGCGGGCGCGGGGGCGAGGCCACGGTCTCGTTGCTCATCTCTGCACCATCTGCCCGCGCCCCGCGCGAGTCCTTGACGGCGATCAAGTCAGACGGCCCGCGACGCGTAGCCCGCCGGGCGCGCATAGGCATCGAAGACCGCGGCCACGTTGCGGATGAAGACTCGCCCGAGCGGCGTCGCCTCGATCTCCGTGCCTGCGAGGCGCACCAGGCCCTCGGTCTCCAGTGCGTTCAGCCGATCCAGCTCCGCTTCGAAGAGCGGCGCGTCGCCGCCGAGGTCCACCCAGAAGTGGCACATGAGGCTCTGGATGACGCGGCGCCGGCGCCGGTCGTCGGGTGAGGTCACCGCCCCGCGCTCGGTCGCGAACCGCCCGCCGCGCACGGCTGCCTGGTAGCGAGCGAGCGGCCGGCCGTTCTGTGCGTACACGGTGGCGAGGTCGCTGATGGCCGAGGCGCCCACCGCGACGACCTCCTCCACCGGGGCGGCGGTGTAACCCTGGAAGTTGCGGCGCAGCCGGCGCTCGCGCTGCGCGATCTCGAGCGCGTCGCCCGGGCGGGCGAAGTGGTCCATGCCGATGGGCACGTAGCCCGCGTTTTCGAACGCCTCGTACGCGATCTTGAAGAGCGCGAGCTTCGCGGCGCCGAGGGGCAGCGTCTCGCTCCGGATCAGCCGCTGGTGGTGGCGGACCTGGGGCACGTAAGCGAACGAGTAGACGGAGGCGCGGTCGGGCCGCATGGCCAGCACCCGCTCCAGCGTGCGCTTCCAGCCGGCGGCGCTCTGCTGCGGCAGGCCGTAGATCATGTCGACGTTGAGCCCGCGGTAGCCGAGCTCCCGCGCGAGCTCGAGCACCGCTGCGGTCTCCTCGGCGCTCTGGAAGCGGTCGATGGCCGCCTGGACGGCCTCGTCGAGGTCCTGCACGCCGACGGAGAGGCGGTTGAAGCCGAAGCTTCGCAGGAGGCGAAGCTGGGAGGGGCGCGTCACCACCGGATCGATCTCGACGGCGAGCTCGGCGCCTTCCTCCACGTCGAAGCGATCCTCCACGCCGCGCCAGAGCCGTTCGAGCTGCGCCTCGTCGAGCGAGGTGGGCGTGCCGCCGCCCCAGTGGATCTGCGCGAGCCGGCCGCGCCGCCCCAGCCGGCGCGCCACGAGGTCCAGCTCCGCCTCCACCGCTTCCAGGTACTCGTCGATCTGCGAGCGCTGCCGGAGGACGACCATGTTGCAGCCGCAGAACGAGCACATCGCCTGGCAGAAGGGCAGGTGCACGTAGAGGGAGAGCGGGTCGCTGGCCTCGCCCAGCGCCTGCGCGTAGCGGTCGGGGCCGACCTGCTCGGTCCAGGCCGGCACCGCCGGATAGCTGGTGAAGCGCGGGGCCTCCACGTCGTAACGCTGAACGAGGTCGTCGGTAACGGTGGGGAAGGGCACGATGAACGGACATCCAAGGTTCGTGCCGGCGGTTTGGGCCGTGGCGAGCCGGCCAGGAGACGCAAACGCTGCGCGATCCCGCGTTTGCAACTTGATCCGGCGCAAGTTGCGCGCGTCGTTCCACCTGCGCGGCGTCGAACGGAGCGGCGTTCGGGGGTGGCACGGCGGCTGCTATTTCTCGGCGGATTGAGCGCCGGCGACGACAGATCGGTGGCCTGTGGCTCCTGCAGCCTGGGCGCGGCGTGCCTTGGTCACGCCTGCGTGTTCACCCGCGCCATCCGTCCGCAGGGGGAGACGCTCTTTCGCCAGGGGGACACACCGGACGCCGTTCACTTCCTCAGGCGCGGCCGCGTGCTGCTCACGGAGATCGACGGGGAAGGGCGGGTGGTCGATCAGCTCCTGAGGCCAGCCGGCTCGCTGCTGGAATCGCTGGCGCTCTCGCGCCGGCCGCACCGGCGCACCGCGATCGCCGTGGACGAGGTGGAGGTCTGCACGCTCGCCCTGGCCTCGCTCGAGGGGTGGCTGGGACCGGCGCGCAGCCCCGCACGCGCCCTGCTCGAGCTCTGCCTGCGAGAGACCGCACAGGCCGGCGCCGATCGAGGCCGCACGCGCGGACCGGCCGCCGCGCGGGTGGCCGCCTTCCTGCTGGAGCACGGGGACGATTCGGCGCCCTTGCAGCTTCAGCTCCAGCTGGTGGCCGGGCTGCTGTCGATGCGGCCCGAGACGCTCTCCCGCGTCCTCGCGCGTTTCCGGGAAGCCGGCGCCATCGCCGGCCGGGGCTCCCTGCGGATCCTCGACCGTTCGCGGCTCGAGGAAGCGGCCGGCAGCGACCGCTGAGCCGTTCAGCCGCCGAACTGGCAGCAGTTGCCGCTGCACCCGCTCGAGAGGGACGAGCAGGACGCACAGATCAAGCTGCTGCACGCGCCGCAGTCGGCGCCGGAGCTGCAAGGCATCCCGAGCACCTCGTCGGGATCCGTCGAGCAGAAGCTGGGGCCGCTGAGGTCGCCGCAGATCTCCGAGGGGACGACGCACACGGCGCAGGAGCCGAACGTGCTCAGGCAGTCCGACGTGCTCGCGCACGCGACGTTCCCGGCGTCCGGATTGCCGGCGTCGCCGCCGCCCGCGTCCGAAGCCCCGCCATCGCGCCCGCTCCCGCCGTCTGCCCGGCCGCCGTCCGTCGCGCCGCCGTCCGTGACTCCGCCGTCGCGACCCCCGTCCGTGACGGTACAGCTGTCGAGCCCCTGCAGCCCGGCGAGCGTCCCGTTGTAGTAGTCGTGGTCGAGCGTGTTGTTGGCGGTCCCGAACTGGAAGATCGTCCAGGTGGTCCAGGGCACGTTCACGTTGGGGCAGGTCGGACCGTACTGCGCGACCCAGAGCGGGTACTTGGCGAACGAGGCCGGCAGGCCGCCGTCGCCGCGCACGGGGAGCGGGAAGAACGCCGACGAGGTGTAGATCATCGGCGTCTGCCCCGTGGCCTTCTGCACCGCGTTCAGCCAGAGCTGCGCGTTTGCCTCGGCCTTGCTCCACGGAACGCCTTCGGTGACCTCCCAGTCGAGAACCGGCGGCAGGCCGCAGACGCCGCCGTCCAGGCCCTTTTCGATCGCCTTCAGGAAGTTCTGCGCCTGGGTGTTTCCGTCGTCCGCGGGATGGAAGAAGTGGTAGGGACCGTTCAGGAGCCCCAGAGTGTTGGCCTGCTTGCGGAAGCTCACGTAGTCCGCGTCCTGGATGGTGTTCCCCTCGCTCGCCTTGAGGTACACGAAGGTGATCCCGTTCGCCTTCTGGGCTCGCAAGTTGAAGTTGGCGCCGTTGTTGGACGAGATGTCGATCCCCGACGCCTCGATCGGCTGGCCATTGCCGCCCTTGGAGGCGCAGACCCGAAGGAATTCCTCCTGGCTTTCGATGGTGTCGCCTGGCCCCGAGTCACCCGGGCCGCACGCGCCGAGGCCAAGAGCTGCGGTGAATCCCACGATGAGGAACGTCCGGCGCAAGGCGTGGCTCACGATGACTCGCAGGCTACCGCGAAGACGTCGCGTCCAGATAGTCCGCGCGCTGACGGATGCGACAGCGCCCTACACGAACCTACATTCACTGGCAGCTGCCCGCGTCGACGTTGCAGACGCCTCCGCCGCAATCGGACGACGTTGCACAGGCGGCACAATCCGGTGCGCCGGCCGCCGCGGCGGTGCCGCAGAACGGAGAACAGGTGCCCGTGTTCACCCCGCAGCCATCCGGCGCCGGGCAATCCGCGTTGACCCAGCACGAACCGCAGGCCCCGCTGAGGCTGTTGCAGCCGGGGCTGCCGGCGGGACATTGCCCGGGCGACGTGCACTGCACGCACAGTCCCTGTGAGCAATAGGGCGTCCCGGCATCGGCGCCTGCGCAATCGGCATCGACGCCGCAGGTGGCGCAGCTTCCCGCGACGCAGAACGGCGCCAGCGAGTTGGTGCACTGCGCACTCGAGAGACACTGCACGCAGAGGCCGGAGGTCGAATCGCAGACGGTGGGGCCCGTGTCGGTCACGCCGGTGCAGGCGCCGCCGTCGGCGGTGCACGGGAGCACGCAGGCGCCTTGCAGGCCATGCCCGGGATCGCAGACCTCGCCCGGGCAGCTCGCGTTGCCGACGCAGCCGCAGACGCCGGGCCCGCCATCGAGGAAGCAGTTGGGCGCGGTGCCCGGGCAGTCGCCGTCCGACGCGCAGCTGCACGCGCCGCCGACGCAGCGCTCGTGGCCCGGGCAATCGCTCGAGACGTTGCACTGGTTGCACTTGCCCTGGTAGCAGCCGAGCAGACCGGGCGGGCAGTCGGAGGGGCCGAGGCATTCGACGCAGGAAAGGGTGACCGCGTCGCAGAGCTGACCGGTGGGGCAGTCGGAGTCCACGAGGCAGGCCACGCAGGCGCCGCTCGAGGGGTCGCAGACTTCGCTGTTGGCGGCGCAGTCGGTCGCGCTGCAGGTCGCCACGCACACGTCGTTGGCCGGGTCGCACGAGCCGCCGCTGCACTGCGAGCTCGCGACGCACTCCACGCACTGGCCGAAGAGATCCAGCGATCCGGAACGGGTGTCGCAGTAGGGCGTGCCGTTCGTTGCCGAGCAGTTGGCGTCCGAGAGGCACGCGACGCAATCGCCGGTCGCGGCACAGAACTGGCCCGTCGTGCAGGCGAAGCCGCAGACGCCGGCGTCGCCGGCCGGCA
>Ga0335073_10009358_pt1 | contig 13748 bp, 14 predicted proteins | sample Lox_Sample_22_FD_207093 | JGI IMG/M metagenome (GOLD analysis project Ga0335073, IMG submission 207093) | Soil microbial communities from Loxahatchee National Wildlife Refuge, Florida, United States - Lox_Sample_2.2 | ecosystem: Environmental > Terrestrial > Soil > Wetlands | place: USA... | reverse complement strand
AGAGAAATTTATCCAGGAGGCCGGATCGACCCCGGCTCTGCTTCGCCCGACTGGCCCTCCACGAGCGCCCGGTCCGGGCTGCGCCCCGCGCTGCGGCGCTTTCGCCGCCGGGGCCGACCCCCCCTATTCCTGCTCTTTTTCTTCCTTACTCCGAGCGCTGCTGCGGTATGCCCGCGAGCAGTGCGCGAACCTCTGTCTCCCGGTACCGGCGGTGCCCGCCGAGCGTACGGATGGAGGTCAGTTTCCCGGCCTTGGCCCACCGCGTAACGGTCTTCGGGTCAACCCGGAACATGGTCGCTACCTCTGCTGGGGTCAGCAGAGGCTCGGCCTCGGGTGTGCGTGCTGACATGTTGACGGCCTCTCCTCCTGGACCGGTACTGCGATCCTGCGTGTGGCGCTGTGGCCGGCTCCCAGCCGGGAGCCTGCCGTGGATGTCCCATATGGTCTACTCAGACCATATTGCCATCACCAGCGATTACAGTCGACGACCACCAGAACCAAACATTCTTCGTGAGTCGCCCATTCCTGATAGAGCCGAGTCACGTCGCGTCATAGTACCATTACGCACCGTGACAACCAGCATATTCGGAAAAATCACTCCCCCCTCCCGTCAGCTTCCTAGCTCGACGGCCTCCAGATCACGCCACCTGGCGCGCAGCCGCTGGTACATGGCAGCTGCCAGCTCAAACTCCCTGCTGGCCAGGGCGCTTACGGTAGCGGATACCTCAGCCACCGACTGGTCCGCGCGCAGCGCGTCGTCGTCAAGCAGCTGAACCAACCCTCCGTAATCGAGCTCCACCAGCGAGTGCGGATGGAACTCCTCCAGCCAGCGCCCGATCTCCTCGAGCGCAACGGTAGCTTGCACCAGGTCAGCCTTGGCCAGCGTTCCGTCGTCTGGGTCTGCGGCTATCGCCGCGCCCGGGACGCGCCGGACCGTGGCGAGCGCGCGGGCTACCCGCCTGCGGGCCTGGGCCATGGTCGTCGCGTAGATGAGCGTGCGTGTCGCCGACGCGGTGGCCGGACGCCCGCTTTCCCGGTCACCCGCCGTGCCGAGCACGAGCCAGCGCTCGGTCGGCGCGAACGGAACGAACCAGGTCGGCGGTACTGACCAGGTGCTGCTCTGAATGTAGACCCGTGACGCCTGCTCCTTCCTCTCCCACCGGGCGAAGTCCTCGGCGGCCCGGTCTGCCTGAGCCGAGACGAAGGCGTCCGCGAGCGGCGGTGCCGCCGTGGCCCGCAGCCTGCCCAGGGCCAGCCAGGACCGGAGCCTCGTCTGCCACGGGCACACGTACGTCGTCCCGTCGGCCCAGCGCACGTACGCGTGGTCACTCTCCCGTGCCGGTGCAATTATCGGCGGTCGCGCGATGATTCTGCGCAGCGCCTCTTCACGCTCGGCTTCGAGCGCGTCCGCCCTGCGCGGCCTGTCCGCGGATGCGGCGTACGCCTCCCAGCGGGCCCGCTCCGTCCGCCCGAAGGCAGATAGCGGTTCATACACCCGCAGAAAGGCAGCGCACGGCAGCATGATCAATCGTGACATACCGGGGCCCCTCAACAGAAGTCCCTAGGGTAGATGAAATTGCAGAGGAGTGTGCATCGGACTGTGCATCTGACTTGTCCGGTGGCATCAGGCCTGGCGTCTTCGGCATACCCTGGGTCCCTGTGATCCGCGTCAATGGCGACAACGGACTGAGCCAGGAGTCACCGTCGTGACCAATGTATCCCAGAATTCCGATATGCCTAGTGCCAGTGGCGAGGCCGGTCCGGCGGGCCGCCCCAGCCTCAGTCCCCCGGCGCACGGGGCCTATGAGCAGGTGGTTTTCTGCCATGACGCGCCGACCGGGCTGCGCGCGATCATCGCCATCTACTCGACCGCGCTCGGCCCGGCGCTGGGCGGGACGCGCTTCTACCCGTACCCGAGCGAGGAAGCGGCCCTCGCCGACGTGCTCAACCTGGCGCGGGCCATGGCGTACAAGAACGCCATGGCGGGCCTGGATCACGGCGGCGGCAAGGCCGTCATCATCGGCGACCCGCAGCGGCTGAAGTCCGAGGCGCTGCTGCGCGCCTACGGCCGGTTCGTGCAGTCGCTGAACGGCCGGTACATCACCGCCTGCGACGTCGGCACCTACAGCGAGGACATGGACATCGTGGCCCGCGAGTGCCGGCACGTGACCGGCAGGACGGTGCCGAACGGCGGCGCGGGCGACTCCTCGGTGCTGACGGCGTTCGGGGTCTTCCAGGGGATGCGCGCGGCCGCCGAGCACACCTGGGGCACGAGCAGCCTCGAGGGACGCCGGGTGGGCGTGGAGGGCGTGGGCAAGGTCGGGCACCGCCTCGTCGAGCACCTCACCGAGACCGGAGCGCAGGTAGTGATCTGCGACGTGAGCCCGGGCGCCGTGGACCGGGTGCGGGCCAGGTACCCCGCGGTGGAGGTGGCGGCCGACCGGGACAGCCTGCTCGCCAGCGCCATCGACGTGTTCTCGCCGTGCGCGCTGGGCGGCGCGATCAACGATGACAACCTGGCGCTGGTGAACGCCAAGATCATCTGCGGTGGTGCCAACAACCAGCTGGCCCACCCCGGCATCGAGAAGCTGCTCGCCGACCGTGGCATCGTCTACGCGCCTGACTACGTGGTCAACTCCGGCGGGGTGATCCAGGTCGCGGACGAGATCCGCGGCTTCAGCTTCGAGCGGGCCCAGGCCAGGGCGGCGCAGATCTTCGACACCACGAAGAAAATTCTCGCGATCGCCGATGACGAGGGCGTGCCGCCCGCCGTGGCCGCCGACCGGCTGGCGGAGCGGCGGATGTCCGAGATCGGCCGGTTGAAGGGAATCTGGCTCGGCCCATGACCGGGCGGCGCCGGGTCCCGGCGCGCCCGGCGGCTGGGCGCCTGGCGGAGGCCCTGGCCGCCGGGAACCTGGTCACCGGGAAATCTGGCCACGCGCCGTCCGCAATGGCCGGAGGCGCCAACCGCCCAAACCAGGTACCGTTGGGTATGCACGGACGAACGAGCGCGCTGCGCTCCCCGCAGAGGAGAGGCGGCGGGTGGTTTAGCTGTGCGAGAAAGCCCGCAAGCGTCAGCGCGCTGAGGGCCAAGAACGATCAGTGCGGTGACTTGGGGCCCTGACCCGGGGCTCCCGTACGTTCGAGGGGGTCGAGCCAATGGGGCGCGGCCGAGCCAAGGCCAAGCAGGTGAAGGTTGCCCGCCAGCTTAAGTACAGCGGCGGAGGCATGGATCTTGACCGGCTGCGGGCTGAGTTTGGCGTCGGTACAGACCGGCAGGACGCGGACGATCACGACCCGTATGCGGACTTCGCGAACCGCTACTCCGGCGATGGCGAAGGCGACGAGGACGAGGACGACGACGAAGACGACGAATACGCCGACTACGGCGCGGACGACTTCGACGACGAGGAAGACCTCGACGAGGACATAGACGACGAGGATGAACTCGACGAGGACGGCCTCGAGGTGGACGATTTCGACGACGAGGACGACCCGGACTCCGATGATCCCGACGCCGATGACTCCGGCGGCCGCGGCAAGTCCGGCGGCGCCCCGGGCCGCAGCTATCCGCGCGCCGAGGGCGGCGCGGGCGTCCGGGTGAATAGGGCGAACGGCAGCTGAGCCGCGGGTCAGGCGGGATGCCGGCCGAGCAGCCTGCTGCCGCCCGCACCCTCGGTTATCTCGCCGGCCAGCCAGGCGGGTACACCCCGCGACGCGAGCAGGCTGAGCGCCGGGCCGGCGTCGTGCGCGCCGACCACCGCGGCCATGCCGACGCCCATGTTGAAGACCCGCTCCATCTCCGCGTCCGCGATCTCGCCCCGCTCGGCGAGCAGGCCGAACACCGGTGGCGGGCGCCAGGTCGCCCGGTCCAGCACGGCGTCGGCGTGCGGCGGGAGCACCCGAGACAGGTTCAGCGCGAGGCCGCCCCCGGTCACGTGCGCGAACGCGTGCACGTCACACTCGTCGGCCAGCGTGAGGCAGTCGCGGGCGTAGATGCGCGTCGGGGTCAGCAACTCCTCGCCGAGCGGCCGCCCGAGCCCGGGCGGAACCCGGTCGAGGGCCAGTGATCCGCCCGCCTGGCCCAGCACCCGCCGGACCAGCGAGAAACCGTTCGAGTGCAGGCCTGATGACGCCATTGCGATCACCACGTCGCCCGGCCGGACCCGGTCCGGCCCGAGCAGCCGGTCCGCCTCGACCACCCCGGTCGCCGCGCCGGCCAGGTCAAAGTCACCGGGGGCCAGGTGGCCGGGATGCTCGGCCGTCTCCCCGCCGATGAGGGCGCAGCCGGCCAGCACGCACCCCTGCGCGATCCCGCCGACGATCGCGGCCACCCGCTCCGGCCGGATCCGGCCGCACACCACGTAGTCGGTCAGGAACAGCGGCTCCGCCCCGCAGACCACGAGATCGTCGACGACCATGCCGACCAGGTCGATCCCGATCGTGTCGTAGACGCCGAGCTGCCGCGCGAGCACCACCTTCGTGCCCACGCCGTCCGTGGCGGCGGCCAGCAGCGGCCGGCGGTACCGGGTGAGCCTGGAGGCGTCGAACAGCCCGGCGAAGCCGCCGATGCCGCCGACGACCTCGGGCCCCGCGGTGCGGGCGACGGCCGCCCGGATCAGGTCGACGGCGCGCTCCCCGGCTTCGATGTCGACCCCCGCCTGGGCGTAGGCGGAGCCCGGGTCAGGGGGACGGGCGGCGTTCACGACCCGGCCCGCGCCGGGCCGGTCACCGTGTCCTCCAGCAGGTACTTCCCCTGCTCCGACGCATCGACCCGCAGCGGGTAGTCGCCGTCGAAGCAGGCCCGGCACAGCCGCTCGGCGGGCAGCGTGGTCGCGGCGATCAGGCTCTCGAGCGAGACGTAGCCGAGCGAGTCGGCTCCGATCGAGGTCCGGATCTCCTCGGCCGACAGGCTGCCCGCGATGAGCTCGGCCCGGGTCGCGAAGTCGATGCCGTAAAAGCACGGCCAAGCCACGGGCGGGCTGGAGATGCGGACGTGCACCTCGGCGGCGCCGGCCTCGCGCAGCATGGCCACGATCGCACGCTGCGTGTTGCCGCGGACGATCGAGTCGTCGACCACGACCACCCGCTGCCCGGCGATGACGTCCCGGAGCGGGTTCAGCTTCAGCCGGATGCCGCGCTGCCTGATGGTCTGGCTCGGCTCGATGAAGGTGCGGCCGACGTAGGAGTTCTTGACCAGCCCCTGCCCGTACGGTATGCCGCTGGCCTGGGCGTAGCCGATGGCGGCCGGGGTGCCGGACTCGGGGACCGGGATGACCAGGTCGGCCTCGGCCGGGTGCTCGGCGGCGAGCCGCCGGCCGACCTCGACCCGGGTGGCCTGGACGCTGCGGCCGGCGATCGCGGTGTCCGGGCGGGCCAGGTACACGTACTCGAACAGGCAGCCCCGGGGCCGCGGCGGGGCGAAGGGGCGGGACCGCAGGCCCCGCTCGTCGATGGCGATCAGCTCGCCCGGCTCGACCTCCCGGACGAACGACGCGCCGACGATGTCCAGCGCCGCGGTCTCGCTGGCCACCACCCAGCCGCGCTCGAGCCGCCCCAGCACGAGCGGACGGAAGCCCTGCGGGTCGCGCGCGGCGTACAGGGTCCGCTCGTCCATGAACACCAGCGAGTACGCCCCGCGCACCAGCGGGAGCGCGGCCAGCGCGCCGGCCTCGATGCCCGGGCCCGCGCCGCCGTCGTCCGCCGGCCGGGTGAACAGCGCGGTGAGCACGTCGGTATCGGACGTCGCCCCGTGGATCCCGTGGATCCCGTTCGCGCGGCCGCCGTTGCCGTCCGCTCCGCCGCGCCCGGCCGACTCTTCCACCAGCGCGGCGAGTTCCCGGGTGTTGATCAGGTTGCCGTTGTGGCCGAGCGCCAGGCTCGCCGACGGCGTCGCGCGGAAGGTGGGCTGGGCGTTCTGCCACACCGACGACCCGCTCGTCGAGTACCGGCAGTGCCCGATCGCGATGTGCCCGCGGAGCGTGTTGAGCACGGGCTCGTCGAAAACCTGCGGGACCAGGCCCATGTCCTTGAACACAACGATCTGGGTGCCGTCGCTGACCGCGATCCCGGCCGACTCCTGGCCGCGGTGCTGCAGCGCGTAGAGGCCGAAGTAAGCGAGCTTGGCCACGTCCTCGTGCCGGGACCAGACACCGAACACCCCGCACGCGTCCCGCGGCGGCCGGTCGGTGGAGTCGAGATCGTTCGTCAGGCGGCCATCAGGCTTGACCACCTCGACAGTCTACGGGCGGCCGCGACCGGCCCGGACCTACGACGCGGCGGCCAGCGGCAGCAGTGCGGAGAGATCGGCGCGCGGGCCGCTGACGCTGAGCAGGCCGCCGGACAGCGCGCCGGCCCACGAAATCCGCCCGGTCGCCAGCCTGATCCAGGTGACGGCGTCGGTTTCCACCACGTTCGGCGGGGTGCCGCGGGTGTGCCGGGGGCCAGCCACGCACTGGATCGCGGCGTACGGCGGGATGCGCACCTCGACCGCGCGGCCGGGGGCCCGGGCGGCGAGCAGGCCGAGCAGGTGCCGGACCGCGCAGCGCAGGGCCTCGGGTTCCGGCGGGAGGCCGGCGTCGACGGCGGCTCCCGCGGCGCTGACGCAGCCCGCGCCGAGCGCCTCGGTGGTCATCCCGCCGGTCCACTCGCCGTCGCCGAGCGCGGCCCGCTGCGCGTTCACCGCGGCAAGCAGGCGGGCGGGGTCACTTCGTCGGGCTGGCATCGCTGCGAACTTAGTGCACCCGTGGGCCGGCGTGCATCCGCCCGCGCGGGGACCAGCGCGGCTGCCGGGCCAGCGCCGCGGCAGGTGCCAGGCGAACGCCGCCGGGGGCGGGGCCGGCGCCGCCGCAGCAGCCCCGTATCCTGCGGCGAAGCCGGATAGGTTGGGCCGCGGGCGGGTTCCGGTCGGTAACTTTTCGCGACATCCACTAGCAGAATCCGCCCGGACAGGTCATCGTTCCGGTATGCCTGGTAAGCGCGACGCTCGCTCCCGGACCCCCGGGTCCTGGGCCGCCCGGCTGACCGGGATCGGCCTGGCGATACTGCTCGCCGGGGTAGGGCTCGCCGTGTACCTGGTCGTAGGAAACCACGCCCAGCACGCCCCCGGGTTACCGACGCGCGTGCTCGGCACGCAGGCGGTGGACCTGGTCAATCCGGGGCCGCCGCCGACGGCCGGGGCGAGCGCGTCCCCCGAGGCGTTCCTGGCGTCGCACGAGGACCTCGGCTTCACCGCCGCCGGCCAGGCGGGGGCCGACTGGACGGCCGACCAGATGGCCGGGGGCACGTACATCTTCATCTACCTGCCGGACGGGCTCTGCCTGACGGCCGCGCGGCCGACGGCCGTGACGCTGGCCCGGTGCAACCTCGGGGCCAGCCAGCGGTGGGTCCGCCAGCACCTGGCCAGCTCGGACGGGGTGGACTACTGGCAGCTGCGCAGCCTGTCCCGCAGCCGGTGCCTGACGGCCGTCGGCGGGGACGCTGCGGTCACGCCGGGGCAATCCGCCGCGCGGCTGGACCGCTGCCTGGCCTCCCCGGGCTGGAACCAGCTTGTCGCGTTCATGACCGCGTCCTGACCGGCCGGGCGGCCCGGGCCCGGCCCCGCGGCGGCCCGTTATGGATCCTCTGCTCAGCCGAACAGGGCGGGCAGGGTCGCGCGGTGCGCGGCCGCGAGCTCCGCCAGCGGGATCGTGAAGCAGCCGGCCACCTCCAGGCTGGCCCCGCCGGTCACCCCGAGCACGGTGGCCGGCACGCCCCGGTCCGCGCACAGCGCGGCGAACTCGTCCCCGGCGCCGGGCGCCGTGGCGACCACGGCCCGCGCGGCCGACTCGCCGAACAGGTAGCCGAACTCCTCCCCGGGCAGCCGCGCGCGGCAACCCTGGCCCCCGGCCAGGCAGCACTCGGCGAGCGCGATGGCCAGCCCGCCGTCGGAAAGGTCGTGGGCGGCCTCCAGCAGGCCGCGGCCGGCGGCGGTGACCAGCACGCCAGCGAGCGCGCGCTCGGCGTCCAGGTCTGCCGCGGGCGGCCGGCCGCCCAGGTGCCCGTGCACGACATGGGCCCACAGCGACCCGCCGAACTCGGCCGCGCTGCGGCCGAGCAGCACCACGTCGCAGCCGGCCCGGGCGAAGCCGATCGACAGCCGCCGGCGTACGTCGTCGTGGACGCCGAGGACGCCGACGATCGGGGTCGGGTGGATCGCCGCGTCGGCGGTCTGGTTGTAGAAGCTGACGTTCCCCCCGGTTACCGGCACCCCCAGGGCCTGGCACGCGTCGGCGAGGCCGCGCACGGCCTCGGTGAACTGCCACATCACGGCCGGATCGGTGGGCGCGCCGAAGTTGAGGCAGTTGGTGACGGCCAGCGGCCGCGCCCCGGTCGCGGCGACGTTGCGGTAGGCCTCGGCCAGCGCGAGCTGCGCGCCCGCGTACGGGTCCAGCCGGCCGTACCGCCCGTTGCCGTCCACGGCGAGTGCCACGCCGAGGCCGGTCTGCTCGTCGACCCGGACCAGGCCGGCGTCCTGCGGCGCCGCAAGCACGGTCTCGCCCCGCACGTAACGGTCGTACTGCTCGGTCACCCAGCTCTTGTCGGCCGCGTCCGGCGACGACAGCAGGGACAGCAGCGTCGACCGCAGCTCGGCGCCCGTGCCGGGGCGGGGCAGCCGGGACGGGTCGTCGGCGGCCAGCGCGGCCTGGCCGGGCGGGCACGCCGACGGGCGCAAGTAGACCGGGCCCTGGTCGGCCGCGCTGCGCGGCGGGATGTCGACGACCAGCTCGCCGTGCCACGTCATCTCCAGCCGCCCGGTGCCGGTGACCTCGCCGATCACCGTGGCCTGCACGTCCCATTTAGCGCAGATCGCGCGGAACCGCTCGAGCCCGGCCGGCTCGACGATCGCCATCATGCGCTCCTGGGACTCGCTCATCAGGATCTCCGCGGGGCCGAGCGAGGCGTCCCGCAGCGGCACCGCGTCCAGGCGGACCCGCATGCCGATGTCCGCGCCGCCGCCCGCGGCCAGCTCGGTGGTCGCGCACGCCACCCCGGCCGCACCGAGATCCTGGATGCCGACGACCAGGCCGGCGGCGTACAGCTCCAGGCAGCACTCGACGAGCAGCTTCTCCATGAACGGATCGCCGACCTGGACGCTGGGCCGCTTGGCCTGCTCGGCGCGGGCGCCGCCCTCGTCCCCGGCCCCGTCCCCGCTCCCGCCTCCGCCGAACGACGCACTGGCCAGCACGGACGCCCCGCCGATGCCGTCCGGGCCGGTCCGGGCGCCGAACAGCACCACCTGGTTGCCCGGCCCGGTGGCCGCGGCCCGCTTGAGGTCGGCATGCCGCATGACGCCCAGGCAGAGGGCGTTGACCAGCGGGTTGCCCGCGTAGCACGGGTCAAAGGCGAGCTCGCCGCCGATGTTGGGCAGGCCCAGGCAGTTGCCGTAGAACGAGATGCCGCCCACCACGCCCGGCAGCACCCGGCGGGTGTCCGGCGCGTCCGCGGGCCCGAACCTGAGCGCGTCCATCACCGCGACCGGGCGCGCCCCCATGGCCAGGATGTCCCGGACGATCCCGCCCACCCCGGTGGCGGCGCCCTGGAACGGCTCCACGTACGACGGGTGGTTGTGCGACTCGAGCTTGAACGTGACCGCGTACCCCTGGCCGATGTCCACCACGCCGGCGTTCTCGCCGATCCCCGCGAGCAGCGCCGTGGTCGGCGGCGCCTTCTCGGCGAACTGCCGCAGGTGCGCCCGCGACGACTTGTAGGAGCAGTGCTCGCTCCACATCACCGAGTAGATGGCCAGCTCCGCGTCGGTGGGGCGGCGGCCGAGCACCTGCCGGACCGCCGCGTACTCCTCGCCGGTCAGGCCGAGCTCGGCGTGCGGTTGCGGCCGGCCGGGCGTGGCGGCCGCGCGGGCCACGGTGTCCGGGGAGGTCACGGCGCCGGGCCGGGTGGCGGGGCTGGGCCGGGGCGGGGCGTCGGGGCCGGTCACGGCGTCGGGCCGGGTCACGCGGCGGCCAGGGCGCGCACGGCCGAGGTGAAGAAGCCGAGCCCGTCGGCGGAAGGCCCGGTGAGCGCGTCGATGGCGTGCTCGGGGTGCGGCATCAGCCCGGCGATGCCGCCGTCCTCGCTGCAGATCCCGGCGATGTCCGCCGCGGAGCCGTTCGGGCTGCCGCCGGCGTAGCGGGCCAGCACCTGGCCCCGCTCCTCGAGCCGGCGCAGCGTGGCCGGGTCCGCGGCGTACGCGCCCTCGCCGCTCTTCAGCACCAGCGTCACCTCCTGGCCGGGCGCGTAGTCCCGGGTCCAGGGCGTCGCGGCGTTCTCCACCCGGACCCGGACCTCGCGGCTGATGAAGCGCAGCCCGCGGTTGCGGGTCAGCGCCCCCGGCAGCAGGTGCGCCTCGCACAGGATCTGGAAGCCGTTGCAGATGCCGAGCACCGGCAGGCCGGCCCGGGCCGCGGGCACCAGCTCGGCCATGACCGGCGCGAACCGGGCGATCGCCCCACAGCGCAGGTAGTCGCCGTAGGAGAAGCCGCCGGGCAGCAGCACCGCGTCGACTCCGTGCAGGTCCCGCTCGCCGTGCCAGAGCGCGACCGGGGTGCCGCCCGCCCTGCGGACGGCACGCGCCGCATCCTGGTCGTCGAGCGACCCGGGAAACGTGATGACCCCGATGCGGGCCGTCATGGGCGTTCCGGCCCGCGTGCGCCCGGCCTGCCCGCACGCCGGCTGCTGGCCCGTGCCATGCAGGCAGGCTACCGGCTGCGGGCTACCGGCTCAGCCGGCGTCTCTGAGCTGGATGGTCTCGGGATGGGCGAGCGGCGCGTCGGCGCGCAGCTCGATCCGCTTGTGCAGCGAGACCACCGTCCCGCGCCCGGGCCGGGTGCGCAGCGTCACGTCGTCGACGCTGGCGCGCATGATCGCGAGCCCGCGGCCGGACTGGGGCAGCTCGGCCAGGGCCCGCTCGGCCGCGCCGCGCCGGACCCGGGACAGGCGGTTGCGCATCGCCGAGGGAGCGGGCGGCGCGGGGTAGGACCACGGCGCGGCCGACGTCGCGCGATGGCGCCGGAACCGGGGGACGGACCGGAGCGACGCGCGGTGCCCCGGGAGCGCCGCCGGGTCGAACCCCCGGCCGTTGTCCACGACCTCGATCACGCAGCGGTTCCGGCCGACCAGCGCCACGACCTCGTACCGGTGCCCGGGGCCGCTGTGCCGCAGCACGTTCGTGCACGCCTCGGTCACCGCCAGCAGCAGGTCGGCCACGCATTCCTCGTCGACCCCGAGCCGGTCCAGGATGCCGCCCAAGACCCGGCGCATGACCGGTACGCTGATGGTCTCGCGGGGGAACACTAGGCAGAACCGAGCGTCGTCAGTCGGTTCCTCACCTGTCACCCGAGTACGCATCCGCTCCTAAGCTCCCCGATTTCACAGATCATGGCGGCCACAATGGTTAGGGTTTCCCGTGACGGGCCGCGGTAATCATGAACTTGGGCGATCTCTGGACGAACAGTGCCGTTCCAGGCTGTTAACGTGCCCAGAGGCGCCGTAAGCGGTACAAACGGGAATCAGGCCGGACGGACCGAGAACTCCTCGATCACCGGATTGGCCAGCAGCTCGCCCGCGAGCTCGGCCACCCGCGCCACGGCCGCATCGTCGGCGGGCTCGCTGAGTTCCACCTCGAACCTCTTGCCCTGGCGGACGCCGACGACCTGGCCGAACCCCAGGCGATGGCACGCGCCGGCGATCGCCTCGCCCTGCGGGTCGTGGATCTCGGGCTTGAGCATCACCTCGACGACGACTCTGGCCACGTGTGGCAGCGTACGCCAGCCGCCGGACCGGTTAGATCCGGGCGCCGCGGGCAGTGCTGGTGGCGGCCGTCGGGCGCTTGTGGCCAAGGCATCCGGCGATGTCTGTCACGATGGCTGTATCGGGTTTCCACCGCGTGACCTCCTGCGACTGCCGCCGGGTACTGTCACAGCGGGGCGCCCGCGGAACACCACCGGCCGGTCAGCGACCCCCGGGACCGGCCCCGAGCAAGCGAGGAGTGGCGCGTGACCGTCAACGACGCCGGGCGAGCTGCTTCAGCTGATTCCCTCCCCCACAGCGGGCCGCCGGAGTCAGCGGAATTCATTCAGCTCCTGACGCCCGAGGGCGAGCGGGTCGACCATCCCGACTACCCGCTCGAGATGCCGGCTGCCGAGATCCGGGGCCTGTACCGGGATCTCGTGCTGGTCCGCCGGATCGATTTCGAGGCGATCGCGCTGCAGCGCCAGGGCGAGCTGGGCATCTGGGCCTCGCTCCTGGGCCAGGAGGCCGCGCAGGTCGGCTCGGGCCGGGCGCTCGCGCCCGCGGACATGGCCTTCCCCACCTACCGCGAGCACGGCGTGGCCTGGTGCCGCGGGCTCGACCCGGTGAAGCTGCTCGAGCTGTTCCGCGGCGTCAGCCACGGCGGCTGGGACCCCGGGGAGCACAACTTCCACCTGTACACGATCGTGATCGGCAGCCAGACGCTGCACGCCACCGGCTACGCAATGGGCATCCAGCGGGACGGCGCGGTGGGCGAGGACGGCGAGGCCGTCATCGCCTACTTCGGCGACGGCGCGACCAGCCAGGGCGACGTGAACGAGGCGTTCATCTGGGCCTCGGTCACGAACGCCCCGATCGTGTTCTTCTGCCAGAACAACCAGTGGGCGATCTCCGAGCCGCTGGAGCGGCAGAGCCGGGTCCCGCTGTACCGGCGGGCGCAGGGCTTCGGATTCCCCGGCGTGCGGGTCGACGGCAACGACGTGCTCGCCTGCCTCGCGGTCACCCGCAAGGCGCTGCAGGCCGCCCGGGAGGGGCAGGGGCCGACGCTGATCGAGGCCTTCACCTACCGGATGGGCGCCCACACCACGACCGACGACCCGACCAGGTACCGCCTGGCCGCGGAGCTGGAGACGTGGAAGCTGAAGGACCCGATCGAGCGGGTCAAGGCGTACCTGGTCCGCAACGAGCTGGCGGACGAGAAGTTCTTCACCGACCTGGACGCCGAGTCGGACCAGGTCGGCGCCAGAATCAGGAAGGCCTGCCAGGAAATGGCCGACCCGAGCCCGCTGTCGATCTTCGATAACGTCTACGCGGAGCCGGACGCGCTGCTGGAGTCGGAACGAGAGCAGTACGCCGCCTATCTCGAGACGTTCGAGGAGGCTGTCCGATGACCAGGCTCACCCTGTCCAAGGCCCTGAACGAGGGCCTGCGCAAGGCGCTGGAGAACGACCCGAAGGTCCTGATCATGGGCGAGGACGTCGGGAAGCTCGGCGGGGTCTTCCGGGTCACCGACGGGCTGCAGAAGGATTTCGGCGAGGCCCGCGTGGTGGACACCCCGCTCGCCGAGTCCGGCATCGTCGGCACCGCGATCGGGCTGGCCCTGCGCGGCTACCGCCCGGTGTGCGAGATCCAGTTCGACGGCTTCGTGTTCCCGGCGTTCGACCAGATCACCACGCAGCTGGCCAAGATGCGGTACCGCTCCCGCGGCACCCTCAGCCTGCCCGTGGTGATCAGGATCCCGTGCGGCGGCGGCATCGGCGCGGTCGAGCATCACAGCGAGTCCCCCGAGGCGCTGTTCACCCACACCGCGGGCCTGCGGGTGGTCGCGTGCGGCGACCCGGCCGACGCGTACGCGATGATCCAGCTCGCGGTCAGCAGCGACGACCCGGTGATCTTCTTCGAGCCGAAGCGGCGCTACTGGGACCGGGCCGAGGTGGACACCGCCGAGGGCCTGGCCGCGG
>Ga0335073_10009357_pt1 | contig 13749 bp, 11 predicted proteins | sample Lox_Sample_22_FD_207093 | JGI IMG/M metagenome (GOLD analysis project Ga0335073, IMG submission 207093) | Soil microbial communities from Loxahatchee National Wildlife Refuge, Florida, United States - Lox_Sample_2.2 | ecosystem: Environmental > Terrestrial > Soil > Wetlands | place: USA... | reverse complement strand
CGGTAATGATCGCTAACAGCCGTTTCCTGGCGCTGCTGTCCAGGCAATCGACAACCGACAGCGTGGTGTTTTTCCTGGCCCTGATGGCGAGCCTGGTGATTCTCGGCGGGCTGCTGGAGAATCGCCGGCTGTTTGTCCTGCTCGAAGCCGGCCGGCTGCTGATCCTCTTGTGTTTGGCTGCCAGCCCGATTCGCGATCTCGGCGGCCTCCCGATGCGCAGGGGGATTGCTACGTTTGCGGTGATTTCCTTCGCCTGGTTGCTCGGCGCCGGGCGCGGTTTGCTGCGCGACCAATCTCCGGTTGCACGCGTGCTATCGTGAGATACGGTGTCCTCGCCGCTTAATTTTCACCTCGAACAGTACGATGGCCCGCTGGACCTGTTGCTGGACCTGATTCGCAAGCAACAGATTGATATCAAAGACATTCCGATCGCCACCATCACCACCCAGTACCTCGAATACATGGACAAGGCGCGGGAGATGGACATCGATCTGGGCGCCGAATTCGTGTATATGGCGGCGACGCTCATCCACATCAAGTCGAAAATGCTGCTGCCGCGCGATCCGGCTCTGGCAGCCGATGAAGAGAACGCGGAAGATCCGCGCCGGGAACTGGTGGACAGGCTGCTCGAGCACGAGCGCTTCAAGAACGCCGCCGAAATGCTCCAGCAGAAGCGCTTGATCGAGGAAAATGTGTGGTCGAATCCTCAGATCAAGACCTTCCTCGCCGCCGACGAGGATCCCGGACTGGCGGTCACGCTTTACGATCTGGTTAAAGCCATGGGCCAGATCCTGGAACGGACCCGGAATCGCCCTGTGTATGAAGTGGAAACCGCCGACGTAACCGTCGCCGACATGATCCACTATCTGAAAAACGAGTTTGCGGAAGCCGGCGAGAAACCGGTCTTCATCCTGCGCGTGTTTGAGCGGCAGCGCACCCGGCGGGCCATGATCGCGCTCTTTCTCGCCGTGCTCGAAATGGTTCGCATGCAGGCCGTCGAGCTCGCCCAAAAGGACCTGTTCGGCGAAATTGCGCTGCAGCGAAGCCCGGGTTTCGACGCCGTTTTCGCCTCCGGCGAACCCATCGCCGCCATCGAAAAAGATTACATTTAACTGGACAATGGAAGAACTGGAAACCACCGGGAACGAAAGCCCGGAAGAAAATCCGCCCGATGAAACCGTTCCACCCGAGGCCGCTGGCCCCGAGGCGGAACCAGAACCGGAACCCGAGCACTCGCCCCATCCGGTGGTAATAATGGAGACCGTCCTGGCGGAGGACTTGCTCGCAGCCGGGGAAGACGACGCCGAAAACGCTGAAGACGACGGCCGGCTGAGGGCTGTGATCGAAGCCCTGGTCTACGTTGCGGAGGATCCGGTGACCGTGGCGCAGATGGCGGCCTCGCTGGAGCAGGCGCCGGAACGGATACAGTCGCTGCTCGACCAGTTGATTGCGGAGTATGACAGGCCGGAGCACGGATTTGCGATCCGCGAAGTCGCCGGCGGCTATCGCATGGCCACCAAGCCGGAACATCATGACGCCGTCCGCGCATTCGCCAAGAGTCTCAAGCCGCCGCTGAAGCTATCCTTGCCCGCGCTGGAGACCTTGGCCGTGATCGCCTATAAACAACCGGTCACCGCTCCCGAGATCAAGGAAATCCGCGGTGTGCAAGGCACCGGCGTGCTCAACACGCTCCTGGATCGTAAACTCATCGCCGAAGCCGGGCGTAAGAACGTCATCGGCAAGCCGATTCTGTATAAAACTACCAAGGAGTTCCTCATCCAGTTCGGCCTCAAGGATCTGAGCGAACTCCCGACGTTGAAGGAGTTCGAGGAAATCCGCCGCATGGCGCTCGCCGACATCGAACCTGCGGAAGCCGAGGCCGCCGAACCAGCGCCGGAAGCCGCCACGGACGGCGAAACCCCGGCACCGGCAACGGCCGCGGATGCGGAAACCGCCAAACCGGAAGTACCGCCGGCCGGGCAACCGCCCGACGACCCGCCGCAGGACGCCCCCTCAGTCGCCGACCCGGCGCCCGATGAGCAACCGCCCAGCCCCAACCCGGACCAGGCTGGCTCCGAACCTTCGGAGGCGTGATGGCCGAAGAGCGTTTACAAAAGATCCTCTCGCAGGCCGGCGTCGCTTCCCGCCGGCACTCCGAAAAGCTGATGCTCGAAGGCCGGGTGACCGTCAACGGAACGGTTGTCAGCGAACTCGGGTCGAAGGCCGACCTCGAGCGCGACCACATCAAGGTGGACGGCCGGCTGATCCGCGCGCCCAAACGCCAGGTGTATCTCGCCATGAACAAGCCCAACAACACCATGACGACCCTCAGCGATCCCGAAGGCCGCGCCACGGTGATGGAACTTCTTCACGGTGTCAAGGAACGCGTCTATCCGGTCGGCCGCCTGGACTATCACAGCGAGGGACTGCTGCTGCTCACCAATGACGGCGAAATCGCCAACGCGGTGATGTCGGCCGCCACGCACTTGCCCAAAACCTATCTGGTGAAGGTGAATGGGCCGCTCACCGTCGAACAGGAAGAGTCCTTCCGCCGGGGAGTGCCCATCAGCGGACGGCGCACCGCTCCCGCCGGTTTGAAAATCCTGCGCAGCGCCGACAATCCCTGGTATGAAGTCCGCCTGTTTGAGGGCCGCAATCAGCAGATCCGGATCATGTTCAAGCATTTCGGACGGCTGGTGGAGAAGCTGAAACGCGTGCGCATCGGGCCCCTGGAACTGGGCGATCTGAAACCGGGCGAATTCCGGCACCTGACGGCGGAAGAAGTTCAGAAATTGAAACGCGCGCTGGCACAGAAGCACTCGCGGCCCGGCTCCCGGAAGCCCGTCCAGCCGGCCGCCAAGGAAGAACCATGAGCCGGCTTGGCGAGATTCTTCGTTCGTCGCGGACCATCGCAGTGGTCGGCCTTTCCAGCAAGCGCTGGCGGCCCAGTTACGGCGTCGCGGAATACATGAAACGCGCCGGATACCGCATCATTCCCGTCAATCCGCAGGAGTCTGAAGTTTTGGGCGAGAAATGCTATCCGGATCTCGACTCCGTTCCGGAGGCAATCGATATCGTGGATGTCTTCCGGCGCCCGGAGTTTGTTCCGGACATCGTGGAGGCTGCGATTCGCAAAGGGGCGAAGGCGGTTTGGATGCAGGAAGGCGTGATCCACGAGGAGGCCGCCAGGCGTGCCGAATCGGCCGGCCTGGCAGTGGCGATGGATCATTGCATTTTGAAGGACCATCAACGGCTGGCGGGACGATAAGCCGGGAGGATGGCCGCGCCGCACGCGTCGAAGGTGTTGCAGGCACAGCGGGTCTGAATCCGCTACGGTGGCGCCGTGGCCTCATAGCGGTTCTTCCACACCGGCGCCGGATGCCGCGCGATTTGGCGAGCTTCGCGGGAGAAATTGCGTCCATCGATCGTGGGATGCCGCGGGAATCCGCAGGACGTGTGTGCCGATCACACCATCCAGCCGCGGCGGCGCAAAAAGAGAAGCCGCCAGAGCAGCAGCGTGGAGCACGCCAACGAGAAGGCGGCGTCATGACTAGCTCCATGGCCCCGGGTGTTTTTTGTGCCATTCCGTGAGCGACTGGAATTTGCGCGCCGCCAGCACAACGGCGGCATCGTTGGCCGCCCGCGCGATGAATTGCAGCCCGTAGGGCAGATTATCCGAGCTGAAGCCGCACGGAACGCTGAGAGCGGGCAATCCGCACAAGCTCGAGATGCCGTCCGGAGCGCGCTGGCTGTTGTCCGCGGGCCGCGGCGCCGCCGCGTCGCCGCCCTTCTTCTGCGGCGGATTGGCGCCTCGGGGCGCAGGCACCAGCCGTTGCGCCTTGGAATTGCTGCCCGCCGCCGCGATCACGTCGAATTGGTCGAACAGCAGGTCGATTCGCCGCTGCAGGATCGTCCGCACCCGCTGCACTTGCAGATAATCCGTCGCCGTCATCATCTCGCTGGGATAGCCGTTCACCTGGCCCAGCGGGTCCACCAGCCTGGCGCAGCCGCCCGAGTGCACCAGCTTCTGAAACGACGACGCCGCTTCCATCAGGATGGTCAGCTCGGCCGCGTCTTCGAACGGCCCGTCGGGCAATTGCGCATCCGTGACCTTCGCGCCGGACTTCTCCAGCGTCTTGAGCGCCTCATCGATGGCCGATTCCAGCCCGGCATCCAACCGCGTCCACGCATTGGTCAACCTGCCGATGCGCAGCGGCCTTTCCGGACCCGAGGGCGGCCAAGGGAACTCCGCGAGCCCGGGCGGAAGCGAATCGTGATCGCGCGGATCGTGTCCGGCCATCACGGAAAGCGCCAGCCCGCAGCAATCCGCGGTGCGCGCCATGGGCCCGAGCTTATCCATCGACCAGGCGATGGCCATCGCGCCGTGCCGGCTCACCCGCCCGAAACTGGGACGCATGCCCGAAATCCCGCACCACGTCGTCGGACAGATGATCGAGCCGCGCGTGTCGCTGCCGATAGCCCACGGCGCCAGCCCCGCCGAGACGATCGCTCCCGATCCGCTCGACGACCCGCACGTCCAGCACTCGGTATTCCATGGATTGCGCGCCGGTCCGGTCAACGACGCATTGCCGTTGGAATAGCCCAGCCCTCCGGCCAGCTCGATCATGGCCGCCTTGCCCAACAGCACCGCGCCCGCCTGGTCGAGCCGTTCGATCACGGTGGCATCGGAGTCGAAGCGCTGTTCCGCAAACGGAGGCGCGCCCCACGTGGTCGGATACCCCTTCACCGCGACCAGATCCTTGGCGGCGTAGGGGATGCCGTGCAACGGGCCGCGATAGTGTCCGGCGGCGATCTCCTTTTCCGCGGCGCGAGCCTGCGCAAGCGCCCGCTCCTCGGTCAGCGTCACGTACGCATTGAACTTCGGCCCGAGCTTGCGGCTCCGGTCCAGGTAGCTCTCGGCAAGCTCCACCGGCGAAATCGCGCGCTTGCGGATACGCGCGCCCAATTCGCGGATCGGAAGGTAAAGAATCTCTTCGCTGAGCACCGTTATCCTTTCTTCTGAACACCGGTATCGGAGGGGTAGAGGCGAAGCCCGGTGGCCGGAGCATCGCCATTTTCAACGTCGAACGCGCGGACTCGCGCCAGCATCCGCTGATGGCGTCCCAGCACGCCGCGCACGCGGTTCTTCTGCTCGTCGGACAGCCTGCTCCCATACTTGCGGACCACCTCCGCGAGCTTGGCGTCCACTTCGCCCTGGTCGGATGCATCCAGCGGCTGCTGGCCCTGAGGTTGCGCGGGAGCGGCTGCCGCGGCGGCGATCGCCAGCGCTGTTCGGCGTCCCAATCCGCGGCGTGAAAATCGTTCCGGCTTCATATGGCTACTCACTATATCGCACGGAGGCCGGTCTTCAGCCGGCGAAGGGCGAGACTGAAGCCACGCGCGGCCTGAAGGCCGCCCTCCACCTATAATCAACTTAGGTGGGGAAATACTTCGTTCAGAATTTCGGATGCCGCGCCACGCAGGCCGACGGCGCCGCCTTGGAATCGCTGCTCGCGGCCAAAGGTCTGGACGCCGCCGCGGACCGCCCCGAAGCCGACCTCGTGGTGCTCAACACGTGCACCGTCACTTCCTCTGCCGATGACGACGTGCGTCAGACCATTCGCCGCGTCCACCGCGAAAATCCCTCCGCCCGAATTCTCGTCACCGGCTGCTACGCGCAGCGCGCGCCGCATGAATTGGCCGCCATGCCCGGTGTCGAGTGGGTGGTCGGCAATTCGCACAAGACCGAAATCGCCAACCTGGTCACCCTCGCGCCCTCGCCCGACCCGGCTCCGTATCACGGCAACATTCTCGTAGGCGACATTTTCGCGCAGCAAGATTTCCTTTCGGCGCCGGTGGAGGATGCCGCCGGCGATCGGACGCGGCCCAATCTGAAGATCCAGGATGGCTGTAACAATCGCTGTTCCTTCTGTATCATTCCGTTCGTTCGCGGCCGCAGCCGCAGCGCGCCCGCCGGGCGGGTGGTGGAGCAGGTCCGCAATCTTTCGCAGCGGTATCGCGAAATCGTCCTGAGCGGCATCAACCTCGGACGCTGGGGCCGCGAGCCGGGCAGCACCATGCGCCTGGCGGGTCTGCTGCGGTTGTTGCTGGCGGAAACGAACGTCCAGCGGCTGCGCCTCAGCTCCGTCGAGCCGATGGATTTCTCCGACGACCTGCTGGGTTTGATGGCCGCAGAGTCCCGGATCGCGAAACATGTCCACGCGCCGCTGCAAAGCGGGTCCGACCGGATTTTGCGGCGCATGCACCGTAAGTACCGGCCGCGCCACTACGCCGATCGCGTGCTGAAGGCTCGCTCCCTCATGCCCGACGCCGCCATCGGGGCCGATGTCATGGTCGGTTTTCCCGGTGAAACCGATGCCGATTTCGAGCAGACCGTGGCATTCATCCGCGCACTCCCTTTTACTTACCTACATGTGTTCACGTACTCCGAGCGCCCCGGAACGCCGGCGGCCGAATCATCCGAAGTGATCCCCATGCCCGTTCGCAAGGAGCGCAATCGGATGCTGCGGGAGCTGGCCGACGGCAAGAACCGCTCCTTCCGCGAAAGCATGGTGGGCCGGACGCTCTCCGCGGTTACGCTGCACCAGGCCGGCACAGCGCTCACGGAAAATTATCTTAAAGCTACCCTCGCCCACTCGCGTGAGGCCAATGTTATGGTAGATCTACGGATTGGCGGTGTGACCGGCGACGGTCTGCGCGAGGCCGCCTGGTAGCGATCACACATCCATGGTTCGACGCCGCTTCGAACGTTCGGCACCACTGGGCGATCTCTCGCTGACCGCGAAGGGTATTTTGGTGGTCTCGATTCCCGTAGCCGCGCTGCTGGCGGCCATGGCGGTGTTTTCCCAACTGCAGCGCCAATCGAATCAAGCCCGCGAGTGGGTGGAACATAGTCTGCAGATTCGCGCCGGTGTCCGTCGCGCGATGAACCTGCTTCTCAACCAGGAAACCGCCGCGCGCGGGTACCTGCTCACCCGCCAGGACGAATTTCTCGCGCGCTATTTTGAGGCCCGGCAATCGCTGCCTCAGCAATTGGACGAGCTCACCGCGCTGCTGGCCGACAATCCGGCCCAGACAGCGCGCTTCAACCATGTGCGCGGATTGGCGGCCGAGGCGCAAAAATCCTGGGAGATGCTCCGCCAGGACGGAGGCGCACCCAATGCCGCCGATACGATAGCTCATCTCGAGGCCGGGCGCCAGCAAATGGAGGATCTACGCGGCGAGGTGACCGAGATCCAGAACCAGGAGTTAGTCTTACTGCAAAGCCGCACTGTCGCGGAACAGAAAGCGCAGCGGAACCTGGAATCATTCATTTTCGCCGGCGGCATCTTTGGACTGCTGGGTGGAGTGGTGGCCGCTTTGCTGTTTTCCACCAGCATTGTGCGCCGGGTTCGCCACCTTGAAGCAGATGCCGGCAGAGTCGCTGAAGGCATTCCGGTTGATGGCGCTGTCGGCGGCCGCGACGAGATCGCCCGGCTTGGCCAAACGCTTGGTAAAGCCTCCCAACTGCTGGTCGCGCGCGAGCAGGAATTGCGGGCCGCTCATGCCGAACTGGAATCGCGCGTGCGGGTACGGACCGCGGAATTGCAGGCCGCCAACGAACAGTTGAGTCAATCGAATGCGGTCCGCGAAGCGGTGATCTCGTCGTCTCCTCTGGCCATCTGGGCGGTGGATCTCGCCGGCAGCGTCACACTTTGGAGTCCCGCGGCCGAGCGGATGTTCGGGTGGACCGCAGATGAAGTCATCGGCAGACCGCTGCCGGTAATTCCCGACGACGCCCGGGCCGAATATCGGGAATGGTTGGAACGGTTTCGGCTTGGATTGTCCATGGCCGCCGTCGAACGTGCCCGGCAGCGAAAGGACGGCTCGAAGATCGAGGTCAGTATCTGGACCGCTCCCATTCGCGACGCTTCGGGCCAGGTCACGGGCACGATTGCGATCGACAGCGATGTCACGGAGCGGAGGCAACTCGAGGATCAGGTCCGCAGGTCGCAAAAGCTCGAGGCAGTCGGCCGCCTTGCCGGCGGCGTCGCCCACGATTTCAACAATCTGTTGACCGTCATTCTCGGCTATGTGGAAATGATCATGTTGGAGGCCGGGAATTCGGCGTCCATTCTGGACAGCGCTCAGGAGATTCAATATGCCGCCAATCGCGCCAGCGCCCTGACAGCACAATTACTGGCCTTCAGCCGCCGCCAGATCAGCCAGCCCCAAGTGCTTCGCTTGAATGAAGTCGTCGAGCACTCGGTCAAGATGCTGGGCCGTGTAATCGGCGAGGATGTCGAAATCGCCACCCACCTCGATCCCGATTTGGGCGTGGTCAAGGTGGATCCCAACCAGATCGACCAGGTGCTGGTAAACCTGGTGGTCAATGCGCGCGACGCGATGCCCAAAGGCGGCAAACTCACCATTGAAACCTCCAACGTTGTCCTCGACGAGAACTATGCGGGGCGCCATATCGGTGTGTCGCCCGGCCCTTACGCCATGTTGGCGGTCAGCGACAATGGGGCGGGCATGAGTCCCGAGGTCAAGAACCGCCTCTTCGAGCCGTTCTTTACCACCAAGGACGCAGGCCGCGGAACCGGCTTGGGCCTGTCGATTGTATATGGGATTGTCAAGCAGAATTCGGGCGAGATCCTGGTCTACAGCGAGCCCGGACAGGGCAGCACGTTTAAAATCTATTTTCCGATTGCCGAATCCGCAGAGGAAGTTATGGCCGTGGAGAATGGCCACGCCGAGCTGTTCGGCCACGAGACCATACTTCTTTGCGAAGACGAAGCCGGCATCCGCAAGCTGGTGCGCAACATGCTCATCAACAGGGGCTATCGCGTGCTCGAAGCTGAGACTCCGCACCGGGCCATTGAGATTGCGCACAAGTTCGCCGAACCGATCCATTTGCTGCTCACAGACGTGGTGATGCCGCATATGAGCGGTTTCGACCTGGCGCGGGAACTATGCGCCAGCCGACCCACTATGAAAGTGCTCTACACCTCCGGGTACACCGACAATTCCATGACCGGCAACTGGGTCCTGCAGCCGGGCGCGCCGTTTCTCCACAAGCCGTTCACTGCCGGCAGCCTGGGCAGGAAAATCCGCGAAGCCCTGGCCGGCGAGCGCGCCGCCACATAGGAGACTCCTCCAGGGCGTCGTCGGGGCTGAATACAATAGAAGCGATCAGACGCCGGTCCGAATCGGCCGGGAGGGGGAAGTATGGCAGCTACTCAACGCGGCTCGGGCGGCGGCGGTGGTTGGCGACCGCGCCGTTTGGGAAGCCGGTTGGCGATGGGGCCCGCATTCCTGCTGGCGGCGCTGTGCCTGGCGCAGGCGCCCGCCGGATCCGAGGAAGTCCGCGTCGGCAGCCGGCCCTATGTGCCGTTCCAGCTTCGCACTGAAACGACCGTTGTACAGATCGCGGTAGTGGTACGCGATGGCAAGGGGCGCGCCGTTTCGGGGCTGCAAAAGGACGATTTTCGCCTTACAGACCAAGGCAAGGATCGCATGATTACCAGCTTCACCGTCGACGCCCGCGACGTGCCGGGCGGAGCCGGGGTAGTCGCCGGCAAAGGCCGCGAAACAGCCGAAGTCGGAACCAACCCTGCGCCGACGCCGGTGGAGCGGCCGCATCCGCCGCGATTCATCTCCATGTACTTCGACGATATCGGCACGGCCGCGGGCGACCTGGCGCGGATGAAAAAAGATGCAGCGCGATTCGTGGAAGCAGGCATGAGCCCGGGCGACCGGATGGCCATCGTCGTCAGCAGTGCAGGACGCTTCACCGATTTTCTGACCAACAAAGAACAGATCGCGGCTGCCATCGAAAAAGTTCAGGCGCACCCGCGATTTCCACCGGGCGGTAACTCCAACTGTCCGCGCATGACTCCTTACGACGCATACCTGATCGCGAACTATCTCAGCCAGGAGGCATTGCAGGCGAAGATTCTGGAGTTGCTGGCCTGCGCTGGGACGCCGCCGCAGTACGCCCCCGCAGGCGGCCGGGGAGGGTTACCCCGACCCGGCCAGCCGGATGCCATGAATCCCGCTCAAAACCTCATTCGCCAGCTAGCCGCGCAAATGTGGGAGCAGGTGAAGATCGCCTCACAGGCGACTATGGATTCGTTGGCCGATGCGTTGACCGATCTCTCGAAACAGAATGGCACGCGCACGTTGCTGTTGGTTTCGTCCGGTTTCCTTAGCGGAACAATGGAAGGAACGGAGGATTCGCTGGCTGATCAAGCGCTGAAGGCCAGCGTAGTAATTAACGCGATGGATGCGAAAGGGCTGTACGTGGAAGGCCCGGCGCGCCCATTCGGTGATCCCGTGCAAATGGAAAACGTTCCGACCTTCGTGACGATGTATGAAACCATGACGCAGAACGCCGCCGCCGAAACTCCCACGGCCATCCTGGCGGATCTGGCCGAGGCCACCGGCGGACTCTTCTTCCACCACAACAACGATTTCTCATTTGGCTTCCGCGAACTTGGGTCGATACCGGAGGTGACGTACCTGTTAGGATTCAGCCCGGAAGACGCCTCGCTCGACAGCAAATATCACAAGCTGAAAGTGAAACTGGCGGCCTCCAACTCCTACACCATCGAGGCCCGCCCGGGATATTTCGCCATGCGGCGCACCGCGCCGGTTGAGGACAAAGGCCGCGCCGAGCTGGACCGGCAAGTCATCCGGTCGGAGACCGTCCAGCAATTCCCGGCTACAGTTCGGATGCAGTACGGGCCAAAGAATACGGCCGGGGCGACGCCCGTGCATATCCAGATGCACGTCGATCTGAAGGCGCTGAAGTTCGGCCAGCAGAATGCGCGCCGCACGCAGAAACTCACGTTCGTGTTCGCGCTGCTGGATGACAAGGACGCCATCGTAAGCGCTCGGGAAGGCTCCATGGACTTCGCGCTCAGCGATGCCAAATACCAGAGCCTGCTGCAGAGCGGCGTAAATGCCGCGCTTACGCTGGAAGCCCCCGGTGGCAGCTACCGGTTGCGTGCGGTGGCCATCGAGAGCGCCGAAGGACAGATGGCTGCGCTCGCCTATCGCATCCAGGTGCCGTAGGAGGGCGGGATTCTCCCGCGTGGGCTTTGAGGCCCGCGGCGCTACTTCGCCTGGTCGATCTTGGCGAACACCTTCATGAACTCCGTCAACGGCAGAGCGCCCTCCATCACTTCGCCCGTCACGCCTTCCGGCGTGCTCTTGCCGATGACGAACGAGGGCGTCCCCTGAATTCCGAACTTCAGCGCTTCCATCACGCTCGTCTGCACCGCTTCCTTGTACTTCCCGCCCTCCACGCACGACCGGAAGCTGTCCGTATTCAGGTGCAGCGACGCGGCTTCGGTAACGATGCTGTCCATGTCGAGCTTGTCGGGATGCTTGCCCATCAGGTCGCGTAACGCCCAGAACTGCCCCTGATCGCTGGCGCAATGCGCCGCCATCGCCGCCCGCATGGCATTCGGGTGGATGGAATCGAGCGGCAGATCGCGGCTGAGGAACCGTACTTTGCCGGTGTCGATGAATTGCTTCTTCAGGTCGGCGAAAGTCTGTGTGTGGAAGCGCTGGCAGAAGGGGCACTGATAATCCGTGAACTCCACCACTGTGATCGGCGCCGATTTCGACCCCAGCATGTCCATGCCCTCGATATTGATCTGCGCCCGCGCCGGCTCCGGCGGGCCTGCCTGCTTGCCCTGCTGTTTCTCCAGCAATTGGCGGATCTGGCGCAGTTCTTCCAGAATCTGGTCGGCCTGCTCGCGCGTGATGCCCGGCTCCTGAGGGGCGGCCTGCGCCGCGTTGCTCTTGTTCTTTTGCGCCGACAACGGCATCAGAAGCGCGAATGGCAGAACCAGGATCGGGACGATGCGAAAAAACGAATTCTTCATGCAGCTATCTCTTTTCGAGGACCAACATATATTCCACGTCTTTGATCCTCTCCAGTTCCTCAACCAGGTGGAAATGGTTGGCTTCGATCTCTTTGATCAGATCCGGCATGTCCAGGCGGATATGCGTAAGCGCGGAGCCGTTCGGCATGGCGCCTTCCCGCTTGTAATACTCCACCACCACCAGCCGGCCATCCGGCTTCAGCCCTTTGTAAATGCCCGCCAGCATCTTTTCCGGATAGTTGAAATGATGGTAGACATCGAAAGCCAGCACCATATCGAGTTGGCCCTCGGGCAGTTTGGGATCGGCCTCTTCGCCCTTCACAAACGTCACATTCGTCAGCTTCTGATCGGCCGCCAATTGTTTCGCCGCCGACAGAAAATCGTCGAAGATATCTTCGGCGATCACATGACCCTGGTCGCCGACCTGCTTGCTCAGAAACGGCAGCATATGCCCGACGCCGGTCCCCACATCCGCCACGGACATCCCCGGCTTCAGGCCCATCTGGCGCATCAACAGCGCCGGACGCTGCTGCTGATCGCGCTTGGGGTCCGAGAGGCCCTTGGCGACTTTCGAGCGGTCTTCCGGCGTCTGATATCCCGCGTTGGCCTTCGTGGCAACCTGCGCGGATAGCGCCGCGGCCAGTAGCAGCGCTGTGAAAATGGCGGTCTTTTTCATAAGGGAGTCTCCATAGGCAGCGCCAGCGGCGCATCCGTGAGGAAATCGAGCTGCGACATCTCCGCGACCGCGTCGCGAATGGACTGCTCCGATGTCGGCTCCACGGTGATCACGAAAGGCAGATCGTGCTTGCCTTCGTAGGGTTCCTGCAGCATGGCTTCCAGGCTGATCTGTTTGCTGGCCAGGATGCCGGCCAGCTTGGCGATGATCCCGGGCCGGTCGTTGACGCGGAATCGCAGGTACCACGCGCACCTTTGCAGATTGATCGAAACCGGCTTGTTCTCGCCCAGCCGCTCGTGCGCGAACGGCGAAACCCGCTCCGGGCTCCCCGAACGAATCTCGCGCGCCACCCGCATCAGGTCGCTCACCACCGCGACTCCCGTCGGATGGCCGGCGCCCCAGCCGTAGTAGAACGTGTCTTCGCCGTACTTGCCCTTCACCCATACGGCGTTGTAGGGACCCTGCACGCCCGCCAGAATCGTCGACACCGGAATCAACGCCGGCCGCACGAACAGAATCAGGCCATCGGGAGTAATGCGAGCGCCGCAAACCAGCCGGATGGTGTGCTTCAGCGTCAGCGCGTACCGGAAATCGATCGGCAGGATACGCCGGATGCCTTCCATGAAGATGTCGGAAGGTGTGATCTTCTCGCCGAAGGCCAACGCCGCCAGCAGCACCAGTTTCGAGCGCGCGTCATAGCCGTCGATATCGGCCGCGGGATCGGCTTCGGCATAGCCCAGACGCTGCGCCTCGGCCAGCACGTCCTCGATGGGCGTATTACGCTTCTCCATCTCGGTGAGGATGTAGTTGCAGGTGCCGTTCAGGATGCCGTAGAGCGCCATCACGCGGTCGCCCGAGATGCCCTCGCGCAGCACGGCGTGGATCGGAATGCCGCCGCAGACGCTGGCTTCCATGGCCAGGTTGATGCCCGCGCGAATCGCCCGATCCCAAATCTCCGGCCCGCACGCCGCCATCAGTTCCTTGTTGGCCGTCACCACCGATTTGCGATGTTCGATGGCCGCGTCCACGATCTGCGAGGCCACATCCGTACCGCCAACCAGTTCAGCCACGATCTGCACATCGGGATGCCGGACCACTTCGCGCCAGTCCGCAGTCTTGTGAACGCCGCCGAGCGCCGCCGGCAGCTTCCTGGAATCGACGTGCCGGCTGCAAACC
>Ga0335073_10009356_pt1 | contig 13749 bp, 13 predicted proteins | sample Lox_Sample_22_FD_207093 | JGI IMG/M metagenome (GOLD analysis project Ga0335073, IMG submission 207093) | Soil microbial communities from Loxahatchee National Wildlife Refuge, Florida, United States - Lox_Sample_2.2 | ecosystem: Environmental > Terrestrial > Soil > Wetlands | place: USA... | reverse complement strand
ACCCGCCGTAGCCGAAACCGAATATCAGGACAATGAGAATGATCAGCAGCAGCATAACTCTCCCGTGCAGCTCAAGATTTGTCCGACAGCCACTTGCCGGAACGTGCGAGGGTGTGTCGCCCGCCCCGCTCCTGACCCTCTGATGCACCGAGAGCTTCAGCCGCTGCCTGCGAGGCCCGCAGTCGATTTCGAGAAATGTGCCGCGGGTAAGTTCCTACTTAGTAAGTCGATGCGAGCGATGCAGCGGGCGAAGGAGCAGTTGTATCTCCAGGCTTCTTACCTCGCTTCTTTCCCGGGAGATCTTCTTTTTGTCACCTTGAACAACCATCGGGCAGAGGCCCGGCGTCAAATCCGGTTGGCGTTGCAGGTGAAAAAAGCGGAAATCCTGTGGAGGTGAGAGCGTGCTTTGGACCATCTTTGTAATCCTTCTGGTTTTGTGGCTGGTTGGAGTGGTCAGCAGTTACACGTTAGGTGGGTTTATCCATCTGCTTCTTGTCGCGGCGCTCATCGTGCTGATCGTCCAGTTGGTTACCGGGCGCAGGCCCATCGTCTAAGCGGCCAAGAGTTTAAGCGGCCAAGAGTTCAGCCGCGTGCTTATGACTTAGACACAAATTATCGGGCGCCGGAAGACGAACATCTCTTCCGGGGCATTGAGTCGAATGTGAACCCAAGGAAAGCGAACCCCACGGAGGTGGAATGATGGACAAGGATCGCGTGAAAGGCACCATGGACGATGCAGCCGGACGCATTCAGCGCCAAGCGGGCGAGTGGACCGGCGACACCCACGCGCAGGTCGAAGGCGCCGCCAGGCAAGTAAAGGGCAAAGTCGAGAAAGCCGTCGGCCAGGCCAAGGATGCAGCTCGCGACGCCCAGGCAAGGCAAGAGGAGCACGAGAACGTTCGGCCCGATCGCGACCATCAGAACCCCCGCCCTTAACCGCAACATAGAAAACCATAGATTGAAGCAAAGAACCGAAAGCTTGAATATATTACTTAGTCGGCGGCTGGCTTGGCTTCAAAGTGCGGTGTAACTGAATACCATAAGTCCGCATATAAGATCGCAGATCCGGGGAGCCAGCCGCCGCCAGAATTCTCATTGAGTTTTCGCTCACTGCGGCGCAGCGCATACTGCGGATTGCAAAACCGCAATCGCGCCTGTCGCCACGACGGAGTTATTGCATTCATCGTCCTGCAACAAAGCGGTCGACTTCTCGCTTCAGCGTATATTGACTGGCCATCATCCATGCAGTCCGGCTCACAATCGCCAATTGCGACCGCATTCTGCAAGGGGTATACTGGTGTCGTGGTGCTGTGTGGTGCGGCTCCCACCCTAGTGAGGTGTGCCTTCCATCAGAAATCCAGCCTGTTCGCGCTCGACGTTCCGCCATCGCAAACATCCCGTTGGCGAGCCGTGGTTCGCGTTCTTCGAAGTCCGCTAGTCCCGCTCAGCTGTGCCTTTCTTCCCGATGTGTGTGCCCTCTGCGGCGCCCCTTTGCCGCGTATTTCTTCTGCCCCAATTTGTGATGTGTGCTGGGCGGCCTTTCCAGCCCTGAATGCGGCCGCTTGCGTGCGCTGCGGCGATTCGCTTGATCGCCCTGCCGGGGACGGCGCGTTCTCGTTGTGCCGCGCGTGCCGCCTCGCGCCGCCGGCGTTTGTGCGCGCCGTCGCCTTCGGCCTCTACGAGGGCCGCATGAAGGCTGCCATTCACGCCCTCAAGTACGACGGCGTGCACGCGGCCGCGGCCGGCCTCGGCCGCATGCTCGCCCGGGCCATCGCCCAACTCGCCTCCAGCGCGCCCGCCGAAATGCTCGTGGTTCCGGTCCCCCTCCACCGCTCCAAGCAGGCGCAGCGCGGCTTTAATCAGGCGCGGGCGCTGGCACGGCATGCCCTTGGATTTCTTGCCCTGAGCCACCCCGAATGGAAGCTCACTCTCGCCCCTGGAACGCTGATGCGCCAGCGGCCCACAGAGAGCCAGGCCGGCCTTTCGCCACGCCAACGACGTCTTAACGTGCGCGGCGCGTTCTCGGTTTCCGATCCGGCGGCGGTTGCCAAAAAGCACGTCCTCCTGATCGATGACATTTTGACGACGGGAGCCACGGCGCGCGCCGCATCGCTGGCATTGCTTCAGGCGGGGGCAGCCTCGGTCCACGTGGCTACCTTGGCGCGCGCGCAACGCTCGATCGCATATGGCGAAATGATGCTCGCGCCAGATTCGCCATCCACGCCGCAGACCGCCGTGGCAACCGCTGCAATTACGCATCCTCCTGTCGTGCCTTCATCGGAGAACCAATCATCTTTTTGAGCGAGGGGTGAAGAGATGTCGCTGGGAAAAGCCATGATTCATGCCCGCAAGCAAAAGTCGATTGCCAAAGCCGTGGCCTATTCCGGCGACCATGCTGCCATTCATCCTGGCCACATCCTCCAGATGCCGGTGCTGGTTCTGAACGCGTCCTACGAGCCCATCAATATCTGCGGGGCACGCCGCGCCCTGGTGCTGGTACTCAAGGGAATCGCGCGCACAGAAGAAGAGCATGGCCTCACCCTCCACGCCCAGCGCAACCGCATTGCCATGCCCTCGGTCATCCGACTGCTCGAGTACCGCCGCATTCCCCACCAGACGCGCGCCCTTTCGCGCAAAAACATCCTGCTGCGCGACCGCAACACCTGCCAGTACTGCGGTACGGTCTTCGCCCCCGGCGAACTGACCCTCGACCACGTGGTGCCCCGCTCACGCGGCGGCAACTCAACCTGGGAGAACCTCGTCGCCTGCTGTCATGTGTGCAACCGCCGCAAAGGGAACCGCATGCTGGGCGAAATCGACGATATGGCCCTGATGCGCGAGCCTCGCCCCTTCTCGCTGCACACCAGCCGCCAGATCATGCGCATGTTGGGTCGAGGCGACGATCGTTGGCGCAAATACCTGTTCTACTGAGAGGCGGAGGCCTGCCGACCGCCTTGTTCACCCGCGCCATCGTTCGCACACCTGCCGCCAATCTCGCCCAAGGCCTCACTTCCGTCAATCTCGGCGCGCCCGTCTTCGAACTGGCTCTGGCGCAGCATGCAGCCTATTGCTGCGCGCTTGCCAGGTGCGGCCTGACCGTCACCACGCTTGAAGCAGACCCGCGCTTTCCTGACTCCACATTTGTTGAAGATACCGCCATCATCACTGCCCGCGGCGTCATTTTCACGCGGCCTGGCGCATCCAGCCGCATCGGCGAAGTCGACGCAATCCGCTCCGCGATTCTCGACTTTTTCCCGACTCCGCTCGCCATCGAGCCTCCTGGTACGGTGGACGGCGGCGACATCTGCGAAGCCGGCGATCACTTCTTCATCGGGCTTTCGCACCGCACCAATGAAGAAGGCGCCCGCCAGCTCTCAGCGCATCTCGCCGGGCTCGGCTGCACTTCATCGACAGTCGACATTCGCTCCATGAGCAATATCCTGCATCTGAAGAGCGGAATCTCGTATATCGGCGAAGCTACTCTCGTTGTCATAGAAGAGATGGCCGGCGAACTGCAATTCAGCTCTTTCTCGCTCCTCCGCGTCCCGCCTGCTGAGAGTTACGCCGCAAACTGCGTCCGCATCAACCAGCACGTGCTGGTTGCCTCGGGTTTTCCCGGCCTCGCCGCGGAGCTTTCCCGCCGCGGCTTTCAACCCCTCGCATTGGAAATGTCGGAGTTCCGCAAGATGGACGGCGGCCTGAGTTGCCTGTCGCTTCGCTTCTGAAAGTTCATTATTCGCAGCTGTCTTTTTGCGCAATCGGATCCGTCCGCCTCAGTCTTAGAACTTCGAGCTGCGCTTTCACTGTTTAGGCTTCCCATCCGGCGGCTTTTGCTGCTGCGAGTTGGTAATATCCTGCCCGTCGTAGATGATCTTCATCGTCGATCCGAACTGCTTGTAATCGGTATACTTCACAATTTCGCGAATGTGCACGTCGTCGGCCATATACCCGTTGCCACCGGCAAAGTGCAGTATCCCCTCGCCTTTGGTGTAGACCGGAAACCAGTACTTTCCGTCAATCTGCTGGCGCCAGGTCATGAAAGGCGGGTGAAGGTCTTCGTGACCTTTCTTGGTATCGTCCGGAATCATGCGGCCGTCAGTTACCACAATTTGCAGATCGGTTGTGTCAACCCAGACTTTGCCAAGCAGGTATCGCTTTCCCTTTTCGATCGTCTTGGGGCCTACATCGAAGACGTAGCAATCGACTTCGTCCACTTTTTGCTTCCCGATGTACTTCAGGTTGTATTGATCCACGTTCTCGGTCGTGAGTACAAACGGATATCCGTGCTGGATATCCTGCATGTCCGACGGCATCATAATCAGCCGCGTCAGCGTGCTTTCTGGAGCGTAAACCGTCTTCTCGGTGCGGCGACCGGAAGGATCGAAGATGACGTCGTCGACCTGGTACCACTCGCCGTCCACCTTATTGTCGTCGTTGAGGGTTTGCACCCGCGCAACGCGACGATAGGTATAGTGGTCCAACGCCTGCTGAAACTCACTCTCTTTGGCGGCAAATTTGCGAATGATCTCGTCGGCCGGGACCGGGGGCGTGGAAAGATCCATGGGGCCGAAGCCTGAGTCGAGCGCCATGGGTGTGAAGCTATCCTTGTTCTGCGCCGCAGCCGTCAATGCCAGACCGGCCGCCAGCAGCATCGCAATCACCATACGATGAACCACTCGATTTGACCTCGCCGCGACGCGTCGCGCCCGGGCGCTCTCCCCGGGTCCCCGTTCTGTCTAAGCTGTTTCCGCCGGAGCGGGGCTTCCTCTCCGTCGCCAGTTAACTATTGCGGTTCCGGCTTCCGTCCGCGCCGTCCGGTTGACTCGTCCTATCCATCAAGATTAGACGCATCGAGTCTTCCCTGAGGTAGATAGCATTCAGTCCGTGGTATTTTTGTACCGCAGAGGCCCACCGTGGCTAAAGCGTTCTGGCTGCTCCGAACTGGGTTCCCCGGAAAAGTACGGGGTGCAATCCGTACGCGAGTCCGCAGCGCATCAGGCTTCGGCTCCCGGGTCAACGCTCAATTCCCACGGACCCTCCACACGATTCGGGCTTCGCAACTTGCTGTGGTTGTCGGGCGTCCTGGCGATTTCTGGCTTCCTGTAGCGCTGCCATGACCCAGCCGGGTTTCCGGTTGTGGGAAGCATACCCCATCGGCATCCGCGTCCGTCAACCCAACCAGACACCGCTGTTTCAGCACGCCGTCAGGAGCCGAGCCACTTGCCGTCCATTCCCGACTTTTATCAGGTTCCAGCGTTGGTGCTGACTGCGCTCCTGCTCCCCGCCTTCGGTTACCTGTATCTTCGCTTCCGCGACGCTCGTACCCTACTCTGGTTCCTGGGCTTCCTCTGCTCTGTCTTGCGCATGCTCCTGCACTATCATCTGGGCTCGTGGGACTTCGCCGACGGCACCCACCCCGTGTTGGCCGCCGCCAGCCAATGTTCCATCCAGATCGGCTCTGCACTCTTTCTCGCCTCCCTGTCGCCTCTCGGATTCCATCTGGGTAAGCTTCGCATCCTCTTCGTTGTCCCTTACACCCTTCCGCTGGTCGCGTACTCCATTCTCTTCCACGGCTTCTATCGTGGAGTCGTGCCCTCCGGCCCCATCCACGCCCTCTTCCCCATTCTCGGCTGCATGTCCATTGTGGCCGCGCTACCCTGGGCGCGCGTTCGCGGATGCATGCCACCCTGGCTCGGAGTTTCCGGGCTGCTCGCGGGCGGCGGCTTCGCCTTCTGGTCCTACTTCCATCTCGGTGCCAACTGGCCCCTCGCCATCGCTGAGTGCGGCAACGACTTCATGACCGCTGCCATGCTCGTCTTCGTCTATCGCCGCTTAACCCCGGGTGTCTCGTTGGGCGTCCTCGGCTTTCTCGCCTGGTCCGGCACCATCCTCTTCATCTTTCCGCAAATCAACAACAATCCGTTCCTGCACGCGGCCCTCTCGCACTGCGTCGTCATGGGCAAAGTAGTGGCTGCCATGGGAATGATCCTCATTGCCCTCGACGATCAGCTCGCCGCCAACAAGGTCGCCGAAACCCGCGAGCGCCGCGCCCGCAAAGAGCTCGAGGCCTATGCGAATCTGATCCTCTCCCGCCGCCGGGTGGGCGACTTCGACCGCCAGGGCGGAGAAATTTGCCAGACCATTGTCGCCAATAGCCGCTTCTCCCAGGCTGCCCTCCTGTTGATGCGCGAGTCGGGCCAGTACCGGCTCGCGGGCGCGGCCGGGTTCGACGAGGCCACGGTCACGGCGCTCGACCTGCTGGCCGAGCGCATTCCCGCTGCCGGCTTTCTTATCCGCGGCTCTGCGCCTCCAGCCGTGGAACACAGCAACGCCCTCAAACTCGACCTTTCTCCCTGGCTTTCGCCCGGCGACGACCTCAAGCGGCTGCACTTTACTTCGGCGCTTGCCGTACCCATGCATGGCCGCAGCGCCACTGAGGGCGCCCTCATCCTCTCCGGGGTTCGCCGGCCGCAAGAGCATCTCCGCACCGACGACCTGCTCCCCGCCGAAATGCTTACCGCCCGCCTTCAGGCTGTGCGCAGCCACACCATCATGCTGGAAAAGCTCATTGATTCCGAGAAGTTTGCCGGACTGGGCCAACTCGCCGGCGCCGTAACCCAGCAGCTCAATAACCCGCTCACGGTGATCCTCGGCTACGCCTCACTTCTCGAAGATGTCGAGTCCCTTGACAAGAACGAGCGCAGGGGCGTCGACGCCATCCTGACCGAAGCTCGCCGTATGAAGACCACCCTCGAGAGCCTCTCTCGTATCTCGCGTACTCAGGACGGTCAATTCACCAGTGTTTCGGTCTCCGAACTCCTCGCCGACATGGAAACGCTCTATAGCCCCGAGTTCCTCCGCCGCTCGATCGAGTTCCAGCTCCGCGTCACCGGCCTGCCCACCGTGATGGGCGATGCCCAGCAGTTGCGCCAGGCCCTGCTGCATTGCCTCCAGTTCTGCATGGAGGCGGTTGAGAGCGCACCACCGGGCGCCGAGCGCACCATCCGCCTTGAAGCCAGCCGCGAAGGAAACCGTGTGCAGATCCTCGTGGCCCACTCAGGCCCCGCGTTCCTGCACCCTGAGCGCGCCTTCGATCCCTTTGTCCCCACGCAAGTTATGGGCGAAACCGCCGGCCTGGGCTTGAGCCTCTGCGCCACTATCCTGCGCGACCACCACGGGCGCATCTCCGCCGTCAATCTTGAGCCTCACGGCGCCGCCATCGTGCTGGAGCTGCAAGCCGATTAGCTTGGAGGGGCAAAGAATAAGGGCCAAGTGCAAAGGCTCAAGTGCCAGGGCGAGGTGCCAAGGCCAGGTGTAAGACGCCCGGCGCTTCGCACTCGGCACTTGACACTTAGTCCCTTAGCTCCTCGTCACGGCTATTTCTTGGCGCAGCAGTCACCTGGGCAGCAGGACGCGCCCGGCTGGCAGCAGCTCGAGCCGCAGCAGGCTCCGGGGCAACACGTCGCGCCGGGCGTACAGCAATCGGTCTTGGTGAGAGCAACAGCCGACAGCGACGACAGAGCAAGAATGATGACGGCAAACAGCTTGAATTTCATGGGAATCTCCTCTCGGTTGAACCGCGGGAATGCACGCGCCGCCGGACGCACGAGGGCGCCGGGAGCGCAGAAATGCTTTGGGGCATTCCGGGAGGTCTAGATTCTGAGGTCGTCCTTCAGTCGAAAGACAGTCGGGGAGAAATGCAGTCCGGCGGTCAGTTCTCGGACGGGCGAAAACCGAACGAGAACTCCAGGCTGGTGCAGCAGGAACGCAACCGCAAGGGCAGCTTTGACTCGAATCGCACAACCAGGAACAGCTCGTTCGCTGGCCTGCGCCGGGCACCCGATGGTCGAGCAGCTAGGACTGCTGGTCGAGGGCGGGCAGCACGGCATCGGCGCGCGCCGCTGGCAGTGCATCGCCGGCATTGAGCAAATCTCGGCGATCAGCGGCGTAGCAGCCCATGTCGCGCACAGCGCCAGCATCAGAACCACGCGCAATCCGCGATGCGATGAAGCCTTCACACGAACGATTCTATCCCGATCGCGATTTTGGGATGTGATTTAGCGCACGCTTGCGCCGTGTCTCAGACTTCCCGCTCCGCGAATCGGGAGCGCCCCATCCTTGCCGTGCTTTTGTTCCTGCCGCAACGGTGGAATATCGCAAAGGCCGATCGCCGATCCAAAACGGCCAACGACCCGGCGCGGGCGTACACTGTTGCTTCGCGCAAACGCCAAATTATTCAGGAGCAACATGCGCCGGCAAATCCTTTCTCTCCTTGTCCTCGTGCTTTCCGCTTGCTGTTTTGGCCAGCCCGCAAAGCGGCCTATGACCTTTGAGGACATGATGCACATGAAGCGGCTGGGCGGTACCGCCGTCTCGCCCGAGGGCAAATGGCTGGGCTACTCCGTCACTACTGTCGACCTCGACCAAAACACCAGGACAATGGAGTTGTGGCTGCAGCAGATTTCCGGCGGCGAACCGCGCAAGCTCGACGCCGGCAAGCCCGGCGATGACGGCCTCGAGTTCTCGCCGGACAACAAGCACATCTTGTTTCTGAGCGGCCGCGACGGCGACAAGCAGGAGATCTGGCTCGCGGATTTCGATTCCGCCACCGGCGCGACCAGCAATGCGAAGAAGCTGACGTCGATTTCGACCGAAGCCGACAACGCCAAATGGTCGCCGGATGGAAAATCAATTGTGTTCACGTCGGCCGTATATCCCGACTGTCCGCCCATCACAGAAAACGACTTCGCGACCGGCGACAAATGCAATTCCGATCGCGATGCCGCGCTGGCCGCAAGCAAGGTCAAGGCGCAGATCTTTACTCATCTCCTGTATCGCCATTGGAACCACTACACCGGCGACAAGCGCTCGCATCTGTTCCTTGTCTCGGTTAATTCCGGCGCGATGCGCGACCTGAATCCCGGCGATACCCATGACGTTCCGCCGTTCTCGCTCGAAGGCGGCGGAGGCTTCTCCATCTCGCCCGACGCGAAGGAACTGGCCTTCACCGAGAATCCTGATGCGGTTCCGGCCATCTCGACCAGCGCGCAGATCTGGACGCTCGATCTGACCAATCCCTCCGCCAAGCCCGTGAAGGTGTCAACCTCCGCCGGCGGAAACTTCAACCCCGCCTACTCGCCCGACGGCAAATACCTCGCCTGGCGCTCGCAGGCGCGCGCGGGATATGAGAGCGACCGGTTCCGGCTGGTGCTGTATGAGCGCGAGAATAAAACAGCCAAAGATCTGCTGCCGAAATTCGAGAACTGGGTGGATGAGTTTGCTTGGGGCAAAAGCTCACTGCAGATCGCGTTCACGAGTGGCAATCATGGTGAGGCGAACCTCTACATCGTTAGTCTTCGGTACAACAGCGCTGAGCAGATCACGAAGAATGGAGAGTTCAGTGATCTTCATCCGTTGGCGATCCCTGATCGTCAGGGAAGGGTCGAAAGAGGCGGAATCGGCGCGATCGTTGCCGCGAGAGTCGCCGTCGATCGACCGCCCGAGCTTGACGTCGTAAGCCTTGGGGACACTCCGGCAGACGTGACGGACCAGCCGGGTGTCGCCACCTACAACGATTCCCCCATCGAGCAAGCCACCCACCTCAACGACGCTCTTCTCGCCCAACTCGATCTCCCCAAGATGGAGTCCTTCTGGTTCACCGCCGCCGACAAAACCAAAGTCCAGGGCTTCCTCATCCGCCCGCCGGGCTTCGATCCCGCCAAGAAATATCCCGTCAAATTCCTCATCCACGGCGGGCCGCAAGGCGCGTGGGGCGACATGTGGAGCTACCGCTGGAACGCCGAGCTCTTTGCTGCCAATGGCTATGTCGTGGTGATGATCAACCCGCGCGGCTCAACCGGTTATGGCCAGGCCTTTGTCGACGGTGTCAACGGCGACTGGGGCGGCAAGCCCTTCACCGATCTGATGACCGGCCTGGACTACGCCGAGCAGCACTACCCCTTCATCGACAAGTCGCGCGAATGCGCCCTCGGCGCCAGCTACGGCGGCTACATGGCCAACTGGATCCTCGGCCACACCAACCGCTTCAAGTGCATCGTCTCCCACGACGGCATGTTCAACGCCGAATCCGCCTTCGGCTCGACAGAAGAAGACTGGTTCAACCAGTGGGAATTCAAAGGAAATCCGTGGGACTACTACGGCAAGCCCGACAGCGAGAATCCTTTCCGCAAGTGGTCGCCATCGCTCTCCGCCAAAAACTTCAAGACGCCTACGCTTGTCGTCCACAGCCAGCTCGACTACCGGCTCGACGTCTCCGAAGGCTTCCAGCTCTTCGACACCCTGCAGCTGCTCCACGTCCCCAGCAAAATGCTCTACTTCCCCGACGAAGGCCATTGGGTGCTCAAGCCGCAGAACTCGCGCCTCTGGTACAAGACCGTGAACGACTGGGTGGATGAGTGGACGAAGACGGCAAGCAAGGAGTGACGTGGGGACCCAGCTTGACGATCCTCAACTTGTACTACAAATTGCAGGATTTGTAGTACACTCTTCGAATGGGCACGACAGTTCAGGTTCGGCTGGATGACGAAACAACATCCTTACTTCGTGGCTACGTGAAGCGCAGCGGGAAGACTGCCTCCGAGGTCCTGCGCAGGGGCATTCAATTGGCTGTCAACGAAGAAAAGCTCGCGGCTTCCGTGCGCATGGTAGGCATTGGCTGCGTGGATTTTGGTCCCGGCGATCTGGCGACGAACAAGAAACACATGGAAGGCTATGGAAAGAAGCGGCGCGTGAATGAGAATGGCAAAGGCAGATGGGGCTGGTAAGCCATTCCGCGGCGTCCGGTTTTGTCCTGGCGGACGCAAGCTACTTTGTCGCGCTGTTCAACAAGCGTGAAGCCGGCCATGTCCGGTGTTTTGAGGCAAGCGAGCGGGTCTTTGTTCCGATCGCCACCTGTGAAGCCTGCGTCTCTGAAGCACTCGACCTTCTCAATCATTCTCGGCCGGCCGTCGAAGCCATCCTTACAAACCTCCGAACGGGCGAGATCGTGATTCCCTTTCGCATCTCCCTCTCTGCGCAACCCGTTCTCGACATCATGCTCAAGTACGCCGACACGCCATGCGACCTTGCCGACGCCTGCCTCATCGCCATAGCCAACGACCTCGGCACAGGCGACATCTTGACCCTCGACAGCGACTTCAAACACTATCGCTGGCGCCGCAATCGCCGCTTCAACCTGCTGATCCCGCTGGACCAGAATTGGATGCGCCCGGTCTCGATTCTGAGACCGGGGAGAGCACGAACCTGAGCAAACAACAATGTCTTTCCCGCGCAAACCCGATAAACCTCGCGCCGCGCTCGCCGAGCCCGCCCTCTACGACTACGCCGTCAAAGCCCTCGGCCGCCGCATGCGCACTGAGGCTGAATTACGCCGCCTCATCGCGGCCCGCGCCGCGCCCGGCGAAGCCGGCCAGGCTGCCGTGAAGTCGGTTCTGGCGCAGCTAAAAGAACGGCGCTATCTCGACGACAGGTCCTATGCCGAAACCTACGCGCGGCTGCGCCAGGAGAACGACAAGCTCGGCAGCCGCAAGGTGCGGCAAAAGCTGGCCGAAAAGGGCGTGCCGTCAAGCATCGCGCAGAAGGCAATCGACGAGCGCTACGCCGGCGCCGACGAAGAAGCGCTGGCCCGCGCGCATCTCGAGCGCAAGCGCATTGCCAGGCCGGCCAACGAAAAGGAGACCGCGCGCGTGGTTCGCCGCCTGGCCGTCGCCGGATTTTCCACCGGCGTCATCTACAAAATCCTGCGCAACTGGAACGTGTCCGACGATGCGCTCGCGGCGCTCGATTCGCCGAACGACGAACCAGGCACGGAGTAGGCCGGCGCGTCAGGCCCCTGGGGCCTTCACCGCCAGAATCTCCAGCTTCTCGATCGAAGGCGGTGCGGCGAGCAGTTCCGGCGCCTTGGCCATGAGCGCCTTGGCAATCTCGCCGCCAAGGTGCGCGTTGCGGGCTGCCTCGTCTGGGAAAGTATCGAATATGCCGAATCGGCTCGGACCCAGCTTCAACGCGTACCAGCTTGTCGTCTGCGCTTCCTGTTGAGCCAGGGGCAGCGCCGACTTCAGGAAAGCCTCCAATTCCGTTTCCTTGCCCGGTTTAGCTTCGAGCGACGCGAACAATGCGAGACGATCCATCTTCTTCCTCCGGGGAAAGGGTTGCACGAATGGGATGCTGCATCCCGGCCTCTTGGTTACCGCAACTGTTTCGGCTTGCGAGACGGTTCGTGGGCGGTCGCGGCCGCCGGCCCGCTTGCGGTGATGGCTTCGCGAATCGCCGCCAGCGGCGCTGCGGAATCAAGCTCCACGGTTCCCGTGCCCGCACCCACGCCAAGCTCGTTCCAAAGCTTGTTAAGATCGACCGTGACCGGCGCATCCTTCCACGCCGCATACATCTTCGTCAGCACCGTCGTTCCTGTGGCGCGGTCGCCGATCTCGAGCGCGCGCGTCAGCGCCCAATCGTGATCGATCGTGCCCCCTTGCTGAACGATGGCCCGCAATGCATCGCGCAGGCCCATGCGGTTGCCGGTCTGCTTGCGGATTTCGACATCCGCAACGAGGCAGAACATCGCTCCGCCCCAGTAGGTGCGCCCCCAGGTGTGCGTGTGGTCCAGACCCTCGTCGCCGGGGCCGGGCTCGCCTTTGGGCATGTCGCGCACCATGTCGCCCCAGATGCGCTCTGCTCTGAGATCGCCGATCTCCACGCGGGCAACGGGCTCAACGTAAGTCGACAATCCTTCTTCCATCCAGTGTTGGTCATCGTCGAGCGACGGGAAGGCCATGTGCACAAGTTCGTGCGTCATCATCCAGTCGTCATTGAGGTCGGCCTGAGATGCGTGCTCGCCGATGCGAAAGCGCGTAAAGCCGGGAACCCCGCCCATGCCGCCCCAAGTGGTGCCTTGCACGACGCCGCGCCGTCCCGGCACGGGAATCACCAGGATGCGCGCACGGCTCACGGGGAAGCGGCCGTAGTAGGCAACCACGGCCGATGCCGCGGTGCGGATGTGGGCGAGAATCGCATCGGTCGAGAGATCGAGCGGCCCAGCGGCGAAGTCCACCTGCAGCACTGCGCCACCGGCGTCGATCTGGTAGAAGTGTGCGATGCCGCCGGAGGGCGCCATCCAAGGCGGAAGGTGATCCTGGGCATCGGAAGACGCGAATGGAACAAAAGTTGCCGCCAGCAGCGCGAAAACAAGAGGCGATTTTCGCAGCTGCATCCGAAGGACCCCTCATCCTTAGGACGGATGCGCGGTCAGTTGGGACGCGGTCCGATTTCGCCGTCGGGCTCCTGTCGGGCACGGAATCGGAGGCGGTTACACTGATATTGCTATGCAATTCCGCACGGGAAACGAGATTCGCGAGCTGTTTTTGCGCTTTTTCGAGTCGAAAGGGCACCGCCGCGTGCACTCCTCCTCGCTGGTGCCGCACAACGACCCCACGCTGCTGTTCGCCAACGCCGGCATGAACCAGTTCAAGGACCTGTTCCTCGGCGCCGAGAAGCGCGAATATAAGCGCGCCACCACCTCGCAGAAATGCGTGCGCGCCGGCGGCAAGCACAACGACCTCGAAAACGTCGGCTTCACCCGCCGCCATCACACCTTCTTCGAGATGCTGGGCAACTTCAGCTTCGGCGACTACTTCAAGCGCGACGCCATCGCCTTCGCCTGGGAACTGGTGACGAGCCCGGAGTGGTTCGGTATCGAGAAAGAACGCCTTTACGTCACCATCTTCGAGGGAG
>Ga0335073_10009354_pt1 | contig 13750 bp, 13 predicted proteins | sample Lox_Sample_22_FD_207093 | JGI IMG/M metagenome (GOLD analysis project Ga0335073, IMG submission 207093) | Soil microbial communities from Loxahatchee National Wildlife Refuge, Florida, United States - Lox_Sample_2.2 | ecosystem: Environmental > Terrestrial > Soil > Wetlands | place: USA... | reverse complement strand
GATTGTTCAGCGGCGAGTTCAAGGCTCGAGTAATTTCGCGGTTCAAGGATGCGCTCGAGAAAGCTGGCGGTAAGACTCGTGGCCGTGGACGCAAACCGGTGGCCAAGCGCCGGTAACCCTGCCGATTGTCGGGGTCGCGATTGGCGCGGAAAAATCGCCGGAGAAGGTTTTACTTCGCCCGCGGATGGGTACGATCATAGACCTGCGTCAACTGCGCGGTTGTGAGCTGCGTGTAGCGCTGCGTGGTGGAGAGGCGTTCGTGGCCGAGCAGTTCCTGGATGGCGCGCAGATCGGCGCCTTCTTCCAGCAGATGTGTGCCGAAGGCGTGCCGCAGCGTGTGCGGGTGAACGTCCGAGGATAGCCCGCGCAGGATCGCAATGCGCTTGACGATGCGCCCCACGCTGCGAGTCGTGAGCCGCGCTTTGCCCGCCGACTTTACGCCGCGCAGCTGCAGATTGAGGAAGAGCGCCGGAGTTTCCGCATTGGCTGCTGCGAGACGCGCTGAGCGCTCTGCGATGTACGCGCGCAAAGCCTGGCCTGCAGCATCGCCGAGCGGAACGTAGCGTTGCTTGCGGCCTTTGCCGCGCACCAGCACGGCCTCGTTGGCCCAGTGAATGTCTCCGAGGTTCAACCCAATCAACTCGGCGTTGCGGATGCCGCAGCCATACAGCATTTCCAGAATTGCGCGGTCACGTGCGGGCCAGCTTGCCGCATCGTCGCGCACCGAATCTACCACGCGGTTCATCTGCTCGATGGAAGGAACGCGGGGAAGATGCTTGGGCAGCTTCGGTGTGGAGACGAGTGAGGCCGCATTTTGCTCGATATGCCGGGCGCGTGCGAGCCATTTGAACCAGCTGCGAATTGAAGCCAACGCACGTGCAGCCGAGGCCTTGGAAAGTCCACGCTCATAGAGCGTGCCTAGATAGGCGCGAATGTGCGTGTGCTCGATGGCGTTGACGGCAAGATCCGAATGCGACTCCCGCAGCCACGCGGCAAATCCCTGCAATTCACGCTGGTAGGCGCGCAGGGTGTGCGCGGAGGCACCGCGCTCGTTCGCCAGCATGCGGAGATAATCAACGACCAGTTCACCGAGCGCGGTAGTTGGGGGCGCTGTGGCTGTACTCATGCAGATTCCTTCACAGAATCGGCCGGAGCGTCTTCGATCTCAGCTCCTGCAGCTTCGGTGTCTTCCGCCCTGCGGCCGGCACGGGGATGATGCATGCGATGAACGGCCTTCAGGCGGCCGAGCGCAAGGTGCGTGTAGACCTGCGTCGTAGAGATATCGGCGTGGCCCAGCAGCAACTGCACGCTTCGCAGGTCGGCGCCGTGCTCCACCATATGCGTGGCGCAACTGTGCCGCAGCATATGCGGACTTGCCTGGCCATTCGCCATTTTCACCAGAGACCACACCCACTGGCGCGTGAGCGGCATGCCGCGCAGCGACAGGAACAGGCGTGCGCCATCGGGTCGCGTAGGCTTGTGCTTGCGGGCTGTGCTGATGCGCTCGAGGTGCGGCCGGCCTTCGCGGAGGTAATTCTCCAAAGCGTCCAGTGCGGAGCGCCCCAACGGCACAATGCGCTCTTTGTCACCCTTGCCGCGCACTTGTACTCGCCCCAGATCCAGAGCGAGATCGCTGGTGGAAAGCGAAGTCACCTCGGACACGCGCAATCCGCCGGCATACAGGAGTTCGAGAATCGCGCGGTCGCGCAGTGCTGTGGCCTGCGCCTGCGGATGCGATGCGGCCATGGTCGCGCGCTCCAGCATCTCCGTCACCTCGGGCTCGGCCAGAGACTTGGGCAGAACCTTCCACGCCTTGGGCGACTCGATATTCACCGTGGGGTCATGATGGATACGCCGGTCGAGGAGGAGCCACTTGTAAAAACCGCGCAGGCAGCTCAGTTTGCGCGCTGCGGAGCGCGAATCCATGCCGTGGCTGCGCAAGTGTTCGAGAAATGCGGCCACATCGTCCTGGACAGCCGTAAGGAGCACACCGTTGCGGCCTTCAAGGAACTCGGCATAGGTGCGCAGATCGCTCAGATAAGCTTCGCAGGTCAGCGGCCGCAGGCCTTTTTCTACGCGCAGATAGGCCTGGTAGTCCTTCAACAGCGCGAGATTGCCGGAGGCGTCCACACTTCCGATTATCCGCGTCCTGGAGGGCCAGTTTCCGCCGCGTACAAAATCACCGAACCACCTTCATTACGGAATCAACATCGGCAATAAGCGTTACCAATGTTCAACCTAAATCCATAGAAAACGAGAGGAATTCATGCAGGACTGCTTGCAAGCTTGATGCGTTCGGCTGGCGCGGCCGCAGCGTCCGCGTGCAAAAACCACCTGTTTTGGAAGAAAATAGGGAGAGATGAGTCTTTCGAGCAGGATTGAGGAAGGTTTGAGCCCGGCAGAATTGGACGTTCGAAAGTGGTCCGCAGAGGAATTTGAGCGGCTGGTCTTCGATTGCAAGCCGCGAGTTGCCGTCTTTGATTGCGATGGAACGTTGTGGGGCGGCGATGCGGGGTATGGATTCATGGCCTGGTCCCTGGAGCAGGGGCTGGTGTCGCGCGCAACCAGCGACTGGATCGACACCCGGCATCGCGCGTATCGCGCGGGAAAGGTAAGCGAGGAAGAGATCTGCGGCGAGATGGTGCAGATCTATGCGGGATTGCGCGAGCAGGAGTTGTGCGCGGCGGCGGCGCAGTACTTCCAGCAGTTTATTCAGCGCCATATCTTTGCTGAAATCGCCCGACTAGTGACTAAGCTCCGCGAAGCTGGCGTCGAGCTATGGGCGGTGAGCTCGACCAACCGCTGGGTCATCGTGGAGGGTGTACGTGAGTTTGGGATTCCTCCGGAGCGGGTGCTGGCGGCCGAGGTGCGCGTAGCAAACGGAGTGATTACCAGCGAGATTGTGGACGTTCCCACGGATGAAGGCAAAGCCGGAGCCCTGCGGCGTGTGGGGCTCACGCATCCTGATGCGGTCTTTGGCAATTCCGTGCACGACCTGGCCATGCTGGCGATGGCCCGCTGCCCGTTCCCGGTGAACCCGTCGCCCGCTCTGCTGGCCGAAGCGGCCAAGCGTGGCTGGGGTTACTTCCGGCCTGCGTCGGCTGAAGGACGCGATGGAACTGTGGGCGGGGAATAGAGCCCATCTCTTTCGTCTACACTGAAGGCGTGGAAGAAAGCTCGACCAATGGCTCATCCCGTCCCGCTGGCCCGGCGCTGCGCTTTGTAGCCGCGGCGCTGATCGTTCGCGATGGCGAGGTGCTGATCGGCCAACGCCGCCCTGACCAACCGATGGCTTCGATGTGGGAGTTTCCCGGCGGCAAGATCGAGGCCGGCGAGAGCCCGCAGCAGGCTTTAGCCCGCGAATTAAGCGAGGAACTGGGCATTCGCGCCAGCATCGGGCCGCCGGTGACGCGCATCCGCCACAACTACCGGCACGGCGGCGCGGTGGATCTGCAGTTCTTCGCGGTGCGGGAATTTGTGGGCGAGATTGTGAACCACATCTACCAGCAGATTCGCTGGGTCAGGCTCCAGGATTTGCCGGAGTATGACTTCCTCGCCGCGGATCGTGGGCTGATCCGGGATCTGGCCGCGGGGAAGCTGCTGTAAAGTTTTGCGCGGCGCTCAATGGCCCGGCAGCATACCCCAAAGCATCACCAGCGTCATGCCGATGACGATGATGCTGGTTCCCCAGGCGATCACATTCCAGATATGCGAGTTCTTGTGCTCGCCCATCAGATCGGTGCGGTTGATGAGCAGCAGCATGAGGATGATGATGACCGGCAGCAACACGCCGTTCAGCACCTGCGAGAGAATGGCGAACTTGATGAGCTGCGAATCGGGCAGGACCAGCACCGTGATAGCTCCGCCGGCGATGAGCAGCGTGTAGAGCCAGTAGAAGAAGGGTGCTTCCTTGAAGCTCTTGTCCACGCCGGATTCGAGGCCGAGGCCCTCGCAGACTGTGTAGGCCGTCGAGATCGGCAGAATGGAGGCGGCAAAGAGCGACGCGTTGAAGAGGCCGAAGGCGAAGAGAATGAAAGCGTAGTCGCCGGCAAGCGGGCGCATGGCCTCGGCCGCATCGGACGCTACCTGAATGGCGCCCATGCCATGGACATAGAGGGTAGCCGCGCAGGCAACGACGATGAACCACGCCACGAGGTCGGTGAAAAAGCTGCCCACAACCACGTCGAGCCGCGAGGCCGCATAGTCCTTGACGGGGATGCCTTTCTCCACGATGGAGGATTGCAGATAGAACTGCATCCAGGGCGCAATCGTGGTGCCGACAATGCCAATGGCCATGTAGATGTAGGTCTTGTCATGCCAGACAGACTTGGCCGGCAGCTTGACCGTGGCCAGCAATGCGTCGTGCCAGCTGGGCTGCGAGAGAACGCCGGCAAAGATGTAGGCGATGTAGACAAGCGAGGCGACGAGGAAGATCTTCTCCGTGCTCTTGTAGTCGCCGCGAACAACGAGAAACCACACCAGCACCGCGCAAAGGGGCACGGATAGAAGTTTCGCAACGTGGAACAGGTGAAGAGATCCGGCGATCCCAATGAACTCAGTAACCACATTGGTGTAGTTAACCACCACCAGCAGCACCATCAACACGAAGGTGAGCCGCAGGCCGAACTCTTCGCGGATGAGGTCGCTTAGGCCTTTGCCGGTGACCACTCCCATGCGGGAGCACATCTCCTGCACTACGATCAGCGCGATCGTAATGGGGATCATGGTCCAGAGCAGGGTGTAGCCGAACTGTGCGCCGGCTTGCGAATAGGTCAGAATGCCGCCGGAGTCGTTGTCGACATTGGCGGTGATAAATCCCGGACCGAGAACGGCCAAAAACAGCAAGATCCGGAGTCGCCAGCGCTTCCACATGCGTTCGAGTTCCTAAGGCGGGTTCATTGCAGTGTTCCCTCACTGACCATAACAGGCCGGGGTCGCACGCGAGAACCCAGGCGGCCGAATTACAATTCGCTTTCGCGACTTTTACAGAAAAATGCAAACCGGAGGAATGTGCATGGACCCGCTCGAGGCACAGAGAAATCTTCGCGCGCGACGCAAGTTGCTGGGAGCGCTCGCAGGCGGCGCCTCGGCCGCGGCTCTTTTCGGCGCACAGACGCACGCTGCGGCTCAGACCGGAACTGAGACGAGCGCACCGGAAGAGCTGTTCTCACTGGCGCGATTGCGCAGCTATAAGAACCGCCGCTCTGCAAGCTGGGACCGCAGCGGCGGCAATGCCGACTGGGTCACGGTCGATCCGGGCCAGACTGCGACATTGTTCGATGTGACGGGGGCGGGCGTGGTGACGCACATCTGGTTCACCATCAACTCGCCCGATCCGATGCATCTGAAGAACCTGGTGCTGCGCGCGTGGTGGGATGGTGAGTCTGCACCTTCAGTCGAGGCGCCTATTGGCGACTTCTTCGGGCTCGGGCTCGGCGAGTATTTTGTCTACCAGTCCGCACTGCTGACGGTCGCCCCGATCAAGGCGCTGAATGCTTACTTTACAATGCCGTTCGCAAACGCGGCGCGAATCACCGTAACCAACGAGGGGCAGGCTGCTACGCGGAGCCTCTACTTCGCCGTCGACTACGTCACGTTGCCGAATCTTCCCGAGGGCCTGGGCCGCTTTCACGCGCAATACCGGCAGGCCGCTCCGTGCAAGGGCTGGACCAATGACTGGGTCAACAACGGCAGCCCCGGCATCAACCAGCGCAAGAATCTCGACGGCGCCGACAATTATGTGTTTCTCGAGGCCACAGGCAGGGGGCATTTCCTCGGCGTGACGCAGGCCATCGAGCAGAATCAGAATGGCTGGTTCGGCGAGGGCGATGACATGATCTTCATCGATGGCGACACGATGCCGACGATCAACGGGACCGGGACGGAAGACTACTACAACGGGGCGTGGGATTTTGGCGGGCAGCCCTTCGGCTACGAACACAACGGTGCGCCGTACATCGTCGATCCGGAGCGAATCGGCGGGCGGTATTGCCTGTACCGCTGGCATACGGAGAGTCCGATTGCCTTTGAGAAGTCAATCAAGGTGACGATCGAGCATGGCCACGCCAACCACCGCTCCGACAATTTCTATTCAACGGCGTACTGGTACCAGACCGAACCGCATGCGGCCTTTCCACCGCTGCCCGCGGCGGGGGATCGCACTCCGAAGCTCTATGCCGTGGGCGGCGGAGCGGGGCCGGCTGCCCCGCCGCAGAGATGAATCACTCGCCGAATACCCGCTCGACACCCGCATAGAAGGCCACGTAGCAGAAGATCATCAGATCGATGGCGGATACGGCGAGCCAAATTCGGGTCTGCAACGGTGTCAGGACCGCGCCCTGGCCGTGGAGAAAACAGTAGGCGCAGCGAACCAGCTCGGCTCCCGCACAGCTCAGCGTGAGCCACCGCACGGGCCGAAAACGCGCCATCCACATGACGCCGATGGATGCCGAAACCATGGCTAGGACGAAGAAGATCTCTGCCAGCAGATTGTCGAGCGGGACGCCGGCGCCGATGCCCAACGGAAGCGGCAGGACGATGCGGAAGTAGGCGACCACGGCCGCCGCAAGATCAGAGGAGGGATCCGCGAGCAAAATCGAGCCAAACGCAAAATAAAAGCCCGCTGCGAGCACATAGAACCATGCGACACAGGTAATGCCGGCAGGCAACGGTGCGGCGGCGCTCTCTTTTGCGGCCCACATGGCCCTGTGTCCAAATGAGGACGGCTCGAGGGTGATCGCAGGCAGCTCCTGCTGGTATTCCGTGGTGACGGGCCGCCAATGATTCACTGGTTCCATAACACTTCCTCCACTGCGAACCGTGAGGATAGAGGGATTCCAAGGCCAGTGATCCAGGATGAGAAATCAGAGGGTGTGATTTTTGAGCTTTTAGGATGTGACTGGGAGTGTAGCACCGACTTGCATTGTTTTGCACAATTTTCTTGCGCTCAAATGCAGGAATCAGCAGGTATTTCGGCAGAAATCGACAAAATTTCTCCGAATCTTCTACAGCTTTTCGCGTAAGAAGCTGATGACCTGGTCGGCTTTGACGACGCCGACCATGCGGCCCTGCGCATCGACCACCGGCAGCGAGTGGAGATTGTATTTGTCGAACATCTCGGCCAGATCGTTCTGGCTCATGTCGGCGGGGCAGGAGAGGACGCGCGTCTCGGTGAGCACCTTCAGGCGGGTCTCGGGAAGCGACATCACGAGCCGCGCCAGCGAAACCGACCCGCGCAGAACGCGCTTTTCATCGAGCAGGAAGACTTCGCTTACGCTCTCCGGATCGCCGTCGAAGGTGCGCAGGGCCTGCACAGCGTCGGCCACGCTGGAGTCCACGCCCAAATAGATGAAGTCGGTGGTCATGCGGCCCGCCGCTGAGTCCTCGTCGAACTCGAGCAGCTCTTCCACTTCCTGCCGCTCTTCCGGCTCCATCTCTTCGAGAATGGCGTCGGATTGCTCCTCGGGCAGCTCGGCGAGCAGGTCGGCCGCGGCGCCTGGATCCATTTCCTCGACGATGTCGGCAATGCGCTCTTCATCCAGCTTTTCAAGGAGCGCCTTCTGCAGTTTGGGCTCAACCTCTTCCAGCGCCTCGGCGGCCACATCCTCATCGAGCGAGGTGAAGACGGCCTCGCGCTCGGCGGGAGCCAGGTCTTCGAGAATCTCGGCCAGATCGGAGGGATGCATCTCGGCCAGCCGCTCGTGCTCGATGCGCAGCTTCACGCGCCGCGCCGGGTCGACCTCGATTACATCGACGAACTGCCAGGGAATGCCCCGGGGACCGAACTTGCGGGATAGCGCTTCCAGCCGGGCACGGGGAAGTACGCCTTTGAAGACGCGACGAATGGCGCCACGCAGGCCCACCTCCACTTCGGCCACGCGCAGCAGATGAGCACCACCGCGGCCCAGCCATTCGAGATCAACGTCATTGACGCGCACCACCTTGCGGCCGTGAATGTCGATGATCTGCCGGTCCACCAGGTCCTGCTGCAGGTAGAGGAAATTGCCACCATCCTTGAGCGGAACCAGCGCGCCGGGAGAGCGCAGCTCCAGAGTGCCGGCGGGGGTTTCCATCACCTCCTGCGAGGGCACGATGGAGAGGCCGGCACGTGTCTTGAGCACCAGGCCCGCGACCTTGCCGGCGTCGGGACCGGTAGCCACAGCCACGTCTTTGAGGCGGCCGCAGAGATGCCCCTGCGCATCGGTCACGGGAGTGCCGAGCAGCGCCGTGAGGCTCACGCGGGTTGTAGTGCGCGGCTCCATACGTTGAGTGTACGGCCTGCGGTCGAGTGTAGCGCCTGGTCACGCGGGATGGACAGCTTTTCGGTGCGGATCCTCTTTTCTGCAATGGGCAGACGGGCCTGCGCCGCTTGACACAATGATTCCCAGACTTGAAACTTCGAGCTAGGTTCTTACGGCGCAGTGGAGCAGCCTCAGCCCCACTTGAATGAAGGCGGAACGTGACCCGGTGAGCGCAGGCGGCAAAGGACGGTGGAGCTTTCGGCTGAACTCCACCATGGAAAGCGTCGGAGAAGTGGAGGCGACAGCGGAAAGGCTCGCCACCGAGGCCGGTCTCGACGAGGACCTGACCTTTCACATTGCGATGGCGGTGCGCGAGGCTACCGTAAATGCTGTTCTCCACGGCAATGAATACGACCCGGCGCGGCAGGTTGAGGTGATCTTCGAAAATACCGGCACTGACTTCATCTTTACCATTAGCGACGAGGGCCGGGGATTCGACCCCGATCACCTGCCTGACCCCTCCGCTCCGGAAAATCTGCTTCGCGGGACCGGCCGCGGTATCTTCCTCATCCGCTCCCTCATGGATGAGGTACACTTTCGTCAATTGCATCCCGGGACCGAATTGACGCTGATCAAGCATCTGGCGCCCGCAGCAGGCAAAACCTGACACAGACACGCGGGCAGCAGGTATTTGTGTCGCTCTTCACTTGCCGCCGCACAGCGGGGAGTTTTCCGCTTCATCGGCACAGGCGAAATGCTATAACCGAACTACCAATGAAGGAGGATCTTCCGTGGCACTCACCATTGCTTCACGTGAAATCGACGGCGTCACCGTTCTGGATCTCAGCGGGCGGATCACACTGGGCGAAGGCAGCGTGCAGCTGCGCGACGCCATTCGCGACCTCATCAGCAAGGGGCAAAAAAATATCCTGCTGAACCTGGGCGAGGTCAACTACATCGACAGCTCCGGGCTGGGCGAGCTGGTAAGCGCCTACACCACCTCGAAGAACCAGGGCGCGACGCTGAAGCTGCTGCGGCTCACCAAGAAGGTGCATGATCTGCTGCAACTGACGAAGCTGTATACCGTCTTCGATATCTTTGACGACGAAGCCAGCGCGATCGCGTCGTTCAAGTAGATTGGCCGCCGGCAATACGGCGCAGATGCTGAAAAGCCATCCCGCGTGCGGGATGGCTTTTCTATTGAGCTCGTATGGACGGTCAGAACTTGACCTGCGGCACCTGCTGCGCAGCCGGGCTGGCGGTGAAGAATGCATTGTTCACGTGGAAACCGGCCATTCCCGCCCAGATGCTGTTGGGAAACTGCAGGACAAAGGTGTTGTAGTCCTGGAGAGCATCGTTATAGCGCTTGCGGGCTACGCTGATGCGGTTTTCAGTGCCGGCCAGCTCGTCTTGCAGGCGCATGAACTGGTCGCTCGAACGCAGTTGCGGATAGTTTTCTGTAAGCGCCAGCAGCCGGCCCAGGGCTGAATCGAGCTGCCCGTTGGCGGCGATCTTGGCCTGCGGGCCCTGCGCATTCAACAGCCCGGCGCGGGCATTGGCGATGTCGCCGAAGACCGTGCTTTCTTCCTTGGTGAAGCCCTTCACCGTCTCCACAAGGTTGGGAATCAGATCGGCGCGCCGCTGCAGCTGTACATCCACCTCGGACCATGCCGCCTTGACGCCCTCGTCCTTCGCCACCATCTGGTTCTTTGCGTTGACATAGCTGCCAAAGACCAGGAAAACCACCAGAAGCAAAACGGCTATGATTGCCAGCGTAATTCCAAGTCCACGACTCATACGTTCGTTCTCTCCTTCGGCCTCCGCGTTGCGGAGAGCCCAGCCAAACCTCTCAAACCTGCAACCTGCGGCTTCAGACTACCAACTCCCGCCGGCGCCACCACCACCAAAGCTGCCTCCGCCGAATCCGCCGAAGCCTCCTCCGGAGTCGCCGCCACCGCCGCCGAATCCGCCGCCGCCCCAACCGCCTCCGCCGCCTCGCCAGCCGCCACCGCCCCAGCCGCCAAAGAACAGGCCAAAGCCGAACAGCATCCGGAGCAGGGAGAAGCCGCCGAAAAAGACTAATACGATCAGCAGCAGAATAAGTTTCGCCAGCGCGGAGCTGTGATGGCGGACCGGCTGCTGCTCGGCCTCCGGCGCTACGGGTGCATTCTCATCCAATTGCACATGGGCATCTGCGGCAATGTCCTGCCCTATCTCGCCCACGGCCAGCAGCACGGCGCCGTCGAAGTCACTTGCCCGCAGATCGGGGACCATGGCCCGGCCGATGTCACCGAGCTTGGCATCGTTCAGAATCCCTTCCAGCCCGTAGCCCACTTCGATACGGCGCTGGTGGTCGTTGATGGAAAGGAGAATGAGAACGCCGCGATCGGAGCCCTTGCGGCCCATCTTCCATTTGGTCTCGAGCTCATCGGAGTACTCGGCCGCGTCTTCGCCTTCGAGGCTATGAACCGTGACCACGGCGATCTGGGCGTTGGCAGCGGAGTGATCGAGCTGCGCGCAGATCGAGTCGACACGAGCAATCGCTTCCGGCGAAAGCACGTGGGCAAAGTCGCTTACATAGTCGGAGGGCCGGGCCGGAAGATCCTGAACGCGCTCGGCGCGGGCGGGAAAAAATCCCGCAAACGCGAGCACCAGCACAGTCATCCAAAATCCGGCCCAAGCTGCGCGGCGATGGCCTTTCATCTCAGCTTAATTGTACGCGGCGGATCAGAACCGACTCTCTCAGCCGCGTCGAGATTCCCAGAGAGAGCGTGATCCACGGTCACGGTATAAACCGCAACGCGAAGGATCATGCCATCGCTAGAAGTGGCTGCATAAACGCTTCGTGGCCAGCTGCAAAACATCCCTCAGGGCTAAAGCCCGCGATTTTATTGGCGCGCTTCGGCACGACTGAAGTCGTGCCCTTTCACAAGGCAATCTATGCAACCAATTCTACGAACTCGACCCACAAGGTCACTCTTACCAGTAGGTCAGACTCAGGTTGTCCAGGTAGGTTGTGTTTGCCGACTGCTCGTAATCTCCGTCCATCTGGTAGTTCACTGTGACCCCATACCAGCTGGGCGGAACCTGGAACGGTGCTGACGTCTTGTTGATGTTGAACGTTGTTCCGTTCAGTGTGATCGATTGATATAAAAGCGTGTTGTCGGATTCCCGCTGAAACTGAAGAGTCAGGTGATTCCAGCCGTTGACGAGATTACATGGGACGCCGGCTGAAATCCATGCGGGTGTCACGTTGTCCAGCACATCCCATTCCCCTCCGCCAAGATGATTGCATTGGGTGCCAAAGAACATTCCGATTCCGTTCGTATACACGCTTACATCGAACTCCAAGACCTGAGTTACAGCGAGATTCGACACATACAGATCGGTATCGTAGGTAAAGTTGTGCAGGCTCGGAACGAGGGTTTGGTTTTCATCCGGAAGCCCCTGTGATGAGAATTGGCCGATGACGGGGTTGTACCAGAGAACAGCTCCGTACGGTGTAGATCCATTGGTATTGAACTGGGTGGCCGATCCGCTCAGGGAGGGCGATGAGACACCCTGCACCATCCACCAGTTCAGTCCCGAACAGGGCGAGCAGTCAGCATAAGAGGGAGGAAGCTGGCCCCAACTGGTCCAGCCTGCACTGGACTGCAGATTGGAGAGCTTGGTTCCACTCACGTTAAGATTCACGATGGAATACGTGCTTCCGCCGCAATAATCCCACTCCTGAACCACTGTGTTCTGAGCGCCAGGACTTAGCTGCAGCGAGGTATTCAGCTTGGCGCCCTGGACTACATAAACCAGCTGGTAATTTACATAGATGCCCATGGACGCGACACCCTTGGAGCAGGTCGAAGTCGCTGTCGCCACGTAATTCACCAGCGAATTCACCGTGCTGTTGGGTGCCGGAGAGGTGACATAAACACCACTCTGAGCGGCGACGGTTACGGCTATCGGGGTAAACGTTGAGCCACCGCAGTAATCCCATTCCTGGACGACGGTATTATGGTAGCCCGGTGTGAGAGATATGTTGACGTTCAACTGGGTGCCATTGACCACCTGCACCAGAACGTTATCAACGTAGACTCCCGTAGAGGCTACGCCATATGAGCAGGTGGTTGTGCTGCTGGATGCCACGTAATTCACAGACGTGCCGACGGTTTCCCCATTGGAAGGGCTGCTCACGATAACTGTTGACCATGCGCAGGGGGCTAAGGCAAATAAGACGAGGAGGGAGCTGTAGACGGCTTTCATGCATATGCCTCTGAAGAAAATGAACTAGGCAACACAACACATCTCATCGCCGGACAACGAGCCTCGGAAGCCTCGCCGCGCAGCATCACAGCGATTCTCGCGCTACCTAGCAGGACACGCGATGGCGATGAAATAAAAGAATCAAGTGGACGTGCTTGCGAACGGAGAACTTGGAGTTCCCTGCTTGCTCGATTATTTGGCGAATCCCTTCACGTCGTTCAAAAGAAGGAACCCATTGGGCTCAAGAACGTTCAGGGCTGTTTCTGAGTGACGCACAACCGTACAACGCCAAATAAGAACTCTCAGCAACCTCTTTATTCACGGCGACTGTGGGATCGTACACTCACAGTTCAATCGGGCCAAAGTCGAAAAGCTAAACCAACAATTGATCGCTCAATGGAACACTCAATCGCTGGTCGAACTAATCCTCTCAGACCGGCGGGCAACAAGTCGTCTAGGAATTTGTACATCTATGATGCCATGATTTTCTGCGTGCAAGCAAGCAGGAAAATGACTCTTTGGGATATTCAGACAACCGAATGAGATTGGATTGCATCGCGACTGATCCCGACACGAGGTTTGCGGGCCTGTCAAGGGGCGCGGCAGCCCGCTGCGATGTCGCCTTTTTGAATTTAGTAAAAATTCTGGTGCTCTGACCACATCGAACTGCAAGAAAAGACAACCTTAAGGGTCCGGCTCCGCACTAACTCACACGTGGGATGGCCGAGTTCATAAGCCTGAAGACTTTACGCAATCGCTCGTAGTTGCAAGACGTTTCCCTGTTTTTTTGAATTGACTTGGTCTGTGTTCGAGTTCCTCGCTGCATCCCTTCTGTCTTTCTTAGACAAATTTGCGCCTGATCTCTCTGGATAGCAAAGGACACACCGTGGCCGAAGCGTGTCTCCGGAGAGGGGTCTTGCGACTTTTCCTTGGAGTCCCCGATGGGTCTGCATCCGTTTGCACGGTATACCTCTATCCCTGCCCGCTTCCTCCTTCCCCTTCTGCTGACCGGTGCCGTTACGGGCTGCACTGCGTCCATCAATCACGGCACAACCGGAACAGGAACGGGTTCAACCTCGAAGACACTGAGCAGCATTGCGGTATCGCCTGCAACGGCCAGCATTGCCGTCGCCGCTACCGCGCAGTTCACCGCAACCGCTTCGTACAGCGACGGCTCGACCGCCAATGTGACCTCGACCGCAACCTGGGCGTCTTCGAGTTCCACAGTGGCGACGGTCAGCGCAGCCGGCGTG
>Ga0335073_10009353_pt1 | contig 13751 bp, 11 predicted proteins | sample Lox_Sample_22_FD_207093 | JGI IMG/M metagenome (GOLD analysis project Ga0335073, IMG submission 207093) | Soil microbial communities from Loxahatchee National Wildlife Refuge, Florida, United States - Lox_Sample_2.2 | ecosystem: Environmental > Terrestrial > Soil > Wetlands | place: USA... | reverse complement strand
AGGGTGAATTTTTTTATCCGCAAACGCCCAATCAGGAAGCCCAGCGCCAGCGCGAGAAAAATGGCGATCTCGGGATTGTGCCGCAAAGTTTCCACCAGCCAGTGCAGCAATGGGCGGCTGGCCAGAGACGAGGCAGTATGTTCGGAATTCATAGTTTCATTGACCCGCCGCTTCGGGCGGCGCGGGCATTATTCCTTCCGGCAGTTTGTTTTCGTCTTTGGCCCTGCTGTATTTCTCGACCACGTAGAAGGTGGCCGGGATGATAAAGATCGCGATGAAGCTGGCGGCGCCCATGCCGAAGATGACCGTGATCCCCATGACTTGCCGCGAAAGAGCCCCTGCCCCGCTTGCCGTGGCCAATGGCACACACCCCAGCAAAAAAGCGAAACTTGTCATGAGGATGGGCCGCAGACGCAGCTTTGCGCCGTCAAGCGCCGCATCAATCAGGGGCTTTCCCTCGTCGACACCCATCTTGGCAAATTCAACGATGAGAATCGCATTCTTCGCCGACAATCCGATAAGCATGACCAGCCCGATCTGCGCATAGATGTTGTTTTCGTAGTGTAAAAGCATCAGCCCCGCAAATGCCCCAAAGACAGCGATGGGCACACCGAGCAGCACGCTGAAGGGCAGGCTCCAGCTCTCGTATTGAGCGGCCAGAATCAGAAACACACACAGCGCGGAAAACCCGAAAATGACCATGGGCGAAACACCTTCCTGCGCGATCTTTTCCTGAAAACTCATGCCCATGTAATCAAAGCCCATGCCCGCCGGCATCGTTTCATTGAAAACCTCTTCCATCGCCTTCATCGCCTGCTCGGAGCTGACGCCGAGTTTGGCCGTAGCGTTGATTTGTGCGGCGTCGTGCAGGTTATAGCGCATGGTGAATTCCGGCCCCAATGTGCGGCGCACGCTGGTCACAGCCGACAGCGGCACCATCTGGTTGGAGCTGTTGAGCACGTAGAATTGGCCGAGATTTTTTGCCTGTGTTCGATAATCGCCCTCGGCCTGCACGTACACCTGCCACTGGCGCCCAAAGCGGTTGAAATAATTCACAAACGCGCCGCCCATGAAGCATTGCATTGTCTCGTAAACATCTTTTAGCGACACACCCTGCTGAAGCACCTGGTCACGATCTACGTCCACATAAACCTGTGGCACCGACAGCAACGCGGTGCTAAACACCTTTTCAAACTCCGGTCGCTTCTGCGCAGCCGCGAGGAATTTTTGCAGGTTGTCCGCCAGAAACTTCCCGCCTTTTCCGGTGCGGTCTTCCAAAATGAACGTTACGCCGCCCGACGCGCCGATGCCCGGAATGGCCGGAGGCGAAAACGCGAAGCCGATCGCTCCGGGAATTCCGGCAAAGCCCCTATTGATGTGCTCCTGGATGGCCTTGTATTTTTCCTCCGGCGCCTTGCGTACGCCCCAATCCTTTTCCGTGATAAAGAAAAACGCGCTGTAGGTATTTTGCACGCCGCTCAACATGTTGTAGCCCACCACGGTCGAGTAATACTGAATCCCCGGCGTGTTCTTGAGCACCTCCTCGCACTGCCGCGCGACGTCGTCGGCCCGCTGGAGGGAAGAAGCGTTTGGCAACTGAATGCCGCCGTAAATGTAGCCCTGGTCCTCGTCGGGCAGGAAGCTCGTCGGAATGCGCTTTCCAATGATTCCCGCCAGCACCGCGAAGCCAACCAGCAAGATCAAGGCAACCCAACTTTTGTGAATAAGGTGCCGGCAAACGCCGACGTAACCAGCTGTCGCCCGGCCAAACCATTTGTTGAACCAGTCATAGAATTTTTGCAGCGGGCCGGACCCTTTTTTCTTTGGCCGGAGCAGCAACGCGGCCATTGCCGGGGACAGCGTCAGCGCGTTGAAAGCCGAGAGGAGCACCGAAACGGCAATCGTCACGGCAAATTGCTGGTACAGCCGTCCGGTGATGCCCGGAATGAACGCCGTCGGAATAAACACCGCGGACAGGATGATTGCAATGGCGATGACCGGGCCAGTGACTTCCTTCATGCCCTGCAGGGCGGCGTCTTTGGGAGACAAGCCTCGCTCGATGTGATGCTCTACGATCTCGACAACGACAATCGCGTCGTCCACCACCAACCCAATGGCGAGCACCAGTCCGAAGAGCGAGAGCGTGTTGATGGAAAACCCGAACAGAGGGAATAGAGCGAACGTACCAATCAACGAAACCGGCACCGCCAGCAATGGAATTAACGTCGCGCGCCAACCTTGCAGAAAGATGAACACCACGATAATGACAAGCACGATGGCTTCAATCAGCGTGTGAACGATTTCCCGAATGCCCGCGGTCACGGCAAGAGTCGTGTCCAGGGCCACGACATAGTCCATGTCCGGCGGGAAATCCTGCTTCAATTTCGCCATGAGAGCCTTGGCCTTGTTGGCCGCGTCCACGGCGTTGGAATTTGGCAACTGGTACAGTGCGACGAGCGCGGCGGGCTTTCCGTTGAGCCGGGCCATCATGTTATAATTCTGCGCGCCCAATTCGATGCGAGCCACGTCCCTGAGCCGCAACACGGCGCCGCCGGGCTGCGCCCGCAGGACGATATCGCCGAATTGTTCCGCGGTTTCCAGCCGGCCCTGGGAGAGCACCGCATAGGTGAATTTCTGTCCTTTTGGGATTGGCTCGCCGCCAACCTGGCCGGAGGGATTGACTGTGTTTTGCTGCTGAATCGCATTGATGATGTCCGGCACCGTCACACCCATCTGCGCCAGCCGGTCGGGCCGCACCCAAAGCCGCATGGCGTAGTTACCCGCGCCGAAAATGCTGACGCTGGCGATGCCGGGCACGCGCGTCATCTGGTCGTTGATGTTGATTACAGCGTAGTTGGCCAGATAAATGTTGTCGTAGGTATGGTGCGGCGAATAGAGGGCAAACATGAGCATCGGGGCCATGGTGGATTTCTGGACAGTGACGCCCTGATTGACGACCGGCGTGGGCAATTGCGAGTTGGCCTGGTTCTGCCGCATCTGCGCCAGGATTTGATCGGTGTTTGGGTCGGTCTTGATATTGAAATCCACCGTCAGCTTCATCGTTCCGTTGTTGGCGTTGAGCGAATACATGTATTCCATGTTGTCCACGCCGGACATCTGCTGTTCGATGGGTGTTGCCACCGACTGTTGCACCGTCCGGGCATCGGCGCCCGGATAGGTGGCGTTCACCTGGATTTGCGGGTCGGCAATGTTGGGAAACTGCGCGATGGGCAGGCTGAGCATCGCCACCACACCGACGATGACCGTCAGGATGGAAATGACCATCGCGACAATCGGCCGGTTGATGAAAAATTTTGACATGGGAACAATCAGTCACTGCTCATTTCTGCGGGAACGGCAGAGGGTTTGTAGGGCTCTGGCTTGACTTCCATTCCATCGCGCACTTTCTGGACTCCTTCGGCCACAACTTGCTCCCCGGCCTTCAACTCCCCTGTCACGACGCACATCGGGCCAACCTGTTGGCCCAGAATGACAGACTGAATGTTCACCTTGTTGTCCGGGCCGACGACGGCTATGAGATCGCGCCCTTGAAAGTCCGTCACGGCGATTTGCGGGACCAGGAGCGCCCCCGTATCTTCCCCGATTTTCGCCCGCACGCGGACGAACATGCCGGGAACCAGAAGCCGATTGGGATTGTCAAATTCGCCCACAACGCGGATGGTGCCGGTCCTCACGTCAACCTGGTTGTCGGAAAAACGAACCCGGCCTTTGATGGGATAAACTGTGCCGGAGGCAAGGGTTAGTTCCAGTTGCGGCCCGTTTGTGGCGTTCAATGGCCCCAGGTGCTCAGCCTCCCGTTCCTCGATCATCTTTGTCATCAATTCCTGGGAAACGGAAAAATACACCCGGATCGGGTGCACCTTGGTTACGGTGGTCAATTGGCCGGAGGCGGGGTTTACCAGGTTGCCGACCTGCGCCTGGGCAAGGCCGGCGACACCGTCAACCGGTGAACGGATGGTGCAAAACTGATAATTCAGCCGAGCCTGTTCCTCGGCGGCCACGGCGGCCGCATTCGCCTGAATGGCATTATCCAATTCCTGCTGGCTGACGGCCCCGGTTTTGGCCAGCGGCGTGTAACGCTGCACATCCTGTTCGGTCTTGATGACGTTTGCTGCCGCCTGGTCCAAAATCGCCTTGTAAGTGCGACTATCAATCTCGAACAACACCTGCCCGTTGGTCACCTCGCTGCCTTCCACATAATCACGCCGCAAAAGATAGCCGCTAATCTGCGCCGAAATCGTGGCATACACGTCCGCTTGCACATTGCCCACAGATTCGGCATAAACCGGCACGTCCTGCCGCTCGACTGGAGCCACGGCAACAACCGGCGGCTCTGGATGCATTTGCTCGGGCTGCTTGCAGCCGGAAAGAACAATGAGCCATGCAACAGACAAAACCGGCCACCACCTCCTTGAGTTGAAAAACTTTGTCATGCGTTTCACCTTCGATCGCGCTTGGCACCGGCCCTCCTTAAGGCCAGCGCTTTGCCCGTCCGTGTGCCGCTGCTTCCAACCGCGAAAAAAGTGCATGTCCGCCGGACTGGCTCAAAATCACTCGCCGCTCAAAGCGCTTGAAACATGCCAAGTGGATGCCCAACGCACTGCACGCATCGTAGCCCATTTGCGTGCAAGCAGTTTCAGGGGGAACGGAATCGGGGGGTGATTCTGAATCCAAAGCAACAAAGGTCGGACAGGCGTCCTCTGGTCGGCATTCCGTCCCGCAAAGGTTTCTACCCTTCTTTGACAAATGAAGTAAGAGTCGAAATGGCGTCCTTCAGCCTAAACAAGACGTTTCCCGGCTTGGCCTTCCTGGAGACGAAAAACGCTTCTATTGGCGTGGAACAACTGGCCTTGAAAAATTCGTTTGCCGTGAATGGGCGAATGGAGGAAGGGTCGCTGACGGAAATCGAATTTCTCCGCGCGGAAATCAAGGCTGCCGATCCCAATGCCGTTATTGTGGGCCAAAGCGAGGCGGTCAAAAAATTGTTCCATCAGATAGCGCAGGTTGGCCTGACCGACTCGACAGTTTTGATTTGCGGAGAGACTGGCACGGGAAAAGAACGGGTGGCCGATGCCATTCACTCGTTCAGCCAGCGAAGAACCAAACGGATTGTCAAAGTCAATTGCGCCGCATTACCACAGCCGCTGGTGGAAAGTGAGTTGTTCGGCCGGGAAAAGGGCGCCTATACCGGCGCTTTGACCCAGCAGGCCGGCCGTTTTGACCTGGCCGACCAATCGAGTCTCTTTCTGGATGAGATTGGGGAACTGTCTCTGGAAGTGCAGGCCAAGTTGCTGCGCGTCCTTCAGGAAGGCCAGTTTGAACGGCTTGGCAATCCCAAAACCGTCAAAGTGAATGTGCGCGTGATCGCCGCCACCAACCGCGACCTGGCCGAGGACGTGCGCAAGGGCCGCTTCCGCCAGGACCTGTTTTATCGGCTCAACGTATTCCCAATAAAAATTCCGCCCCTGCGCGAACGGGTGGAAGACATTCCGTTGCTGGTCTGGAGTTTCCTCGAAGAATTTTCGACGCGGATGGGCAAGAAAATCACGCAAATACCCCGCAAGTCAATGGACACGCTGGAACGTTATTCCTGGCCCGGGAACATCCGCGAATTGCGTAATGTCATCGAGCGGAGCGTCATTATCAGTTGCGATGAGACGCTGAGGGTTCCCCCATTTCAGGAATTGCAGCAAATCAGCCAGCCTCTCACCCTGGCCGAGTTTGAGCGCGAACATATCCTCCGAATTCTGGAAAGGACGAAGTGGCACATTAAAGGGCCTTGCGGGGCCGCCAACCTCCTCGGACTAAAACCTTCCACGCTCTATACCCGGATGCGAAAGCTGGGCATCCCCAATCAGCACGAACGAGACGGGATGCGGACTTGAAGGCGGCATGCCGTCCTTCCATTGATTCCATAGCCGCCGGCCGCCGGGCTCCAAAGAAGAAATAATCTTTTCATAATCACCGCATTGCGCAAAGCGCATCGGATCGCCGGACTTGTGGCACAGTTCTCGCATGGCAACTCTCGATGGTGATTTCAACGCTACGACTTTTTCCGTCGCAGGAACAGCGGCGCCATGTGCTCACCGCGCTTCGTTCCGTGCAAGGACCCACGCGGAGTCTGTCCCATTGCCTCTGCTGCCAACTGTTGGAGGAGGATGGCCAGGAGGCAATCCTCTACATGCAGCAATGGGATTCTGAGGAGGAATTGCATCAGCACATCCGGTCTGAATTGTACGGTCGAATCCTGGGCATTGCCGAACTGTCACGCATTCCACCTGAATTCAATTTTCATTACGTGGATAAATCGCGTCAGTTGGATTTGATCGAGGCCCTGAGGTGCCAGGCGTCCGAGCGCAACAATAAGCCGTGAAAATGTCGCAATAATTATGTCAAACCCCGCCGCGAAACGCTTTCATACGTATAACCATGCGTGTGTCACCGAAACAACAGGGTTGGAGTCGTTCCTCCCTCCAACTCTGTTGATTTCACCGGCCGAAAAACGTGAGTCATTCCCCGCAAGATGAAATTGCCCGGATTTAAACATGCCAATCGAACTCCAGATCATCAGGGCTTGCGATTTCATTCGAGTGGGCGCGCATGGCCGTTTTGATTTCGCGGCGAGCAAGCTGGCGCTGGCGGACCTGGCCAACGCATGCCACAAACGCGGAATTAACCAGGCAATGCTGGATTTGCGCGCCTTGAAACCGGGACCGGAGCCCGTGTTTTCGCCCGCCGACCTGGCATCGCTTGTTTATACCTTCCATGAGATGGGTTTCAGCAAGAAACACTGGCTCTCCGTCCTTTACAGCGCCGATCCCCATCACCGCGCCCGATTGTTTGCATTCATCAGCAGGATGCGTGGCTGGAACGTCGCCGCCTTTGATAATTTTGAGCAGGCCCTTTTGTGGCTGGCGAACGGCAGATTAGACGAGCCTGATCTCCACGCCTCCATAGTGCAGCCCGTGCCGATGAAAATTCAGGAACGGCCTGCCAGGAAAGGTTCCAATGCCGGATAGGAAGGGAGTGACGCCTGATGGAATGCGGGCGGGTGAGTCAGAAAGTGATTTGTAAAACGCCGGTCCAGAGGAGGCGGCCTTGGGCACATAACAGAGACCAAACTTGCGCACGTTTCGGCAAAAGCCTCGAATCAAAACCGTGAATGAAGATTGCTTCTGAGCCAATTATGTCAAATGGCCCCGCCACTACCGACAATGCCGCCGCCAGGTTTGATTTCCAACCGGGCGGTAAAGGGGCGGCCACGCTGCGCTTGAGTGGCTGCCTGGATCTGCATTCCACCGCGGCGCTGTGGCGGAGCCTTGATGCGCGACTCCGGCAGTCCCCCGTCACCACGCTCCAAGTGGACGCTTCCGGAGTCGAATATTGCGACGGCGCCGGACTGGCGTTGCTGCACTTCTTAAGTCCCGGCGGACTTTCGCCATTCGGCGGCAATACCACGGTGGTGGGGCTTCGGCCTGAATTTCTCAGCTTGTTTCAGAAATTCACGGCGGAGGATTACCAACGGAACCGCCCGCAACCAGCCCCAAAACGGCTGGTGGTCGATGAGGTCGGGAGTTCAGTTGTCTCGGCGGCAACCGAATTGAAAGAGGTCATCTCCTTCATTGGGAGTGTGGTCGTGGGCCTGGTCGTCAACCTGAGACGGCCCAGGGCCATGCGATGGCGCGAAGTCTGGCGTATCTTCGAAACGGCCGGGATAAACGCACTTCCCATCATTTCGCTCATAAGCCTGCTCGTAGGCCTGATCATCGCATTCGAAGCGGCGGGGCCTTTCGCGATGTTCGGCGCGCAGATTTTTATTGCCAACATGCTGGGTATTATCATGGCGCGCGAACTCAGCGGGCTAATGACCGCCATCATCCTGGCCGGGCGCTCCGGTTCAGCCTTCGCGGCGGAACTGGGCACCATGAAAGTCAACGAGGAGTTGAACGCTCTTGAGACGATGGGGCTCAGCCCCATGCGTTTTCTGGTCGTGCAGCGTGTCCTGGCCGGAATTCTCCTGACGCCGCTGCTCACCGTGTACTCCATTTTTGTAGCCATAGCCGGTGGCGTGCTTGTGATGCTGGCCATGGGGTTTCCACTCGTGACTATTTATAATCAGATGGCGCAGACCATGAGTTGGAGGGACATCATGATCGGCGTGGGGAAAGGAGTTATTTTTGGCGCGCTTGTTGGCGGCATCGGTTGCCTGCGCGGCCTGCAAACCAGGCAAGGCCCCAGCGCCGTCGGCGAATCCACCACCCGCGCTGTAGTCACCAGCATCCTTCTGGTGATTGTGGCGGATGCCCTCGTCGCCGTAATGCTTTTCTTTCTGCACATATGACTGAACCCGGCCGAAAACCTGGAGAGCCTGTCATCACCGTGAAATCCCTGAAGATAGGATATGGCGGCAAAGTATTGCTGGAGCAACTGAATTTCGAGGTGAGGCGCGGAGAAGTTTTCGTCATCCTCGGCGGCTCCGGCTGCGGCAAAAGCTCCCTGCTCAAGAACATGATTGGCCTGTATATGCCCATGGCCGGCGAAATTTGGTTCGGTCCGGACAATCTAGTGACATCGCAAGGTGAAGAACGTATCCGCATCCTCAGGAAGTTCGGCGTGATGTATCAAAGCGGCGCTTTGTTCGGCTCGCTTAACCTTCTCGAGAACGTAAAGCTGCCGCTGGACGAATTCAGTGATTTGCCCGACGATGCCACGCAACTGATCGCTCTGACAAAGCTCAAGCTGGTGGGCATGGAGGCCGCCGCCAGCAAGATGCCGGGCGAACTCAGTGGCGGCATGCAGAAACGCGCCGCCATCGCCCGGGCCATGGCGCTGGACCCGTCTATACTTTTCCTGGACGAGCCGAGTGCCGGATTGGATCCGGTCACTTCGGCGGGATTGGACGCCTTGATCAAAGACCTTTCCCGCAATCTCGGTTTCACGTTCGTCATTGTCACGCACGAACTGCAAAGCATCTTCGCGGTGGCCGACCGCGTGATCATGCTGGACGGCAGGACCAGGAGCATCATTGGCACTGGTACGCCGGAGGACTTGAAAAACCATTCGCCAAACCCCTGGGTCCGCCAGTTTTTCAATCGCCAGGCCGAACCATCCCCGGACACGGCGATAGCCAATCCAACCCGCAAGGCCCCATGAGCGCAAAACCCAACACGTTCAAAATCGGCCTGTTCACGCTCATCGCCCTGGGATTGCTTGTGGCCGGCGTACTGGCATTCGGCGCAAAAAGTTATTTCGCGCCCAAAACCAGGTTTGAAACGGCCATCGCCGGTGACGTCGCCGGCTTGTCCGTCGGTTCGAGCGTTCAATTGCGCGGCGTGCCCATCGGCCACGTCAGCCGGATCACCTTCACGTGGAATGTCTATCCCAATTCCAAATTGGGATTCATTATCGTCGAGTTCGAGGTCGAAGAAGACTTATTGCCGTTGCCGCCGGGAACGGACATGGCCACCGCGCTGCAACAGGCAACGGCAAAGGGATTGCGTGCCATCGTAAAAAACGAGGGCATCACCGGCACGAGCATCCTCTCGCTGGAAACGCTCGATCCCAGGGGCAACCCGGCGCCGGCCATTGACTTCAAGCCGCGATATTACTATGTCCCGTCCGCCCCCGGCCAGTTCACTCGCATGCTGGAATCCATCGAAAAATCCCTGAACAATCTTGAGCATCTGGACCTCGCCAGCATCGGCAGCGGTGTGACCAACGCCCTGGAGGCATCAACTCGCCTGGTGAACCAATTAAGCCAGGTCGACCTGAAACTCATCTCCACCAATGCCAACGCAGTGCTGGTGAAGACAGAAACCCTCGTTACAAACCTTCAGGAAAACATTCAAAGCATGAAGCTGGAATCCGTGGGACTCAATGCTGACGAATTGCTGGCCGAATTGCGCCAAACCAACGCGAAGTTGCAACTCGTGCTCGATCAGGTCGGCACCGCCCCGGTGCAGCAAACAGTCGGCGACATTCGCGCGGCGGCTCAAAACCTCGATGACGTGTTGGCGCAATTGAAACAGTATCCTTCCGGCTTCATTTTTGGCCAGCCCCCGGCCCCGGCCAAATACATTCAAACGCCGAAGAAATGAAAGCCAATCTTTGAACCGCTGCCGTTATGAAAAAGGCATTTATCCAAAAATTTCTCCTGACTCCCGCGATTTTTGCGCTTGGGCTGCTGGCCGCCGGTTGCCTGTCCCGCCCGGCGTTGGTCCGCCAGGATTTTGTCCTGCAAACCCCGCCGATCGCCAGGCCGGCGCCAAGCCCCGTCGGCGGCGTCCTCGCGTTGACTTCCTGTGATATTTCGCCGCCGTTCGCGGGCCAGGCGCTCGTGTATCGGATCGGCCCAAATGCCTTCGAGACCGATCCCTACGCCGGATTCCTCGTTACGCCCGATAAGACAGCGGCCATTGCTATCCGCACCTGGCTGAGCCGAAGCGGCCTGTTCGCCAGCGTGGTGAAACCAGGCAGTTCCATGCCCTTCGATCAATTCCTTGAGGTTTATGTTGATGAACTCTACGGCGATCTTCAGCAACCCGCCCACCCTCAGGCTGTGCTGTCCCTAAGCTTCGTACTCGGCAACTCCAGGAAAGGAAACGGCGCGCAGGTTCTTTTTCAAAAGGAATATTCACGGCATCTGCCAGTGGCTCACGATACCGCCGCGGCAATTGTTGCCGGTTGGAACCAGGCCCTTGGCGAAATCATGAGCAAATTCGCCTCCGACCTAACGAACGCGCATAAATCAATGACGCAAAATCCCTCGCCTTAAACGAAGCTTTTTCCCAAGGGATAGTTTGGGAGCCACAAACCGCATAACCCGAAAGGGTTAACAAAAGTTCACTGAATTGTGGTATATACCCGGCCGCTCGTTTTGCGATAAATTTGAAAAACAAAATCGATGCGAGCGAATACCGGCAAAGCATATCAGGCGAGCGGAGCCGTATTTTCGTTATTTGACCTCAACAAAAACAAACCAACACTGATTGAAATATGCCAAACTACCATAAACTCTATACTCCAAAGGACAGCGCCGTCGTATTCATTGACCACCAGCCGCAAATGCTCTTTGGCGTGGCCAACGCGGATCGCACCACGTTAATCAATAACGTCACCCTTCTGGCGAAAGTCGCGAAGGAATTCGGCGTGCCCGCCGTGCTTACGGCGGTTGAAACCGAGTCATTTAGCGGGTACGTCTGGCCGCAACTGCTGGACGTTTTTCCCGGGCAACCGATCGTGGAGCGAAGCTCCATGAATTCCTGGGATGACGAGGGTTTCCGCAAGGCCATTGAAGCCACCGGCCGGAAGAACATCATTATGACCGGCCTTTGGACCGAAGTGTGCGTCACCTGGCCAACCATCGAGATGCTCGGCGCCGGATACAATATTTATGTCGTGGAAGATTGCTGCGGCGCCACTTCTCCCGCCGCCCAGGAAGCGGCGCTCTCCCGCATGGTGCAGGCAGGCGCAGTCCGCCTGACAACCATTGCCGCGCTCCTCGAATGGCAACGCGATTGGAAAAACCGGGAACATTATAACCAGCTTATGGGCCTTCTTAAGCAACAGGCCGGCGCGTACGGCATCGGCGTCGAGTATGCCTACACGATGGTTCATCATGCGCCACAGTCCGCGCAGAAACCGCAAGTCGTGCCCAAGAGCGCGCACTGACGTGTGTCCGGAGCGCGGCTGTGTCGAAGACCAGCCGCAGCTTTCGAGAGTACTGCGGCTGGTGCCCTTTTGCCCCGCACACAGCCGCGCTCCGTATGCCAACCGGGAAGGTCGGCCACCCATAGTTCAATCACAAAATAAACGATGCGGTATGCCTGGCTCATTTCGATAGCATTCAGTTTTTGTTTGAACCTCATGGCCGACACCATGACCACGCCAAACGAAATTCTTACGCTGCCGCCGGCGTACGAGCCGCTGCGGTATGAAGAAAATTATTCCTGTCTGTCCAATGCGGTCAATCGCACGGATTTACTTGATCCCATCAAATATATTCCGCTGCGGGCAGGAGATCCTTCGTGGTACTTGACGGTGGGTGGAGAATTTCGGGCGCGATTTGAAGGGAATTATGACCAGAATTTCGGGATCGGCGGGTTGCCTGCAAATTCTTATTATTTGCAGCGCGTTTCATTGCTGACGGATTTGCACCTGGGCGAGAGGGTCAGGTTTTTCGTCCAGGGAATTTCGGCCCTTATGAAGGGCGCGTCTCTTCCGGCGCCCCCGTCTCAGCAGGACCCCATAGATTTGCAATTTGCGTTTCTTGAATTAGTCCCATTCCTGACGGACGACCAACGCCTCGCCTTGCGGGCCGGACGGTTCGGCCTGTCATTCGGGTCGGGAAGACTGGTGGCGCCGCGTGTTCCGGTGAACATTGACTTTCGATATGACGGATTTGAAATGCTCTATACGCGTCCGCTTTGGGAGGTAACTGCTTTCCTCACACAGCCGGTCCAGGATTCAGGAGGCTTAAATGGCGAGGATCACTCCACCACTTTTGGGGGCCTGTATGTGACGCATTGGTTTGACTCACTGCAGACGGATGGACTCGATTTGTATTACCTCGGTATTTATAACAAAGATGCGACCTATGCTTCCGGAACAGCCAATGAGACAAGGCACTCGCTGGGCACACGACAATTCGGACACTGGCGCCGTTGGGATTGGGACACGGAAGAAGTTTTGCAGGTCGGCAGTTTTGGAAATAACGCGATTCTGGCGTGGACGGCGAGTTTGAACTCAGGCTATACATTCGACAGGGCGTGGCAACCGCGGCTCGGTCTGGAGGCTGACGTGGCCAGTGGAAGCGGAAGCACAACCGGAGGAACCCTCGGGACCTTCGATGCGCTCTTTTTCAAATCAGGTTATTTCAACGATGCCAGCCTGCTCCGTCCTCAAAACATCATAGATGTCCATCCCAATCTCAGCCTCACGCTGACGCGGAGCGTTTCGGTTAATGGAGGCGGTGACGTGTTTTGGCGTTACTCGCGAAATGACGGCGTCTATGCAGTGCCCGGTTATATCGCCATTCCTGCGTTGGAAACCGCGTCCAGCTACGTTGGCACGGCGGCGGACATCAATATCGCATGGCAGATTCAACGCCATTTGAGTCTCAATGCATCCTACGTCCACTTTTTCAGCAGCAGCTATATTCAACAAGCAGGAGGCCATGGCGTGGATTACGTCTCCACAACATTTGATTTCCTCTTTTAACCTGAACTTCAAATCAATGAACGAACACATTCACATCGCAGTTATCCGGCGAGTCAGGCCAGGCTGTGAAGCGGAATATCAGGAAGCGTTGCGCGAATTTATCCAGGCATCATTCGCGCACAGCGGTGTGCTCGGGGCGGGTATGTTTGTGCCGTTGCCTGGCTCGGATTCGCGCGAATTTGGCGTGCTTCGAACCTTTAGCAACGAACAAGAGCGCGACGATTTCTATAAATCGCCGTTGTTCAAAGCGTGGCAGGAGCGGGTCAAACCACTGACCGAAGGCGAACCGGTATATCGCAAACTCAGCGGACTGGAAGCGTGGTTTCGCAACCCGGCCCAGTCCAATCCACCACTATGGAAAATGGCCTTGGTCACGTACATCGGCGTGGACATCGTAACCACGCTGCTGTTTTGGATTATCGGACCCCCGATTCAAAATTGGCCGTTTTTGATTCGTAATTCGGCATTCAATGTCGTCGTCGTCGCCTGCCTGACGTGGATCGCCATGCCAT
>Ga0335073_10009352_pt1 | contig 13751 bp, 15 predicted proteins | sample Lox_Sample_22_FD_207093 | JGI IMG/M metagenome (GOLD analysis project Ga0335073, IMG submission 207093) | Soil microbial communities from Loxahatchee National Wildlife Refuge, Florida, United States - Lox_Sample_2.2 | ecosystem: Environmental > Terrestrial > Soil > Wetlands | place: USA... | reverse complement strand
CCTCGCCCTGCGTCACGTCACGGATCAAATCGAGCTCTTCCTGTCGATCGGCGATTTCGCGTCCATCGCGCTTTGGGCGCGGGCGGCGGAGGCCGTGAACAAGTTCCAACGCGAGCAGGACAAGGCGTGCCAGCCGGTTGCCGCCGAGATTCTGCCGCCGGTCGCTGCCGAACTCGGCCTCGATCCCGCGATCGAAGTGATGCTCGATGGATGAGCTTCAGCAAGTGCACAGCGTCGCCGCCATGCTCGTCGAAAAGCACGGCGTCAGAGCGGTTTCAGTGGCGGAGTATAACGCTCTCAAGGCGCAGCATGGCGGCGATACCGCATCGGCCAATGGTTGGCGCAGCGTGGCGCGTGCGGCGGCCGCGCTGATGGGCGACGACACCGGACTCGATCACTAGCGACAATCCGGGCTTATGCCCGATCACGCCTCAGCGGCCGGTCAGTTTTCCAAGAGCACGGCCGAACAGGCCGGATGGCGCCGGTGACGCCTCCATGTCCGGCTCGGCCGCCACGGGAACGCGGGCATCGGCGCTTGGAGCGGGAGGGCCATCCGACGGAGTCGACCGGCGCGCATAGGCGATGATGCCTTCGAGCGCGCGATCCATCGGCACCGGCTGGTCGCCCGCGGAAGCGTCGCGACCGGGCCCCCGCTCGTGGGAGAGCAGCGCTTCATATTTCGGCGGGCAGCGCTCGGGATGGTCGGCATAGACCTTTTGGAGCGAGCTGCCGAGTTCCGCCCAGAGCCAGCCCGCCTCTTCGCTCGTCATGACGATCCGAACGCCGCTCGTCAGGAGCGTGATCTCACCCTCGGCGGGACTGGTCAGCACGGTAATGGGCGCATCCGCGACTTTCATGAAGGTGCCTCGCCGGCCGCGCCGGCGCGATTTATGGTGACGACGACCCGATCCTCCGCGACTCCAGCCGCGTCGCGTCGTCGCCGCCGCCGATCAGCGCGGGCCGGCGAGACTCGCCCGAGGCGAGCTCGAGTCGCTTGAGGCCGAGCGTTAGCCCGTCTCTCAAAGCTTCGCCCTCATGCCGGCTTAGCGTCAGGCGAAACCCGTCCATGATCACGACGAGTTCGGCAGCTTCGGTGTTTGGCTGAACGAATACCTTCTCGGGAATAACCTGCATTGTGAGCCTCCTACAACAGACCGGGCCCCGGCTCGGAGCTTTCTACGCTCGCTCCCTTAACCAAATGCGCAGGACCGACCGAGGGCGACTAACAAAGTGTCGCTCGCGATCCGCCCAAAGCGGCCCGACCCTGCGCCCCACCGCATCGATGTCATGACGAGACGCGCTCCCGAATGGGGAGTGCATTTTCTATGGTTCTCTTACTCCTTGCGTTCGCGACGCCGAGATGGTGCGGATGGTGGAAAAAAAGTGGGTGAAAGATCGATAATGTAGGATCGCGCGACACGAATTCCGATTTCATCTGTTTAATTTGTGGCAACGCCGGGAGCGGCGGCGGGGCGAGGAACTTTCGCGCCGGGAGGCTCAGATGGACTATGCGCAGTACCTTAAGGACCAGGCGGCGGATTTCGCTAATTTGGCGGTGACGACCACCGATTCGCTGGCAGCGCAGAACCTTCATGAACTGGCGATCATCTGTCGTGAGAGCGCGGATCGGTTGGCGCGCCGCGCCAAGGGAACGGTCGAAGCTGCGCCTTATTTCAGCGAGTAGCGAGACCTCGGCGCCGCGACGGAGCAAGGCGCGCGGCGTCGGGACGCTGGCGCAGGCGGCGCGGCTGCCATGAAACGCAAGACCGTCTATCTGAACAACACCCCGGTCGGCACGGCGAGCACGTGGCACGAGGTCGCCGCGCTGCTCGCGCGGCGGCTGCGGCGCAGCATCGACTCGCGCGAGGCACAGGACAGCGGCAGCGAAGGGCCGGACGGATTCTACGTCAACATGGCGGTCTAGCGACAGGCACGCCGATGTGCGAGGCGCATCGGCGTCGCGGCGGTCGCGCCGCTCCGGGTGTTCTGGATCGAATTGCCGAACGCCGCGCCGGTTCCTACATCGGCAGCAAGGCGCGCTCATACCCTGACATGAACGGAGGACTGACATGGACTATCGTCCGCTCGGGGCAAAAGGTGCCGTGGTTTCCGCCCTGGGCCTCGGTTGCATGGGCATGTCGGGCATGTATGGCCCGGCAGACCGTCAGGAAAGCATCGCGACCATCCATGCCGCGCTCGACGCCGGTATCACCCTCTTCGACACCGGCGATTTCTACGGCATGGGCCACAATGAAATGCTGATCGGCGAAGCGCTGAAGGGGGTGTCGCGCGACCGTTTTCTGATCAGCGTCAAGTTCGGCGCGCTGCGCGATCCTGCCGGCGGCTGGTTGGGTTACGATGCGCGGCTAGAGGCGGTGAAGAATTTCCTCGCCTACTCGCTGCGGCGCTTGGGGCTGGACCATGTCGATATCTATCGTCCGGCGCGCCTCGACCGCAGCGTCCCGATCGAGGAGACGGTGGGCGCCATCGCCGATCTGGTGAAGGCCGGCTACGTCAAGCAGATCGGGCTCTCGGAGGTGGGCGTGGAGACGATCCGCCGCGCGGCCGCGGTGCATCCCATCAGTGATTTACAGATCGAGTATTCACTGATCTCGCGCGGCATCGAGGATGATATCCTTCCGCTCGTGCGCAAACTCGGTATCGGCGTCACCGCCTATGGCGTGCTCTCGCGCGGGCTGATCGGCGGTCATTGGCGCAAGGAAGCCGCGCACGCCACTGATTTCCGGGCCCACAACCCGCGCTTTCAGGGCGCGAATGTCGATCGGAACCTGGCGCTGGTCGAAAGCCTGCGCAACCTTGCCGAAGCGCGCGGCAGCAGCGTCGCACAGGTGGCGATCGCCTGGGTCGCCGCGCAAGGACGCGACATCGTTCCGCTCGTCGGCGCCCGCCGGCGCGATCGGCTGGCCGAGGCGCTGGGCGCGCTTGATCTGAGGCTGAGCGCCGATGATCTCGCCGCCATCGAACGCGCCGTGCCGAAAGGCGCGGCCTCCGGCGATCGCTATCCCGCCTCGGCGATGGCCGATCTCGACAGCGAGAAACGTTAACTCGTGATCCGTTTAAGTCGAATCGCTTGCTTGATCCATCATTGCCGCTGTCGCGGACAGGGCTATCGCATATGGCTTCACCACGGAGGCACGGAGATCACGGAGAAAGAATAAGTGTGTGGCGCGCGAAAGCGCGCCATTCTTCCCTTCTCCGTGTCTCCGTGGTGAGTCTTTTCTTGCCGCAGGCGCGGCAACAAACGCGAAAGCCCTGCGCTTTCGCGGAGGTCACGCGTGAGAGCGGTTGCGCTTCAGCGGATACGGCTCGAACGCGCCGGTCTCAGATCGCGATCTCGCGACCGAGTTCGACCACGGCGTCGGGCGGCAGCTTGAAGTAGTCGCTGACATGCAAGGAATTGCGCTGCATCAGCGCGTACAGCGCCTCCAACCAGCGCGGCAGCCCCTTGGCATCATCGGTCGGAACGATGGTCTCATGACCGACATAGTAGGTCACGTCCGAGAGATCGAGGCCGCAGCCGCCGGCATGCGCGGTCTGGAGCAAGGCGGGGATGTCGGGGCGCTCCATGAAGCCGAATCGCGCTCTGGCGCGCCAGAAGCGCGGCGCGATCTCTTCGAATTTGAGGCGGTCGGCGTCGTCGACCCAGGGCACCGACTCGGTCGTCGCCGTCAGGACGAAGAGACGCTCATGCAGGGCGCGGTTGTGTTTCACATGCCAGACCATGACGGGCGGCGCGTCGCGCTCCGTCCGCGTGAGGAACACGGCGGTGCCTGGCACGCGCGGGATGCGGCCTTCCGTGATCCGCGCCATGAACGTCGCGATCGGCATCGCGGTTTCTTGCAGGCGAACCGCGACCGCGCGCGCGCCGCGGTGCCATATCAGCATCACGCCGTAGACCGCCGCGGCGAGCAGCAAGGGCACGTATCCGCCCTCGGCGACCTTGGCGAGATTGGCCAGGAGAAACGCAGAATCGACGATCAGGAAGGCGCCGGCGACCGCGGCCGCCGCAGGCAGCGGCCAGTGCCAGATCTCGCGTATGGCAATGAAGAGCAGCGCCGAGGTCATCACCATCGTCGCCGAAACCGCAATGCCATAGGCCGCCGCCAGATTGTCCGACTTGCCGAAGCCGATGGTCAGGCCAAGCGTCACGATCATCAGCAGCCAGTTGACCGCGCCGACATAGATCTGTCCGTAGCCGCTTTCGGAGGTCTGCTTGATATGGACCCGCGGCAGCCAACCAAGCTGGATCGCCTGCCGTGTCATCGAGAAGGCGCCGGTGATGATCGATTGGCTGGCGATGATCGTCGCGATCGTCGCCAGCACGACCAGCGGCACGAGCATCACCGGCGGACACAGCCGGAAGAAGATGTTGTCCGCTGTGGGAGCGCCTTCGAGAACGAGCGCTGCCTGGCCGGCATAATTGAGAACAAGGCTCGGAAAGACGAGCGCCGACCAGGCGACGCGGATCGGCTTGGCGCCGAAATGGCCCATATCGGCGTAGAGCGCCTCGGCGCCGGTGACGCACAAGAAGACGCCGCCGAGCACCAGGAATCCGGCAGTGCCGCCGGTTCGCAGAAAAGCCAGTCCGGCGCGCGGGTCGATCGCCCACAGCACCGCCGGATGCTGCGCGATCCCCCACAGCCCGAGCACGCCCATGGCCACGAACCATAGCGCCATGATCGGGCCGAAGGCGCGGCCGATCCGCATCGTGCCTTGCGGCTGGAGGGCGAAAAGCGCCACCAGAATCAGTACGGCGGCCGGCAGGACATAGGCGTGCAGCGCCGGGGTGATGATGTCGAGCCCTTCGAGCGCCGACAGCACCGAGATCGCCGGCGTGATGGCGCCATCGCCATAGATCAGCGCCGCCCCGAAAAGGCCGACCGCCACGATCCCCGCGCGCTGCTTCTGCTTCACCCCGAGCAGAGCCATCAGCGCGAGAATGCCGCCTTCGCCGTCATTGTCGACGCGCATGGCGACGGACACGTATTTGATCGAGGTGATGATAATGAGCGTCCAGATCACCAGCGACAGCGCGCCAAGGATCGTGGCCGCATCAGGCTTGTCGCCGGTGAGGTTCAGGACCGTCTTGAGCGTATAGAGCGGGCTCGTGCCGATATCGCCGAAAACCACGCCCAGCGCCGACAGGCTGAGCGCCGGCAGGCTCGCTGCGACGGCTCCCGGTCTTTCCTGCGTCAGTGCAAATTGCCCCAAGCGCTGCTCCGCAATTCATGCCGAACCGCCTCGCCTACTATAGGCGGCGGCTTGTGTAGCATTTTTGAAGGGACTGCAGAAAACCGGGAGCGCGCGCCCCTCGAGCCGTACCGAATGAACTGGCCCCGCACCCATTCATTACGCCCGACGCGCAAGAAAGCGAGCGTTCGAAGAGCCGTTCGCCCGCTGCGCGCCCGGCGCTTGACCCGTGACAACGCCGAGGCTAAGTTGCAAATGCTTCGCAGTTGCATGCGGTGGAGGAAAGGGTGATGGCTCGTCTCGCGCTCGGTGCGGTGCTTTTCGTCCTGCTGATCGGCGGGCCGGCCTGGGCTGACGATGCGGGCATCGTCATCGCGATCAAGGACCACCAATTCGTGCCCAGCACCGTCGAAATTCCCGCCGGGACGAAGGTCAAGATCACCGTCCGCAACCAGGATCAGACCACTTCCGAGTTCGAAAGCGTCGATTTTCACCGCGAGAAGGTGGTTCAGCCCGGCGGCGAGATCACCGTCTTCGTCGGGCCGCTCGATCGCGGCAGCTATGAATTCTTCGACGATTTCCATCCCTCGACGCGCGGTCATCTGATCGCGAAATAGCAAGGGCTCCCGGATGCTCGCCACTTTGATCATCGTCTTCCGCGAGGTCCTCGAAGCCGCGCTCGTCGTCGGCATCGTGCTCGCGGCCACGCGCGGCGTGCCGCGCCGCTACCGCTGGATCGCGTGCGGCATCGGCGGCGGCGTGCTCGGCGCGGTTCTCGTCGCCGGCTTTGCCGGCGAGATCGCCGACGCCGTCCAAGGCATGGGCCAGGAGCTGTTCTATGCCGCGATCCTGTTTGCCGCGGTGACCATGCTGGGCTGGCACAACATCTGGATGAGCCGGCATGGGCGCGAAATGGCTGCGAACGCGACCCGCATCGGCCAGGAGGTGCTGGCAGGAACGCGGCCGCTTTATGCGCTGGCGCTCGTCGTCGGCATTGCCGTGCTGCGCGAAGGCTCGGAGATTGTGCTCTTCCTCTACAGCATCGCCGCGTCCGGCGGCGGCGCCTCGGGCATGTTGGTCGGGGGCGCGCTCGGCCTCGTTGCCGGCGTCGGCGCCGGCGCGGCGATCTATTTCGGCCTGCAGATCATTCCGACGCGCCACCTCTTTACCGTCACCAATTGGCTCATCCTGCTGCTGGCCGCGGGGATGGCGTCGCAAGGCGCCGCCTTTCTGGTCCAGGCCGGCATCGTCCCGGCGCTGGGCAACCGGCTCTGGGACACGTCCTTCCTGCTGACCGAGAACAGTCTTTTCGGCCAAGTTCTGCACGTCCTTACCGGCTACACGGCCCAGCCCGAGGGCATTCAGCTCGTCTTCTATCTCGCGACTCTCGCCATCATCGGCTCGCTGATGCGCCTGTTGCGACGCCAGCCGACGGCGCGCGCGTAACGGCGCGACGCTTCGGCGTCTGGTTTGCGGGAGTTCGGGGGGAAGATGCAGGCGAAATACTCGGTCGGCCCGCTGCTCAGCGCAGCGCTGTGGCTGGCGGCGTCGGCTCCGGCCTGGGCCGATTTCAAGGTCTGGACCCCTGATGTCAATCAGGGTGAACTGGCGGTCGAGCACGTCGGCGATGCCGGCTACGATCCCAACCCGGCCAAGAACGGCGAGCAGAGCTACACCTCCGAGATCGAGTACGGCATCACGCATTGGTGGCAGACCGAGCTCGAGGGGGAATTCAATCGCGAGCCCGGTCCCAACCAGGCGGTTTATTTCAGCCAGCTCACCTCCGAGAACCTGTTCCAGTTCACCGAGCGCGGCGAATATTGGCTCGATGCCGGCTTCTTCGCCGAATACGGCCAGGCGATGCTGCGCGACACGCCGAACGAAACCACCTTCGGGCCGGTGTTGCGCAAGGATTTCTGGGGCACCAGCACCTCGGTCAATCTCTTCCTCGAAAAGGATCTGGGCGAGCATGCGTCGGGCCGTCCGGTGTTTCTCTACGCCCTCGAGACGCGCATCGAGGCCTGGACTTTGCAGTTTGGCCGCCGTTTCGCCGTAGAGCCCGGGCTTCAGGTGTACGGCCAGCCCGGTCCCTTCGGTCATTTCGCCGGCTGGAGCCAACAGGATCAGCGCGGCGGGCCGCAGCTCTTCGGCAAGATCTTCAATCTCGGACCGGGCACGCTGGAATGGAATGGCGGCGTACTCTTCGGCCTGACTTCGGCGGTGCCGCGCACAACGCTGCGCTGGCAAGCCGAATACGAGATTCACTACTAGAGAGCGGCGGCGGATCTGCGGCGCGGCGGGCGTCTAATGCGCCGGCTGAGCCGGTACCTGTCTCCAGCCCTCTTTGCAGGATTGGACATAGGGGTAATAGGCCTTGCTGGACTCGCAATAGTACCAGACGCTCGGCGCCGGTGCCGTCGGGGCCGGCGCGGCCGGATAAGCATAGGGCGCGGGAGCGACGTAGGTGGGAGCGGGATAGGCGTAGGGATAGGGATAGCCGTAAGCGTAGGGATAGCCCCACCACCCCGGGCCCCAGCCCCATCCGGGACCGAAATAGACCCCGCCATGCCAACCTCCGCCATGCCAGCCGCCGCCGTGCCAACCGCCGCCGTGCCAACCGCCGCCGTGCCAGCCGCCCCCGCCATGCCAGCCACCACCGCCTCCGCCGCCATGCTGAGCGAGCGCCGGGCTGGCGGTGGCCACCATCGACAAGACGGCAGCGCTCCAGATGATGTTGCGCATGCGCATGCGTGCCTCCAACGACGTAAACGCCGTTGACGGACGATACGTCTTTGCCGGCCGCCCGTTGTTGATGCAAATCAAGCCGTCAAGCGACGCGGGGCTAGCTCCACTTCAGCTCTGCGCTGTTGATCGGCAGGCTGCGCACGCGTTTTCCCGTCGCCGCGAAGATGGCATTGCCCAGCGCCGGAAGGACCGGGGGCAGGGCCGGCTCGCCGAGGCCGGTCGGCGGATTATCGGTGACGCGGAAATGCACTTCCACCGGCGGCGCCTGACGCATTCTGAGCGGCTTCACCGTATCGAAATTGGCTTGGACGACGCGTCCGCCTTCGATCGTGATCGCCTGGCCCAGCGCCGCGCCGATCCCGTCGAGCGCCGCGCCTTGCACCTGGTTCTCGGCATTGCTGGGATTGATGATCTGGCTGCCGACATCGCCGGCAACCCACACCTTGTCCACCTTCACCGCGCCTGACGGTGCCACCGTCGCCTGGACGACCTCCGCGAAATAGCCGAGATGACAGAAATAGGAGGCGATGCCCATCCCGGTTCCCTTGGGCAGCTTGTGCCGGTTCGCCCAGCCCGATTTCTCCGCCACGAGCTCGATCACGCCCCGTAATCGGCCGGTATCGAAGTCGCGCCGGGGATCCTTCACCAAGGCGGCGCTTTTCAGCACGCGCCGGTCGCCGAGCACGGCGAGATGGAAGTCGACGGGATCCTTGCCGGCGGCATGGGCGAGCTCGTCGAGGAAGGACTGAAAGACGAAGGCGATGCCATTGGCGCCCGGCGCGCGCAGCGGCCCCGTCGGCACACCCAGCGGCATGAGCGACAGGCCATAATCGAGATTCGCCACCAGCCCGGCCGGAAACTCGGTCGCGTCCATGCCGGCCGCGTCGGCGACGCGCTCGCCGTGGCCGAACGTCACGAAATGATCGCTGAGCGCGACCAGCTTGCCGTCGGCGTCGACGCCGCCCTTGAGGAAATGAAAGCCGGCGGGCCGGTAGAAATCATGCTGGACGTCGTCCTCGCGGCTCCACAGCAGCTTCACCGGCGCGCCGACCGTCCTGGCGATGAACGCGGCCTCGACCATGAAGTCGTTGCGCAGGCGTCGCCCGAAACCGCCGCCGACACGCGTCATATGGACGATGACGTCGCTTTCCCCGATGTCCAAGGTCGCGGCGACGAGCCGTGCACCGGGGGCGGGATTCTGCGTCGGCGCCCAGATCTCCACCTTGCCGTCGTGAACATGCGCCGTGCAGTTCTGCGGCTCGAGATCGATATGGGCCAGGAAGGGATAGGTGTAGCTCGCCTCGAGCACATGTGCGGCGCGCGCGAACCCCGCTGCCGCATCGCCGTCGCGGCGCAGCGCGTGTTGCGGCGCGCTCTTGGCCAGTGCCGCGGCGGCGCTGGCGAAGCCGGCGCTGCTCTGCGTGCGGGTCGGCCCCTCGTGCCACGTGACCTGAAGCTTGTCGCGGGCCGAGCTTGCCGCCCACCAGCTCTCGGCGACGATGGCGACACCGCCGACGAGGCCCTGCGGATTGTCGCCGCCTTCGATCACGAAAGCCGCGCGCACGCCGGGCAGGGATTTGATCGCGTCGGTATTCGCGCTCGCTACTTTGCCGCCGAACACCGGGCATTTCTGGAACACCGCGTAGAGCATCCCCGGCACCGCGACATCGATGCCGAACAGCGGCTTTCCCGCCACCACGAGCGGATCGTCGACGCCCGGCAAGGGCTGACCGATGATCTTGAAGTCTTTCGGGTCCTTGAGCCGGACGCTGGCGAGATCGGGCGTGGGCAATGCCGCGGCCTTCTCGGCGAGGGCGCCATAGCCAAGCTTCCGGCCGCTTTTGACATGCTGCACGACGCCATGATCGGTGCTGCACTCATCCGCCGGAACGCCCCAGCTCTGCGCCGCCGCCGCGACCAGCATCTGCCGCCCCGCGGCGCCGACCCGGCGCAGCGGCTCCCAATTGAGCGGCGTCGCCCAGCTGCCGCCGGCCACTTGCTGGCCGTATTTGGCGGTATCGAGGTCCGCTTGTGCGGTGCGCACATCCTGCCAATCGACATCGAGCTCCTCGGCGATCAGCATCGGCAGCATCGTCTTGACGCCTTGGCCGATCTCCGGGTTCTTCGCGATGATTGTGACGCTGCCATCGCGCGCGATCGAGACGAAAGCGTTGAGCGTCGCCGCGCCCTGCGCTTCCGACGCGGCGCTGGCCGCGCGCGCGAAACCGGGCAGCACCGCGTGCAGGAGCAGGCCGCCGCCGAAAGCGGCGCCGGTCTTGAGGACGGCGCGTCGCGAGGGTTGGGCGCGCTCGCTGCGCCCTGCCGCAGCGGCGGACATGCCGGCGAAGACGCTCATGGCATCCTCGCATCGGCCGTGCTCAATCCGGCGGCCTTCTTGATCGCGGCGCGAATGCGCGGATAGGTACAACAGCGGCAGACATTGCCGGTCATGGCGCTGTCGATGTCGCGCTCGCTGGGACGCGGCGTCTTCGCCAGCAGTGCCGCCGCGGACATGATCTGGCCTGCCTGGCAATAGCCGCATTGCATCACGTCGACATCGAGCCAGGCGTTCTGAACCCGGCGGCCGAGCAGCGTCTCGCCGATGCCTTCGATGGTGGTGACCTGCGCGGTTCCGACGCGCGAGATCGGCGTCAGGCAGGAACGCGTCGGTTCACCGTCGAGATGCACGGTGCAGGCGCCGCACAAACCGGCGCCACAGCCATATTTGCTGCCCTTCAGGTCGAGCACATCGCGCAAGACCCAGAGCAGCGGCATCTCGCCGTCGACATCGACGGTCCGCTTCACGCCGTTCACTTCGATGGTAAATGCCATTATCCGCCTCTATCCGCCTCGTGCGTTGCGCCGGGATTGGACCATGACCCGAAACGGTTCGCCATTGATCAATCTCAATGGCCGCTCTGCGTTCGAGGCGAGCCTTAAGATCGTTTAAGGTCGTTTGCTACTGTCCGGCGACGGCTGCTGCACATCTAACGCAGCGCCCTTTCGCCTGGTCCACACAAGAGCGCGTGAAGGAATCCGGCGCAAAGGTGCTTTCGCTGACATTATGCGGCTCAGAAATGGACCCCCGCTTTCGCGTCGCTTTCGCGGGGGCGACGAATTCTAAAGCAAAATCAAATTATTCCCTCATTCCCGCGAAAGCGGGAATCCATACGATCTCGGGAGCAGGTTGAATCAGATACGCATAAAATACCGCTACTCTAATACCGCCCGGCAATAGCGGCGCGATCGCCCCGCGGACCGAGATTGGCCAGAACCTCGACCGGCCCCGGCTCCGTCAGCGGCCAGCGCGGGAGCCGCACGTTGTGGAACGCAAGCGTCTTGAGGTTGCCCGTTACCACGCCGGGTGCGTCGGAATAGAGGATGCGCGCGGCGATCTTCGAGAATGATGCCTGGAAATGCTGTGACGATTTCACGACCACGACTTTCTTTGTCGCCGGATTGCAGCCGAGCTGGGTGAAGAAATCGATGTTGAAGCCTTGGCATCGGATCGAGGTCAGGACGACATCGACGCCGTCGCAGCGGATCAGGGCACAGTCTCCCAGCTTCGCGGGAACGCCGGCGAGGCCCGTCATCACCATGTCGCGCTTCAGCGCTGCGACCGTCCAGCGCGCATCCACGGGGTCGCCGGACAGCGGGCAAACCTTGCCGCCGACCCGCAGATCCAATCGCGCGCCGATCCCGGCATCGAAGGCGAGGGCGGTGGCTGCGGGGTCCCACAGCGGACCCAGACACGCGTCCATCTTGCGTTCGAGCAGCGCGCGCAGAAAGTAGGTGGAATCGCTGGGCGCGCCGCCGCCCGCATTGTCGGCGCCGTCGGCGATCACGACCGGTCCTGCGGTCGCCGCCGCCTCGTCCAGCGCCTGCGCGATGCCGAGGCCGCGGGGGGTGAAAGCCTCTTTCAGCGTGACGATGTCCTGAGCCAGCGCCCGCGCCAGCGCTTCACGCTTGGCGCCGTCGGGATCGCGCGCCGCATCGCTATAGACGAGGATCTTGGTCCCCATCTCTGGCACATCGCCCCAGGAGAAGCCATGCACGATCGACACGGAGTGGATGCCGTCGCGCCCTTCGAGCGCCGCGACGCGATCGACCAGTTTGCGGCCTTCGCCCTGCGATGTGTGGATCTTGGTGACGATGCCGGTATCGACCAGCGTGAGCCCGAGCTTCAGCCCGTCTTCCTGCATCGCCAGGCAAAGCCGCAGCAAATCTTCGGCGCGCTCGAGGATGTCGGTGTGCGGGTATTCCTTCCAGCAGATCAGAAGATCGGCGGTCTCGCACATTGCCGCGCTCATATGGCAGTGCGGATCGAGGGTCGCGCCGATGATCGTTTCCGCGCCGACCATGCGGCGAATGCGGTCGAGCAGATCGCCCTCCGGATCGTCATAGCCCTCCGCCGCCATGGCGCCGTGCAGGCCGAGCAGCACGAGGTCGACGGGAAGCGCTTGTTGCAGGTCGCGCAGCAGCTCGTCTCGCAGCGCTTCATAGGCCTGGCGCGTGACCAGGCCATTGGGAACCGCCGCCGCGACCATGCCTTCGATCAGCGTCCAGTCGGGTCGCCGATGCAGCCTTGCCGCCCAGAGCGGTCCGCTATGCATCTGCATCTGGTTCGGATGCTCGCCGGCGCGGAAATAACCGCGCTCATGGAAGGACCGCACGCTGGTCGGCATCGGTCCGAAGGTGTTGGTCTCCGTCGCCAACGCGCCACTGAAGATGCGCATGATTGTTGCCCTCGATCTCGCTGTGTCAGGATGGCGCGCCGGGAGCGCTAGACCAGCCCCTTCTTCTCACCGCTTTCGTCGGTGCAAACGATGATCGCTTCGGCATCGCCGGCGCCGACCGACAAATAGATGTGCCCCGTGCTGCTGTGGAAATAGAGGCTGTCGCCGGGCTGCATCATGGCTTCGCGACCGTCCTCGAAGCAGATTCGCAGCGTGCCGGTCAGGAGATAGACGAATTCCTCGCCGGGATGACGGATGTAATCGGCGAAGTCCTCGACGCGGCGCGCGCTGATGGTGGCGCGCATCGGCACCATGCGCTTGCCGGTCAGATCGGCGGCGAGCATGCCGTAGCCGTAATTGCCGCTGCGATAGAGAACGTGCTGGCCGGCCGGCGTGAAGGAAACGCCGCCGGCCGCGCTGGTCTCGTCGGCCTGGCCGAAGAGATCGCGGAAATCCATGCCGAGCGCCCGGGCGAGGGCCGCGAATTTGTCGTAGGTCAGCGCGACTTCGCCCCGTTCCGCCTTGGAGATCATCGACAGCGTGACGCCCGAGCGGTCGGACAGCTCCTTGAGGGTGAGGCCGTTCGCTTGCCGGCGGCGGCGCAACCGGGCGCCGACATCGGCGCGGTCGATGGCCGGCGGCGGAGCGGATAGAGGGGAGGGACGAGGCACGCGCATGATATGGGTCAGCTATCGCTTATTCTCATATATGAGAATCTGGTTTCTCATATATGATAATTCCGATGGGCGACCCAATACCATACCGGACTTGGTCGCCGCCGGTCGTGACAGCAGCGGAGCCGGGCGATGAAGGCGGACTTCTTGATTGTCGGCGGCGGCATTGCCGGTGCGTCCATCGGCTATTGGCTCGCGCCCCATGGCAAGGTCGTGCTGCTCGAGCGCGAGAGCCAGCCCGGCTATCACTCGACCGGACGCTCGGCCGCCATGTTCATGGAGACCTACGGCACGCCTCAGGTCCGCGCTCTCACCCGCGCCAGCCGCGCCTTCTTCGAAGCCCCGCCGCCGGGGTTCGCCGAGCATCCGATCCTGTCGCCGCGCG
>Ga0335073_10009351_pt1 | contig 13752 bp, 8 predicted proteins | sample Lox_Sample_22_FD_207093 | JGI IMG/M metagenome (GOLD analysis project Ga0335073, IMG submission 207093) | Soil microbial communities from Loxahatchee National Wildlife Refuge, Florida, United States - Lox_Sample_2.2 | ecosystem: Environmental > Terrestrial > Soil > Wetlands | place: USA: Florida... | reverse complement strand
GTGTAAATAAAAATTGCAATCAAAACAAAAGTGGGAGGGCAAATTAGGCTTAAGCGGCGGTCACTGCAGGCGATGATGCCAAGCAGCATATGCAATATTATGTACTGAGCAGCAATATTCATTGAGCAGAAAAGCTAAAATTGGTTATGTGAGACGGCGAAAAAAGGGGTAACTCCGGAGCCGGCTCACACACCACAACTGACCCCATGGCGGAGCTTAATTTCAGTCTACGCTCTGACCAATCGCTTTACCCTGATATCCACATCCCATCGCATTTTCAACAGCTCCCAAAATAACCGGCCAAGCCGGGCACAGCCTCCGTTCCTGATACATTCAATAATTACAAACTGTAATTGGTGCGTGCCTGAAGCGGCTACCTCTTCTGATCCAAGAATAAACATGGCGTTTTTTGGTTGACGGGGTATTCCATATCCTTGCGAATAAGGCCTTATAATGTTATGGCGCTGCAGCGGCTGAGATGTCTCTTAAATCTGACAAGTTATATCAAATGAACGCCCCAACATTCTTGCAAACCGTACACTATGTTCCATCAAGAACACTTCCCCGATAGAACCCCTTAGAAGAATGTCGGCTTTTGAGCTGCTGAAAATAGATACGTTACCCTGCGGCTATGTTAGTGACGAGATATCTCCGACAGCTGCTAATGTATGGATAACATTGGTGGCTGTGGTGGAAGCCCAAGTTTAGCGCCTATCTGAAGCATGGACAGGACCACCGGACAAGCATTTGTCATTTGGCGTGTCAATTCCCTTAATCGGACACAAGGCACTCCACCTCGTTCCCCAGGCAAAGGAGCACTTGGCAACCACGACATTTCGTCAAACATCATCATGCCAAGATACCACAACGAATAGAACAGATAAAGCAAGAGCTAATGATATATGCAATTTATATGTACAACCGCCTTACCTGCAGTTGTCTATTGTTACATGTGCGCACACTTGTGATCTTCCCCTGACTGCGTGTTTGACAAATGGTTATAGCAACTTCTTACCATTCCCCTTCCTTCGACTCCGATATACCTCATACACCACAAACCCCACGACCTGCACTCCAACAACCATCCAAATACCCTTCCAGAATCCCCCTCTGCCTACCAAAGTTTGATTAAGTATACTCAAATGTCCACTCATATGGTCTTTCAAGACGGCCTCCAATCGTTTTATCTCCTCATTTAACCTTGATATTGTGTTTTCGATCGATGCTGATCCCGCCGCACCAGTTTCAGATTGTTTTTGAAGCTGAGTGAGCAGATTTGAGATGGTTGAAATGCTGCGTGCTTGGGCAGTGAGCGAGGACTCTACACGGCGAAGGACGAGGTTGTGTGACTCTTGCATTTCTTGAATTTGTTTCTGCAACGTTTGGAATTCAGATTTAATCTCGTCCTACATGCAATTGTCAGAAACTCAAAAGAGAGTCTTGGGGAGGAGCAGGAAGATACATAAGTAGGTCCTCCAGCTGAGGCTTGAGCAGGATCTTGAACAACTTGAATTCCGTCCCGAGTATTCCCCTCCTTTATACTTTGCTCTACCGTTTTTTCAAGAAAAGAAAGATCAGCCCGTAATGGCGTCACCTTGAAATCGAACACTTCATGTTGATCAGGCACATCTGCTGTTGACGCCGAAATGCCGAAATAAGAATCTGGCTGGAGCATAACTTGATTCGTTTCAAAACAAATGTTTCCGTTTAAGGTAACTTTGAACGAAGACTTTGAATTGGTGATTTTGACGACAATAGGATGCGAAGAGGTGCGGAAGGAGAAGGGACAGGAACCAAACGCATTTGTTAAGGGTTCTGATAGGCCTTCGTATTTGGTCTTTCCGTCATTCAAATGTCCCCTCACAGTACTCTACAAATTAACCTTCAATCCAAGAACCAATATCCCTATTCAATAGGATAGGAAGAGGGATAAATACCCTTCCACCAGTATTGGCGTCAAAGAACACACCAAGTCCATCCCAATTGTCAACACTCCCAAACACATTGCCTCCCAAACCACGTTTCTCAGCATACCAAAACGCTAACCCCTGACCACCTCTTTCCTGGCCAGAAACTCGAATGGAAAATTCTGCTTCCCAGTACATATACGGATTTCGCTTTTTGGACCATATTGCGCCTAGAAGGTGGGAGGGAGAGTGAGGTGTTAGGACAATGGTGTCGGAGTGTACTTGGGCGGAGCCGAATGTTTCGAAGGGAGGGAGGTCTGACATTGATGTGAATGGCTGGGCGAGAGTGAAGTCTGGGTCGGCGGGGGTTTGGGACAAAGCCAAAGTGCTAAAGAGACTGAGAAGGAAGAAGGAGCGCAGAAGGGGTCGTATGAGGAATGGCATTGTTATGGTTGATGAATGACTGAGGGAAATTTGTCGCCTTTGTTTGTGACGTGGTGGTGAAATTTTGGGGATCTGTGTCTAGCGTGGCGCGGCGATCAGACAAATTTCCCATCTCTGTCAGGCACAAATTCGCCACATGGCACTGATCTCCACTGCAGGGGCAGTTTAACCGGAACCTGAATTATAAGAAAATCAAGAGCAATTGTTTATCAGCTAATCTACAATAATTCAGCAAGTGTAGTGCTCTCAACCCCCTGTTCCGTTCCCTCTTTGATTTGGTGGAGGTTGTTCTCCAGCATCTTCATCGGGTCGGAGTAATTCTAGCATTGCCCTGGCCAACATAGCCGGAGTATAATTCTCACCAGCCCTTTCACTCAACCCCTCTGTTCCCATGTGGTTTTTTCCCTCTTCGTTCCCAGATCTCGAATTCGGACTTCCCTCTCCAGAGGCTGGACTCGTAATCATGCTTGTCCTTCCTAAGATTCTCCTTCTGAACCAACGAACCATTCCTCGTGGAATAAATCTTTCATAGTCCTGCAATTGAATAACAGCACCACCAAGGATAAACTCTTGAGGTCGACCAACATCCGCAACAGCAATCATACTTTGCATAATTTCCCGGTATCTTGCATCCTGAATCCACTCACCTATCTCGGTGTCCCTTACAGAAACAAGTAAAATTCCCTCATCATCTGGCACATTCGGCAAAGCAAGTCTTGAAACCACAGCATATTGATGTTGGCCAGAATCCTGCCACCCATTCGGGATCCGAGTATACTCATCAAATCTAAACGGCCAATACGGATCTCTACTCGGATCCACAAAAATAGCAGGAGGATCTCGATATCGTGAGGGTGGTGTTCCTGTAGCCAACCGAATTTGTAACCATGCTTCTGAAGCGATTGGAGGATAGATGGGCATCAATGTTGCATCTTCTCCCAGGATGAAATCCCACGCTTGTTGAATGACGTGAAAAAGAGGGAAAATCGTTCCTGAACGAGCAGGTTGACGGGCCAATTCAAGGGCTTTGGCGAGACCTGTTCCCAGCGAAATTGGATAATGTGTCCCTGGATCGATATCTACGGGACGAATGATGTCACGTTCGGAATTGAATTTGTGATCAAAGCAGGCATCGTAGATGTATGCAGTGTATTCTCGATGAGATCGTAAACTGGGAGTTTTACTGGATTGAGATGGAGGTTGCCAATCTACCATGTGCGAATAATCATACTTCTCTGGGGGAGTTGATGGGGGAAGTGGAACTCTCGCTTGAGCATCTATCGTAGGCGAGGCGGGACTCTGGGCTTTGGATTTGTATAACATTGTCCGAACCCGGAGGCGGAGAGTGACCCGTTGTTGGATTAGTTTTTGACGGAATCGATTCCAGAGATTGACGTAGCAATAGAGGACCTCAGGACCTTGGATAAAATAGATGTACAGATTGTCGTCGACAAGACGACACCAACGACGAGAAACGGCTCGAAGGGCAAATAAACATTCGATTCCACCTTCCTCACGTAGGTATTTGAGGATGGCATGTTGGAGTTCAGTTGGCAGCGAAGCAAGGATATCCGGTGATTCGTTTTCTTCAGGACTAGAGGGCTGGGATCCCATGAGTTGACGACTTGATTCCAATGAAGCGGAACACTGCCTTATGAATTATCGAATCAAACAACCGATGAATTACTTATGCCTGGGCGTCAGATTGGCGATGATCTGCGAGATCCGAAGTCTTCTCCACCTGAAAATCTCAGCGGCTGATTGGGCAAGTTCGGTTGAGCATAGTAGCGCGAGCAGCATCTTCTCGTCTTCTCGTCGATCGATTCTCACGCACGACCTTTCCGTCTAGGTTGGGCAATTGCTGATCCGAATTTCTTTGTTCAACATTGTGCTGAGGCCTCATATCTGCCCATTCTTTGCGCAGTGTCGGCGACAGTCTGCCTGACGATTACGGCTACCTGCCCATCCGCCCCATTCCCACAATTATCAAGCGTAACCTTATCCTCCCTGAATGCGCTGATCCTCTTAGCGGGACCTGTAACTTGAAACAGGCCATGCAGCCGGAAACGCAATTTTCGGATATTGCAGTTTCAAGCCTTCTGCAAATGCGACTGTGGATTATTGAGAAAAAACTTTATTTCCCAGTGTCCGAATGAAACCCAACAGAACAAAAGGAGCATTGATGTGATTCCAGCAGTCTAAAGTATGCATTCGCTGCATTGTTCTCTAAGCCCATCGTGCGCCAACAGCCCTTGGGTCGGAAAACTCACACAACTGTGGACAAACAAAAGAACTAGTTTGAACTTTGCAGTTGCAAGTCCTCCCGAAGCGAGAAGGGGTCCGAGCGTCTGACCACCCAATCCGATGGGGCGCGGACGGGAAGAAATGAAAGAAGCTGAGGTAAGAAAACTTTGTTTGCTAGCCACCTCTGCTCACACTCTCAGGCCTCTTATTAGTTACTAGGCTGTTGTTTATAACGGTTCCAGCCTTTCCTTGGAACATAAAATTATCCACACTCACTAAACTCCTTCCACGAAAGAATCTTTATTTCGCCCTCCATCCCCTGACCCTTACTACGTTATCCACCATCTAAAAAGATCGCAACTCCCTTGCGGCACAACGTTTCTGCGACGAACGTCTTTTGCGGAGACCCTCTACGTGGCTGTCTTACTCATGGCAGCACAACCAACTGCATCAACCACCGGCGAACCCCAGGATACTAGACGTCAGTCAGGAGCAACCTCTTCAAGCAGCAGAACGACTCCTTCAACAGCTCTGTTAATAGAGTACTATGAAGGTGTTTCCAATAAAGGTTCCAATCAGCCGTCTGTGCGGGTCAGGGTCAATCCCTATATGAGCGAAAGTCATGACCAAAGCAATCGCACAAGTCGAACGAGTTACGTTAGTCCCTTGCCGACTCGTGAAAATACCGTCATCGAACGCCCCGAAGAGGAGGATGATAATCGCTACGAAGAACGGGAAGAAGACACAACAACTGCCGTCCCCTCCTCCAACCTTGATACGGGCAGAGGCCGTCAACGGTCTAGGGTTATATCAGGAGCATCGAGCATGGCGCCGGGACTTGCACCTGTCACAGTCCACGAGGAGGAAGAGGAAGAAGAAGAAGAACCATTGCCTGAGCCACTCCGGCGATCAATTGAGCGCCTTCGGAACTTTTCAGATCCTCAGTCCATTCTTCCGATGTCCACATCTGGCACCAACGACATTGTCTCCTCTCGCCAATTTCAAGCTATCATCGCATCTGCCATCCAAGAGCTCATCCTTCCAGAAATTCAAGCAGTCAGAAACGAACTCAATGCTCAAGCGCAATTGTTCCACCACCAACCTGGACTCAATCAAGTCTCCAATCAAGCAACCTTCGGCACCAGCACATCCGGTCTACGCAAAAGAAGTCGAAGTTTAACTGCCCTTGACGCTCCTCTTCACAGGCGAAACAGTCTGTCAATCGGCACAACAGAAGGCTTTCAAGGAGAAGTCGTTCAGTTACCACCTCGTCCTCAAAGTCCAAACGTTCCAGCTGCGATGGAAGCGGAATCTCTTCTTAGAGCAGACCTAAGGTCAGAGCTGAAAATCACACCTCCTGGAACCCCGGCAAACCCTCAAAGTGAAGCTAGAGCCTCACATCGGTTGAGTGGTTTCACCTCGGAAGGCCCTCATGTTACCGATCCTTCTAGTCATAGTGTTTTCAATCTTGTGGATTATAAGAAGAGGGAAAGTCATGAAGAGAGGATGGCAGCTGCCAAAGCAAGACGAGCGGCGGAAAAACGACTTCGTGAGGGAATTGGAGAAGATATTCCTGAGAATAATGAATTAGGGGGTACATCGAACTAACTTCGAAGACTGAAATTAGAACCTCCTCAAGACAGGACACGATTTAGCATGATTACGGACAGACAGGAATCTGAGAGACTTGAAGAATCTGAAAGACCTGAATCAGATATTCACGACTTGATAGTTGTGGAGCAATCCGGTGCAGAACCTGATGTGGTACCAGACCTTGTACCGCCATCCAGACATTCCAGCCATGACCGCGAGATTGCCGAACTCAAAGCGCAACTCGATGTGATTCTCGAACATGTATATTTCCCTTAGTATACAAAAGCTAACGACAGCTTCAATCTTCTGCTGCTGATCGCACGGGAAGAGAAAATGATATTCTCGCTCAACTATCATTCCTTGCAGAACACACGCATCGGTCTCTCCAACAACTCAAAGACACCATTATGGAAGAGACAAATGTCACTGTCGGTGCTCTTTCATACAATATTGAAAGGTATGTAGGACGAGTTGTGGGTCCCCGACCTCAACCTGGAAAGGGCATCGGAAAAAGCGCATCATATCCACAAGACAGGCGGACTGTAGAGCATACAGGTTCACCTGGACCTATGAGGCGAACTACCACCTTCTTCCAGGGAATAGGGAATGCATTGACTCCGGGTCCAGGCCGTGCAACTCGGGAGAAAAGAGAAGGCATGGAGCGTCTTGAAGCTATGATGGAGAGAGTATTGGAAGAAGTTGAGATGCTGAAAAGGATGAAGAATGGTGCTCGTCGCAAGACAAATGGAGAAATGTTCAAAGGAGAAATGAGAAGTCGGTTGAATCCTCCTGAAGATGCGGTCACGTATATTGACGAAGCGCGTGGTGATGCTGCCAATCGCGAACGAGGTGAATCTGATGAAGAGAGGATGGATAGAATTGCGAGAAAAGCTCAAGATTACGAGGAGGAAAAGAATAAGAGAGCAATGATGCAGACTGCTGTTGCGTCGGAAACAAATATTATTAGGGAAACTTCGAAGGAAGTCAGAAAGGAGCAAGAACCACTACCAGAAGGAGCTGTCCCTCATGTATACCCTCCGGGTGTTAATCCAGCTGACGTTCGGCAACAGCTTCACCCACTTCAGATCGACCAACGCACAGGTCAGAGATTTGCGGCTCCACAAGACGGATCGATCATTCAGCCTGTTCCCTTGCGTCCCGGTGTTGAATCATCGGAGGATCTTCCTAGTTCTCAAAGTTATGTTCATGGCGATGACAAAATGTTCACAAGGCAACAGGCTCGGCAAAGCGGTGATCCAGCTTCTCTTGAACGTCAACGACTCGAAGCACGGATGAGCCAAGTCCAAGACCAAACTCGTAAAATCTCTATCAAAGAACCAATTGGGTTGCCATCAACTGCATCTGAACAACCTGAATCTGGAGTCCTTCCTACCAGACTTGAAGATCCATCGAAACAACAACAAACTCGATCTTGGATCGATGGACAAGCTGTCCCACCTCCGGCGACTCCTCCAGATCGTCTTGATGAATATCAATCCAGGTATGATGAAGCGATGCGTAATCCACAACCAAGTACGTCTGCGCCACTACAAACTGAAGTGCCTCAGCGACAGCGTTCGCAGTATTTCGAGGTTGATCAGTTTGGTAGAAGACAATATTATCTCAGTGAATTCCGGGATAGTGCTAGCTTCATTGAACCCCAACCATCAGTTGAAGACGATTATGCTCGGAGAATGGAAGCAGTCGATCCCAAATGGAAAGGCAAGGGAAAAGCAGGAGCTAAAGACCCTGGTGAAGCATCATCTCCAGTCCTCGAAGATATACCAATGATCGACCCACATACAACTACTCAACCGCTTCCCTCTTTATTCGCTCTTCAAGAACATCTCGAGAGTTCGCCAACCAAAAAATTGAAAAAGAAGACATTCAGAAAACCCATCACTACGCCATTTGAACTCAAATATAGCCCTAGTGCAACACCTGTGCAAGCTCCACTTGTTCGAGATGTCCAAGTTTTTCCGACAAACTATGAGCCAACGAATTACGAGGCGGCACCTGTCGAGCCAGAGAAGAAGCCAAGAAATAGCAGAGTTTTCGGATTGTTTAAACACAAGGTCCAACCATCACAGACTTCAGCCACTCAATCTGTTCAATTAGTACAAGAACCGGCAACCTTTCAGGGACAGTCCGTCGAAAACGTGACAGTTACATATCCCGGACCAAGTCAACAAGTCTTTGGACGGAATGGTTTCGGCTATCAACATTATACCACTGAACCTGAATCTCCTATTCTCTCTCAAGGGACCACTCTGGCACCTCCAGCTCTCCCAAAACCCCAAGTCAGCAGGGTCAGCATATCCGACAGCGTTGCAGAAAATGCCCTCATCAACATGAAACTTGGCGACGAGCTTGCTCAGGGAAGACATCCAGCGAGCATGGAAGTTCCCCCCGAGGTACAATGGGAGTTACACCAGAAAAATTTGCAGCAGATCGCACAGAAACAAGCTACCGATTTACAACCACAAAAGCCTACAAATGACACAGAAGCTAACATTATTCCTGGACCATTCGCTCGTCGAAACAAAAATCGCGATTTCACACCCATACCTGCTATGTCAAATCCGTTTCCGGCAGAACATCTCATTCCTTCGGGACTCCTTCCTGATAATACCAATGCTTATGCTCCTATTGAACCACTGACGCCTCAAAAGGTAATGGCCAGTGGAATTCTTTCAGATCCCGAGTTTGGGTCAGATCCTCTCTATGATGCAGCTGTTATCCGCAAAGCTTTCAGGAATTCTCTTCAACGAAATCCTACGCCACCAAGAGGAACTAATGGGTCTGCAAGAGCGCCGCAAACCAACAATGAGACGAGTCCTCGTGCCCGCCGACCTAGTACATTCAAGGAACAGCAAGCACAAGCAAATGATTCAGGAAACCACGTCCAATTCAAGAATGGTCAACCCAGCCCTAGCAAAACAGAAGCTAGCTATCGGACTGCTCCAGAAGGACAGGACCGTACCCCTGACTCTCGTCCACCTTCTACTTACAGTCATGACAGTATCGGCGGAGACGTATTCCCTTACTATGAGACTCGAACTAATTATCAGAGATTTGAAAGACACAGAGAACGCACACCTCCCGATAACGTTTCTATCTCAAGTGCCGACTTTTCAAGCTCTACACGTCCACTAGATGCCAGTGCTCCTGCAAAATTCGCTTATTCGAGTCCTCGCAATTCTCCTCGTGGAGCTCATCTCAACAAACCCTCTCGAGTCCCATCCGGACCAAGGGTCCAACCTCCTGATTTTTCAAAGGCTCGTAACAGTATTCGTGAGGAGCGATATTCAAGACCTAGTTTTACAGCTTCAGAACTGACAAGACCTACTACTACGGACACAGAAGACAATCTTATCATGTCTCCAGTGGTTAGGACAGATGTTCGAGAGATTCCTGCGGCTGTGACGGCCAATTGGGTTCCGACAAGAAGGCCTGTTGGACAGAGTAGGATGGTCAATTAAGGTGTGGTCTCCATAAGATGTAATCTGACTTTAAGCGTAGGTTATAATTTGTGAATTCATTACCACTTCTATCAAGATATTGAATTTTTATTGTTTGTGGATGGATTGAATAGTTAGGTATCTAGTGGCGATTGTGGAGACGGGGAAGCCGTTGGGAATTTTTATTGAGGGGTCATTGCATTTGTTTTATAGCCTTCGAATAAAATATGAACTATTAGTCCGCTTTCAATCCCCAAGCCTGTTGAAATAAAGTTCGATTGAATCGGTCAAGGGAAGATTCTAAGAGGATCTATTGTCCAAAGAGATGAGCACGTGAAAATTTCCTGCTGTGACGTAATCCAATCACAGCACAACAAAAATATGGGACAGTCAGGCAAGCCTGGCCTTGAAACAAGAGGGACAAAACAATATTCTGCCGTCCCGTATAAATCTTTCTATTTAATGGCAAACCTATAACAACAACCAACCAACCTTCATCCACTTTGATTTCTTAAGACATCATGTCTCGTTTGCAGAAACGGCTCGGCAGAGCCCGTATTTCGAGAACACCAACTCCACTAACGACCGACGATGAATACGAAAGCGATACAGCCTCGGTAGCTTCAATGGATTCGTTATGGGGAAATGAACCCGAATCCATCGATATCAAGGGCAAATGGCAGGATGAAATCCTCGAAACTATCGACAGTCTCGGTGAACGAAAAGGAAGTTCAACGGCGGGTAGAGAAGAGTTACTCAAAAGTTTTGTTCGCGTGGCAAGTTTAAAAGTTGTGACTGAAGAAATGCTTTCCGGTCGTGGCGAGGAGCTCATCGGTATGTTAGGCAGGATGGTGAAGACTGGTAGAAGTGAGAAGGAAATTACACTGGCTGCTAGAGCGCTTGCATTGTTATCTGCATCGACTCCAGAAGAGACGAGTTTGACTACCTCGATATTACCTTTACTACGACAGACGATTTCAGACGGCAATAATGAAGCGGCTACACCATGGCTAATACAGACACTGGCATCTATTGCATTCTTCTCTTCTACTCTTGCATCGGAAGACCTTACTCCGCTACTACAGTTTTTGATGGATATTGTTGAGTCGAATGGACATTCGATTGGTCAAGGAGAGGACGACGAGATTCTTACCGCCGCAATAGAGTCATTCGGAATCCTTCTTTCCGCCTTGGACGACCCTCTTGATAACATACAATCATCTCTTCCGGCTCTCGTCGATTCACTCTCCTCATCGGCACTTGCTGTACGACTTGCGGCCGGCGAAGATATTGCGCTGTCATACGAATTAGCCTCCGCTTCTTCAGACTCGGAGGAAGAGTACCCTGATACTCCTCCGTACGACGACATCGACCATCTTACGTCCATTCTGTCTTCCCTTTCAACTACCTCCACCAAGAAATTATCTAAACATTCCCGCCGCGAACAGCATAGTTTGTTTCGGGATATCCTCCGCACAGTCTCAACTCATCAACCCTTACCGACCCAAAAACTACGTTACGCAAAGCAGGAAGAATTAAGACTCGATTCATGGGAAAAGTTGTTACGTCTTAAACACCTACGACGGATATTCACTCATGGATTACATGTTCATCTTGCGAGTAACCCTCACGTCAGAGAGGTTTTGGATTTACCACCTCCCTCTGAACCTGGATCAGGAGGAAGTAGTGACGAGGATGAAGGTATGACGAGTGCTGAGAGGAGAAGCTTGCAGAAAGAAATGAGAAGATTAAGAGAAGGGAGAGTACGACGGGATAGAAACAGAGCGGGACAGGTCAGAATGATTGATGTATTTGGAGATGATGCAGATGTGGAGTAAATTGCATGTACATGAGTCGCCTTGTGGAGAAGTCTATATAATGTGTAATACACTGTTTCCCTCAAAGCCATGATCCCCGTACTTTGTTCTTGTTCTACCTCGCTATCTAGTAAAAAGTTTCCTCGACACTGGTCAAAATGCGAGGCGTTGCCCAATCGCAGACTTCTTAAGCAAAAGTTGTGATTCGTGTGGCGTGTGCTGGTATTCTTTGATAATCAACTGCATTTTGACATAATCAGGGCCGACTTCAACCTTGAAAGCGCAAGATTTGGCCCCTGCCTCCTCATTTAGTCCAACCTCCCCTTCGCCATCACACCTCCTCTTCTTCCTCCACTCGTTCTATTCCTTACAATCTATCATCTAGTATGCCTCCAAAACCGAAAAAAGTTGGCCGGCCTATTAAAAAGTATCCCGAGGTGTCAGGGGCAACCAATTCGACTGATTCAGGTACGCACCCCGTTCCTTTGTTGAGGCGCATCTTCTGATGTGTAGGTGATCAATCGGAAAACCTCGCCACTCTGGTGAACGCCGCTCAAAGCCTTGAATTCAACTTTCAAAACGCATGGCCTCAACTCGATCAAGTGTCTGAGCGTCTTCGTCATGTGAAGAGTCTTCAAACTTCCAGGGGCCTCTCCAAGGAGAATCATAAGCAATTGGCAGAAGCCGTAAATACCTTCCACGTTATCCTCGTGGCGCCTCTCTCCATACTTGAGAATACTCCCGGAATCTACAAGGATGAGTTCAAGAATAGAGCAGTGAAATTAGCTGGCGAGTATTTGCAGTTCTGTCTGGATGTTATGCCAAAAAAGGATGGGAATGACAAGGATCAATTTTTGGAAATGATACGTGAGAAGCTCCTTAAACCGATACAAGAGCAGCTGAGTCTATGGGGTCCACATTCTCTCCAAATCACGGACGTTGTTGCTCAGTTCGAGGATATTTGGACAACAGCATTCACTCGTCGTTCCAACTTTGTTCATCCGAACGTACCTCCGACTGGACCACCTGGTGGAGCTCCGAATACAAGGCTCCCTGTCCCTCCTTACGCGTCCGGTGGCGGGTTCTCTCAATACGACCCGTTCAGAGCTAATTATGATCAACCTCCACATTATCCCTATTACAGTCAGTCTCCAGATGTCTATCAAACGGGTCCAAACCCATTTCCTGGCCAAGGCCAACAACCATATGTTCCTGCACAACGAGACCCGCTCCCCGCTGGACATATAGTCCCTGGACTACTAGTAAATTCCCACCATTCAAATCAACTAGTACCACAGCCCCACACAGATCCACCGGTCGAGCGTAGAACACTTCGAGGTCCTGGTGTAAAACCTTACAAAGAACCAAAAGAACCAAAATTTCCAATTAGCCAGCGAGATCTCCTTGCCCACAGACGGGAGACACAATTAGAAACCGACGAAGTTATGGAACAAGCACCCCCGCGATTACAAAGACCTGTTCCTAGACCACTCACCGAGGTCAATAACCCCGCCGCTGAATCTGCACCAAACAAAAATATCACAAGGGTTCAGAAGATAGAGGCGGCGGAGGAAGCAATTCGAAGAATTGAACGTCATCCACTTTACGCACCTGAAATGTACGAAGCATACGGTGAATTCGGTCCTCCGGTCAAGATGGGAGAGGAAGATTTGTCAGACAGCTCCCAGGCCGATGATGACGTCTACCCAGTATACTCATCTTCTCCTAAACGACATATGCAACCCGACTCATCCGACGACGTAGACGATTCGCGTGGCAAGAGAAAGCGGACAGAGAATGGGTTTCAAACGATTTCAAATTACCCACCCCGTCGCCCATTGAGTCCCGAGGAAGCCAGACGCAGGGCAGTTGCCACAGAGCATAAAGAGGATATCCAATTTCTGAACGAAACCCCAGTCATCCAAAGAGACGAGAATGATATCGCTCCAACTCCGGTATTGGTCACCGATCCACCTCCATCTCCACGACGGGGGATGCGCCGCTCTCTTTCGAGATCGTCAGTAACAGTTACGGAAAATCTCACGCCTGAAGTTCGCGATTTAATGAGTCCTATCCCCAGAGAGTCCAGTCCTCCTAGAGAAGGTTGGAGAATCGATACTCCTTCCTTATATCCTGTTCCAGAGCCGCCAATCCCAACGGCAAAGAAAATACCATCTCATATTCGGCAGAAGAATTATGCCGAAAAGGCTCTTGTGACGTTCAGGTCTCCTGGGGTAAATGCATTGGGAGCCAAGTCGCCTGAAGCAATTCCTACCGTGGCACAAC
>Ga0335073_10009350_pt1 | contig 13752 bp, 11 predicted proteins | sample Lox_Sample_22_FD_207093 | JGI IMG/M metagenome (GOLD analysis project Ga0335073, IMG submission 207093) | Soil microbial communities from Loxahatchee National Wildlife Refuge, Florida, United States - Lox_Sample_2.2 | ecosystem: Environmental > Terrestrial > Soil > Wetlands | place: USA... | reverse complement strand
GCCGCGCCCTGCGCCGCGATGCCGCCGGAGGCGGTGCCCGGGTGGCCGTGGATGTCGTCGGTGCCAAACTCACACTCGTGGTTGCCCAGCGCGGGCATCCAGGGCCGGTTGGCCGAGCTGCGGGCGACGTTGTTGCCGAAGTCGCGCCAGACGCCAGGGGCGTTGTTGACGTCCAGGTTGGCGTAGCACAGGTCGCCGTTGAGCAGGTGAAACAGCGGCGGGCCCTGGCCGTCGCCCGGGTTCTCGATCGCGGTGACCGCGTACCAGGAGTTGTCGCAGGACTCGTGCCAGATGTTCCCCGAGGCGTTCAGGTCCCAGGAGGGGGTGGCCAGGTCGCCGAAGCTGGAGAACCGGAACTTCGCGCGCCCGAACGGCGCGGTCTCGAACGACGCCCCGGCCGTCGACGGGCTGGCCGCGCCGTCGCTGATCGAGTAGTAGTACCGCTTTCCAGGCAGCAGGCCCCTGAGCTGCACGTGGTAGAAGTACGTGGTCTGCCCGTTGAGCCCGTCGCCGAAGCTGACCGAGGCGACGTCGCTGTACCGCCGGGTCACGTCGAGCGGCTGCGGGTCCGGCAGCTTGATCAGGTGGCCGGGGTTGGCCGCCGTGATCGGCTGGGTGGAGTAGGCGAGGACCGGGGCCGGCTGGGGCACGGTGCCCGGTGCGCTCCACGAGACGGTGACCTGGGTCGCGGGGTCGGCGCCCCACGTGAGCAGCAACTGCTCGGGCGCGGTCGTGGTGGGCAGCGGCAGCGTGGTGGTGGGCGGCCCGCTGGGCGGGGTGGCCCCGAGCGCGCGCGGCGGCCGGACGACGGTCCCGCCGAGCGCGGCCGCGGCGCTGACGCCGACGGTCCCGATGATGAACCTGCGCCGGGTGAACCCGGGCTTTCCGGCTGACTCAGCCGCAAAAGTTTCGGTCACGTCGTCAGACGCTAGAGAACAAAAGTGAACAAAGGGTAGCGTCCGCCCAGCCACGGGCCAGCGTCTGCCCTGACAGGCGGTAACGCCGCCCGCGACAGGAGGTTCAGGCTGACTTGAGCAACTGCGACACGCGCTGCGCGGACACCTGAAGCACGGCGGCGATGTCGCGGCCGGAAAGCCCGGCTCCGCGCAGGTCACGGGCCACCTTGCGAGAGCGGGCAGCGGCCTCCCTCGTCGCCTTGTCGGCGGCCGCGACCGCTTCTCTGGCTGCCCGCGCCTCCTCGTCGAGGCCCGCGCCAACCTCGGTTTTGATGACGACCACGGCACCGCTCGCGTCGGCGCCCGTGAGCGACTCGACGTAATCGCGGACCGTCGTCTCTGCCTCGGCGAGGTTCCTGGACTGGGTGACGCCGACACGGTCGATGTGAAGCTCCCACCCGTGCTTCCAGTGCCTGGCCGTGACGTCGTACCTAGTCATCGCAGCCACCCTTCCGGCAGGCAAGCCAGCTTGATCACGATGTCGCGCACGACACCTGGCGACACGACACGGGCTCTGACGGCGACCGCGATGTGCCGGCCGCACGGGCAGTACCAGACAACATGGTCGCCCTTGCCGGGTCGTGACGTGCACCCCTGTGCCTGCAGGGCTCGCTCGAGGCTCCGGTAGCGGACTCCCTTGGCCATAAGCATACTCCAGTCGGACTAGATGCAACACTAAAGTCCGGCTAGATTTTGATCGCCGCACGGTCGTCTGCGCGCTAGATGAGGACCCCTGCCCAAACCTGGTTACAAGCGTGACACCCCGGACGTGACCATGATGCCCGGCGGGTCCGACATTGCGTCGGCATCGGCGTCTCCGGCGCCGCGGGCGGACGGGTGAGCGCACGCCAGCCCCGGCGACGGGCGGGTGCCTGGGGTAAACCGCTCATATTTGTGAATATCGCTATTGTTGGCCGTTGCTGGCAGATACCGATTTTCAAACGATTGCGCCCATTATCTTCCGTGATCGCCGTACACACGCATAACACGGCGCTTAGGGTTGGTTTGTCGTCTACCGCACTCGCGAATCAAGGACGCCGATGACAGCACTGAGCCCGTTCGCCAATGGCCGGGACGACCGGGGCGATGCAACAAGATCAGCGCAAACCACGCCGAATGCGCAGGCCTTTTACCGGCGGCCTTCCCTTTTGCCATCAATTATTATCGCGGTGCTATGCGTGGGCGCGGCGGTATTCGGGCTGGTCGGCGGACACACGACGGAAATCCTGCGGGTGCTGCTCGGCTGCGTGGCCGGAGGCGCCGTGGCGATGCTGATCGCCGCGTGGGTCGCGGCCAGCACCGCCAGCCGCCAGGTAACCAGCGAGATCCAGGCGGTCCGGGCGCTGGCGGTGCGCGGTCAGGGCGACGTCCAGCAGCTGGCCGACCGGCTGGTGCGCGGCGAGCGGCCCGCGCCGCTGCCTCCGGGGCCGGTTCTCGTCACGGACGAGGCGTTCCGCCTGCTGGCCCGCGACGTGGAGCAGGCGCAGCTGACCGCGGGGCAGGCGCTCCTGCAGGTGACCGAGCGGGCGTTCCCGTTCGCCGGCGCCCGCTCCGACCAGCGGGTGGAGATCTTCGTCAACCTGGCCCGCCGCATGCAGTCGCTCGTGCACCGCGAGATCGAGCTGCTTGACGATCTCGAGGCCAAGGTCGAGGACCCCGACCTGCTCAAGGGGCTGTTCACCGTGGACCACCTGGCGACCAGGATGCGGCGGCAGTCCGAGAGCCTGGCGGTGCTCGGCGGCTCGGCGTCGCGGCGGCAGTGGACGCGGCAGGTGAGCATGCACGAAGTGCTCCGCGCCGCGATCGCGGAGGTCGAGCAGTACTCCCGGGTCAAGGTCGTCCCCCCGGTCGAGGGCGTGCTGCGCGGCGGCGCGGTCTCCGACGTCATTCACCTGATCGCCGAGCTCGTGGAGAACGCCACCAAGTTCTCCGCGCCGCGCACGACGGCGCTGCTGCGGGCGCAGCTGGTCGCCGCGGGCCTCGCCATCGAGGTCGAGGACCGCGGCCTCGGCATGCTGCCGCAGGACCAGCAGCGGATGAACGCGCTGCTCGCCGACCCCGGCCGGGTCGACGTCGACGAATTGCTCCGTGACGGGCGCATCGGCCTCTACGTGGTCTCCACGCTGGCGCGGCGGCACGGCATCCGGGTCCAGCTGCAGAACAACATCTTCGGCGGCACTCAGGCCGTCGTGGTGCTGCCGGGCACGCTGCTCGACATGCCCGACGACTTCGAGTTGCCGCACGCCCAGCCCCAGTTCGGCTCCGACGAGGAACCCGACGCGGGGCTCGCCCTCGTGCAGGCGACACCCGGCCAGTTCGGGCAGCCCCTGCCTTCGGCGTTCAGCCCGGCGCAGCCGCTGCCTTCCGCGCAGCCGTACAGTCCTCCCGTGCAGCCGTACAGTCCCGCGCCGCCCGTGGCGGCGGCGGCACAGCCGGCGACCGGGCCGCAACCCATTACGCCCCCGCACGGCGAGCGCCCCGCGCTCCCCAAGCGCACGGTGCAGCCAAGCCGGGCGCCGGAATTCCGTGACAAGCTTCGTGACGATTCAGCAGCCCGGCACACCGAGCCCCCCGCAGACCAGATGACCGGGCTCATGGCCGATTTCCTCAAGGGCGTAAGCCGCTCTGAGGAGGAGGATTTCCCTGCTAGGGACTGATGACACCGCACCCAATCAGCAGCTTTCCCCAACGGATCCCCCGAAGGAGAATCCATTCACCATGGTGAGCGATGTCCCCCCTGGCGCTGAATCCAATCTCGGCTGGCTGCTGCGTGGCCTGGTCGAGCACGTCCCCCATACGAGAAGCGCGGTCCTGCTGTCGGCGGACGGACTTGCCACCGCCTCTTACGGCCTGGCCGCTGATCCCGCCGACCAGTTGTCCGCGATCGCCTCCGGACTGTTTTCGCTCGCGCGCACCGCGGCGGTCAGGTTCGGCGGCAGTGACGGCGTCCGGCAGGTCGTCGCCGAACTCGACGACACGCTGATGTTCGTCTCGTCCGCCGGGTTCGGCTCGGTGCTCACCGTGCTGGCCGATCGCGAGGCCGACGCCGGGGTGATCGGTTATGAGATGGCCCAATTGGTCAAGAGCGTCCGTCCGTTCCTCGCCACGCCGGCCCGCCAGCCCGGGGCCGCCGCGGGCATCAGCACTCCGGCGCACGGCGCGGCCGGACCGTCGTGAGGGGCGCGGGGGCGCGAGCATGACGGTCCCGGAGGACGAGACTTGGCTGGACGGCGACGCGGGACGGCTGGTCCGCCCGTACGCCGTGTCCAACGGGCGCACCATCGCCAGCCGGCCGCTTGACTTGCTCTCCATGGTCGTGGCCACCGGGATTACCACGAGCGCGGGCCTGGAGCCCGACCACCTGCAGATCCTGGGCCTGTGCCTGCGGCCGGCCTCGGTCGCCGAGATCGCCGCCCGGGTGCGACTGCCCGCCGCGGTCACCAAGGTGCTGCTCTCCGATCTGGTCGACTGCGGCGCGGTCCGGACGGCGGGCCCGCGGCCCACGGCCGACCTAGCCGCCGCGGGCGCCACCTCCGCTACTTCCACCACGTCCACCCGAGTTCTTCTGGAGCGACTGCTCGATGGTCTACAGCGACGTCTCTGATCCGTTGCCCACCGCGGTGAAGCTCCTCGTGGCGGGCGGCTTTGGTGTAGGCAAAACCACGTTCGTCGGCTCGGTTAGCGAGATAGAGCCGCTGACCACCGAGGAACTCATCACCGAGGCCAGCGCCGGGCTCGACAACCTGGACGGCCTGGCGAGCAAGACCACCACCACGGTGGCGTTCGACTTCGGGCGGATCACCCTCAGCCCGAGCCTGGTGCTTTACCTGTTCGGCACGCCGGGCCAGGACCGCTTCTGGTTCATGTGGGACGAACTGTCGGCCGGCGCCCTCGGCGCGGTCGTGCTCGCCGACACCCGCCGGCTGGAGGCCTGCTTCGGGGCCGTGGACTTCTTCGAGCGCCGCGACATCAAGTTCGTGGTGGCGGTCAACGAGTTCGACGGGGCGTTCCGCTACGAGCCGGACGAAGTGCGCGCCGCGCTCGAACTCAAACCGCACGTCCCGGTAGCGCTGTGCGACGCCAGGAGCCAACGCTCAGCGACCTCGGTGCTGGTCTCCCTGATTCAGCACCTGCTCGAATCCACCCTGTCCTCGAGTACGCGTTAACGTCTTATGGAGCCGGCGATGATCTACGAACAGAACGAGCACCTATTCACCCCGGTGGACGAGGAAGCACCTCGCCGGGTGGTGCGGCTGCACGAGCTTGGCCTGGGCGATCGCCCGGAACCTGAGTTTGACGACTTCGCGCGGATGCTGGCCACCTCGACCAACGCGCCGCTGGCGATGGTGAACTTCGTCAGCGAGGACCGGCAGTACTTCGCCGGGCTGCACGCGCCCGCGCTCGTGGGCCCTGGCGCGGTGGCGGCGGCCGACGACCCGGCGCGGGTCATGACCAAGCAGCAGGGCTGGTGCCCGCACGTCGTGGTGCGCAGGCTGCCGCTCGTGCTTGACGACGTGTGCGACTACCCGAGGTTCGCGGGCAACCCCGTGGTCGACGAGTTCGGCATCAGGTCCTACCTGGGCGCGCCGCTGATCGACAGGACCGGCACGACGCTCGGGACGATCTGCATCGTGGACCTGGAGCCGCGTCCCTGGGGCCGGCCGGGGCTCGACTTCATCAAGGCGAAGGCGGCCGAGATGGTGGAGATGATCCACGAGCGGGAGCGGCTGCGCAGCTAACCCGGCTGACGCCGCTGAACTCGACCAGGCCAGCGCTTCCGCCTCGTCGGCGCGGATAGCCTCGGCGGCGGCCGCCGAGGCCTCGGCGAACCGCTGCGACCACTGCCCCTTCGCGGTGCCCATCGCGGCCTCGCCCAGCCGGAGCAGCTGGATGTCCGACGTGCCGGCCGGCGCGAAGATGTGGAAGGCGTCGCGCAGGTACCGCTCGACCGGGCGGTCGGTGAACAGGCCCGCCGCGCCGTGCACCTCCATCGCGTTCCGCGCCGAGTCGAGCGCGTACTCGACGTTGACCAGCTTGGCGTTGATGAGCTCGTTGTCGCACGGCCTGCCCTGGTCGAGCAGCTGGGCCGCGTGGTAGGCGGCAAGCTGCGCGGTCATCATCCGGGACTGCATCTGACCGAGCTTCATCTTGATCGAGGGCAGCTCGCCGAGCGGCTGGTCGTAGCGCATCCGCGCCTTGGCGAACGCCGTGGTCTCCTCGACGAGCGCGCGGTGGATGCCGAGCGACACGGCGGTCAGGTTGGGCCTGCCGTACAGCACGCTCGAGCTGTACGCGACGGCGAGGCCGTCGCCTTCGGTGCCGAGCCGGTTGGCCGCGGGCACCCGGCAGTTGTCGAAGATCAGCTCGCCGAAGCTGAACCCGTGCAGTCCCATGGCCTCCTTGTGCGGCGCCAGGTACAGCCCGGGCCGGTGTGACTCCACGAGGAACGCGGACAGCCCCTTGCTTCCGGTTCCGGTGCGGACCACGACACCGTGCAGGTCACCGACGTGGCTGTTGCCGATATAGACCTTCCGGCCGTTGAGAACGTAGTCGTCTCCGTCCCGCTGGGCGGTGGCCTCCATGCCGAGGACAAAGCCCCCGGAGTCGGGTTCTGTAACGGCGATCGTCGGCAGGCAATCACCGTTTGCAATCGGCGGCAGCCACGTTTTTTTCTGAATTTCGTTGCCGAAGTGAAGGATTTTCGCGACGCCCAGTTGCGATGCCTGAACCATGGCGCCCATCGCGCCGCTGGCCCGGGACAGTTCTTCGATAATAATAGTCTTTGCCAGGTGCCCGAGACCCATCCCGCCGTATTGCTGCCCTATGGTCACGCCTATCCAGCCCTGGCGTGCGATCAAGCGTGACAGCGTGTGCTGGACGGCCTTGGACGCCTCCATTTCCGGTATGAGCGGCCGGACTCTGCACTCCGCGAATTCCCTGACACTCTCCCGTAGCCGGTCGTGACGCTCCGTAGTGAAATAGCCGCCCACAATATCCTCCTGGTGGGCCAGCGCGGGTTCCGCACGCCACGCGTTCACGCGACATCCCGGCGCTGGCGAACTCCCAGAACATAGTTATGCGTTTTCCCGCGAAACTCAAGATCGACGATGTTAAATATAGCGCGCCGCCTAGCGCGGAACGCGAGTGCGTGCATTACCCGGCGGACTCGTATTGACGTGCTTAGATCTGTCGCGGTCCGAAATGTCAAGACGGTGCCCGAGTGAAACTTGCCACAAAAATGTCGTAATACGACCCGCAGGAGCCATGTCCGCATCTGGGGCATCTGAGACATCTGAGACGCCAGTAAGAGTGGCGGGCGAAATGCGCTCAGCGGGTGAGGCAACCGGGGCGAGCCCCGGCCTCGATCGCCTGCGTTGAGGCTGGCCTTGGCCGCTTCCTGCGCTCGAGGCTGGCCCTTGACTGCTTCTTGCGCTCACGGTCGACCCCGTCATGTCCTCGCGCTCGTCGCCTACGTCACGGAGAGCGCTTCCGCAACATTGCTGCCGCCCCGCGGCCGCGCCAGCCAGCTCCTGGTTATCGTTCTGATAGCTTCCGTGATCCTGGTGGCTAATCCTCCGGCCTGGATCCGGCCGGCCAGGGAGCAGCGCGTATCAGCTTTATCTCCCGTCCCTGAGGTCACCGGCCGCGGCGGGGCAAGGAGCTGTTTCTAACAGCGGGGATACCTATGGCCCCCAGGGGGCAATGCCAGGAACTTAAGGTGGCTGCCTTGCCTGGTTTCCGGGTTGTTTCTGCTGGTCAGCGATGGTTGTGGTGGTTGCGGCGGGCGCGATGGTGGTGACGGTGTAGCTGACGTGCTGTGGTAGCGGGGTTCGCGCGCCGTTGGCTGCGTTTTTGCGGCCGGGGAACAGCGACCGGGGCTCGCGGACTGCGCGCATGCAGACCCGCGCGGCGCGTTCGGGGAGCAGCTCGGCCAGGGCCGTGCCGCAGGCCTGGGCCAGGGCGGTTTCCTGGCTGGTGCGGGCGGTGGCGATGCTGCCGCGGACGGCGTTCAGCACGGTGGTGAAGGACAGCCGGGCCGGATCGAGGCCGGCGCCGGCGGCGGCGCAGGCGATGACGGCGCGGATGGCCTGGTAGACGGTGAGGTAGGCCCAGATCTCCTGGCGGGCCAGTTCCGGGGTCCGCGAGCGGAGGATCCGGCCGCTGCCGCGCAGGCAGGTCTTGAGCTCGCGGAACGCAGTCTCGACGGCCCAGCGGCGGGCGTAGGCGGCGGCGAGGGTGCCGGCCGGGCATGCCCGCCAGTCCAGCAGGGTGGTGATCATCCGGTACAGCTCGGTGCGGGCGGTGCCGTCTGCGGCCTCGGCGGTGACGGTGAAGGTGATGACGCGGACGGTGATCCTGCCGGGCAGCGGGCTGGTATCCGGCGGCTGCCCGCGCCTGCGGCGTTTCCAGTTCTTCCGGTACCGGTTACCCTTCTGGCGCGGGTCATCGATCACCGACAGGAACGACCCGTCCGGCAGCGCTGTCACGACGGGCAGGTGCAGGCCGCCCTGCAGCCGCCACAGCAGGTGAGCGCCGGACGCGGCGCATGCCGTCCACAGCTGCCAGGAGTAGAAGCCGCGGTCGGCCAGCAGCAGCATTCCGCCGCGCAGCTGCCCGGTCAGCTGCGCGGCGAGCTTCCCCTCGCCCGTCGTCATGGGGCCGGACGCGGCGCCGAGCAGGGCGCGGGTGCCGCACGCGACCAGCGCCACCAGCCGGGCCTTCGGGTAACCGTCTTGCTGCCGGCCGAACCACGCCGCGTTCTGCGGGCTGTCCGCGACCTTGACGGTCGTGCCGTCCCAGGCCACCGCCAGCAGCCCGTGCACATGCGACCACGGCGCCGTTCCCGGCAGCAGCGTCCCGGTGACCCGCCAGAACAGCAGCTCCAGCGGCCTGGCGCCGAGCCGGCGCCGCAGCCTGGTCAGCGCCGTCGCCGCCGGCACGGCCCACCCGGCCGCGGCGAGCGCCGCGGTCAGGCCGCCGGCCATACCCCGCAGCACATCCCGGTACGGCAGCTGGCTGAACAGGCACAGGCCCAGCACGAAATACACCCCCAGCCGCGGGGGCAGCGCCCGCAGCCGCTGCCCCCGCACCGTGCCGCCCGCCGCCACGACCTGCGCGCCGGCCGCAGCCCGCGCCTCGGCCAGCACCTCATCCACCAGCCCGGGCGGCACGAACCACGACACCAGCCCGGCCCCGATCCCGGCCAGGACCTTCCCCCGCATAGACGGCTGCCGCCCGCTGCTGGCACCATGGACAGGCAACGAAGCTCCCTGCTAGACACCGCGACCTCGACAATCGCCGTTCTAGCGGGAGCTTCGTCTGTTACCAGCCAGCCACGCCGCACACATCACGCACAGTTATGCACCCGATACATCCCTTAAGTTCCTGGCATTGCCCCAGGGGGGCCATACCTATCCACTATGTTCGAAAACAGCTCCTGGACCGCTGCTGTCGGTGGCCCCAGGGACGGGAGATAAAGCTGATAGACGCTGTTCCCCCGCTCGCCGGATCCAAGCCGGAGAATCAGACTGATTAGTAACATTTGTCGCCTTTGAGGCTCGCAGTCCGTGTTTGGTCACCCGGCCGGGCAGCGGAGCCCGGGCGGCGGTGCCGGATCTGCCAGAAGGTTCTGCGCGGAAACGTTGAATATTTCTCGCCTAGCGAGCAATCTTGGGGATGGTCCAGGATCCTCCGTACGGGGACGTACTAATCCGGGGATCCTGCACACAATCATCCCGACCCGGGACCCCGGCAACTTGTGCAGCCAGGGGCGCCCGCCCGAACACTTGAGCTGGCGTCATGACTTACGTACCGGGGGGCCCGGGTCACGGGCCGGACTATGACGATCTCCTGCCGGGGATGTCTCCTGACAGCCGTCCGCCCAAGCGCCGGCGGACTGGCCGCATCGCGGTGGCCTCGATAGCGGCCGTTGCGGTCGTCACCGTGATCGCTGGCGTGGTCACCGTGAAGGTGCTTCCCCGCCAGGAGAGCAAGAACACCGCGGGCTTTCACCCCACCGCGGACTCGCCCTCGGCAGCCGCGGAGCAGATCGCGACCACCTTCCTGCGAGCGTGGTCGAGCGGCAACCTCGGCGAGGCCGCCGGCCTGACCGACGACCCGGCCGTGGCGCTCGGCGCGCTCACCGCCTACCGCCAGGGCCTGAACCTGCGCAAGCTGACCGGCACCGTGACCGGCACCGCCGCCGCCAGCGCGCCCCCGGTGCCCGCTGGCATGTCAGCCGCCGGGGCCTCGGCATCGACCATCCTCGAGACGGTCACGTTCGCGCTTAACGCCACGGTGGCGGACTCAGCGAGCCCCACCGCCACGTCGGGCACCTGGTCCTACCGCTCAGCGCTGACCGCCTACCAGGTACCGGACGGATCCGGCTGGTTCATCGAGTGGCTGCCCAGCGTGGTGGCGCCCGACCTGACCGACGGCCAGGGACCGGCCGCCGTCGTGGTGCCGCCGGGGAACACCACGGTCACCGACAGCGCCGGCAACGCGCTGTCCTCCTACAACGACCCCGGGCTGGCCAACGCCGCGAACCTGCTGCTGCAACGTGCTCCGACCAGGCAAGGCAGCCCTGGCCTGGCCGTCCAGATCGAGGACAGCTCAGGCAGCGTGGTATCCGGCGACCCGACCACTATCATCGCGGCGACCGCTAGCCGGGTCGTCACGACAATCAGCCCGGCGGCGGAAAAGGCCGCCCAGAATGCCGTCAGCGGGACCGACGGCAGCGCGATCGTGGTGGTCCAGCCCTCCACCGGTCACATCCTCGCGATCGCCAACAACGCCCAGTTCAACGACTACGCCCTGACGGCGGCGGTCGCACCCGGATCGACGATGAAGATCATCACCGCCACGGCGCTGATGAACAGCGGGCTGGTCTCAGAAAACAGCCCGGTCGGATGCCCGCCGGCGTACACGGTGCAGGGCATCACGTACCACAACGACAACGACGAGTCCGAGCCGGCGGGCACGCCGTTCTCCTACGACTTCGCGCAGTCCTGCAACAACGCGTTCGCCCAGTGGTGGCCGCAGCTGAGCGGACAGCTGGCCTCGACCGCGCAGACGTACTACGGCCTCAACCAGCCCTGGAACATCGGCTTCCCCGGAGACTCGGCGTCGTACTTCAACGCCCCGGCGAGCGCCTCGGGTTCGGAGCTGGCGCAGGAAGCCTTCGGCGAAGGAATGCTGACAGCGTCCCCGCTGGCGATGGCGTCGGTGGCGGCGACCGTGGACTCCGGCCAGTTCAGGCAGCCCGTCCTGGTGCCAGGCCTCAAGACGGTGTCCGCCCAGCCACTGCCGCCGGGAACGGACGCCCAGCTCAAGGACATGATGCGGGACGTGGTCACCGAGGGCACGGCCGCTAACCTCGGCTTCGGCCCCGGCATCTACGCCAAGACCGGGACCGCCGACATCCAAGGGCAGGGCATGCCGAACTCCTGGATGGTCGCCTTCGACCCGGGCGAGGACGTCGCGATCGCCGCCCTCGTCGTCAACGCAGGACTCGGCGCCCAGGTGGCCGGCCCGGAGGTCAAGACGTTCTTCGACGGCTACCACGCTTAGCGAGCACGCGGATTACGCGACGACCGTGCCCGTAGTAGCCGTGAGGTTCAGGTACGCCTCCGTGAGCTGCTTCGTGACGGGCCCGATCGCGCCGTCGCCGATGACCCGGCCGTCGACGGCCACCACGGGGGCCAGGCCGCCCATCGTGCCGGTGACGAAGGCCTCGGCCGCGTTGTACAGCTGCGGCAGCGTGTAGTCCCCGACCGAGACGCCGAGCCCCGCCAAACCGGCGAGGTCCAGCACCGAAGCCCGCGTGATGCCCTCCGGGCACGACACCGTGGTGGGCGTCAGCAGGACGCCGCCGGACACCATGAAGATGTGGGTCGCGTTGGTTTCGGCGATGAAGCCGCGGTGGTCGAGCATGACCGCGTCGTCCGCGCCCGCCACGTTCGCCTCGATCTTGGCGAGGATCGACGGCAGCAGGTTGTTGTGGTGGATCTTCGGGTCGAGGCTGTCCGGCGCCGGCCGCCGGACGCTCGAGGTGATCAGCCGGATCCCGGACAGGTCGTAGACCGGGTCCTTGAACTCGGCGAGAACAATCAGGCAAGGGCCGGAGACGTTCAGCCGCGGGTCCATTCCCGAGGTGATCTTCACGCCCCGGGTCAGCGTCAGCCTGATGTGCACGCCGTCCCGCATCCGGTTCGCGGACAGCGTGCGCTGGATCTCCCCGGTCATCGACTCGTCCGAAGGCACCGAAGCGAACGCCAGCGCGTGCGCCGACCGGCGCAGCCGGGCCAGGTGCTCCTCGAGCGCGAAGATCCGGCCGTTGGTCAGCCGCAGCCCTTCCCAGACCGCGTCGCCGCCCTGCACGACCGAGTCGAAGGGCGAAACGCCGGCGTGGTCGCGGTGCGAGAGGGTTCCGCCGACGTTGACGATCAGGTCGCGGTTGCGTTCGTCAAACTGCTGCAGCATGCGATGCGCTCCCGGAGTCAGCCACGTACGTTCAGGATATTCTTTCGAAGTTTTTCGTAGTAAGGCAGGCACTCGTCAAGCAGCGGCTCCAGCGCCGGGTCGGCCATCGCGGGCGCCCCGCCGCCGGAAGACGGCACGAACCCCGTCGACCGGCGCACGCTGTCGTACCAGTACGGTGCCCACACCCCGTCGCTGTCCCGCGGTCCCGGCGGCCACGACAGCATCGCGGCGGAGAACGGCACCCCGAGCGCGGCGCAGAGCGCCCGCAGCGCCGCCTCGGGCGCCGCCAGCAGGTCAGCCGAATCCAGCACCGGACCGCCGAACTCCTCGAAGATCGCCGCCTGCTGCACGAGGCCCAGGTCGGCCAGCGTCGGCGCGGACCGCACCCGAGCGTAGGAGGCCAGCAGCGACCGCGGGTCCCTGATCAGGAACGCGTGCCGCAGTCCCGCCAGCGCCGCCCGGTCCACCGACGGCAGCAGGTGGTGCGTCATGTGCTTCTGGTAGTAGATCGTCACCCCGGGCGGCAGCGGGTCCGTGGTGAGCGAGCGGAGCACGACCCGCCAGTCGCGCGGCTGACTGGCGATCACCTCGTCCCTGCCCGGGTGATCCAGGCCGGTTGTGGCGAGGTAGAAGGAGTACAGCGGCTCGTCGGCAACCACCGTGTCCGGCCGGTTCTCCCAGGCGCGCATCAGCGCGGTGGAGACGGTCCGCGGCCCTGACCACATCGCGATCCGGGCGACGCCGTCGTCAGGAGCGGCGTTCAGAGGACCACCACGCTGCGCAGCACATCACCCTGCTCCATCTTGGCGAACGCGGCCTCGACGTCGCCGAGCCCGACCGTCTCCGAGACGAACTTCTCCAGCGGCAGCCGCCCCTGCAGGTGCAGGTCGACAAGCATCGGGAAGTCGCGGCTCGGCAGGCAGTCCCCGTACCAGGACGACTTCAGCGCCCCGCCCCGGCCGAACACCTCGAGCAACGGCAGTTCCAGCCGCATCTCCGGCGTGGGCACGCCGACCAGCACGACGACCCCCGCGAGGTCACGGGCGAAAAACGCCTGCTGGTAGGTTTCCGGCCGCCCGATCGCCTCGATGACCACGTCGGCGCCGAATCCGCCGGTGAGCTCCTTGATCCCCTCGACCGGGTCCGCGTTCCGCGAGTTGATCGCGTGCGTCGCGCCGAACTCCCTGGCCCACTCCAGCTTCCTGTCGTCCACGTCCACCGCGATGATCGTCTTCGCGCCGGCCAGCCGCCCGCCGAGGATGGCCCCGTCGCCGACGCCGCCGCAGCCGATCACCGCCACGGTGTCGCCGCGAGT
>Ga0335073_10009349_pt1 | contig 13756 bp, 9 predicted proteins | sample Lox_Sample_22_FD_207093 | JGI IMG/M metagenome (GOLD analysis project Ga0335073, IMG submission 207093) | Soil microbial communities from Loxahatchee National Wildlife Refuge, Florida, United States - Lox_Sample_2.2 | ecosystem: Environmental > Terrestrial > Soil > Wetlands | place: USA: Florida... | reverse complement strand
GTCCGCCTGGATGGTATAGCTGCCTGCCGGCGTTCCCGCGGGGAGAGTGAAGTTCGCATGGGCTGCGCCCGTGATGACGGGAGATACCACCGGGCTGCCGATGGACGTTGATCCGCTTAATACCGTGAAGGTGACGGCGCCTTCGTTGACGGCTCCGGAGCTGCTGTTCACCGTGGCCGAAAGCGAGACGGACTGCGTGCCGCCGGGGTCGTAGGTGGTGGCGGCGCTGGACGCGCTCGTGAATGTGCCGGCAGCGCTGACGATGAGGACATGACTGCCATCCGCGCTCGCGGTAAAGCCGCCGGTGCCGGAGTAGCTGGCCAAGATGGTGTAGGCGCCGGCGGGGCTTGCACCGGGCAGCGTGTAGGTGGCAGAGGCCGTGCCGTTAATGACGTTGGCTACGGCGGGAGTACCGATGGTGGTGACGCCTTGCATGACGGTGAAGGTGACTGTGCCGCTGTTTACCATGCCGGCGAGGCTCGTGACCGTGGCAGCGAGGGCTACCGGTTGAGCAATGAAGCTGAAGGTGGCCGTGGCGCTCGAAGCGATGGTCGTGGTGACGCCGCCGCTGACCGTTAATGTGTGGGTGTTATCGGTACTCGAGGTGAAGTTGATTGAGCCGTTGTAGACGGCCTGGATGGTGTAGCCGCCGGCGAGAGTGCCGGCGGGCAGGATGTAATTCACAGAGGCGCTGCCGTTGGTCACGGTGCCTGAAGTTGTCGCAGTGCCGACCGGCCCGCCGCCGTTGATTACGGTGAAGGTGACAGTGCCCGCATTCACTGTGCCGGCCGGGCTGGTGACGGTTGCGGACAGTGTCACGCTCTGTGCGCTGCCGCTGAAGGTGGCCGTCTGGTTGGCGGCCGCGGTGGTGGTGCTGGCGGCGTTGACGGTCAGGGTATGCGCGTTGTCGCTGCTCGAAGTGAAGCTGCCGGCACCGGCGTAGCTGGCCGTAATGGTGTAGGTTCCGGCACTGGTTGTGCCGGGCAGCGTGTAGGTGGCCGAGGCCGCGCCGTTGGTGACGCTGGCAGGCGCGGTAGCGGAGCCGATTTGCGTGCCGCCGCTGAACACGGCGAAGGTGACTGTGCCACTGTTGACTGTGCCGCCGGTGCTGGTGACCGTAGCAGCGAGAGTGAGCGGCTGATTGCTGGCGCTGTAGCTGACGGTGACGCTCGAAGCGGCCGTGGTGGTAGCTGACAACTGAACGACGGTAACGGAATCTGTGTTCGATACTGCGGCAGTAGCGGAGCTGCTATGCGTGGAATCGCCGCCGCCCCATACCGATGCCGTATTGCTCACCGAGGCGGGGGAATTGGAAGGAATGTTGACGGTGAGGGTGATGGTGTCGCTGCCTCCGCCGGCAATGCCGGGCGTGCCGGTGCAGGTAACTGTCGAAGTGCCGGTGCAGGTGAAGAGGCTGCTGGTTGAGGCGTAGGAGCTGAGGGCATAGCCGGCGGGCAGAGTGTCGGAAACGGTGACGGTGCCGCTGGTGCTGCCGCTGGCCGCGGTGTTCGATACCGTCAATGTCCAGACGCCGGTGGAACCCTGCGTGAAGGTGCCGGTGTGGGACTTCGAGATGGCGAGCGCGGCCGAGCCCTGGACGGTGATGGTGTCGGTATTGCTGCTCGTGGAGGCGATGCCCGCGCCGCTGACGTCGACGGAGTTGCTGATGCTGGCCGGAGCGCCCGCGGCAACGCTTACGTTCAACGTGAGCGTGGGATAGGAGCTGCCTTGCGCGATCGCGGTATCGTTCTTGCAGGTCACGGTCTGGCTGCTTGCCGAGCAACTCCAGCCTGTGCCGGAAAAATTCTGGTAGGTGAGCGCGGAATTCAACGTGTCCACAACGACCAACTGGTTGGTGCCGAGAGGATCGCCGGTGGAACCGTTGCCGTTGTTGGTGATGTCGGTGGTGATGTTGGCGCCGGATTCGCCCTGGACAAAATCGCCGCCGGTTCCTGTGCCGCTGTGGCTTTCATCGGCCGTGACGGTGACCGGATTCTCGGTGAAGTTGAGGCACCATCCGCTCTGCGCGCCTTCAGCCGGCACGGCCTCGGTGGCGTTGAAGAAGAGGCTCCATGTGCCGTTGGGGTTGGTGTCGCCGAAGGTGCTGGCGAAGGTGCCGCTGCCGTGAGGCTGCGCGTAGGTAAAGCTGGCAGGAACGTTGTAAAAGCCGCTCAGGCTGGAGGTAAACGTGTCGGTGGAAGAGGCTCCCTGATAGGCCGTGGGCTTATAGGAGCCGGCGGCGTAACCGCCGGAGTCGGGCACGGTGCGTGAGGCAGAGTCGGCGAAGGTCAGGGTTCCCAGCGGGCTGGTGGTGGTGCCGAGCTGGGCGGAAGAGTTGCCGGTGTTCGAGAAGAAATCGAGCGCGGCGCCGGTAGGCCCTTTGATGAGCGATTCGGTGTCGTCGATGGCGCCGGCGTTGGAGGTGTAGAAGCCGTTGAGGCTCAGGGTGACGGCGCTGACGGTGCCGGGCAGACCCGCGACCAGGATGTTCGAGGGATTGGGCTGGAAGGGGCCCGAGTTGCTGACCTGATCGAGGAGCACGGGACCGGTGTTGCAGGCGTTGATGGAGCCGCCGGCGCCGGCGGTGAGCGTGGTGGCGGTGTTGAAGCGTTGCCAGAGAGTGCCGGTGCTGGGATCGTCCTCGTTTGCGACGCCGCTGTAGCCGGCCGACATCTCGTAGTCGCCTTCGTAGATGGTGAGGTAATGCTCGGGGCCGGTGCCGTTGACGGAGCCGATATCGATGGAGCTCGAAACCGTGCCGGTGGTGAGCGCCGCCTGGCCGGTGGAGGTGTTGAGATCGACGACGTTGTTGGGACTGGTGATGCCGTCGGGAACGGCGTTGTTTTCAAGGAAGGTGACCGTGCCGCCGTTGGTGACGGGATTGGCACCGGCCTTGACGGCCGCGGTCAACGTGACGGGCGTCTGCGCGAGTTGAGGATTCTGGTTGGAATTTAAGGTGGTGGTGGTGGCCACGCCGGAGTTGGTGGTGAGGACGATGCACCAGCCGCTGCCGAGCGTCTCGACGAGGTCGAGGCCCTGGAAGGTGTAAAGCGCCCAGGTGCCGTTGGCTGGCGCGCCGTTGAAATTGCTGGCGAAGGTTTCGCCGATGGGACCGCGGGTGACGCTGGGATCGGAATCGTTGTAGCCGTAATGAATCGTTCCAGGAACCTGCGGAATGGAATTGTCGTAGGTGGGCGCCGCCGAGGAGCCGAAGGTATCGCCGTTGTAGTTGTTGTAGTCGGAGGCGAGGTAGTTGCCGGCGGTGGGAGAGCCGTTGGGGTTGGGATAGCCGCCGTTGGCGCCGTCGTAAAAGTTGAGATCGATGCCGCTGGTTGTGTTGTCGGCCGGATTGAAGGCGTTGTCGAAGAAGTCGAAGTTGTAGGAGTTGGTAGGCGCGACAAGCAGATGCTGGGCATCGACGTAGCCGCTGACGTTGTCGAGCTCGACCTCGACGTTGGCGACGGTGGTGCCTGCCGGATAGCCGCTCACCTTGATGACCGATGGGTAAATGATGCCAATGCCGCCGTTGGCAATGGTGAAGCCACCGGAGTTGCACCAGGTGTTGGAGGTGGTGGAACCGGTGGTGGCATGCTCGATGAGCTGCTCAAGGTCGCTGCTGGCGCTCGATGCGAAACCCGTGCCGGCGGTGTAATTGGCCGCAATGGCATAGAGGCCCTGACTGGAGAGGGTGGTGCTGCAAGTGGCCACGCCGCCGGAGACCGCCTGCGCACCGCAGCCGGAGATATTGACGCCATTGGCGGTGAAGGCTACGGTGCCGTCATCGACGGTGGTGCTGGGACTGGTCTGGTCGTGGACGGTGGCGGTGTAGGCGATGCTGGTGGTAGTTGTCGCGGGGTTGGTGGCGCTGGTGGAGATGCTGGTCGTCGTGGTGTCGGAGACGCCGGCATTGAAGGTCATGGTGAGCGACCAGCCGGTGATGGAGATGGGATCCGGGTCGTCGTTGTAGATGAAGAGAGTCCAGGTACCGTTGGATGCGGCGCTGGCGAAGGTGCCGTTGAGCGTTGCGCTTCCGTCGGTCTGGGGCACGGCGTCGCCGTTGATATCGGAGTTGAGAGTGGAGAGCGGAATGCAGCCGTCGTTGTTGTTGAGCCAGTAGGAGCTGGGTTTTACGTTTGCGGTGCCGGTGTGCAGCCAGGCGACGCCCAGAGGCGCAGTGCTGGAGTTGGCGTCGCTGACGTTGATGGTGACGCCGCTCAATCCATTGGTCGTGCTCTCGGAGTCGTCGCCATCGATGCCGTCGCCGGTGCAGCCCAGCAAGACGAACTTTTGCCCGCCCGGCGACTCGAGCACGAACGAGGCGTAAGCCAGACTGTCGGCATTTTGGCCGTTCGAGGTACGCGGACCTTGCGATGTGACGCCGGTGAGGTTGACGGAGATGGTCTTGACTGAACCGGAAGCGCCGGTGACCGTGATCGCGGACGAATTGCCGGTTTGGACGACGGTTCCGTCGATACTGATGCCGTTGCCTGTGGCGCAGCCGCTGGGCCCGGAGCTGCTTGTGCCGCCCGAACTGCAGTAGGTGGTCTGAGCCATGGCCGTGTGCGCGCCGGCGCACACGGCCATGGCCGCGGCCAGCACGGCGAACAGGCCGGCGGGGCGGGAATTGCAGGCAAGAACGGATGAGAACGAAGCTACGCGGCGTACCATGCAACGAAGAGCACGAACCATTAAGACATGCATCGCTGACTCCAGGAACTGGAAACCCCGAGCGATCGAATGACCTCAATCACGACCGAGGTTTTCGATCGTTTCTTGACGGAACGGACATGCATTTACCCGATTCGGTGCGACCCAAAGATCTGGACAGGGCAAGAGGCAGCCCAGCGGCGCACAACGATGGAATGGCAAACAGCCTCAGTTCTGCCAAATAAACGGACGTTAGACGGTCGGGCTCCGGGAGTGTCTGGAGACGCGGTTGCCGCCGGGTGCTTTCGATTAACTACCTCCTGGCGTGAGCGGGAGGGGAAGAACCAGGTTAGGGATACACAGTCAATCTCGCAGACGCGTGCGGGGGTGTCAATAGAAAAGCGGTCGGCCGAAAAAGCCACCAGTAATCTCTGGAGTAATCCATAGGAACCATGAGCGAGAACGATTGGGGAAACGGGGGCGGCCGGGACGGTCACGGCGGCGCTCTACTGGGTGACGGTGACCTGGATGGTGAGCTGATGGCTGATGGCGCCGGAGGATGCGGTAATGACGGCGAGATAGCCGTGTGAGTTCTGCGTCGAGGAGCCGCTGCCTGAAACCGCGCCGGCGCATCCGGCGATGAGCGTGAGGGCCACGAGCACCGCGCCCGCGGCCGCGATGCGTCTGAAGCGCTTACCGGCCACGGCTACCAGCAGGCACAGAAAAGCAAAGGGAACAGCGCTGGCCAGCGTTGCCGGCGCGGCAAAGGTGACGGTTGCGCAGGTGGTTCCGGCGGGCTCGACCGTTGCCGGCAACAAGCAGGTGTAACCCGCGGGCAGTCCCGCGCAACTGAGCTGGATGGGCTGGTTGAATCCATGCAACGGCGTGATGGTGAGCGTGGCCACAGCGCTTGACCCGGCCGTGAGCGAGACTGCGCCGGTACTGCTCAAAGCGAAGTCCGCGGGCGGCGCGTCGGCGCTGAGAACAACGGCGGCCGACTGCGACGGCGCGGCGTAGGCGCTGCCTGAGTAGGAGACGGAAAAATCGTTGACGCCGGCGGCCAGCGCAGGCGTGGTGAGGACGGCGGCGCCGGAGGCGCTGAGCGCGGCGGTTGCGTCCACGTTACCCGCACTGTCGGTCAAACTCACCGTTCCCGGAGCGAAGAAGGCGTTGACCGCAGCAGGATTGGCCGAAGCGGGGCCTGCGAGGGCGGTTCCCGACGGGCCCGTCACGCTGACGCTGAGCGACACGGTTTGACCGGCCTGATAGGGCCCGGAGGCCGGCGCGACGGCAATCGCGGTGGGAAACACAGTGACGCCGACGGTGACGGCATTCGACGCGGGCGACGGCGCGACCTGGGTCATGCCTGTGGAGGCGGCGACGATGGTGTTGGTTCCACTGGGCAACAGGTTGGTGGCGAGTATTGCATGGCCGGCGGCATCTGTGACCGCGCCGCCAAGGATGGTCTGGCAGGCCTGGTACTGCGGATTTGAGTAATAGAACTCGACGGGACTGGCGGCAAGCGGTGCGCCGCCGGCAGTGACGGCAGCGGTGATGCTGACAGATTGCTGGGCCTGGGTTGCGCCGGAGGAGACGGCAAGCGACGTGGAAGAGGTTTCGAGGACCGCGCTTGTCCAATTTGCAGCCAAAGCGTAGGCATCCACGCTTCCCAGGCCTGTGGCCAGATCATATCCAGGACCGGCGGCATAGCCGAGGGTTCCGGTGGCGCAATCGGTCGTACCGATGGCGCAGGGAACGTTGTTGGTGCCCGTGGTGACATCGTGGAAGACCCAGGGGGCCTGCTCGGCGAGAAGATACAGCGTGGGATTGATGTTGCCGAGGCCGGCGGGCGCGCTGGGCTGCGTGGGATATTGCTGGGCCGGCAGATAGGCCTCGACCAGCGCCGCGATGCCGGCGAAGACCGGGGCAGCGGCTGAAGTTCCGCCGACCAGCATTTGCGATCCGTTGTAGACGATGACGTAGGGAACGGGAGCGGGAGCGGCGGCCAGGGCAACGTCGGGAACCATGCGGCCGGAGTTGACGGCGGGCGCGAAATCGGATTGGAAGCCAGGCTTGGCGAACAGGGCGCTGACACCGCCTCCGCCGCCCAGCACCTGGGTTGTGCTGCTCCATCCGCTTTCGGGCACATAGCCGAGCGCGGATGCGTTCGATGCGTTATTGGCCGGGCTCCAATACTGACCGGAAGCGCCGGTGGCGAATGCCGTGCCACCGACCGCGGTGACGTTGGGCGCGCTGGCAGGCACCATCACGCTCAAGCCAAAGCTCGCCGTCTGAGCACCCATGGCATCGCATCCGGCGGCGCCGCTGTCGCCGGCGGCGGCGATCCAGGTCATGCCTTCTGCGCTGGCCTGCAGCGCGAGCATCTGATAAAAGCTGTCGCCTCCCGTCTCGCAGCCCGCGTAGCTGAGGCTCACGATCTGGGCGAGCTGGTTGTCGATGGCGTAGATGGCTGCGACCTCAACGGTCGATCCCCAGATGTAGAAAATCTTGGCGCCGCGCGCTATGGCGCCGATGGCTTCGAGGTCGAGTGTGGCTTCCAATTGATCGTCGGAGTTGCCCGTGCCTGAACCGCTGCCGGGAAACTCCGCGGTTTGATAGTCGTTGACGGCGAGGCCAAAGAGCTGGCGGTAGGCGCGATAGTCGGTCAAGCCGACGGGCGTTTGTCCGAGTACGGCGACGGTGACTCCGCTGCCGTCGATGCCTCGGGCGTAAAGGGGGGCCGCGTTGTAGATGGTTGCCAGGTCGTCCGGGCCCAAGGCATTGCCGGCGCCGGCGGTGACATACTGCGAGAGCGGAGCGCGGACCGATTGCGGAACGGCAGTGAAGTCGTCGAGGCCGACGACCTGGGCCACGGCGTCACTCAGTTCGGATGGAATCTGCGGGGAGTCGAGATTAGCAAAGTGCGATTTGCCGTTGACTTCAAAGACGTGAATGCGGCACTGGAGCGCGCGCTGAACGGTGTCAGCCGTTCCGGAAAAGGAAACCAGCAGGCGGCCGCGCGCGACGCGCACATCGGTCATTCCCGCGGTATGGAGCCATGCGGCCACCCGGGCCGTCGCCTGCTGCGCGGCTCCAAACTGCGCACCGAACTGATCGGGTGTGAGCCACCGATGAAAGCCGGGTGAGCGGGGATTCTGGCGGTCGGCGATGAAGGCCTGGAGGGCCTGCCGCTGCCCGGCATCGATACGCAGCACGATCTGCATATTGCGTATGGGCAGGCTGGAGGGGGCAGGGCCGCGATCGAATGCAGCGTAGCGAATGGCTGCAGCGGAGTGGGGAGCCGCGACGGAATTACCCGGCTCTGCCGCACGCGCCCCGGAGTGCGCGAGCGCCAGCGACGATGCGAGGGCAGAAGCCATGAGGGCGCGCTGGACCAGGGACTGCATGAAGAGAATTCATGCATCGAAGGTGCAATCGCGGCGCCACTTGAAAGGTGATTCTGGCGCGGGGAATTAGAAACCGCTCATCGACGCCCGATGCGGCGTGCGCCGCACCATGCAGAGGATGATGGATCGTGCGGCGGAGTGACGCGCTGCCGCTCGAGCGGGCTACGGCATCGGCTTCTGGTGAATGATCATCCAGTTGACGCCGAACTTATCGCGGAGCTGGGCAAAGCGGTGAGCGAAGAAGGTCTCCTCCAGCTTCATGAAGATCGCTCCGCCTTCGCTCAACGTCCGGTAGATGCGCTCTGCCTCCTGATTGCTGTCGACGGCGAGCGAGATATAAGCGCTGCGCACGGGCTCGACGCGCTCGGGCGGCCCGTCACTGGCCATCAGCGTGGCATCGCCAAGTTGAAACCGGGCATGGAGGATGCCATCGGGCGTGAGTCCCGGAGGAAGATTTTGCGGACCGTTTTCGCCGGCCATGGAGGCGAATGTTCGCTGCATCAGGATTTTGGCGCCGAGGTGTTCGACATAGAAATCGAGAGCTCGGGCGCAGGTGCCGGGAAAGTTCAAATAGGTGTTTACCTTCATGACCTGGATTTTCCTTTCGGGGAATTTTTCTTGGCTTTTGGGGGTGTCGAAAATGGCGGAATGAGCGGAGTGAGATCGCGCTGTTGCCAGCGGCGGCGGGTCTCGGCGAGCAGGGCGGCGCGGTTCCGCTCCATCTGTTCAATGGCCGCCGAGGGCGCCTCGGTCTTCTCGTGACGCCCAGCCCAGATGAGCAACTCCAGCAGGACCGGGGCCAGCGCGATACCTTTGCCGGTGAGCCGGTAGTGTGTGCTGCGGCCGTCATCGCCGGCTGGTTCGCGGGTGAGGATGCCGCTTTGCTCGAGTTTTTCGAGGCGATCGGCGAGGATGTTGGTAGCGATGCCCTCGCCGGAGCGCTGGAACTGGCGGAAGGTGCGGTAGCCGCGCACCATCATGTCGCGCACGATGAGCAGCGACCAGCGGTCGCCGACGAGATCGAGCGAGACGGCCACGGGGCAACCGGAACGGGGCTGGGCTTTCACTTTCCGCACCATGAAAGCCATGCTACGCAGATTACTTGCATTTTGCAACCTAAAAGTGATAGGAATGTTTTTGGCCGGGCGCACTCCCCGCACGCGCGCGGCTTTATTCCCCACGGAGGTTCCATGAGCAGCGTTGCCAATGCCTCGCGCATTACGCCCTTTCTCTGGTTCGATCACCATGCCGAAGAAGCGGTTGCGCATTATTTGAGCATCTTTCCCAACTCGCGCCGCTTGAGCGAGCTGCGCAGCCCGATGGATACGCCGAGCGGCCGGGCAGGGAGCATTCTGACCATCACTTTCGAACTCGACGGGCTGCGCTTCACCGCGCTCAACGGCGGCCCGGCGGACAGATTCAATCAGGCCGTGTCGTTTGTCGTCTCCTGCGACACTCAGGATGAGATCGACCGCTACTGGTCGCGCTTGACCGCGGGCGGCGCGGAAATCGCGTGCGGCTGGCTCAAGGACAGGTTTGGGCTCTGCTGGCAGATCGTGCCCGCGCGCATCGGCGAACTGGTGAAGAGCCCGGGCGCAATGCAGGCCATGATGAAGATGAAAAAAATCGACATCGCCGAGCTGGAGCGCGCGGCGCGGGGTTGAGTGCGCAAGAACGAAGCGCGTGAGGCCCGACGCCCAATGATTGCGAAGACCAGGGAGACGGTGCATGAGCGCGAGAAACCTGTTTCAACCGGAGCGTGCTGACGAAATCAAGGAACGGCTGCGCCGGTTGCGGCCCGATGGCGCGCGGCAGTGGGGCACGATGACCACGGCGCAGATGCTGGCGCACTGCTCGGCGGGAATCGAGATGGCCGCCGGCGAAATTCGCCCGCCCCGCGCGTTGCTTGGAAGGGTGATTGGGCCTGCGGTGAAACGCGCGGTCATGCGCGACGAGGAACCGATGCGGCGCAATTCGCCGACGGCAAAAGAGCTGGTTATCGCCAATCCGATGGACTTTGAAGCGGAGCGGAAGCGGTTGAGCGAATTGGTCGATCGGTTCCAAGCGGCCGGGCCGGCGGGCTGCACCGGGCATCCGCATGCATTCTTCGGATCTCTAACGCCGGATGAGTGGGCCATTCTGATGTACAAGCATTTGGACCATCACCTGCGGCAGTTCAGTGTGTGATCGCGCCGCGCGAGAACTGGCACAGCTTCTGTGAGCCTAGTGCGCTCCAGTCGCCCCTCTGCTATCCTGAATGGTTTACCTGCCGAGAATCGGCCGCAGGCGGCCGGTGATTGCGAGCAGGGGGAGGAAGCCATGCCGGAACACAGAGCGCGCAAGCATCATCAGGACCGCGTGGCGGAGGCATTACGGGAAGAGATTGACGTTCTCATCGAGGGCGAGCTTTCGGATCCGCGCATCGACTTGTGCCACGTGAGCGAGGTTGCGCTGAATCCCGGCGGCAAATCAGCGCGCGTGTATGTGGCAATTGACAGCACCGTGAAAGACGTTGCGAAAGCCGAGGCCGACACCATCGCCGGACTGGAAGCGGCCAAGGGATACATTCGCCATGAACTGCAAGAGCGATTGGGCATGCGGCGCGTTCCCGACCTGAGCTTTCTTGCCGACCGCTCAGGACGCCTTACGGCGCGCATCGACGAGCTGATGACCCGCTCGCGCAAGTCCACCGGCCGCGGCGCCGCCATCGCGCCGACCGCATCGCAACAGGACCATCCTCAACCGGGCCCGTCCAATAGAAAATCCAACCCGGATCAGGGAGCGATCCTGCGCTAATCGATGAGAACACCTGCGAAGAAAAAAAACGAGCGAAAAACGGGACGGAAATCGGGAGTTGCGCCGCGCAAGCAAGCAGCCGAGAGCAGCGGCGCGCGCGGCGCCCACGCCGATCCCATCGCAACAATTCTCGATGCTCTCGGCCGCGGCGAGCGCTTTCTGGTGTGCTCGCATACGCGGCCCGATGGCGACGCGGTGGGTTCGATGCTGGCCCTGGCGATGATCATCGAACAGATGGGCAAAGAGGTTGAGCTGGCGACGGCGGAACGCATTCCGCCGCAGTATCGGCAACTGCCAGGAGTGGAGGCCGTGTGTACGAAGAAGCGGGTGAGTGGACGCTACGATGCGGCGATTCTGCTGGAGTGCGACGGGATCGAGCGCACGCGGCTGGGCGGTTTGGATGAGATGTTTCTCATCAATATCGACCACCACATTACGGGCCGGGAGTTCGCAGATCTCAACTGGATCGATCGCAGCGCGGCCAGCGTGGGCGAGATGGTGTACCGGTTGGGGCGGGCCGCCGGGGCTTGCCTGACGACGCAGATGGCGCAATGCATTTATACGACGCTGCTGACCGACACGGGCGGATTCTGCTACGGCAATGTGCGCGAGTCGACGTTTGCACTGGCGCGCGAGCTGGTGGAAGCCGGCGCCGATCCGATTGGGATTGCGCGGGATGTGTACTTTTCGTCGCCGGTTTCGAAACTGCTGGTTCTGGGCGCGGCGCTGCGCAGGCTCAAACGCGAAGGCCGCTTGGCGTGGCTTTGGGTAACGCACCAGGACATGCAGCGCACGCGCGCCACCGACGAAGATTGCGAAGGCATTATCAACGTGGCTCTGAGCCTGGCGGGGGTGGAGGCCGTGGTTTTTTTGCGCGAGATGGGCGGCGGTGGCGTGCGCGTGAGCCTGCGCAGCAAGAGGCGGCTGAATGTTGCCGCGGTGGCTGCGCGACTGGGCGGCGGCGGACACCAAAACGCCGCGGGCTGCACGCTGCAGGGATCGTTGGCGCGCGCGCGGAAGGAGATTCTGGCGGAGTTGCGCGGCGACATGGCAGCCGGACGCGGCAAGCGCTCGACGCGTGGCTGATGGCGCGGGCTTGAGCGCCGCGCCGTGCGCCGCCGCCGCAGGACTACTTGAGCACCAGCACCTTAACGCCTTCATGCGGGGTTGTGGCCGTGATGTACCCGATCGCGCCCGGAGTTTTGACGATATAGGCGACTGCCTCGGCCTCGCTTGAGAAGGTGGGCGGCATGACGGCCTCGCCGGAAAACACCTTTTGCCTCCAGCAGACCAGCAGGCTGACCGCACTCATGGAAAGATCGCCCGACAGAAATGCCGCATGCGCGGTACCTTCCTTGAGCAGCACCGGTTTGACGTGCGAGCCGTCTTTCAAGCGGAGGCTTTCGCCGGTGAAGACGCTGCGCAATTCGGATTTAGAGATGGAAGAGGCGCTAACGCCGGGATTGGCGATAATGGTGACCTGCGCGCGCAGGTGCGCGGTGCACAGCATTAAGGCGGCCGTCAGCAGAACAACTTTTGAGATTTTCATATCGTTCTCCTGTCGCCGCTCAGAATGTGAAGCCGAGTTTGGCCATGAGCGCATCGGTGCGTGAGGCTAAACCGTTGGGATTGTCCGCATCGTAGAAGCCCACGCCATTGCCCTTCATGACGTGGCCTTCCATCTTCAAGTAGATGTTCTCGGAGAAATCGAATCGTGCGGAGGCGACCGAATCGCGGAAGTAGTTTGCGGGATCGGAGTTATCGCCGCCCTGCGCGTTGAGGTAGTGGGTGTAATAAGCGCCAGCCTGAAGCCGGGAGGTGAAGTGGTAACCGCCCATCGCGAACCATGCTCTGCCGTCGGTCGCATCGACTTCCGGGGCCTGCGCCGTCACTGTGATGACGTCGTACTCGATGTTGCGGGCATATTGGCCGGAGGCGAAAACTTTCTTGTACTTGTACTGCGCGTAGTAAGCGGGCCAATAGGATGCCGGTTGGTTGTACGTTCCGTTTTGGAGATTTCCCGAAGCGGTGTAGATCATGAGCGATCCGCCGACGGTGAGGCCTTCGACCGGTGTGGCCCAGCGCAGATCGAAGCCGGGGGTTTTGCCGCTGGGCGGAGCGGCGAAGTTCACGCCGTCTTCCTTGTAGGACTCCATGAGCCCGTCGGTGGTGGCCATGGTGTAGCCGCCGTAGTAGACGCTATACTGCAGCGCGTTGCGGCCGCCCATTTCGATTCGTCCGTAGACTTCGGCGCCGTTTTGCGAGAGATCGGTGGCGCGCCAATCGACGGCGTAGATCGGTTCCGGCAGGAGCGACCACATGTACCCGGGATCGTAATCCTGCGTGTCGTTGTAAAGGCCCCAGCGGATCTTGACTCTTCCGGCGCGGACGCCGAGTTCGGGACGGAAGCGATAATCGCCCATGGCCCAATCGACGCTGACGTTGTCGCCGCCGAACATGCCCAGCCGCATGTAGTGGAGCTGGAGACCGACACGCAGCTTGTCGGTGACCTCGTCGTTGACGTTGAGGGCAGCCTCTGTCCAGCCGGCGCTCACATTACGGCTATCGATGCCGAGAAAGTTGTTGTGACTGGTTGCGACCAGCGCCTGGGTGGCGAATCCGTGGAATTGCAGTTTGCTGAATTCGTCAGCGCTCTGGGCTGCGGCCAGGGAAGCGCCGGCGAGCACGAGCACTGAGAGCACACACTTCTGCATAGAGTTCTCCTCGTCGAGTTTCACTCAGAGGGGAACCCAGGGCCGAGAATTCTGGCAGGGCGCACTGCCGCCTGCGCAGCTCACACCGCGTACGTGCCGAGTGGACTCTACTATCTCTCATCGTCGGAATCGCCGGTTCCTTTAATTGTCAGGAAACTCCAGGCATAAATCCGCTTCAGCGCGGTGGTATTT
>Ga0335073_10009348_pt1 | contig 13757 bp, 14 predicted proteins | sample Lox_Sample_22_FD_207093 | JGI IMG/M metagenome (GOLD analysis project Ga0335073, IMG submission 207093) | Soil microbial communities from Loxahatchee National Wildlife Refuge, Florida, United States - Lox_Sample_2.2 | ecosystem: Environmental > Terrestrial > Soil > Wetlands | place: USA... | reverse complement strand
TCGGTCCCTGCACCGCGTGGGCGATCTGGATGTCCTCGCCGGTCTGGTAGCCGAACAGGTCGACGGTGTGCGCCGCGTGGTGCCAGAGCAGGTGGTCGGTCCAGCTGCGCGGCTGGCCGGCCGCGTTCATGTTCGTGCGGCGGAAGAAGTAGGTCTGCACGTCCATCTGCTGGATCGACAGCTCGCCGGCGCCGATCCGGCGGTGGATCCACTGGTGCGACGGGTTGAACCGCCGGGTGTGCCCGACCATGCAGACCAGACCGGTCTCCTGCTGTACCGCGTTGACCTGCTGCGCGTCCGCCCAGCTGTCCGCGAGCGGGATCTCGATCTGTACGTGCTTGCCCGCGCGCATGGCGGCGATGGCCTGCTCGGCGTGCAGCTGGGTGGGCGTGCACAAGATCACCGCGTCGATGTCGTCGCGGGCCAGCACCTCGCCCAGGTCGGTGGTGGCCTGTTCGGCACCGTACTTCCGCGCGACCTGCTCGGCCTGCTCGAGCCGGCGGCTGACCACGGACGTCACCGTGACGCCGTCTATGAGCGCGAGGCCATCGAGGTGCTTGATGCCGAAGGCGCCCGCCCCGGCAAGTGCGATCCGCATGGTCTGGTTCTCCTTCGCCGGACTAGTCGACGGGCCGGACCACGAGGTGCCCGACCGCGGTGTTGGACCCCGGAACGTGGTAGAAGCGGTACAGCTCCTCGACCTTGGCGCCCATGGCCCCGCGCATGATCAGCTGCATGACGAGCTCGATCCCCTCCGAGCCCGCCTCGCGCACGTACTCGATGTGCGGCACGAGCGCCAGCTTGTCCGGGTCGCCGATCAGCCGGTCGAAGAACGCGTTGTCGAACGCCCGGTTGATGAAGCCCGCACGCGGGCCCTGCAGCTGGTGGCTCATCCCGCCGGTGCCCCAGACGTGCACGGTCAGGTCGCCGCCGTAGCTCTGCACGGCCCGGCGGATGGCCTGGCCGAGCATGTAGCACCGGTGCCCGGTCGGCGGCGGGTACTGCACCACGTTCACCGCCAGCGGGATCACCCGCACCGGCCACGCCTCGGGCTGGCCGTAGACCAGCGACAGCGGGACGGTCAGCCCGTGGTCGACGTCGAGCTTGTACATGAGGGTCATGTCGAACTCGTCCAGGATCAGCGACTGCGCCAGGTGCGCCGCGAGGTCGGCGTGCCCCTCGACGACCGGCACCGGGCGGGGCCCGTACCCCTCGTCGGCGGGCGGAAACTCGTCGGCGCAGCCGAGCGCGAACGTCGGGACGATCTCGGGCGTGAACGCGGACGCGTGGTCGTTGTAGACCAGGATCACCACGTCGGGGACCTCCTGCGCCGCCCAGGCCTTGGTCCACTCGTACCCGGCGAACAGCGGCTTCCAGTAGGGCTCCCGCGTCTTGCCGAGGTCGATCGCCGCGCCGATCGCCGGGATGTGGCTGGTGGTCAGCCCCGCGGTGATCCGGGCCATCTCAGGTTCCGTCCTTAACCGAGCGCCAGCCCTCGGGCGACCGGCCGCCCGACAGCATCATCTTCTGGTAGTCGTCGATGTTCATGCCGGTCATCGTCGACACCGCCTGCAGGTAGCTGAGCCCGTCGGTGGCGAAGATCTTGGCCAGGAAGTAGATGTTCCCGCCCAGGTCGAGCATCGCGTTGTAGTCGCGGTCGAGCACGGCCTGCTTCTGGGCCTCGGTCATCGGCCACTCGTCCAGGTAGGCCCGCTCGCCGGCCTTGAAACGCTCCCGGTTCTCCGGCTTCATCAGGCTCATGCAGAACTGGTTGAGGTTGTAGCCCTGCTTCGCGCGCTGCGCGGTGAAGACCCGGGTGCCGGGGATGTCGTCGAACTCCGACGTGTAATCCGTCATCATGCCTCCCAGTAAAGGCGCAGGGGATTGTCCACGAGCAGCCGGCGCTGCTGATCGGCGGTGCGGGCGACGCGCGGGATGACGTCCACCAGCGCGCCGTCATCGGGCATGTGGCTCTTCATGTTCGGGTGCGGCCAGTCGGTGCCCCACAGCACCCGGTCGGGGAACGTCTCGACCAGGCGCCGCGCGAACGGCGCCACGTCCGAATAGAGCGGCGGCCCGGACTTCGACAGCCGCTCCGGCCCGCTGACCTTGGACCACACGTTCTCGTGCTCGGTCATCAACCGCAGGAACAGCGAGAAGCCCGGCCCGTCTACTGACTGGGTCACGTCCGGCCGGCCCATGTGGTCTACGACGACCGGCGTCGGCAGGCTGGTGAACAGGTTCCAGCGCTCGGCCAGGTCGGGCGCCTCGAAGTACACCACGATGTGCCAGCCCAGCTCGGCCACCTGGTCGACCAGGCCGCGGTAGTAGCCGTCCGGCTTGGGGTCGGCCAGGCGCCGGACGAAGTTGAACCGGATCCCCCGCACCCCCGCCGCGTGCAGGTCGGCCAGCTCGGCCGCGGACACGCCGGGCCGGATCGTGGCCACGCCGCGGGACCGGCCGTCGTCGGCCAGCAGCGCGTCGGCGAGCGCCCGGTTGTCGGCGCCGTGGCAGGTGGCCTGCACGATCACGCTGCGCTCGAAGCCGAGGAAGTCGCGCAGCGCGAATAGCTGCTCCTTGCCCGCGTCGGTCGGCGTGTACTTCCGCTCCGGCGCATAGGGGAACACCTCTCCAGGCCCGAACACGTGGCAGTGCGCGTCGACCGCGCCCGGCGGCGGGCGGAAGGCCGGCTTGCTCGGGCTCGGGTCGAAGGCGAGCCAGTCGGCGTCGGGCTGGAACGCAGGGGCGGGTCCATGAGCCGTCATCTACAGACCACGCTCCCGCAGCGCCTTGTCCAGGCGCGGGTACACCCGCCGGGCGTTGCCCTCGAACACCTGCGCGCGGTCGGCGTCGGTGACGTCGGCGGCGTCGACGTACCGCTTGGTGTCGTCGAAGTAGTGGCCGGTCTGCGGGTCGATGCCGCGGACCGCGCCGACCATCTCGGACCCGAACAGGATGTTATCCACGTCGATCACGTCGAACAGCAGGTCGATGCCCGGCTGGTGGTAGACGCAGGTGTCGAAGAAGACGTTCCGCATCACGTGCTGGTCCAGCGGCGGCTTCTTCAGCATGTCGGCCAGCCCGCGGTAGCGGCCCCAGTGGTAGGGCACCGCGCCGCCGCCGTGCGGGATCACCAGCCGCAGCGCGGGGAAGTCGGCGAACAGGTCCCCCTGGATGAACTGCATGAACGCCGTGGTGTCGGCGTTGATGTAGTGCGCCCCCGTGGCGTGGAAGTTGGGGTTGGCGCTGGCCGACACGTGCACCATCGCGGGCACGTCCAGCTCGCACATCTTCTCGTAGACCGGGTACCAGTACCGGTCGGTGAGCGGCGGCGACGTCCACATGCCGCCGCTCGGGTCCGGGTTGAGGTTGCAGCCCACGAACCCGAGCCCGAGCACGCAGCGTTCCAGCTCGGCGACCGACGCCTTCAGGTCGGCGCCGGGCGACTGCGGCAGCTGGCAGACGCCGATGAACGTCTCAGGGAACAGCCCGGTCACCCGCGCGATCAGGTCGTTGCAGGCCCGGGCCCACTCGCCGCTGACCCGCTCGTCGCCCTGGTGGTGGGCCATGGCCGACGCCCGCGGCGAGAAGATCGTCATGTCCGCGCCGCGCTCGCGCAGCAGCCGCAGCTGGTTCTGCTCGATCGAATCCCGTATCTCATCGTCGCTGATCGTTGGGTATTCTTCCGGCCGGCGCCCGTCGGCGAAGGCAGACAGCTGACCCTTACGCCACGCATCGTGCTGGGACGGGGCGGTCGTGTAGTGGCCGTGGCAGTCGATGATCATCGGGAGCCTCCCCGCTGCCATACCGAGCCCGGCACGAGCACCTCGCCCCGCATCAGCAGGCGGGCGGTGCGCAGCAGCGCGGACCGGCGCACCGCGAAGCCGCCGCCGGACGGCGCCACCTCGATCGTGACCGTGAAGAAGCCCGTCGGATGCTCGACCTCGATCTCCGCGGCGTCGCCGGCCAGGCCGGGCAGCACCGCGATCTGGTTTGCCACCGAGCCCGGCAGCATGCACGCGGTGGCCACCGACACCGCTCCGAGCACCCCGATCGCCTCGTGCACCCGGTGCGGGATGAACGTCCGGGTGGAGATCGCGCCGCCGCGGGCCGGCGGCGACAGCAGGCTCATCTTCGGCACGGTGTTGTCGGTCACGTCGCCGAGGTTCATCATCGGCCCGGCGGCCAGCCGGATCGCCTCGACCCGCTTGGTCAGCTCCGCGTTCCCCTCCAGTTGTGCCGGCGACTCCTGTCCGCTCAGCCCGAAGTCGGATGCGGCGAGGCAGACCACCGGCATGCCGTTGTCGATGCAGGTGACCGTCGTGCCCTCGATGACATCTCTGACGTTTCCGGTCGGCAGCAGCGCGCCGCACGACGACCCGGCGACGTCGGCGAACTCGATCGGGATCGGCGCGTGGCTGCCGGGCACGCCGTCGATGCGCGCGGTGCCGTCGTAACGCACCCGCCCGCCCGGCGTCTGCACCGACGCGGTGGCCAGCGTCTGGGTGTTGCGCATCCAGATCCGGACCGGCGTGACCTCGCCGGCCGCGGGCACCAGCCCCTGTTCGATCGCGAACGGCCCGACGGCGGCCAGCATGTTGCCGCAGTTCTGCCGGTCGGATACCTCGGCCCGGTCCGGCCATACCTGCAGGAACAGGTACTCGACGTCGGCGTCGTCGCGTGCTGACGGGCTGACCACGGCCACCTTGGAGGTCAGCGGGTGGCTGCCGCCCATCCCGTCGATCTCCCGCGGATCCGGCGATCCCATGGCGGCCAGCAGCACCGCGTCGCGGGTCGCGGTGTCGGCGGGCAGGTCGCCGGCCAGGAACACCAGGCCCTTGGACGTGCCGCCGCGCATCGCGCTGCAGCGAATGGCGGTCTGCTGTGCTGGCCCGGGGGGACGACCCCACCGGGCCCCCCCGCTCGTCATGACGCGTCCGTGTAGTCGACGTAGCGCAGCCCGCGGTCCTCCAGCTTGCCGCGCATGTTGTAGAGGTCGAGGCCGAGTTCCCCGGCGTTGAGCTTGACCCGCTTGGCCGCCTCGTTGGCCTCCCGGTCCTGCGCGGCCTTGAGCACGGTCGCGGCCTCCTCGCGCTGCACGACCACCACCCCGTCGTCGTCGGCGACGATCACGTCGCCGGGCCGGATGAAGGCGCCGGCGCAGACGATCGGGGTGCCCACGTTGCCCGGCGTCTCCTTGACCGTGCCCCTGGCCGAGATCGCCCTTGACCACACCGGGAAGCCCATCTCGGTCAGCGTCGCGACATCGCGCACGCCCGCGTCGATCACCACGCCGCGCACGCCGTGCGCGGCCAGGCTTCCGGCCAGCAGGTCACCGACGTACCCGTCGTCGCACGGGCTGGTCGGGGTGATCACCAGCACGTCCCCGGGCCGGGTCTGCTCCACGGCCACGTGGATCGACCAGTTGTCGCCGGGGGCAACCTCGCAGGTCAGCGCGTTTCCGGCGATGCGCGCGGCCCGGAAGATGGGCCGGATGTCGGCGCGGAGCAGCCCGGTGCGGCCCTGGGCCTCGTGCACCGTGGCCACGCCCGCGAGGGCGAGGCCGTCGACCACCTCAAGATCGGTCCGCGGGGTGTTCCGTACAACTAGCGGCACTGCCAGTGCTCCTCTCAGACATCGAAGAAGACGGTCTCCCTCTAGGATGCCGCTCCCCCGGGGGCCGGGATCGTGGCACGCAGGTCGCGCAGCATGGCCAGCTCGGACGCCCCCGGCGCCGGGACCTCCCCGAGGCCCGGCGCCACCCGCAGGTCCCACCCGGTGCGCTCCCGCACCTGCTCCGGGGATACCCGCGGGTACACGGCGGTCAATACCAGCTCGCAGGTCTGCGGGTCGGGCTCGAGCACGCCCAGGTTCGTGATGATCTTCTGCGGTCCGGCCCCGGTCAGCCCGAGGTACTTCCGGCTGCCCGGCCCGTCGCCGAAGCCGACCGAGGTGACGAAGTCCACCCGCTCGACGAACGTCTGCAGGGTCTGCCGGACGATCACGATGACCTCCCGGCAGGACGCGGCGATCTCCGGTGCCCCGCCGGCGCCGGGCAGCCTGACCTTGGGCTCGGCATAGTCCGCGCCGATCACCGTGGTGTTGATGTTCGCGAACCGGTCGATCTGGGCCGCGCCGAGGAAGCCGATGTCGATCCGGCCCGGCTGCAGCCAGTAGTTGAAGATCTCCGGCACGCTGACCACGGCGTCGGCCGTCGTGGCCAGGATCCCGTCGCCGATCGACAGCGGCAGCGAGCCGGGCTTGGCGCCGATCGTGCCCGACTCGTAGATCAGGACCAGGTTCGGGGCGTGCGTGGCTCGGGCCAGGTTGGCCGCCTCGCTGGGCAGGCCGATGCCGACGAAGCAGGTCATCCGGTCGCGCAGCGCGCGCGCCGCGGTCACCGTCATGATCTCGTCGGCCGTGTAGCCGGCCGGGGCGGCCGCCGCGGTCACGGGGCCGCCTCCGCGTAGACGTGCCGGTCCAGCCAGCGCCCGAAAGCCTCCCGGTCGCGGCTGATCGCGTCCCAGGCCACGTAGAAGTCGTTGTCGCGGACCGTGTAGCCCAGCGCGTAAGAGGGGTGCGCCCCCCCGGGGGCCAGGGCGACGTAGCCGACGGCCCAGCCCGGCAGCACGACGGCGCCGGGCCGGGGGTCGAGCACGTCGACGATCTCCTCGACCGTGACCACGGACCGCGCGGCGGCCAGCACCGCCTCCTTCTGCACCCCGGTGATCCCCCAGAGCTGCACGTTGCCCGCGCGGTCGGCCTGCTGGGCGTGGATCACGGTCACGTCCGGCCGCAGCGCCGCGACCGCGGTGAGCGTGTCGCCGGTGAACGGGCAGGAGATCTCGGCGATGTTCGCACGGCTCTTTGCGGCACGGCTGGCCAGCCCGGTGCCGTTGTAGCCGCGCAGCACCGCGAACGGCAGCCCGGACGCTCCCGCGACGTACCGGTTGGCCATGCCCGCGTGGCTGTGCTCCTCGAGCTCGAGCGGCGCCGGCCAGGAGTGCTCGACCGCGTCCCTGAACCGGTGCAGCGACCCGACGCCCGGGTTGCCGCCCCAGGAGAACACGAGCTTTCGCGCGCACCCGGCGCCGATCATCTGGTCGTAGATGACGTCGGGGGTCATCCGGACCAGCGTGAGGTCGCGCCGCCGCTGCCTGATCACCTCGCGGCCGGCGGCGTGCGGGATCAGGTGGGTGAAGCCCTCCATCGCCACCGTGTCGCCGTCGTGGATCGCGTCGGCGATCGCCTCGGCCAGCGACACGATCTCCGCCACGCCGTCCCGCCTCCTGATATTTCCGTTAGCGGCCTTTACCAAGACGATATCCAGGTTCCGCCGCCATGTGCACACTTGTGCGTTCTACGGCAGCGCCATAGTCTCGTGCCGGTCTGGTCTCATCTTGGCAGCTTCCGGGACAAAGATCTTTGTGCCCCCGCCCTGCTTGACCGCGTACCCGTTTGTGGAGGCCGTAGTGTCCCTGGACGACTTCCCCCGCCATCCGCTGCTATTCGGCCCCAGCCCGGTGCACCCGCTGGACCGGCTGTCCGCTCACCTGGGCGGCCCGAGGATCTGGGCCAAGCGGGAGGACTGCAACTCGGGCCTGGCGTTCGGCGGCAACAAGACCCGCAAGCTGGAGTACCTGGTGCCCGACGCCCTGGCCGAGGGCGCCGACACGCTGGTCTCGATCGGCGGCGTGCAATCCAACCACACCCGCCAGGTCGCCGCCGTGGCGGCCCGGCTTGGGCTGCGCGCCGTGCTGGTCCAGGAGAGCTGGGTCGACTGGCCCGACGCGGTCAACGACCGGGTCGGCAACATCCTGCTATCGCGGATCATGGGCGCGGACGTGCGCCTGGTCGACGCCGGCTTCGGCATCGGCTACAAGGCCAGCTGGCAGCGGGCGCTCGAGGACGTGCGGATGCAGGGAGGCACGCCCTACGCGATCCCGGCCGGGGCCTCCGACCACCGGCTCGGCGGCCTCGGCTTCGCGAACTGGGCCTACGAGGTGCAGCAACAGGAAGAACGGCTAGGTGTGTTCTTCGACACGGTCATCGTCTGCAGCGTCACCGGCTCGACCCAGGCCGGCATGATCGCGGGGTTCGCGGGCCAGGCCCGGCCGCGCCGGGTGATCGGGATCGACGCCTCCGCCACGCTGGACGAGACCCGGGCACAGGTCGAGAAGATCGCCCGCAACACCGCCGAGCTCATCGGCCTGCGCCGCGACCTGCGCGACGACGAGATCACGGTGCTGCCGGGCTGGGCCGGCGACCGCTACGGCATCCCGGTCAAGTCCACGCTGGACGCGATCCGGCTGACCGGGACCCTGGAAGGGATGATCATCGACCCGGTCTACGAGGGCAAGTCCATGGCCGGGCTCATCGACCTGGTCCGCTCCGGCGAGATCGGCCGGGACTCGACCGTGCTCTACGCCCACCTCGGCGGCCAGCCGGCGCTCAACGCCTACAGCGCGCTGTTCCGTTAACCGCCGCTGTTTGCGGGACTCGCTCCGCTCGTTCCGCCGCCGACGAGGCGGTCCAGCGCCTCGCCGGCGTTCATGCCGCCGCGGTCGACGTCGATCACGCCCAGGATCACCGCGAGCACGGTATCGGCGAAAAGCCCGGCTCCTTCATAGCGCGAGGTCTGGTAGTCATCCGGCATTATCCGGTAGCGAAGTAGGAATCCGTCGAGCGCCGCCTGCAGCGCCAGCGAGAGCCGTTGCGGCGTCCATCCGGGTCGCAGCACAAAGCCGAGTTCTGGAAGCACGGCCGCATAGCCGTCGGCCCACGCCGCGATTCCGCTGCGCATGGCCGGCATAAGCGCCTCCCACAGCGACGGGTGCTGCACGAGCAGAGGCCCGATGTGGAGCGTCAGATAACTGCGCGGATGCCGCTGCAGCGACTCGATCAGGCCGTCGGCGATCCTGATCACCTCCCGCGAGAACGGCACCGGCGCCGTGACGGCGTCCGGGACCTGCCTGGCCTGCTCGTTCGGGGCCTCGTCTACCTCCTCCTCGGCCAGGGCATAGACCAGCGCATCCGGCAGGAACTCCTCGCGGGTCCGCCAGCGGTTGAAGAACGCCTTCCTGCTGGCACCCCCGCTACCCTCGGCCGCGGCCATCCGGATGACATCCTCGGTCCTGAGCCAGTCCAGAGCCGCCGGGAAGTGGATCGATCGCAGCCTGGCCGGCTGCGCCTCGCTGGTCTGATCGTCTAGATAAGCGTCGATAAGCTGCGTGGCGGCCTTCAGGAATTGCCGGGCGGTCGCGTCATTACGCGATACGGCCGGTCGGGGGCTCAATGACCCTTCACAATCGTCATCCGTCACTCCAATAGGGCCACTTGATGGGGGACTCGGTTGTCCCCCTACACTTTAGCCTGCAAACTCACGCAAGCCCCAAATGCTCGGTACGATCGGCGCACGCGAAGAGATCGCTGGGTTGGGGGGCGTTATCGTGCCACGATTTATCTGGCTCTGAATGCCGGACTAATTACGGCGCGATGGACGATGCCCGCCGGTGGTACCTCGGCGGACCTCTCATGGCGAGGGTGGCGACCCGCCAGCCGCGAGCCCGGGGGGAAAGTGCGGGGTTCGCTGGGGGGGCGAACCTGGTCCGGGCGGGACAGAGAGGTTCCCGTCCGGACCAGGTTCATTAGGCTCCATTCGTCTCCCACCGGGCACGGTCCGGCGCGCGCCGCCGAAAACTCGTTCGGCAGACGGCCACCCGTCCGCCGCTGCGGCTCGTGGCTTCCATCGCGCTGGCCGCGGATTGCGAGATGCTGGCGGGAAGTCAGCCCGGCGCCCGCTCCACCCGCTCCACCCGCCCCACCGGCCCCACCCGCCCCACCCGCAGCATGCGAAAACCGCGCCCCATCCCACCCTGGATTCGGACACGACCGAAAATGAATTCGCCCACACGAAACCGTGGCCAGTGTCCGAAATTGGTTCCGGGCGGTTTCGACGCCCGGACATACGGCGATCCGCAGGACGAATCACCCAGGACTTGCGCGGCTGCCCGGGGCCGCCAATGACGGCAACGGGCCAGCGCCGCGAAAACAATGACAGCAATGGGACTCCGCAGCTAATCGGCTCGCGCCCGAACCCAGCCAGCACGCGCCCGAACCCAGCCAGCTCGCGCCCGAACCCAGCCAGCACGCGCCCGAACCCAGCCAGCACGCGCCCGAACCCAGCCAGCACGCGCCCGAACCCAGCCAGCACGCGCCCGAACAACCGTGATTTACGCCCCTGGGAGCGTCATCGTTCCCTGGCCCACGATCGTGGCCTGCCCGGCCACGACCACCTCGGCGAGAAGGCCGTCCTGTTTGCGCGCGGTGCCCTCCAGGTCGCTGGGACGCCCCATGGCCACTCCCTGCCGGATCCGCAGGTGGTAGGTGCCGTCCGGCTCGGCCGACCGCATTGCCAGGCTGGCGACCAGCGACGCGCACGCCGACCCGGTGGCGGGATCCTCCGCCACGCCGACCGAGGGCGCGAAGAACCGTGCGCCGACGGTGGCGCCTTCGCGGTAGTCGCCGGCGAACAGGTACAGGTCCGGCGACCAGCCGCCCGCGATCCCGGCCGACCACGCGGCCATGTCCGGCGCGGCGCGATCCAGCAGCTCCGGGTCGGCCAGGCGGGCGAAGCAGAACCTCAGCCCGATGCCCGCGTACCAGCTCTCGGCGATGGCGTCCTCGGGCAGCGCGAGCGCGCGGGCGATCGCGGCCGCCTGCGGCGCCTCGTCGCTGGCCTCGTACCGCGGCGACGCCAGGCGCAGCCGGATCACCGGGCCGTCGACCTCGACCGTGACCGGGCCGATGCCCTCCTCGAACACGAACTGGCGCGGGCCGGCCGTGTCGCCCAGGCTCGCGAGCACGGCGGCGGTGCCCACGGTGGGATGACCGGCGAACGGCAGCTCCCGCTGCGGGGTGAAGATCCGGACCCGGCGGGTGCAGGAGGGGTCGCCGGGCGGCAGCACGAACGTGGTCTCCGAGAAGTTGAACTCCCGGGCCAGCTGCTGCATGGTCTCCTCGGCGATGCCCGACGCCTCGGGGAACACCGCCAGCTGGTTCCCGCCGAACGGCCGGTCTGTGAACACGTCAACCAGGGTGAAGTCGAAGCCCATGGCTCAGGCCACCACCACGTCCATCTCCACGGCCGCGCCCAGCGGCAGGGCGGCCACGCCGATCGCCGTGCGCGCCGGGTACGGCCGGGTGAAGTGCCGGGCGTATGCCTCGTTCATCGCGGCGAAGTCGGCCATGTCGGCGAGGTAGACGCCGACCCGGACCACGTCCCCCAGGTCCCTGCCGGCCGCCTCCAGCGCGGTCGCGATGTTGCGCAGGATCTGGTCGGCCTGAGCGCCGGCGCCGCCGTCGATGAGCCCGCCCGTGGCAGGGTCCTGCGCCACCTGCCCGCTGAGGAACAGCAGCCCGCCGCCGCGGACGCCGAGCGAGAACGGGAGGTCTGCCGCCGGAAGCTTGTCGGTGGTTATCGCGTTGCGTGCCATGATCAATGACTCCCTCTTCGTTACAGCCGGTCGCTGCTCTCCCGCAGCCGCCTGAGCCGCGCGAGCAGGTCGGCGACCTCGGCATCCCCGAACGCGTCGCCGACCATGCGCTGTACCCGCTCCCACAGCGGATAGGCCTCCGCGCGCCGCTCCCGCCCCGGGCCGGTGAGCCGGAGCAGCCGGCGGCGGCGGTCCGGCCCGGTCGCGATCTCCACCAGCCCGGCGTCCACCAGCGGCGCCACCTCGCGCGTGCAGGTCGTGCGCTCCATGCCCAGCCGCCCGGCCAGCTCGCTGACCGACATCGGCCCCTCATCGGCCAGCCGGGACAGGATGCTGTAGCCGGTCACCCGCAGGCCCGCCGGCGACAGCGCGCGGTCATAGAGCCGGTTGACCGACCTCGTGGCCATCCGCAGCGAGCTGCACACGCATTCGCTCTTGGCCGTCGTCATACCGGGTGAGTGTAAATACACCTATCTTCAAGGGCAACGGAATATCCGGTGGCTAACCGGCGGCGTCCGGTTCACCCGGCCGCACGACGCCGGTCTCGTAGGCCAGGATCACGGCCTGCACCCGGTCCCGCAGGCCGAGCTTGGCCAGCAGGTTCCCGACGTGCGACTTGACGGTCGCCTCGCTCACCACCAGGTCGGCCGCGATCTCCGCGTTGGTCAGGCCGCGGGCCAGGCGCAGCAGGATGTCGCGCTCCCTGGCGGTGAGCGACGCCAGCCGCGACGGCGCCGGCAGCGTCTGCGCCGGCCGGCGGGCAAACGCGTCGATCAGGCGCATCGTGACCGACGGGGCGAGCAGCGCGTTCCCGGCCGCGGCGATCCTGACCGCGGCGATCAGATCGTGCCGCGGCGCGTCCTTCAGCAGGAACCCGCTGGCCCCGGCCCGCAGCGCCTCGTACACGTAGTCGTCGAGGTCGAACGTGGTCAGCATGACCACCCGCGGCGCCGCGGCCCGGTCTCCCCCGGTGATCTGCCTGGTCGCCTCCAGCCCGTCCATCTCCGGCATCCGCACGTCCATCAGGATCACGTCGGGCCGGTGCTCGGCGGCGGCCCGGACGGCCTGCGCGCCGTTGGCGGCCTCGCCCACCACCGAGATCCCCTCGGCCGCGTCGAGGATCACGCAGAACCCGGTCCTGACCAGCTCCTGGTCGTCGGCGACGACCACGCGGATCGGGTCGGGGGCGGTCATGGCGTCGGCAGCCGCGCGCAGACCGCGAACCCGCCGTCCTGGCCGGGGCCGACGGTAAGGCTGCCGCCGCAGGACGCGACCCGCTCGGCGATGCCGGCCAGCCCGAAGCCGCCCGAGACCGCCCGCCGCGCCCCGTTATTCTTCGGCGCTGCCGCCGCCGCGCCCGCGGCCGGGTCCGCGGGCTGGCCGACGACGACCGAGACGGGCTCGCGGCCCGGGTCGGTGACCGAGACCGTGACGTACCCGGGCTCGTAGCTGACGGTCACCGCCGCCTTGCTCGCGCCCGAGTGCCTGACGGTGTTGGTCAGCGCCTCCTGCACGATGCGGTAGGCGGTCAGGTCCACGCCGGGCCCGAGCTTGCTCGGACTGCCCTCCACCCGCAGGTCCACCGCGATCCCGGCCTGGCGCACCTGCACGAGCACCTGGTCGAGCGAGCCGATCGAGGGTGACGGCGACCTGCTGGGCGCACGGCCGTCCACGTCGGCGGGGCCGCGCAGCACGCCGAGGAGCCGGCGCAGCTCGGTCAGCGCCTCCCGCGCGGTCTGGCTGATGATCTCGACGGACTTGCCCGCCTGGACCGGCCGGTCGGGCAGCAGCGAGGCCGCGGCCTCGGACTGGACCGCCATCAGGCTCACGTGATGCGCCACCACGTCGTGCAGCTCCCTGGCGATCCTGGTCCGCTCCTGCGCGGCGGCCAGCGCCGCCTGCCGGTCGCGTTCGGCCTCCGCCTGCTCGGCCCGCGCCTCGACCTCCTGCAGGTACGCCCGGCGGGTGCGGCTGAGGAGGCCGACCGCGCCGGCGGCGGCAAGCTCCAGCAGCGCGATGAAAAAGTCATAGGGCTCGGTGTGGCCGGGCGTCGTCTGCCCCTGGATGACGCCGGCCAGCGTCAGGACGCACATAACCCAGCGCACCCGCGTCGAGCTGCGGTCCATCACGGTATAGAAGGCAATCATCGAGGCGAGCGGCAGCGGCGCGAACCCGATGCCCAGTTGGTCGTAGATCCCGCGGGGAATCCCGATGACCAGGTACGTGGCGGCCGGCCAGCGCCGGCGCCATATCAGCGGCAAG
>Ga0335073_10009347_pt1 | contig 13758 bp, 3 predicted proteins | sample Lox_Sample_22_FD_207093 | JGI IMG/M metagenome (GOLD analysis project Ga0335073, IMG submission 207093) | Soil microbial communities from Loxahatchee National Wildlife Refuge, Florida, United States - Lox_Sample_2.2 | ecosystem: Environmental > Terrestrial > Soil > Wetlands | place: USA: Florida... | reverse complement strand
CGCCGGACGGCTGGCCGCCGAGGTCAGCCAGCCTGCTTGTCCGCCCTGCTCGAATACGTTCGCGTACCCCAGATCGCTCAAATGCGCCAGCACGCCGTAGCCGTGATTATTCCGCTCCACTGCAATCAACGCCTGCTCGTATTTCTGTCCCAGCTCCGCCACTCGCCGCGCCAGCTCAAACGGTGCAAAATGCCCCCTTAACTCCGCGCACTGCAAACCCATGCTCCGTTCGATCACTTGTGCGCACGCGTAATCCCCCTCCGACCCTCCGCCTGCCGCATCCACTCCGATGATGTACTGTTTCTTTTCTTGCGGCGGAAACCACACCAGCAGTCTTCCGTTATCCGCCGACTCATGCGGCTCTCCGGCCAGCACCCCAGCCTTTTCGATCGACTCCTGATCGAATACGCAATCTCCCGAAGCCACAAAGCAGGATTGTGGATCCTCCGCATATTCCTGCGGAGCCAGCCCCCGCAGTGTCCGCCATTGCTTTCTCCGCCACGCGATTTGCTTCGCCGTTAGCCCATGCTGCGCAATCAGGTCTTCTTCTTCCAGCGTCAGCGGAAGCAACCTGCTCCTCCGCATTTCCACGCGATAGCCCTGGTCGTACCACCACGGAAAAAAGTGCCGCGTATAACCGGTCTCCTGTGCCTTCTGCCACTCGTCATAAAAAACGCCCGCGGCTCCGTTCGCGGTCGACTCCAGCACGATCTCGCCCTCCGGCACCACCGCCGCCCTCAGCGCCGCCAGGCTCCCCACCGCCCCGCGGGTCCAGCGGGATACCTCCGAGCAGTGGAGTTGATGGATGGTCATCCCGCGCCCCGCATTGGCGTCCGCCGTCTCCACCCGGTACTCGCTGTCGAGTCGGGCAAAAACCAGTTGGCGGACATTCGCGCGCGACAGCGCCAGTGCGCCTCGCCTCATCGCTTCGGGCAGGTTTTCCCAGAAGCGTCGCACGATCGTGAAAATCGCCTGCGCCGAGTCCTCGCTATGCGCCACCTGCACCGTCAGCGTCCCTGGCCGCGTGATGGTCTGGATGAAGTATCGTGCCGCAATATAAGTCGTAATCCCCAGCTGCCTCGCCTTGAGCACGATATTGCGTTTGCCGCATCGCTCGGAATACTCTCGCTGTGCCCGGTTCAGCGCCAGGGAACCAAGCCCTTCCCGCTTTCGCCGGATCTTCAGCATGTGCGCGATCAGCAGGTCGCGCACCGTCTCCGGCCCGATCCGCCGGTCCAGTATCGTCCCGAGTTGTTCCAGCAACGCCGTGTCCTTCACGCCAACTCCCTTGTTCCCGTCGCCATCCCCATCTGACTTGTCATCCCGAGCCAGGATTTGGCTTCGCGCAGCGAAGCCAGACCGCAGTCGAGGGATCTCGGTTCCCCACTGCCACAGCCGCCGTCGCCCTCCGTGGAAGAGCGGCGCTTCAGCGCCGCGTCAGAGCTCCCATAAGATCGCGGGCTTTGGCCCTGGGGCTCGCCATCACGCGAACTTCTGTCGCTTCACGAAGCTCCCTACACTTCCATCCCATCCTCATTGCGCATGCGCGCATACTGACGGATTCCATCCCGCAGCGCCGCGCTCCGCTCCGTCAGCTGATACAACCCCTGCCAGTCGCGCTTCAAATCGAGTTGCGGATCGTATCCCGTTTGCGTCAGCAGCTTCCAGCGCTGGTCGTAAGCGCGGTTCCGTTTGGCCCCGTGGAACAGATGATTCAGCAGCCCCGGCACATACCCCACATTGCGCCGGATGTGCCCCTCTGCGCGCTCCTGCCATTCGTGGCAGAGCCGCAGGTAGCCCGGCGAATATCCCGGCGCCAATGACCGGTGCACTTGCCCCACCAGCGCCGTCGCCATATGCCAATCACCGGATCCCAGAATCGCCCAATCCATCAGCATCCCCACCTTGTCCAGCGCGCCCCGCTTCGCCGCCCACGCAAACCCCGGATGCCAGAACTTTCCGCTATGCGCGCTGTAGTACCCATAGCTCGTCCGCCCGCTCATGAATTTCGGGTCGTGCGGCGTCGGCCGGTCCGTCACCCACTTGTACAAAAATCCCGGAGTCGTACTGAGCGGCTCGTAATTCGGCCCCACATCCTGCGCATGGCTGAACATCTGCACTACGTCATAGTGTTGCAGTTGTTGCATCGTCTCCTGCGCCCAATCCGGACGGTTGAATTTCACGTCCGCATCAATCCACGCCACATACTTCGCCTCAGCAGGCATCCGCTGCATCATCAGATTGAGCGCGTTTTCCTTGTGCCAGATTTCGCTGGTCGTTCGCAGCTGCAGATGCCTCGGATTTCCCGCCTCCGTTACCTCAAAATGCCGTTCGCCCAGCGCGACCTCGGCCGTGTACAGAATCGCTCCTGCCCCCTCGCACTCGCGCTCGAACATCCAGTAGTTCCAGTAGCGCGCCCGCCAGCGCAGCGGATTCTCCAGCATCGTCACCACGTGCAGGCGATCCGGAAACACGTGCGCCCCCGGCCTCGCCTGCGACGGATGGTCAATGCACCGCACGCACTCGCATTGCGCATGATGCTGAAACTTCCAGTCCTCGTTCACAAAACTCCTTTGTCATCCTGAGAGAGCCCGCCCAATGCGGCGGGCTTTGCCGGCTGCAGAAACGCGGGCGCAACACCCTTTTTTGAAAGGGCGCGGCTTCGAGTCGCACCCGCGAAACACCGCAAGAAACCAACGTCGCCTCAGTCGCTAAAGAACTTCTCAAAGGAAAACATCTTCTTGGCAGCATGTTTACCCACCGAGGTACCTCTTCTATTTCATCCATCCCGCTGTCACCCACCGCGCCAGCCGTCCATGCAGATGAATCTGCAGGCTCGCCGTTGCCCGATCCACGTCCGCATTCCCGGTTTTCGCCGTCATCGTCGCGTTATACAAGCCGACAAACGCATTCGGCCCCAGCGGTGCGCCTGGGTGCCCCATCCTGCCTGCGATTTTTGCGGCTACGGCTGGATTCTCACTCGTCGCCGGCAGCACCGCCGTCAGGGACTGCAACTCCGACTGCACAACCCCCACCACCGCTGCAATCTTCGCCTGCGTCGCCGCATCTTCGACATGCAGCGCAGTCAAGATCTGATCCAAGCTTGCCTGCGTAGCCTGGATTGCTCCGCTGACCTGATTCAGAATCCCCGGCTTCGCCGCACTTTCTGCTTGTTTGTACTGCGTGATCAGCGATTCAATCAGCTGCAAATCGGCCCCTGCCTCTGCTGCCGCGCTTTGGATCGATTGTGCATCCTGCACCGAAATGCTTTTCCCCTCCAGGGTCAATACCAGTGTCAGCACATTTGAAACCGCCGGAATCAGCGCCGCCACGATCTGTTCAGCCTGCGTGATCCACGCTGTCGAACAAGCGCTCCATGTCAGCGTTGTGCAAAGCGCCGCCGCCACTGCAATCCAGCGTGATCCTTTTCCCCTTTTCACAGAACATCTCCTCAAAGTCTCTTGTTTTGTCGCAAACAAAAAGGCACGGTATTGAACCGTGCCTCGTAGTGCCCCGACGAATGAAACCTCTACCGTGGAGGCGGCCCGCTCGTGTAAGCCTTTACCTTGCCGATATCCGCACCGTAAGCAAGTCCATCAAACGTTCCCCAGGAAGAGTTTGTGCTGTTCCAGAACGGCGAAGCCGCCGTGCACAGCGCATCTGGCGTCCCCGCTCCCGTGCACAACACATAATCCCCGCCGCTGCCCGAGTTGTAATTGGCGAACCCAACCGTGTCCAGAGTGTGATCGGGCGCGTCCTGATTGTTCCCCCCCACCACATTGGCACAATGGTTGCCTGTGGGGTTGGCGCTCGGATACGGCAACGTATCCGGCGCGTTCGTCGTCTCCTGCGACGCAACGATATTGTCCGAAGCGCACCAGCATACGTTGGTTGCTCCTCCCGCTCCCGTTCCGCATGATGTGCTCACAAAGTATGCATTCGCTGCGTTGGCGCTTCCGCCGCTCGAAATGCCGTCGGTCGGATTGAACATTCCCGCCCCGATGTTCGCGTCAAACACGATCCCCGACCACGGCCCTACTGGCGCCTGATCTGTGCAACTCCCTGGGCACGGCGCAGTAAAGTTCACCGTGGTCCCCGCAACTGATGTCGCTGGCGTGCTCAGATAAAGCACAGAGGCGGTTGGACACGCCGGAGCCGAAGAAATCGGATAAGAGCCGATGCCGTCGAGGATGAAAGGTCCTCCCACCCAGCCTCCTCCGATTCCCCAGTTCCCGCAACCGGCTTTGAACCCGCTCCCCGTAACGAGTGTGACCATCGTTCCCGTGGAATCAATCGTCACCATTCCCGTATCCAGGGGGAGATTGGAATTGTCCGAGAGTCCGGCCATCGCCATGCGCCCCGCTCCCGTTCCCGTGACCGTGTGCTGCAGAAACGTGTTGTGCACCAGACTGATGTTATACGGCGCTCCACCCGGCCCCGTACCCAGCATCGATCCACCCGAACCGGATGCCGCCGGGCACGATCCCACATTCCACGTGAAGGTTGAAAGTGGATAGCCTCCGCCCAGCGTCGTCGAACTCGCCGATAGCAGCGCGAACGGTCCGCCGTTGAATCCAATCGGAGAAGCTCCGGAAAGGTTGAACTCGTCGCCCGCCACGAACGGAGGTGAGGAGATCCCGTAATATCCCGAGGCCGTAACCACCCCTCCGCTGCAGTTGAGGCTGCCCGCCGCGCTCGCGACCGTGGCCTGCTGCTTGTTGTAGGGCAGCGATCCCCACGCGCTTCCAATCGAGTAACGCGAGTCTCCGGCGGGCGCCCACTTGCTCCCATCGAGATCGTCAAAGACGTTGTCATGAATCGAGAATGACCCTTCGTGCCGTATGCCTGTGAGCAGGTTGATCTCCGCACCGATCAGCAGCCCTTTATTCGCGTGCTGCACGACGTTGTAGCGATAGGTGACGTCCTGAACCGTGACCAACACGGAATCGCCGCCGTTACCGATGGCGTTGAATACGATCGCCTCGCCAAATTGGTCTGAATCCCCCCACCACAGGTTTTCAAACGTGTTGCCCTCGATCAGCGCCCGCTGCTCGTTCTTGAATTCGAGCTGGTTCTTGATAACCGCTCCCCCGAACGCCATCTGTCCGCCTGAAGACGATGGATCGCACGCGCCCGTCGTTGCTGCCGTCAACGTCAGCACGCCACTCGAGATCGAACTCGTCGCAACCAGCAGCGGTCCCTGGTCGAAGTTCGCATCTTCCACATTTTGGAAGGTCACCTTCGAGGTCCCGGCAATCGGAGCCAGCACCACCGCCGGCAGCGTCGAGCTTGCTGTGATCGTTCCCCCAGAGCACGTGATCGAAGAAATTTCAAACACGTTCCACGCATGCTCGGGATTCCCATAAGGATCGGCGCACCACGTCGGTAAAACTCCAGCCGTGGCTCCTGCCGTTCCCGAGTCGAGATTGCAATCCGAGTCCCAGTACAGTGGTTTGTAAAAGTAATTTCTTCGAATCTCCGCATCGGTGGGTACAAAGTTGGTGGCGCTCCCGCCCGAAAGGATGTTTTCCCCGCTTGCCGATACGAAATTGTTCACGATCTTTACCGGGCCCTCCCGGTTGAGCGTAGTGTTGCTTCCCCACGAGATTCCATGCCCCTCGGGGCAAACTCCGTAGCCGTTCGCCGCCGAGCACTCGAAGTTCGCGATGTAGCTGTTGACCACCGCAATGTATGTCCCCAGGGGCGCTACTCCGGCCGAGCAGAACGACACGCTGGTCATCGTCGGCGAATCCCCGCAATGAACGATCGAGCGATCAACCACGACGTGATCCCCATAAAGCGTGAGCATGCGGTTGTCGATGGCTACGTCCGAGGCCGATGTAAATTCAATTCCGCCTACCCGCAGGTAGGCCGTGCTCGTGTCCGTCGTAAGCGTGGAGGCATTCACGGCAGAATTGCGGATCTTCGGGAAATACACGCCCGCGCTGACCGGATTTTGAAACGCCGGGAACAGCGTCGTGCTTCCCGAAAGCGTTCCCACCCATCCCGGCGTTGCCCGTTGCCCCTCTCCTAAACCTGTCTCAGCCAGATTCAAATACTGATCGGTCGTAATCCACACCGGACTCGCCGCCGTACACGTAACCCCGGCTGGAATCGTAAGATTGTTTTCCGCGTAAACGTTTTGGGTCCCCGCCGGCTCGTTCGCCAAGGACGTCCCGTTCGTCGACTTGACCTTGTACCATACGCCGCACCCGTTCCCGGGCATCGCCGTCAGTGCTGCTCCTACCGTGGTGTAGTCGCACGCCTGCCCGCCGCGTCCATCCGGGGAATCCGTCGGAATAGTTTGTCCCGATGGGCATATCCACTTCACCGTCGCCGGTTGCGTCCAACTCGCAACCGCGGTGTTCACGCAGGTTTGCGGCAGGGTCGCCGGCCCGTCCGTCGATGCCCCTCCCGGATAAGCTGCCACTTCATTGGCCGGACAATACGTGTTGTCGTCCGCCTCGTAGTTCCCCCCACCGATAGTGAAGTTCCCGCTCCCACTCCCGCCCTTGCCATAGGTCGCATATCCAATAAACGCGTGCGCCCCGATCTCCCACCCGCTGCCGTAGCTGTTCTGGTTCACTCCGTTGATATCCAGCTCATACGCCGCGCCCAGATTTTCCCCCGCGTCCACCACTGGAGAAGCCGCCGTCGGCCGGAAATCCAATGCTCCATTGGCGGAAAACGCGCTCGCCGCTGGAAACTTGTAGTAAGAATTTCCATCCGTCCCCGTCTCCTGCGTCCCACCCAGCAGCCAGTTCACCAGCGACGTATTGGTCTGGATCGTCGCCCCGCTCGACCTCAAATCGGAGATCAGATTCGTAACCTCCATCGCGCTCAACTCGCCCGCCCCGTTCGTCGCATTCCAGTGCCAGAAGATTCCCCACGGCACTCCCCACACTTGTTCTTTCCAGATCAAGGCCTCAACCTTTTGATTCAGCACTGCCGGGTCGAGTCCCATCCATGAAGGATTCACTCCAAAACTGGTGATGTTCTGCACATTGAATCCGTCCGCGTATGTGTCCTTCACGCCCAGGTCCTCTTTCAATGCGCCTCTCGCTCCCAGGTACGGCACGCTGGCTGCGATCCCCTGCATCGTCGGCGTCTCGTATCCTCCCGGATACACATACACCGGCGTCGCCGGCAATCCCGTCAGATTCGATGTCATCCACTGCCGCGAGAGCGTGATCTCGTCGGTCGTCAGCCGCGTCGTATTCAGCAGCATCGAATACACTGCGCTCTTCACATCCTGCCCGCTCACATCCGCCAGATCCTGTGACAGCAGGGCCGTCTCCGTCGAAGAAGAACATCCCGTCCCATACGGTCCCTGGCATGTAGGATTTTCCGTTGCGGTAAACTTTCCGGTCGCCAGCAACGCCAGCCGCAGCAGCTTGATCGTCCCCTCCGCCCGCCCCTGGGCGAGGTCATAGCCCACGCTGTCGGGAGGCGCATTGATCACTAGGCACGCCGTCGAACTGACCCCCAGCGACGCGCACGTGCCGGAATCGTGCGAGATCGTCAGCGTCGCCGCGACTCCACTCCCCGTGTATTGAATATCGAGGGCATCCGTATTCGGGTAGTAGGTGTGGGAAATCGAATGTGAGGTCACATCCCGCCCCCCATTGATCCATCCCTGGATCTCCGAAATGATCGGATCGATGGTCGCTGTGTATCCCACCGTAATGGCCGTGCCCACCGGAACCGCCGCTGCATCCGCAATCGGCAGCACCGTGCCCTCGTAATATGTATCCGCCCCCGGCGTCATCCCGATGTCATCCACTGTCAGCGTTACCCGCGCCGGATACCTTTGCCAGACTTGCACTGCTGGTGGCGTATCTGCCGCAATATTTCCTGCGCCCGCCGTCGGCCCGCTGCCGCTCGTCCATTCCACGTCCGTCGATCCCGCCACCGCCAGGCTGGACGCATAGAAATGACAGTAGGAGTAACTGACGGCGCCTGTGTCATCCACCAGCGCGCCGTCGCGATTCGCGTACGCTTTGTCATTGATCATTGTGATCGCCGTCGCCGCGCCATCGAAGCGGAATCCGTCGTAGTTCAGGTGCGCCTCATCGTCATAGATTTTGATGTCGCCCGGCCCCGGCGAACTCTCGTTCACATAAAAGCCCAGCGGCTGCGTGCCTTGCGGAATCATCGCGTCCGATTCCATGTTGGCGAACGCCAGATGATCGCTCGCTCCCTGCACATACACCCCATACTGATCGAACCAGTTCACCAGGAAATGCTGGACCGTCAGCCACGATTTCCCGTTCACATTGATCACCGGTACGTTGCTCAGCGCCATCGGAACAATCGGCTCGTCATAAAACGCCCCTGGGTTCCCCTCGGAAAACACATACACATAACCGTTTGCGAAGTAAAAATCCCACTGCGCCGTCAGGTTTGCCGTCGAGGCCGGAACTTTCTGTCCCCAGATCGACCCAAATAAGCAGAAATTCACTGTGTTGTATGTCGCTGGCAGCGGCGCTTTCCACGCATTCTCTGAAACCAGCACCCACGCTGAAGAAGGAACCGCATAATATCCCGTCAAATTCGGCGCCGGCCCCGATCCATACGCATCAAACGTAATCGGACTCCCCGAGCTTCCCGAAGAAGGCGGTATCAGGCTCTCGTTCCACACATCTCCTCGTTTGAACAGAATCGAATCTCCCGGCTGGAACGTCTGCCCATTCACATGTCCGATCGTCTGCCACGCCGCGCTCGCCGAAGTCCCGCTGTTCGCATCGTTCCCCGTGCTCGAGCTCACGTAATACGTCGTCGCCCACGCAGGCCTAAGCAAGAGCGCCAGGGTCCACAACATCGCTGTCATCCTGAGCGGAGCGAATGGATTCGTCACACGAATCCGCCCGCGCAGTCGAAAAACCTCGCGTTCGCTTGCGCCACCACCGGCTTGTCCAGGAATTCGCGCCACAACTCTCTCCCGTCTCATCTCCGCTGATAAAAAAGGGCCGCCGGCTTTCGCCAACGGCCCACGCGCCCAACCACCTTACCGCCAGAGCTTCCGTTGCCTATGTCACTGCCTATGTGTACCTCTGTGCCCTCTGTGTTTAAGAACTTCTGCCTACTGCACCTGCCTCAATGCAATCCGCAACGCATACGTCCCCGTCCCGGTCGTGCATCCTGTATACGAGGTCGAGTAGGTAATGTTCGCGCTCCCCGCCGACCACAACGAAACGTCACCGCTCCCGAAGTCCGCAGTATTTCCCAGCGGCAAACTGTTTCCACCCGAAACTCCCGCTCCATTCAGCGGCACCTGAAAACTCTTCGCCCCGGTTTCATCCGTCCATGCAATCGTCAAAGTTGCCGCCGCGCCTCCAGGCGTTGTGCACGCTGCCGTCGAATCCAGGTAGTAATTCACCACATACTGTCCCGCTCCACAGGTCGTGCTCGCGCACAGCGTCGTCGAACTGATCGCCGCCGTCAGCCCCGTCGACGAGACCGTTCCATAAATCGGCGCCAACCCGGTTCCCGCCGTCGCCTTTCCGTTGTACGTCGTCGCCGATCCGCTCATCACCAGATTGCGGCCCAGATAGAAATCCCGCACCCGCAGGCTCGACGTCCCAATATCTCGCGTATTGTCGTTGAATGGTTTGAAAGCTGTCGTCGTGTCCACCGCCCACTTGCACGAGTTGTTCACCCCAAAGCAAAATCCCCGCTGCGATCCTCCGCCCGATCCCTGCTGCGTTTGCAGCTCGTAATACGCATCCGCCGGTACATAAGCCAGCGACACCCGCTCGTAATTCGTCGAGCTTGTGTATGTGCCATACACGTTGAACGTCTGCACGCTTGTCCCGTTGTACTGTTCCACGGTATTCGATCCGTTCAGATACACTGGGGCCGCTCCCAATCCGTTCGTGTTCGTCCAATAAGCGAACTGATTGATCGTGCCGCTTCCGCCCAGCGTTCCCGTGCCCGGCGGACATCCCACCGTGGTCATCGTCAGATTCCCCGTCCCGTCGGTGCAAAGCGGCGCGCCCGTCCCGCTGACGGTTCCCGCCGTCATCAGGTTACCGCTCGACGTACCGATCACTCCCGATAACGCGCCGCCGTTCAACGTCAGGCTCGGCGTAATCACCCCCGTCCCGAAATATCCATTGCGAATTCGCAGTGTCGCCGCTCCGATGTCCTGCACATTGTCCGACCACGGCTTGAACGTGTTGCTTCCCGTATCGATCACCCACCGCAGCGATCCATTCACGTTGAAGCCCAGCCCTCGATGAGTCCCCGTCCCCGCATAGTCCGCAATCATGCTGAAATAACCATTCGTGTCGTATCCCAGCCGCAGCCGTTCATAATCGCTCGCGTCGCTCCGCGTGCCGTAGATGTTCAACCCCTGTGCATTCGTCCCGTTGTACTCGCCCAGCGTGTTCGCATCTTCCTGGAACAGATTCGAGAAATATGAACTTGTCGCCGTCGTCGCCACTTGCTGCGGCGTTCCTCCGTTCGCCGAGATGTAGAAGTTCCCGTCGTTCGAAATCCCCAGCGCTGACGTGCCCGGCGTCGCCGCTCCCATTGCGCTCCCCGGCACCGGCGAACTCACCGTCCACGGCCCCGCCACCAGCAACTGCCCGTTCACCGTGACATTCCCGCTGAAAGTTCCCGCTGCGGCCGCAATTCCTCCGCTGCCGCCGTAGTTCAGCGTGCTCCCGTTGTCGGTCAGTGTGCTGTCCCCGCTTACCGCCGTTCCGTTCGCCGCGTACAAAGCCACCTGCGCTGTCGATCCGCTGTTCACCGTCCCCGAACCCGACCCTCCGCCCCCGCATCCCGTGCACGTCCCCGTTATCGTCAAGTTCCCGTTCACCGTCACCGGAACGTTGAACGTCTTCCCCGTCGCCGTCAGCCGTTCCTTGTAGTTCACGTTGTCCCCGGCGTTGCCGATATAAGAAGAGATCGCCACCGGCGCCCCGAACGAAAGCTGGCTATAGACCGTCGGGACTCCGGCGCTGACAACATCCGTTCCAATATAGGTATCGGTCGCATCATTCGGCGGCCGGTTAAGCGCCGTGGCCAGAGTCTTCTGCGGATTCGAGTCCACCAGCGTGATCAGGTGCTGCGGAAACACGCCTGCCAGTGACTCGAAGTTGATCAGCCCTTTCACATTGGTTGCCTGGCTGTTCTCCTTCAGCCACGCTCCCACCGCCGGAAACGAGTTCACCGATTCCACGCGCCCATTCAGGCAACTCGCAAAGATTCCCGGCATAAACCCGTTGCACTGCGTCGAGAAAATCGTCTGCTGGCTGTTTCCATAAACCGACGTCACTTCCAAATCCTGATCCACGAAGGCGAAATCATAGCCATTTGTCGAATTGTTCCCATTCAGCACCAGACTCCCCGGCCAGAATGGCAGGATCGGATACCACCCCGGGGGATTAACCGTATAGTTCGAAGTGTTTGCCGATGCCGTATCCGTGAACGTACAGACCAGCGTCGAGCATTGCGCCTGCCCGACAACAATGCTCCCGCAAGCCCCCGGGCTTCCGCCCGCACAGTTTCCCGCTCCATTCTCCGGGAAAGCCGGCCCATTTCCTCCCAGCGAGGAGGGCACCATCCGCACAATGTCATACACCAGTGTGTCGCCCGCATTTTGCGCCGGAACATGCGGGAACTGCCCGCTGATCGTCCCCGACCCATTGGTCAGCGCGTAGCCCGCGTACAGCGGAGCGCTGTACACTCCGCTGGTCGTGTCGTGCGCGATTACGTAGTAGTTGTATTGCGTCGTCCCCGTATTCGCGAACTGCGGAATGTGCGAAGAATTCGTCTGCTCACCGCCTCGCAAAATGATCGGCTGCCCCCCCGAATGAAAAATATTTCCCGCGGCGCTGAAATAATTCCCCAGATAGGGCGTGGTGCATGGTCCCGGTCCTTCTTCGTTATAGACATTGTTCAGTTCCGTCCCGCCGTAGCTGCCCAGAATCGTCGATGTGTTCGTCCCCCACAGCCCATACCCCTGGATGACGCTGTCCGTAATGTGTACCGAGTTGTTCGCGTAGTCGGTAACTCCATTCCCTCCGCACTGCGCGCTGATGTTCAGCTTGTCCAGCCAGAGTACCGGCGTCGATGCCGTCGTTCCGGCGGAATAAACAAACGATGCACAATGGTTCGCCGTACACATCAGCCCATTGCCGGCATTGTCAAAATTGCGGATCGTCGCCGCCTGGTCGTTATCCACCACAAAAAACTCATTGAACTTCCCGCCCCCGGCCACCGAATACTTGATGTCTTCCATCGTCCCCGGAAGCGCGTCGTCTTCAATCGCCGCATTTTGGATCGCAATCGTGCCCGGCGTCGCTGCCGAAGCCAGGTTCCCTCCATTCTGGTTGTAACTGATCGTATTGCCCGACACCGTCACCGGCCCGTGGCTTCCCCAGTACGCTGGGCTGTCGGTGAAATTGACGTTCACAATGTCGCCGTTCTGGATCGACGCGCATCCCGACGTCACCGTGATCGTAACCACGTTCGATTGCCGCTGCGTATTCGTGATCTGACATCCGTCGACCGTGAGCGTCGAGGTGAAATGCACCCCTCGTACCGTCAGCGCTCCGTAGTGATTGGCATTGACCAGGTCGCCCAGCAGCATGCAGCGGTCGCGCGTCGAACAGGAGAGCAGCGTTCCGTTGCCTTCGATCAGCGCCTTGCTGCAGTGCGCGAAGATCGTTCCGTAAACCGGCAGCGCATTCGCCGTTGCTCCCGTCGCCGGAAGAATCACGTGCGCGTTGGGATTGCCCCCATTCCCGTTGGGCAAGCCGCAGGCATCGTTGATCGCCTCCTGCACTCCGCTCGATGCGCTGCTCATCAGGTAAGTCGCCGCGTGCGTGTATTGCGGCGTGAACACGATCGTCCCCGAGGCCGCTCCGCTGGTGCACGTTCCCCCGGTCACCATCACCGGCTCGGGCGTCCCTTGTCCGCTGATGTAGACGTAGTACATCGAGTGCCCGCTCGTATCCACCCCCTCCGGGCATGGCGTCAGCGTCACCGTCGCCTGCGTTCCTCCTACCAGGCTTCCCGTCGGACTCGCGCTCCAGTTGTCTGCCGGCGTCACATAACGGATTCCGCTCAGGTTGTTCACGCTCAGCTGCGTCCCCACCGGCTGCGTGATGTTCTGGCTCGCGCTCGGGCCCGTCACCACTCCTCCCGCCGCGCCGCTCGGTGTTGCCGGCGCATATTGTCCTGCGGTTGCCGAATACGCCAGCACCTGACCATCGCTTGGCGTTGTCGTCGCCACCGGCACATTCTGGATCTCAATTGCGTTTGCGCTCGACCCGCACCCTCCCCACGTTCCATTGCCCAGAAGGCAGCTCGTCGGTGACGCGGTGCCGCTGCCCAACTCAGCCGTCGGCACCAATCCCGTAATCAAATCCGCCTTCGCCGCCGCCGTGGTGTCCACATATTGTTTCGACGCAGCCTGTAGCGGCGCCGTCGGACTTCCGCTCAGCGTCAGAGGTCCGGTCATCGTTCCGCCCGCAGTCGGCAGGTAATTTCCTGCTCCCGCGTTGGCTACCGAGGAATCCACATACGCCTTGTTCGCCACATCTCCCGAGTTCACCGGGGATGGCGTATTCGGAGGGGTTGCAAAAGTCTTTGTCCCGCTGATCGTTTCTGTCCCGCTCAGGTGCACGACTGCGTTATCGTTCGCCTTGGTCGCCAGTTCCGTATTCACATATTGCATGGAGACCGGCTGCGCTGCAGTCCCCGTTCCCGGCGTCGTCCGCACTGTGGCCAGGTCTGCCGGCGACGTCG
>Ga0335073_10009345_pt1 | contig 13759 bp, 11 predicted proteins | sample Lox_Sample_22_FD_207093 | JGI IMG/M metagenome (GOLD analysis project Ga0335073, IMG submission 207093) | Soil microbial communities from Loxahatchee National Wildlife Refuge, Florida, United States - Lox_Sample_2.2 | ecosystem: Environmental > Terrestrial > Soil > Wetlands | place: USA... | reverse complement strand
CGTTGTCAATGCGAGACGCATGGCGCCGAGGCAAGCCCGTGCGTGGCCGGCATCGCGTCAATACGAACCAGGTTGCTTCGCGGCTGCGCGCCTCGCGATGCCATCCGCCGCGCGCTTCGCAATGACGCCCGATGTGCGCGGCTCGCCGCGTCACGCCGCATGCTTCACCGGCCGGGGCCAGCGCAGCGCAACCTGCGGCAGCACCTCCTCGATCAGACGGCGTGTCTGCGCCAGCATTTCCTCGTCGCCCTGCGCCGCCGGACGCAGGATGAATTTCGAAGCCCCCGCCGCGACGTACTCGGCGATCCGCGCCATGATCGTCGCCGCATCACCCACCGCGAACGCCTCGCGCGCATCGCGGCCGGTGCGGACGCGGTATGCCTCCGCCACGCGGTCCATCCCAGGATCGCTCCAACTGCCGAAGCGGAACGCGCACGCGGCACCGTAATGATCGTCGTCAATCTGCCGCCCGGCCTCGGTCACCGCGGCGCGGATCGCGGCGATCACGCGGCCGACTTCGTGCGGCGGTTCCGATCCGGCCTGCCATCCCGTGCCGCACCGCGCCGTCCGCCGCACCGCCGCATCCGACGAGCCACCAATCCACATCGGCAGGTCAGGCTGCGCCGGCAGCGGCGCGATCTGCGCGCCGGTCAACTTGAAATGCCGGCCTTCGTAATCAAGTTTCTCCCCGGTCCACAGCCGGGCGATGATCTCCAACGCTTCATCCGTCTTGCGCCCGCGCGTCGCGGGATCGAGGTGCATCGCCTGCCATTCCGGCCCGCGCGGGCTGCCGATGCCAAAGCCGGGCAGCAGACGCCCGCCCGACAGCATGTCGATCGTGGCGCATTGCTTGGCGAGCAACACCGGCTCGCGCATCGCCACAGAAACGACATTGACCCCGAACTTCAACCGCCGCGTGCGCCCGGCAATCGCCGCCAGCGCGCTCATGCATTCCAGGATCGGCGCGCGGCTGACCATGCGGTCGGTCTGCCACAGCGAATCGACGCCACCCGCCTCGCACAGATCCACCCACCGCCAGAAGCCGGCGGCGGTGTCGAACGGGAACTCCATGATCCCCAGCCCCACGGCGATGCTGCGTTGCATGCGCGGACCCTCCTCATGAAACCGATGTCATCGTTCACCGCCGCGCAAAACGGCGCAAGAGCGCAGTACCGTGCTGGACGCGTAGCGATGCACCCTGTAGGACACGGGCGCCGGGTAAAAGCCGGCACGGGAGGGAGACGACCGCATGACCGCCAGACTGACACGCCGCACATTCCTCGCCGGCACTGCCGGTTTGGCGGCACTGCCGATGCCCGCCATTGCCCAGAACAAGCCGATCAAAATCGGCTTGCTCACCGTCAAGACCGGCCCGCTCGCGCAAGGCGGCCTGCAAATGGAGCAAGGGGCGGCGTTGTTCTTCAAGGACCATAACAACATGATGGCGGGCCGGCCGATGGAATTGGTTACCGCCGATACCGGCGGCAATCCCGCCGGCACCAAGACCAAGGCGCAGGAACTCATCGAGCGCGACCACGTGGACATGATCTTCGGTCCGCTCGCCGCGTTCGAGCTGCTGGCGATCTCCGATTACGTCGCCGCGCACAAGACGCCGATCCTCAGCCTGGCGGCGGCCGAGGACATGACGCAGCGTAAGCCCAACCCGTACTTCATCCGCGCCTCAGGCACGTCGGCGCAGAACATGCACCCGTTGGCCGACTACGCGCGCAAGGAGTTGAAATACGGCACGGCAATGACCATCGCCGAGGATTTCGCGTTCGGCTACGAGCAGATGGGTGGTTTTCAACGGGTTTTCGAGGATGAAGGTGGCCATATCGTCAAGAAGTTGTGGCCGCCAATCGTGACACCGGACTACACGCCATACCTGGCGCAGCTTACCGGCGTCGATGTGGTGGTGCAGGGCTTTGCCGGCTCCAACCCGCTGCGCTTCATGAAGCAGTATCACGATGCGGGGCTGAAGTTGCCGGTGCTCGGCGGCGGTCCGGCCGGCGACGACGCGCTGATGAAAAGCTACGGCGACGAGGCGCTGGGCATGATCAGCTCGTCCAACTACACCTCCGATCTCGATACGCCGAGCAATAAGGCCTTCATCGCCGGCATGGTGAAGGAGACCGGTTTCATTCCGGGCCTATATGCCGCGGGCATGTACATCAACGGCCTGGTCGCCGAGGCGGCGGTGAAGGCGCTCGACGGCAAGACCGACGACAAGGCGGCGCTCATCAGGGCGATGCGCGCGGTGTCGCTGTCGGATTCGCCGCGCGGTCCGTTCCATTTCGACCATTTCGGCAACGTGGTGGGGAACGTGTACATCCGTCGCGTGGTGAAGGAGAACGGCAAGCTGGCGCAGCACACCATCAAGACCTACCAGAACGTCAGCCAGTTCTGGACGTTCGACGAGAAGTGGTTCCTCGAGCAACCGGTCTATTCCCGCAACTACCCGCCGCTGAAGAGCTGATGGACCATGCCCGCGCGGCAGGGCCGGTCGCGTAGACATGTATGCCATCCTTGCCATCAACAGCGTCACCCTCGGCGGGCTGCTGTTCCTGCTGTCCGCTGGATTCTCGCTGATCTTCGGGCTGATGCGCATTCCCAACCTGACGCACGGCTCGATGTTCATGCTGGGCGCCTATTTCGGCGTGACCTTGCTCGCCTGGGGCGCCGGCTTCTGGGTCGCCGCGATCGGCGCCGGAATCGGCGTGGCGCTGTTCGGCGCCATCATCGAGCGCCTGTTGCTGCGCCGCCTGATTGGCGCCGAACTGGCCCAGGTGCTGGTGACGCTCGGCCTGTCATTCATGGTGGCCGATACCTGCCTGATGACTTGGGGCGGCGACCCGATCTCGGTCGACACGCCCGCGATCGGCGTCGGCTCTACCCATCTTTTGTCGGTTGCCTTCCCCACCTATCGCCTGATCATCATCCTGATCGCCGTCGCCATCGCCGCGGCGCTATGGGGATTGCTCGACAAGACGCGCCTCGGCGCGATGATCCGCGCCGCGGTCGACGATCCCGCCATGGCACGCGTCTGCGGCATTCGCGTCTCTCACCTCTTCACCCTCGTATTCGCACTGGGCGCCGGACTGGCGGGATTTGCCGGCGTGATCGGCGGCCCGATCCTGTCGGTCTATCCGGGCCTCGATCAGGACATGCTGCCGCTCGCCCTGGTGGTGGTGATCCTGGGCGGCACGGGTAGCCTGCTGGGATCATTGGTCGGCAGCTTCGTCGTCGGCTTCCTCTATAATTTCGGCCAAGTACTGTTCCCCGAGCTTGCCTACGTCGTGTTGTTCTTGCCGATGCTGATCGTGCTGGTCGTGCGCCCACGCGGGTTGTTCGGGCGCGTGACGCTGTGAGCGCCCCGCATGTCATTGCGAGGAGCGGAGCGACGAAGCAAGCTCGTTCGAGCCGGCTCACTGTGCCAGGCAATGATCGAGGTTGCTTCGTCGCCGCACCCCTCGCAATGACAGGTAAGCGTCGGCCCGTCGCATGAAGATCGTCGCCCTCCTGCTTGCCTTCGCCGCACTGGCGTCGTTGCCGTTCTGGCTGGGCAACGCCTACTACATCAACATCGCGGCGCAGGTGCTGATCTACGCCGTGCTGGCAATGGGCCTGAACGTGCTGGTGGGCTATGCGGGGCTGGTGACGCTCGGCCATGCCGGATTGTTCGGCGTCGCCTGCTATACGGCCGCGACCCTGATCAACGCCGGTCATGGCAGCATCATCGTTGCGATCGGCGCACTGGCCGCTACCGTTGTCGCCACCGCGATCTTCGCCGTGCTGGCCCTGCGCGGCACCGGCCTCGGCTTCGTCATGATCACCGTGGCACTCGGCGAAATCGTCTGGGGCATCGCCTTTCGCTGGATCAGCCTGACCAACGGCGACAATGGCCTCTCGATCAATACCCGCCCGCAGCCGTTCGGACTGGCACTCGACAACGCCCCCGCCTTCTATTGGGCAACCCTCGTCGTGTTCCTGATAACCCTCGGCTGCATGGCGATCTTCGTTGCCTCGCCGTTCGGTGCCGCCGTGCGCGGTACGCGCGACCAGCCGCGCCGCATGACCGCACTCGGCTACAACGTCTGGCTCACCCGCTTCCTCGCCTTCCTGTTCTCGGGATTCTGGAGCGGGGTCGCGGGCCTGCTGTACCTCTACTACAACCAGTTCGTCAGCCCCGAAACGGTCTCGCTCAGCACCTCGGCGGAGGCGCTGCTGATGGTGATCGCCGGCGGCACCGCCACCTTGTTCGGGCCGATCTTCGGCGCGGCGCTGGTGGTGATCATCCAGGACGTCGCCAGCGCCTACATCACCCGATGGAACTTCCTGCTCGGCGCGATCTTCGTGCTGATCGTGGTGTTCATGCCGGAGGGTTTCGTGCCCGGCGCAGTGCGGCTGTGGCGCTGGGCCATCGCCGCGTGCCGGCCGCGCGCGCCACCCTCGGTGCTGAGCGAGGAACGCGCGCCGTGAACGCCCTGGAGGTGCGCGACCTCAACAAGTCGTTTGGCGGCCTGCGGGTTACCGCCGGCGTGAGCCTCCAGGTTGCCATCGGCGAGCGCCGCCTCATCATCGGCCCCAACGGCGCGGGCAAAACCACGTTGTTCAATTTGATCACCGGCGAGATTCGTCCGGATGCCGGCAGTGTCATCTTGTTCGGTCGCGACATCACGCGGCTCGCGGCGCGGCGGCGCGCGCATCTTGGGCTGGCGCGCACCTACCAGATCATTACGTTGTTCCCCAACGAGACGTTGCTGCGCAACGTGACGCTGGCGTTGCTCGGCCTGTCATCGCTGCGCTGGAATCCGATCGTGCGGCTGGATCGGCGGACCGCGCTGACGGATCAGGCCGCCGGCGCCCTGGAACGCGTCGGGCTGCGGCACCTTGCGCAGCGACCGGTGGCGCAGACGTCATATGGCGAGCGGCGCCGCATCGAGATTGCCATGGCGTTGGCGCAGGCACCGAAACTGCTGTTGCTCGATGAACCTTTTGCCGGTCTCTCGGTGGACGAACGTCGTGACGTGGCAGCGCTCATCACGACTATCCCGCGCGACGTGACGATCGTGATGATCGAGCATGACATGGACGTGGCGCTGGAATTTGCCGAGCAAATCACGGTGCTGCACTTCGGTGAGGTGGTGGTGGAGGGCAATCGCGCCGAAGTGGTGGAGCATCCGCGCACCAGGGAGATCTATCTTGGCGCCGCGTGAGGCCCTGACGCTGAGTGAAATCGATGCCTATTACGGCGACAGCCACGTGCTGCACCGCGTTTCGTTGCGTTTGGGCGAAGGGCGATTGCTCGGGTTGCTTGGCCGCAACGGCGCGGGCAAGACCACCAGCATGAGCGTGGCGGTCGGGCTGGTGCCACCGCGGCGCGGCTCGGTGTCGGTGTATGGCGTGTCGGTCGGCGGTCGCTCGCCGGAGGCGATCGCGGCGCAGGGCGTGGCCCTGGTGCCGCAAGGGCGGCGCGTGTTCCGCAGCCTGACGGTGCGCGAGAATCTGGCGGTGGCAGCACGGCGCCCGCGCGTGGATGGGCCCGAGCCGTGGACGTTCGATCGCGTCTACGCAACGTTTCCACGGCTGGCGGAACGCCGCGAGCAATATGCCGGGTACCTGTCGGGTGGCGAGCAACAGATGCTGGCGATCGGGCGGGCGCTGATGTCGAATCCCCGCGTGCTGCTGATGGATGAGCCGTCGGAGGGACTGGCGCCGCAGATCGTGGCGGAGGTGATGGCGACGATCCGGCGGTTGAAGCAGCACGGGTTGTCGATCGTGCTGGTAGAGCAAAATGCGAAATTGGTATTTGATGTGGCGGATGATATCGTGATTTTGAACAGTGGACGGGTGGTGGTGGACGCGACCGCCGAGGCTTTGCAGCGGGATGGCGTGGATCTGCACCAGCATCTGGGGGTGTATTAGCGGGCTCGTGTCATTGCGAGGAACCGCCCGGTGACATTGCGAGAGGCGGAGCGACGCAGCAATCTCGTTCACGCGAGGGTCGATCTGTCGAAGCATACCTCGACCGAGACTGCTGCGGCGCACCGCTTCTCGCAATGACAGACTGCTCGCAATGACAGTCGGGACGTGATCAAGCGTTCGCCGCGGCCCCGGTCCATACTTCGCGATACAGCGCCACGATTTCCGCCGCCTGCGGCACGCGCGGGTTGTTGGCCGGGCTGCCGGACGCCAACGCCTGCTGCGCCATCAGCTCCATTTTGCCGTTCCAGTCCGTTTCCCTGATGCCGTAGGCCGCCGGCGACGGCACCGACAATTCCTTGTTCAGCGCCTCGAGTCCCGTCACCAGCTTCGCCGCCGCCACCCCATCCGCATCACCGGCCGCGGCAAAGCCGATGCGGCGTGCGGCTTCCGCATAGCGTGCCTCCGCGCCCGGCACGGAATAACGCGTGATTGCCGGCAGCAACATGGCGTTGGACAGCCCATGCGGCACGTGGAAATGTGCGCCGATTGGTCGCGACATGCCATGCACGAGCGCCACGGATGCATTGGAAAACGCCAGCCCCGCCTGGGTCGCGCCCAGCATCATGCCCTCGCGCGCCGTGGCGTTGCGCGGCTCGGCATAGGCGGCGCGGATGTGCCGCCCGATCAGTTCCATCGCCGACAGCGCCAGCGCATCGGAGAATGGGTTGGCGAGCCTGGACACGAACGCCTCCAGCGCGTGCGTCAGGCTATCGACGCCGGTATCGGCGGTGGTGCGCGCCGGCACGGTGTAGGTGAGTTCGTAATCCACGATCGCGGCCAGCGGCAGCGCACCGAGGCCCGCTATCAGCATCTTCTCGTCATGCCCGGTATCGGTGATGACGGTGAAGCGCGTGCATTCGCTGCCGGTGCCGGCGGTGGTGGGAATGGCAATGATCGGCAATGCGCCCTGATCGGCTGCGACCGGCGCCTTGTAGTCGCGCATCCGGCCGCCGCCGGCCGCGAGGATCGCCATCGCCTTGGCGGTATCGATCGGCGAGCCGCCGCCGAAGCCAACCAGGCAATCGAAATTTCCCCGGTGCAATTCGGCGACACCGGCCTCGATGACGGTGTCGGTGGGATCGGAGACGGTGTCGGAGAATACCGTTGCGGCGATGCCGGCTTCGGCCAGTGGTTCCAATGCGCGTTGGATCAGTCCGGTGGAGACCATGATCGGATCGGACACCACCAGCGGCCGCGATAATCCGAACTTGCCGAGCAAGTCCGCGATCTGTCGCACCCTGCCCCCACCGACCAACAACACACGGGGCGAGGCGATGGTGGCGTTGACGGCGGCCATGGCGGTGTCCTCCTTCGTTCTCCCGGACCTGGCGGCCGCTCCTTGATCCTGTCGCTGGCTTGATCCTGTCGCCGCGGATCGGAGGGTCGGCACGCCCGGTCCCGACAGATTGCGTCCGCGCCGCGCCGTCCGCAAATGACAGGCCGCGACTGTCTCGCATTTATGCGGGAGGCATTGTCGGGGCATCAATTGATTTGACCGAAGGGATCGCCCTGTTGACTCGTGACAAACCCCTATTACGCACGGCCGAGCGGTTGTCACTCGCTGCCCGGCTGACACATGAGGCCCCGCCCACTTCCCGTCCCGGCGCGCAAAGCGTCGGCAGCCCGTGGCGCCTCCTACCCAATTTCAACATACGTCACTATTCACCTGCTCCCACGCCTCGACGCGCGTAGCATTCGCAGCGCGGTGACGTCGTTTATTTTCCGCAGCGGTGGCTCCGCAGAAAGGGCACCGCCTGGTAGCGGAACGTCACGCGGTTGTCGCCCGCGGGAAGCGACACCGCGCGGAACAGGCCCTGATATGGTTCGACAGGCACGGGCGCGCCATTGACGCAGGCGCGCCATCCGGGTGCGACGGGATCGCCCAGCACCAACAGTCCGGGATCCGCGGACCGGCACCGCACCGACACCGTGACGGTCTGATAGGCCAATATGTCGCACGCATGCTGCGTGCCGTCGTCGGTGCGCAGCATGGCCTTCGGCATCGCATTGCGAAGCCGCCAGATTTCGTAGGTGCCGGGGGCATTCACAAGCTCGGCCCAATCGCTGGCAACGAATTCAGCCCGGATCTGCGCGGTCACGACGCCGGTCTCGCCGAAATCCCACGGATGATCGATGATGAAGCGATGCAGCAATACATACCGCAGGCCCAGGCGGCGATAGACCGGGCTATTGTAGTCCGGCGCCGCCGGGGTAAAGCGCTTGGCCTCGGCTGCCAGGTTCTCGACGCCGACCACGTCACCGTAGGAGCGCAACCACAGCGGATCGTAGCCCTGCGTCGTTGCAATGCCGAATGCGATCGGCATGGAGCCGGCGAGACTGCCGCCCAGTGCCTCCATCCGGTACGGCGGCCTCGCCTCGCCCGTGGCGTTGTTTCGAAGAAACGTGACCGACTGCTCCAGCGGCGTGCGTGGCGTGTCCCACGCGAGCGTGTCGGAGAAGATCTGCGCGACATCCGATGTGTGCACCGGCGGCGCGAACACCGCACTCCAACGGCCGGCGGCCGCGAGGTCGGTGACCGTTAGCGCGGCGAGCAATGGAGCCGCCACGGCATGAGCGGTGCTCCGCGGCAGGTTGCGCAACAGGAGCGCGGCACCGCCGCCAACTGCGATCCGCAGCGCCCAGGCCCAGGCCACCGGCAGCAGATCAGGCGCGTGGCCGACACGTTGGGCGTACAGCAGCAGCGAAACGCAGGCACCGCCGAACATGCCCACGAGCGCGACGGCGGTGACAAGCGTTGCGGCGCTTGCCGCGCGCGACCGCCAGTTCGGCAGCCGGGCGGTTCCGACCAGCAGCGCCAGGGAAAAGTTCAGCAGGTAGGCGCCGTCGGCCGGGCGGCGAAACGCCGCCAGCCCCGGCAGGATCCGAAACAGCGCGGGATAGAACGGCGAGTGGGTGCCGACGGCAAATACGAACCATACCACGGCGCTGCCCCAACTCAGCGCGGTGACGGCGGGCATGCGGCGCGGCGAGGTCAGACTGGACAGTGCCGCAGCGAGCGGGATGACGCCAATATACAATACGTCCTGCGACAAATCAGTGGGCGCCCAGAAGCCGTGCCGTGGCGACAGGACTCCGTACAACCCGGGTAGCATGATGCTCGCAGCGTTGAACCACGGGAATGAGCTGGAAGCGGAGGCGGCCAGGTCGAATTGTTCGCGGTTCGACAGGCGCATGAACTCGAGCATTGCCGACAGCATCGGTGCGTCGGCCAGCAGCGCGATGAGGGCAGCGATTGCGATTCCAAGGATGGCGCGGCGCGGAAACTGCGATTGGTGCAAATGCCACAGCGCGAATGGCAGCAGCGCGAAGCCGGACAGGAACACCACCTGGTTCGGGTTCATAATGACACTGGCCAGCACAAGCGCGAGCAACGCAGTCCGTAGCGCGGTGGGCCGTCGGCAGCCGGCGCGCAGGGCCAGAAGCTGCAATGGCAGCAAGCTGTAGGAAACGATCTGCGGCACGTGCTGCAGCCGGCTGGTGGCGACGCCGCCGGCCATGAACACGACCGCACCAAGGATCGGCAGTGTTCGGCTGTCGGCGTAGCTGCGCGCGTAGCGCGCCAGCGCGATGCCGCCCGCCAGTTCGCAGCTCAGCGTCGTCAGGTCGAAGACCATGCGGTTGAAGTGCCGGCCGCAAACAATCCCAATCAGTGTTTGCGGCGTGAAGATCATGCCCTGCGGATCGCCGAGTACCGGCTGGCCGCCATGCAGGTAAGGATTCCACCACGGTGCCTCGCCATGCCAAACCGCATCGACAATGAAGCGAACCTGCGGAAAGAACTCGTCCAGGCTGTCCCAGGGGATGGCGCTATGGCCGATGAGGAATGGCAGGTTCAGCAGCGTCCAGGCCAGGACGATCAGCAGGACCGCGGCATGGAAGCCGCGTCCCGGCGGCGTCGACGATGGAGACCTTGCGTCCGATGGGGTCGATGCCATCTGGTTTGCTCCGGAGCGGTCGTATCGCCGGCGTGACTACCCGGTTGTGGTTGCCATCTCCGCCCGCCGTCGCGCGTACAGCGCCAGTCGCGCTGCCGCGCCTGGTGCGACATGGCTCGCCGCGGTCTCACTCATCACCGGCAGTTCCGCCGCACGATGGCAGGCGGTGAGATGCCCCTCGGCCCAGGGCGCCAGCGCCGGCATTTCCGTCCGGCAGCGATCGATGACGAATGGGCAGCGGGTATGGAAACGGCAGCCGCTCGGCGGATTCATCGGGCTCGGCACGTCGCCGCCGGCCACCGGGCGATGCCGGTCGCGATGCGGGTCGGGGCGCGGGATCGCCGCGAGCAAGGCGCGCGTGTAGGGATGCCGCGGATCGGCGAACAAGCTGTCCTTCGGCGCTTGCTCGACGATCTGGCCGAGATACATGACGGCAATGCGGTCGGCCATGTGCTTCACCACCGCGAGATCGTGGGCAATGAACAAATAAGCGAGGCCGAGCCGGTCTTGCAGCTCCTTCAGCAGGTTCACCACCTGCGCCTGGATCGAGACGTCGAGCGCCGAGACCGGCTCGTCGCACACCACCAGCGCGGGTTCCACCGCCAGCGCGCGGGCGATGCCAATGCGCTGGCGCTGGCCGCCGGAGAACTCGTGCGGGTAGCGCTCGGCGTGGTAGGCGGCGAGGCCGACCAGTCCCAGCAGTTCGTGCACGCGGGCGCGGCGGGCGGCGCGGTCGCCGATGCCGTGGACGATCAGCGGCTCCTCCAGGATCTCACCCACGCGCATGCGGGGGTTCAGCGAGGCGAACGGATCCTGGAACACGATCTGCATGCGCCGACGCAGCCGGCGGAGCGGTGCGCCGGTGAGCGTGGTGATGTCGGCGCCCTCGAAGCGGATGGTGCCGGCGGTCGGGTCGATCAGCCGCAGCACGAGACGCGCGGTGGTGGATTTGCCGCAACCGGATTCGCCGACCAGTGCCAACGTCTCGCCTGGCGCAAGCGCGAATGAAATGCCGTCCACGGCACGCACCAGGCCGACGGTGCCGCCAAGGATCAGGCCGGATCTGGATTCGTAGTGTTTGGCGAGGTTTTCCACCTCGAGCAAGGGAGCGCCAGGCAAGGATCAGCCTCGGGTGGGGAAGGGCTGAGGATCAGTGGGGGAATTGGGAGCCAAGGTCAAATAGCGGCCGGTTGTAATAGCGAGGAGCGCGAACGAAGCGTGCGGCACGACGCAACATCGGCGGGGTTGCGCACGAAAATCCCACGCGGCTGGATCGAGCTTGCCGCGTCCCTCCGAGTGCCGCTCGCGGTCCGCGCAATGACGGTGGATTGCTACGCCATGGCAGAGGATGGTTACGCGTCGCGCAACGCCATCGCGTCGTCAGCCACAAACACCGGATCGAGCAACGGATCCCAGAGCCGGATACCGCCGGTGATGCCGGCATCATTCGACACCGTGCGCACGCGCTGCGGCAGGTCGAAATCGATCCGCTTCGCATTGCCGCCGCCGATGGCCAGCGTGTCGTAATTCGTCAGCGTCTCGATATAGCCGATCGCCCTGCTCACGCGCTTGTTCCAGCTCTTCGCGCCGACCTTTTGCAGCGCGGCGTTGCCGATCCACCGGTCGTAGGTCAGGTCCTTGTGCACCGGATGCTGGCTCAGCTCCAGGTGCGGCGCCGGCATGCCGCGGTCGAACAAGGCGAAGCCCATGCCGGTGCCGAGTGTGATCACGCATTCCAGGCCGCGGCCGGAGATCACGCCAAGCCCCTGTACGGTTGCGTCGTTCATCATGCGCGCCGGCTTGCCCAGTTTCTCGGCCAGCACGTCGGTCAGCGGAAAGCCGTGCCAATCGGCGGTGCCGAGGTTCGGCGCGGTGAGCACGCGGCCGCGACGAACCACGCCGGGAAAGCCGATCGAGATGCGATCGAACGCTCCAAGCGGCTTCACCAGTTCCACCAGCAGCGCCACCACCGCGTCGGGCTTGGATGGATGCGGGGTGTCGACCCGATCCGGATTCTCGATCATGTGGCCGGTCGTGGCCAGCACGCTGGCCTTCAGCCGCGTGCCGCCGACATCGATCGCCAGTGTCAGCGGCCCGGTGGGATGCGACGCGTCGTTCACGCCGATGCTCCTACACGCCGCATGAAGTCGCGCAGCGCCGGCGCCCATTTGCCCGCGTCCGCGCCGGAAGCGAGGTGGCCCTTGTCGCTGTCGATTTCGAAATAGCTCGCGTCCACGCCGGCGTCGCGCAGCCCCTGCATCACCGCCGGCGCGCGTTCCGGCGGGAACAAGGCGTCGGTGCGCGACAGCACGTAGAGCACTGGCACCTTGATGCGGTTGAGCATGCCGGTCACGTCATAGGTCTCCATGGCACGACCCAGGATCAGCAGCGAGTTGGCGTCGAACACATCGGCCCATTGCTCGGCGGCACGCCGGATCGCCGCCTCGTCGGTCGCGCCGTAGCGGCGGAGCGTGTCCATGCGCAGCGCGATCATGGTGTCGCGCATGCCGCCTGGCGCGTCGTAGTAGTCGCCGCCATTCCAGTTGGGATCACGCTCGAAGCGGGCCTGCGTGTCGGCGGTGGCGTTCAGCCGCGCCTTCGGCGCGGTGACCACCGGCACGATGCCGTCCATAAAGCCCGGATAGCTCACCGCCCATTGGAACGCCTGGAACCCGCCATAGGATGGCCCCACCACCGCGCGCAGGTGTTTCACGCCGAGGTGCTCCAGCAGGCGATGCTGCGCCGTGACGATGTCGTGCACGGTGATGCGCGGGAACCGCGAGCCATAGCGCCTGCCGGTACGCGGATCGATGAACGAGGCGTTGGTCGAGCCGAAGCTCGAGCCCAGCATGTTGGAAGCGACGACGTAGTTGCGCTCGGTGTCGACCGGCGCGCCCGGGCCGACCAGCGTGGTCCAGGAGCCTTCGGACGATGAGCCGCTCGGCTCGATCATCTGGTGGCCGCTGGTATAACCGTGGGTGACCAGCACCGCGTTGCGGCTGTCCGGTGCCAGCCTGCCGCGGGTGCAATAGGCGATGGTGACCTCGGGCAGAACTTCGCCGCTGTCGAGGCGGAAGTCGCTGAAGGTGAAACGGTCGCGCGTCACGTCGTCCATCGGTCTGGCCCTCCCTGCTGCACACTATGCGCCGCGCGGGCACATTGGGAGAAGCCCCGGGCGCGTGAGGCGCGGCGGCGTGACCCTGCCTGAGGCGCGGCGGCTCGCCGCTCAGTGCCAGCACAGCACGTGCACCGTGGCGCGACGCAGCACCGCCAGTGGATCGTCGCCCCATTGGTCGGCGGGGAACGCGTCCGTGCCTGGCGCCTCATCCTGCAGGAACGCGTCCAGCAGCGCCGATCCCGGGCCGACGGCGAGGCCCGCGTCCGGCAATCCGGCGACCTGATGCGACCGGCTCGGCAGCAGCGTTGCGCGGACGATGCCCACCACGTTGCCTGAACTCGGATCGAAGATGGCCCCGCCACTGTAGCCGTGCCGGACCGCACTTGCCTCCATCAGGATGTGCTGCCGCGGATCATACGTCGGGACCTGCCGCAGCTTGTCGTTCTCCAGCACGCCCGAGGTCGCCTCCGGGTCGGTCATGCCGGCGCTTTCGGGGTAGCCGAGCATGAACACGCGCGTTGCCCCCTGCGCCGGATGGCCGATCGCCAGTATCGCCGGCGCCGCAATCGCCGATGTGCGCAGCAAGGCGATGTCGTTGTGGGTGTCGCGCGCCGCGACGCTGACCGGCGACAGCTTGAGCGCGGGCGAGACGATGGCGGCCTGCCGGCAGCCGGGAACCACATGCGCCGCGGTCATCACC
>Ga0335073_10009344_pt1 | contig 13760 bp, 8 predicted proteins | sample Lox_Sample_22_FD_207093 | JGI IMG/M metagenome (GOLD analysis project Ga0335073, IMG submission 207093) | Soil microbial communities from Loxahatchee National Wildlife Refuge, Florida, United States - Lox_Sample_2.2 | ecosystem: Environmental > Terrestrial > Soil > Wetlands | place: USA: Florida... | reverse complement strand
CAATCGCGATCGCTTCCTGAGAACTGGCGCGATGCCGACTTCGCGGTACTCATTCGTTTCCGGGACGTGTCAACAAGGTCATTCGGGGCAACCGTTCGATATAGACGAGGCCAGCCACGCGATCATCGACGCCCGAAGCCGCGATGGTAGCGCCGCCATACGAGTGGCCCCCAAGAGAGGACGGGACTGCCGACGCGGTTGAGCGTGCGCTTCACCGTTGCCACGTCCTCTTCGAAAGAGTGCAGGCAATGTTGAACTGCGATTTACCTCATGCCCGTCCGCCTGCACGAGCCATCTGCTCAGATGCTTCGGGCGGATGAACTGGCCGCCAATGGACCTAGCGAGCTCACTTCATATGAAAAGACCTTAGCCGAAGGCTGTAGGGCTGAGGCGGTCACTGAGGTTGGCATTGAAGAGACCAGAGGACTACCTAAGACGGTCTTGGCGAACGCATTTCGCGTGCTCGAGACGTGATTTCATCCGGAACTTCTCCCAAAAGGCTGCCCTACCTTCGGTGGCCCACCACAAACCGAACTCAAAGCACGTGGCTCCATATAACATTGAGGGTAAATAAGAAGTGAAAAGCGTCCTCCTGGGCGATCCAGCATACGCAATACCGAAATTGTCGCTTCAAGCCAGACTAGGCAGGAGAAAATCTCGGATTGTTCCCAAGAAACAGGCCAAGCTTCGCAAGCTGCATATTCAGATTATTGCTCGCTCTCGGTTGTGGCGTGGCGACAGCGCAGCAGACCGTTGCGCCTCAATTGCTTCCCCTGCCACGTAACTACGTTACTGGCAGCAGCATCTCGCTCGGCCGGGGTGTAACGATCATCAGCGGTAGTGATCCTGACGATCACTTTGCCGCAGCGAATCTTTCAGAGTGGCTTCAACAGCTGGACGTACCCACGGGTCATGGTCGACCCACCACCGTCGAACTCCTTCGAACATCGAGTCATCGCGGGCAGAAATTTCTCGAGAGGGCGCAGGTCAAGATAACTCCCGAAATGCACGATGAGGGCTACGCGATCGTGCCTGCGGAAAAAGGGATTGCGGTAGTTGCTGACACTTCCGCGGGCGTTTTTTACGGGGCGCAGACAGTTAAACAGTTGATCCAGGGTCACGGAGCTGAGGCAACACTACAGGTTGCAACAATCCGCGACTGGCCGGCCATGCGCTATCGAGGCATTTCCGACGATCTCTCCCGCGGCCCCTTGCCTACGCTTGACTTCCAAAAGCGTCAGATTCGAAATTTGGCTGCGTACAAGCTGAACGTTTACTCACCTTACTTCGAGAACACATTTCACTACCAGTCCAACCCTGTGCCTGCTTTGAGCGGCGGCAGCATGACCCCGCAAGAAGCGCGTGAACTGGTTGCCTACGCACAGAACTATCACGTCATGGTCATTCCGGAGCAGGAAGCATTTGGCCACCTGCATCACGTCCTGAAATATGAGCAGTACGCGCCTCTTGCGGAGACTCCAATGGGGAATGTGCTGGCGCCGGGCCAGACTGGGTCGCTTGAGCTGATCGGCCAGTGGTTCAAAGATATTGCCGCCACCTTCCCATCACCTTTCCTGCACATCGGGGCGGACGAGACTGGCGATCTCGGCAAGGGGCAGACACGATCCGCGGTTCAAGCGCACGGTCTCGGCGCTGCATACATCAACTTTCTTCTCCGGATCCATAGTGAACTCGCTCCACTAAACCGCAGGCTTCTCTTCTGGGGCGACGTCGGCATGAAGGACCCTTCCGAAGTTAAGCGGCTGCCCAAAGATATGGTCGCGGTCGCGTGGACCTATTCTCCTGAAGAGAATGGTTTCCTGCCGTGGCTCAAACCGTACTCCGATGCGGGCCTGGAAACCTGGGTGGCTTCCGGCGTGAACAACTGGAATCGCGTTTATCCAGACAACGACTATGCGCTGCGCAATATTCAGGGCTTTGTGCGCGACGGGCAGTCAGTGGGTAGCACCGGCATGCTTAACACCATCTGGAATGACGACGGGGAAGGGCTTTTCCAGTCCGACTGGTACGGAGTGCTCTTTGGAGCCGCGGCCGCGTGGCAGGCCGGGAGCAGCGACACGGCAAAGTATCAGGATGCCTACGGAGATGTTTTTCATGGAGACCGCACCGGAAGTGTCAACCAGGCACAGCGCGAGCTTATCTCGATCTACCAGATGCTCGACCAGGCGAACCTCGGCGGATCGACAGACGCGCTCTACTGGGCCGACCCGTGGAGCGCGGAAGGGCAAGGTATCGCCGCAAAACTGAGGCCTCTCGTCCACGACATGCGGATACACGCGGAACGAGCTATCACTCTGGTGTCCCAGGCGAGGGCAGCTGGGCCTTTGCGCGAAGTCGACGCATTGGATGCGCTTGAGTTGGGGGCGCGGCGGCTTGATTTCATTGGCCAGAAGTTCGAGACGGCCGACCTCATCGCGAGCACTTACAACCAGATGTATGCGTGGCAAAATGACAAGGATGATGCTCGGCAAATCAACGGCTCGTTCTACACCATCTCGGGCGCCAACGGACTTTGCGAGGATCTCCGCGATGGGTACAGTTACGGCAGACTGATCTACTCCGATCTCTGGATGCGAGAAAATCGCCCTTACTGGCTGCAGAATGTGCTCGTCCGCTACGATCTTGCGACGCAGCTATGGGTACAGCGGAGCATGCAATTCCGAGCGGCGCAGGCTGCCTGGAGAACGACGCATCAGCTTCCTCCGCCTGCTGAACTGGGCATCCCGCCGCAGCAACCAGGTCAGGAGAAATAGCCTGGTGCTTTTCAGCCTCTACGGCACCGCGGCTCTCTCATTTGTCAGGCTTCGGCTAAGTACGCCAGATCTGCTGCTCGTTGCGGCCTATCTTCTGGCGGTAACACTATTCGGTCTCCATTTCCGTAACCGAGACCGATCGTTGCGAACATACTTTCTCGCGGACCAGCGGATACCCTGGTGGGCGATTGCGCTCTCCATCGTCTCTGCGGAGACCAGCGCTCTGACCATCATCAGTGTGCCGGGTCTCGCATACACCGGCGACTGGGGATTTCTCCAGATCGTTCTCGGCTATCTTCTCGGACGTGTCGTCGTATGCATTCTCTTTCTGCCGCGCTACTTTCGCGGCGAACTGCTCACCGCATATCAGGTTATTGGCCAGCGCTTTGGGCCGCGCTTGCATACGCTAACCGCATTTCTTTTTCTTTTTCTGCGCGCTGCGGCGGAAGGCGTACGCGTGTTCGCGGTTTCCATCGTGGTAGGTGTCGCGATTGGAACTCAGGACATCATCTCCATTGCGATCATCTGTGCGCTCACCCTCGTCTACACGCTTGAGGGCGGCATGACTGCCGTTATCTGGACCGATGTTGTGCAGATGATCCTTTATCTTGTCGGCACGCTTGCCGGTGTTTTTACGCTGGGCCGGCTGGTTCCTGGCGGATGGAGCGCCATCCACGCTACAGCGGCCGCATCTGGCAAGCTGACCATCTTTCACTTCGCCTTCAGTCTCACCACCGCCTATACCTTCTGGGCGGGAGTCCTCGGCGGCTGCTTCCTCACGATGGCGAGCCATGGTACTGACCAACTCATGGTCCAGCGTCTTCTTGCTGCGAGAAACCTGCGCGAATCACGGATCGCGCTACTCAGCAGCGGATTGGTCATCCTGACGCAGTTTGTTCTTTTTCTAGCGATCGGAACCGGCCTCTATATCTTTTACTCGAGCATTGCCTCCGGCCTCGCACCATCAGGCGCCGATCGTGTTTTTCCCGCCTTCATTGTGCGCGAGATGCCCCGCGGCATTGCCGGCCTTATGGTTGCGGCGATTCTTGCCGCCGCGATGTCAAACCTGAGCGCTGCTGTGAATTCGCTCAGTTCCAGCAGCATGGTCGATCTGTATCTGCAATGGAAACCCGCGACGAGCGAACGGCATCGTGTCATCGGATCGCGCATTATGACGCTTTTCTGGGCCCTGGTACTCTTCATCCTTGCGTGGATGTCACGCGGCGGAGGCCATGTGGTCGAGGTCGGCCTTTCGATCGCGTCCGTTGCTTACGGTGCGCTTCTGGGAGTCTTTCTTGCTGGTACGTTGACCAGAAGCATCACAGAGTCTGGAGCAATCGTTGGGATGATCGGCGGCTTCGCAATCAATCTCTTCCTGTGGAAACAACCGGGACCAATCCCGTTGACTCTTGGAACTCTGCACATGGTGCTCCCGAAGGTTGCCTGGACATGGTTCGTGCTCATTGGATCTTTGTTCACGTTCGCGCTGAGCTGGATCGCCAGCAAAGTTTCACCTGAAAAGAAAGCTCAACGGAGCCAGTGACCCGATGTTCCGCGACGCCCGATCGATCAGACGCCTGGCTCTCATATTTATTGTCCTGCTCGCCGCCACCACTCGCATTGAGGCCAGACAAAATTCCGGCTTCACACCTATTGATCGCATTGTGGCCCAGGCTATTGAAGCGAAGAAGTTTCCCGGAGCGGTGGTCATCGTTGGCCACCACGGCCACATTGTCTTTCATAGGGCGTATGGAAATCGCTCGCTGATTCCACAACCCGAGGCAATGTCGGAAGACACGGTCTTCGACGTGGCATCACTGACGAAAGTGCTGTGCACCACCACGGCGGTTATGCAGCTCTATCAGCAGGGCCGCTTTGTGTTGAACGACCCGGTCGCAAAGTATCTTCCCGAATTTGCCGCCAACGGCAAGGGAGACATTACTATCCGGCAGCTCCTCACCCACTATTCCGGACTCCCGCCCGATGTCTCTCTGGTTGATCCATGGGTTGGCAAAGAGGAGGGCCTGAGACGCGCCTTCGCCAGTATTCCGGTGACACCTGCCGGAGTGCAGTTTCGCTACAGCGACATCAACTTCATCGTCCTTGGGGCGCTGGTAGAGAAACTCTCCGGGCTTACTCTCGATCAATATGAAGCGAAGTACATCGCAAAGCCCCTGGGGTTGAGAAGCACGCGCTTCCTTCCTCCCGAATCATGGCGCAGCCGGATTGCCCCAACGCAATATGACAATGGAGTGATGCTCCGCGGAACGGTGCATGACCCGACCGCTCGACGTATGGGTGGAGTCGCGGGACACGCCGGCCTCTTCAGCACAGCTGGCGACGTCGCCACGCTTGCGCAGAACCTGCTCAACCGTCTTGCGGGCCGTCGTAGCCGCTTCCCGTTAAAGCGCCTCACGCTGCTGAAGATGACCACGCCTGGCCAGCCGGCCACCGGGACTGCATTGCGCGCTCTTGGCTGGGATATCGATTCACCTTACTCGAGCAATCGGGGGGAGCTGTTTCCCGTTGGCTCCTTCGGGCATACAGGCTTCACAGGCACATCGGTGTGGATCGATCCCGCCGACGATGCCTATATAGTTGTAATGTCAAACGCGGTCTATCCAAACGGGCCCACCGGCATCACGGCTGTTCGTGCTGCAGTAGCGACCGCTGCGGCCACCGCGCTGGGTATTCGCATGGATCACGGCAAGCTGATAACACGGATCACCGGCTACAACGAGTCGCTTTCCGGCAAACGACGCTGGCAGGATCGCAACGGTTCTGTTCTCACCGGCATCGACGTACTTGAAGCCGATCACTTTGCCGAACTCTCACAGCTTGCCGCAAAGCATGGCAAAGCGCTCCGCGTCGGTCTGCTCACGAATCAGACAGGGGTAGATGCGCAGGGAAGACGCACCATCGATGTGCTCAACAAAGACGCGGCGGCGGCCGTTCCCGGTCTCCAGCTTAAGCAGCTATTCTCTCCGGAACACGGGCTCAGCGGCTCCGTTGATAAGCCGGATATTGCCAACTCCACAGATTCAGCGACAGGATTGCCTGTCATCAGCCTGTATGGCAGCAGTAGGGATCAACGCCATCCATCGCTCGAAACATTGCGCAGTCTCGATGCCGTCATCGTTGATCTGCAGGATGCCGGAGTCCGCTTCTATACCTATGAAGCGGCAGTTCGCAATCTGCTCGAAGCTGCCGCCAGGACAGGAACAGACATTGTCATCCTCGACCGTCCTGATCCAATCGGCGGATCATTTGTGCAAGGCCCTCTTTCCGACGCGAACGCAGAAAGCTATGTCAACGTCGCGCCCATTCCTGTCCGCCACGGTATGACTCTCGGAGAACTCGGCCGCTATTTCAATGGCGAATACGGGCTTCAGGCCCAACTTACTGTCGTCGCGATGCAGGGCTGGCAGCGAGGCGACTGGTTCGACGCCACCAACCTCACCTGGATTAATCCGTCTCCCAATCTGCGGAGTCTGTCGGAAGCCATTCTCTATCCGGCAATCGGGCTTATCGAAACAACAAATGTCTCCGTTGGCCGTGGCACCGATACGCCATTTCAATATGTCGGAGCTCCCTGGATCGATGCCCGCGCCCTGGCACATGAGCTCAATGCGCGATTCCTGCCGGGCATCCGCTTCGTACCTGTGAACTTTACGCCGCAGACGCCTTATCCCTATGCGAACCAGCTCTGCCACGGAATTGAGCTGGTGGTTACCGATCGCAATGTGCTTGACACTCCGGAATTAGGGCTCGAGATTGCGACAGCCGTCCACAAGCTTTATCCCGAGCAGTATCAACTAGGCAAAATCAATACGCTGCTGGCGAACCGCGCAGTGCTTCGCGATCTTGAGTCCGGCCGCGACCCGCAGCGCATCGACGAGGACTGGCAGAAGGCCCTTCAGGGTTTCGAGGAAAAGCGCAAACCGTATTTGCTTTACTGAAAAGCAAGCGGTCGGATTCTACCCAGCTTTGATTCCCTCGCCTTCAACGATTGTTATGTACTTGTCGATGGGGAGGTCAGCGAATCTTTCGGTTCTGCCGCCGGGCGCTGGCCATTTCACTTCCAGCCAGTCAATCTTCGTCCGCTTGCCGATGCCGAGTACGAGGCGTGGATCATGCGATGACAAAAAACTTCCGCCTCCGACCTTCATTCTGGATCGTTTGAGATCACCGGCCTGGTAAGTCACACGCGCACCGACCGCGTCGCGATTGGATTTTCTCCCCACCAGGTTTATCCCGAGCCAATGATTGCTTTTCGCCGCGGTGTTGCGCAACAGGAGAGGAGCGGCATCATTTACAGAGATCAGGACATCGATGGCGCCGTCGTTATCGAAGTCCCCAATAGCGAGACCTCTAGCGGAGAGATCCCTCGAAAAGACCGGGCCGCTTTCCGCACTCACGTCTCGCAGAGTTTTTCCGTCGTTATGAAACAACAGTAGTGGCTCACGATAGGTCACATCCTTTACCAGGGTCTCAATCAGGTCGTCGGGGTTGCCGTTTGCGAGGATGAGATCGAGGTTGCCGTCGTTGTCGTAATCGAAAAATTTGAGCCCCCAGCCGCTCATCAGGCGGGTCGCCGCGCCAATGTCTGTAACGTTCGCCTGGTCATCAAATGTTTCGTCGTGGTTGTTTTGATAAAGAGAGTATTTCTCGTGGTCGATGTTGGCGACGAAGAGATCCATCCAGCCGTCGTTATTGAGGTCCGCTGAATCCACTCCCATACCCGAACGAGGCCGGCCCGTATCGCTGTATCCAACGCCTGCCAGCGCGGCGATCTCCTCGAATTTACCGTTGCCTCGATTCATGAAGAGAAAATTTGCCGTGGTGTCATTCGCTACGAAGAGGTCCATTCGACCATCATTATTGAGATCGGTGGCTACAGCACCCCAGGCTTTGCCCAGATATTTGCCGATTCCCGATGACTGGCTGACATCGGTGAAGGTTCCATCGCCGTTGTTATGGAAGAGCCAGCTGGCCATCGGCTTGTAGAGGCGAGGAACACAGTATCCAGGCTTGTTGTAAGCAGTGCATGGAAGGTTCTTCGCTTTACTGAAGTCAACGAAGCGGCAGACAAACAGATCGAGCCGTCCATCGTTGTCGTAGTCAAACCACACCGCGCTCGATGACCATCCCGGCGCCGCGACTCCGGCCTTCTCTGTCACATCGGTGAACGTTCCGTTGCCGTTGTTGTGATACAGAATGCTTCGTCCGTACTGTGTGACGTAAATATCCGGGAAGCCGTCGCCATCGTAATCGCCTACTGCGACACCCTGGCCATAGCCTCCGCCCATCACGCCGGCTTTTTCTGTTACGTCAGTAAATGTTCCGTCACGGTTGTTTCGATAAAGCGCATTGCGTAGCGGCGGACTCGGATCGTAAAAATCACATTTGCCGCTGTTCACGAGATAGATATCCATCCATCCGTCATTGTCGTAATCGAGGAAAGCGCAGCCTGCCCCGGTTGTTTCCGGCAGATATTTCTCGGGAGATTTTCCGGCAGTATGAACCCATGTGATTCCGCTGGAGGACGCGGGCACTTCTTCGAACGGGTAGGCCGGAACACTCGGCAATCCTTGAGCAAATCTGCTCAATCCTGCGAATCCGGCGGCGCCGGCGATCGTTCCAAGAAAGCGGCGCCGCGACAGGGCTGCGGTACTTGAAACACGACGGATCAATGCTGGCTCGGTCCTCCGGGTGCGGTCGCATGTCCTGCGGCCTCCTGCAAAGCGAACTGCTTCTCTGCATCAGCCTTGCGTCCTGTGCGGGAATAGGCAGTGCCGAGGCTATAGTGCGCCGCAGGATTTGAAGGCTGAAGCTTCACCGCTGTTTCGAGAGGCACAACCGCTTCCGCATACTTCTTTTCTGCCGACAGCGAGACACCCAAGCCTAAGTAGGCATCGCCAAAGTTTGGATCGAGTTGCGTGGCCTTGTTAAAATGCTGTACGGCCTCATCGAAATCTCCAGCCTGGCGCGCAATTTCTCCCAGGACATATTCCGCGCCAGCATTCGCCGGATCGATTTTGATTTCTTCCAGCAGTTCTCTCTTCGCCTGATCCTGAAAATCCGGGGGAGGGTTTGGCTTTGAAAGAAGCAGTCGCGCCAGCCTGAAATGAATACCGGGATAATGCGGATTTTCCTCGAGAATTTTGCGGTAGTCCTTCTCCGCCTGATCCCATCTGCCCTGCAACTCGCTCGCTTCCGCATCTAACTCGAGGGCGGGCAGCGAATTGGGCGCCGTCCGGGCTAATTGCTGTGTTGCCTGATTGGACAGATCGGAATAAGCGTGCACGAGAACGTACAGCACCTCGGGGTCATGAGAGAACTGCTGGTTCAGGACTCGCGCGAAGTCAAGCAAGGAATCCCAACGCTGCAGCAAAGTGGCACAACGAACACCGTCCAGGCTGACCCTTTTTTGCAACTCCTTGTCTGTAAGGTGCGCGACGCTCCTGGACAGCAGCGGTAACGCCTCGGAACACCGCCCCGCCTCGGCAAGCGAAGCAGCATTCTCAGCAGTACTCGAACTGGCGGGTGCTGTCTTGCCGGAAACCTGCGCTGTGGACGAGACGCTTATCGCGACTGCAAAGATGATTACGGGGAACAGCTCAGAGTGTCTACGCATAAAACCGAAGGGGGCAGCCATTGAGGAATGTCTGCCCCCGAGTGTATCAGCCGCACCTAATAGTAGAACTTCAACGCGAACTGGATGTTTCTTGCGGGTTGTGAAGTATTGATTAGCCCAAAGGCGCCGGAACTGCACTCCTGGCCGTAAGGACACGAATAGTTGACGTTGGGATGTCCCAGTTGCACGTTGTTAAACGCATTCAGGAAATCGCTGCGGAACTGGATGTACTTCGACTCAGTGATATGGATATTCTTCATGAGGCCGAGATCCGTGTTACTGAATCCCGGACCGTACACTGGCCCTTGCGCCGGACAGTTGCCGAAGGAATACGGAGTCGCGACTCCATTTACGACAGTACCATCCGATGGTTCGGAATATCCCGAGGGACTCATCCATTGATATCCCTGGAAGACTCCACTGGAGCTGATACTGTTTTGGCGCCCGAACACCTGCTGCGTGCCACAGTTTGGGCGAGCACCGCGCGAGCCGGTGTGGGAAGAGTCGGTCGCGTTGTAAACGGCCAACGGGAAACCGCTGTGGAGAGAGATAATTGTGGAAGCCTGCCAACCGCCGACGACCGCATCGACAGCTCGATTCATGTTGCTGCCAATCTTTTTGCCTCTTCCAATCGGCAGCTCATATGTGGCGTAGGCAGAAACGATGTTAGGCGAGTTGTAGTAGCAGCTGGCGTAGTCTGCGCGCGGATTATAAAGGTTTTGAAAATAGGGGTTTGCCGGTGTCGCCTGGGTGGCTGCCCCCCATGTGCCGTAATACCCGCTGTTATTGGTCAGGCAGTGCGACCAGGTATACGCGACCTGGCCTTCCAGCCCATTGGAGAAGCGCTGCTGCAGAACGGTCTGCAGGGCGTTGTAGGTCATATAGCCGGTTGACGAGGTTCCGGAGACAGTCGAGATGTCCGCAAGAAATGCAGGATTGCCCTGAAAGTAGAGACCAGGCTCAACCTGCCCATTCACCAGCTGCTTCTGCGCATATGGTGTTGGGACCATCAGGTGATCGCCCTTCTGCCCGACATAACCGATCTGGAAGGTCGTTGAAGGGGTGATAGATTGCTGCGCTGTCAGGTTCCATTGTTGGGAAAATGCTGGCTGAACAGTCTTGTCCCAAACGAACACGGTTGCTCCTTTAAACGGATCGCCCGGAACGGCGCCTCCTGGGCCTTGCTCTGTCATGTACGAGGGCGTGTTGTAGACCGCAGTTACCTCAGTCGGGGTGAATGGAGGATTTCTCGGAAGGCGGAGGTTTGTGCCTGTCCCTTCGAGGTAAGAAGAAATCGTGTAGGCACCGCGAAGAACAGTCTTGCCTTGCAACCATGCAGGCGACCAGGCAAAGCCGAAGCGAGGCTGAAAATCCGGTAGGCCATAAACAGAGTTATAGAGAGAGCGGCTATTGCCGTCGACTCCGGCATACTCTATTGCGCCGGAGACAAGGTTCACGTTGTCCTGGAGATTATTGAGTTCAACCCACGGGGTGTGCGCTTCATAACGCAGACCAAGGTTCAATGTGAGGGTCGGTGTGATGCGCCAGTCATCCTGACCGTATCCGGCGAAGGTCCACGAAAACTGGTGCCATGTCGAACCTGTCAAGTTTCCCTTGCCGGTTGCTTCTGGGTAGCCGAGAAAGAAATCAGCTCCCGGATCACCCGAAAATCCCCCTCCAAACAGAATGGAGCCGAATCCGCCGCTGTTGCCGGTGTAGAAGGTGTTGATACGGTACCGCCACATCTGGAATCCCGTCTTAAAGACGTGCTTGCCGTGCGTAATTACGAGCCCGTCACCGAATTGAATCACCGTGTCGGCAAAATCCTGATTCACGACGGGGTTGCCGATGTTGGTCAGAATCGTGCCTGGGTTCGGTTCCGGTGCCGTGCCCCCTCCAAACCCAAGTTGCAGCAAACCTGGACCGCCGCTGTTGGCGTTGGCAATTCCCAGCTGTGTACCCAGATCCCCGATGGTCGGGTTGAAGCTGGCTCCGGTCAAGAGCGTGATCCAGCTTGTCCCGAAGCGCAGATCGTTCAGTATCGTCGGAGAGATCGTGTAGGTGAGCGTGCCGACGACGTTGTGAATCGGAGCATGCGTGTAGGTGTTGCCCTGGATGAGAAGCGAGTTGCTCAACGGATCGTCCTGATACGCCTGCGAGTAGCGTCCGCTGAAGTGGAGTCTCTCCGAGGCGCTGTAGTCGACCTTGATGTCGCCCTGATCCGAATTGAAGGCCTGCGTGACAACATTGACCGCGTTGTTGATGGGCTGGTCATTGATCGGTGTGGGATAGTATTGTGACGCAAAGAGATTCGCGGCAACGATGTTCTCCTGCGACGGGGGGATATAGTTATTTGAACAGTTAGGACCGCTCCCATAATTCGCACCGGTCAGCGGATTTTTCAGTTGCGCAGATATCTGAGCGAAGCATCCGTTGCGTTCAGCGTTGGTAAACACCGTGATGAACTTGCCCGTTGCCGGATGATCGAAGCGCTGCCCTTGATAATCTGCGAAAAAGAACAGCTTATCCTTGAGGATCGGACCGCCGATTGTGCCGCCGAACATGTTCCACCGAAGGCCTGGCCTCGGCAGTTCGTTGCCTGCTCCGGCGAACTTATTCTCCCACTGATTGGCGTCAAGCACGTCGTTTCGGAAGAACTCCCACACATCACCGTGGAATTGGTTTGTGCCTGACTTAATCGATGCATTGACGATGCCGCCCTGAAAATTGCCAAATTCTGCCGAGGCATTCGAAGTGATGAGGTTGAATTCCTGAATGGCGTCAGGCGACGGAGTAAATGCGAGTAGATTGTCGGAGGTCTGATTATTGTCCATCCCATCGAGGATGAAGTTGTTGGATTGCTCACGATTGCCGTTGATATATGGCCGTCCACCGCTCGCAGTATTGTCCCCGTTGTTGAAGGTGGAGTTATCCGGGTTCACACTGCCTGGAGCGAGCAATGTCAACTCAACGTAGTTGCGGGTGGCCAGCGGAATGTTGGTAACCGCTCTCGAGTTGATCAGCGTGCTGACTTGCGTCGTGTCCGATTGCAGTTGCGGGGCCTCGGAAGTCACCTGAACAGTATTGGTTACTGCGCCGACATTCATCTTGAAAGCAAGGCGAGCTGTCTGATTCAAAACCAGGGTGATACCGGATTGAACGGTCGTTTCAAAACCTGCCGCCTCGACCTTTACGGAATATGTTCCGATCGGAACATGCGGGAAGTTGAAAATACCGCCGTCAACCGTCTTCACGCTGTAAATGGTGCCGCGCTCAGTGTCGGTTACCGTTACCAAGGCGCCATTAATAACTGCACCGGCCGCGTCCGCGACTGTGCCGGTGATCGCCGCCGTGATCTGCTGACTGTATGTTGATTGACAGACGCACAGGCATGCCAGAAACAGCCCCAGCGCCAAACTTCTCAATAAACTGATTCGTTTCATGCTGCCTCCGAGTACTCCAAGCTTTGTGCAGAATCACGTTGCCGTATCGGAAGAACCAGTACGGGACGATGATCGCTTTCCAAGGTCAGATTTCGATTGCAGTCGACTTGTACAGCTGTCTATACAGTTGTAGGCGTAAATAAAACCATTTTTTGTTTCCTGCTAAGGCTTGCGACGAAATTACGGACAAATGTATGTCGAAATATCCGAAAAATCAACAATAAATTGAAGCGATTTTCAAACCCGTCAACCGAGGAGTCTCGATTGCCATAAGATCAGGGCACTTTTAGAAACCTTACCAACGACCTTCTATTGCGATCGGCAAAGCCACGGTCGATCTTCATCGCTGGATTACGAAGACTTTAGTTATACGATCGCTTCACGCCATTTTGTCTTCTTTACTTAGCCTCAGAATCCGGGAGAAAAGGTGTCTCGAAAATTCCTGAAGATAACACTCGATTCGTGCAAGGCGGGTCTCTGGGGCGCGCTGGTGCTGGGTTTGCTGTTCGCTGGCGAGTGTCGACCAATCCTGTCCCAGGAGGATGGGCCAAGAAAGCCACAGGAGGCTAAGGTCGAAGACGGAGCGGAATACCGCTGGCTGAATAAGCCGGTCCTCGATTCACGTCTGCTGGACAGCATGGAAGACCTCTCACCCTGGACTTTTCGAGGTGAAGGGGACATGACGCTCTCCGATGCATACAAGAAAGATGGCCAGTACTCTCTGAAAATCCGATCGACTTACAATGTTGCGCGCGTAGACGGAAGCGGCGAGTGGGAAGATCTCGTTGCAACCCGGAATGTATGGTCCGCCGCCGTGTTGCAAGCGAAAAGTGAAGATGACGGTTTGGTCTGCGCAAATGTATCCGGTCTTTGATGGAGCCGAAGCTCTTGACCTTGATGGGATGC
>Ga0335073_10009343_pt1 | contig 13761 bp, 12 predicted proteins | sample Lox_Sample_22_FD_207093 | JGI IMG/M metagenome (GOLD analysis project Ga0335073, IMG submission 207093) | Soil microbial communities from Loxahatchee National Wildlife Refuge, Florida, United States - Lox_Sample_2.2 | ecosystem: Environmental > Terrestrial > Soil > Wetlands | place: USA... | reverse complement strand
AAACCGGGGAAGTGGGCGCGTCTGTCGGCGCTGGCGATGATTGTGGTGTCGGTGGGCACGGCGGCATTCGCCGCCCAGGTGACGCCGCCGAGTGATGCCGGCGCGGTGGCGAGCGTAAGCCCCGCCGTGCTCACCAACTATGTGGGCTTCTACAAATTCAAGGGCCCGTATGCGGTGATGACGATCGCGCTGGACGGCTCGCAGCTTTCCACGCAGCTGACCGGACAGCGCCCTGTTCCGATCTATCCGAGCAGCAATACCGAGTTTTTCGCGAAGATGGTCAAGGCCAGCATCAGCTTTGTGGTGGATGCGCAAGGTCATGCGACGGCCCTGGTGTTGCATCAGAATGGTCGCGACATCACGGCTCCGCGCATCGACGCGGCCACGGCGCAGCAGGTCCAGAATGCGCTCGATAAGCGGGTAAGCGCCCAGCAGCCGTTTCCCGATAGCGAACAGGTTCTGCAAATCTTGCTCTCGCCGAATGACGATTCGCCGCGCTTGGGAGCGGAGCTTGCCAAGGCGAGACGCGATCAGCAATCAGCCATCAGTGCCATGGATGCCAAACTCGGCCCGGTGACGTCGCACGAGTTCATTGGAGTCAACCCCCAGGGATGGGACAAATATCTGGTGCGCCACGAGAATGGCACGGAGGAAGTCAGTTTTGTGCTCGACTCCGATGGCATCATCGTCGGCGCGTGGCGTAGCCAGCAGTAAGTGCGGCCGGGTCTCCTTGTATATGAGGTTATCCTCATATATGGTGCGGGGCTGTTCCATTCCCTGCATCTGGAGATCCCGCCATGTCCCGCATCGACGTAAGCATCAAGACCCGTGACGGAAGCTGCCCGGCTTGGCTGTTCACGCCCGCCGGCGGCACGGGGCCCTGGCCGGGCGTGATCTTCTATATGGATGCCCTGGGCATCCGTCCGGCCATGTGGGAGATGGCGCAGCGGCTGGCCGATGGCGGTTATGCGGTGTTGCTGCCGGATCTTTTCTACCGCAGCGGCCCGTATGAAGTGATGGACCCGGCCCAGACCTTCGCCGATCCGGTCAAGCGCGAAAACCTGATGAAGCTGGTCGGCAGCCTCGATCGCGAGCGCACGGTAGCGGATGCGGAAGCCTTCATGGGTTTTCTTGCTTCGCGCTCGGAGGTGAAGGGTGATCGCTTCGGCGCCACCGGTTATTGCATGGGTGGCAAGCTTGCGTTGACTGCAGCGGGTGCTTATCCGGATCGCTTTGCGGCGATCGGTTCGTTCCATGCCGGCGGCTTGGTCACCGATCAGGCCGATAGCCCGCATCGTTTCGTCAAAGGCATCACCGGCCGCGTTTACGTGGCCGGCGCGGACCAGGATTCGCACTTCACGGACGAACAGAAAACGCAGCTCGAAGCCGCGCTTACGGATGCGAAGGTGGATCACCTGGTGGAAACCTATCCCGGCGCACTGCATGGCTATGCCGTGCCGGATCATCCGGTGTTCAACCCGCAGGCCGCCGAACGCCATTGGCAGGCTTTGTCGAAACTGTTCGGCGAAAAGTTGGTTGCATGAAGCGCGCCTAACTCGGCCTGGGCCCCGGGCCGGCCTGGTCACAGCCATTTCAGGTTTCGCAGCAGACGATGGTTCCGCATTCCCCACCCATCACCAGGAGGGTTCGTCCATGAAAAGCGTGGCAAGTCTTGGTCTCGCAGCGGTTGCAGCCATGTTGCTTGCAGTGGCTGCACCGCGTGCAGAAGCGCAAGTGGCAGTTGGCGTAAACATTGGCCCGGCGCCGGTTTGTCCGTACGGCTATTTCGATTACGCGCCCTATGCGTGTGCGCCGTATGGCTATTACGGTCCGGAGTGGTTTGTCGGCGGCGTGTTTATCGGTGCGGGTCCGTGGTATCACGGCCCAGCGCATTTCCGTGGCCACGTCGACAATCGCTTTGATGCGCGTGGCGGCTATCACGGACCGTACCCGCACCATGGCGAGGCGCCGGTATCGCATCCGGGCAGTGCGTTCCACGGCAACGAATATCGCGATGGACGCGGCCACATCGTGCATTGATGCCGTCTGCATGATGTAGGCAAAGGGACCTGTGTCGCGCACAGGTCCCTTTTTCCTTGCGTGTCGGCAGACGTCAGGACCCTTGTTCGGGCCAGACGATCGCCTGTGCCACGACAACATGCTCGCCGTTGAAGGTCATGGCAGGCGATCCATACAGCTGATAGCCCAGATCCAGCGCTTCGGAGACACGACGACAAAACGCAGCATCATCCTTGCCGGTCAACAGGCGATAACGCGGCAAGCCGTCAGGCGGTGGCTTCGACATGGGAGTGTCCTGATGGGAAAGATCGCGGGCAGCGCATCCGGTACGCAGCAAGCCCGGATATTTGATCAGCTGTAGTACGCCAGGAACATATCTACCGTCGATTCGGCCACTTGCTTCTGCATGGTAGCGTCCAGCGGCGGCTGGCCCAGCATGATCTGCGGCCAGAGCCCAAAACCCTTGATCAATGCTTGCAACTGCTGCGAGGCGAAAGCGGGGTCGCTTACCTTCAGGCGCCCTGCCTCCGCGGCGGCACGAATCCATGCGGTGAGACCTGCTTCGCGCGCGCTCATGCGCACCATCATCTCGCGCGCACGCTCGGGTGAATGAATACCGGCGGCGATCGCCACGCGGGCCAGCGATACAAAGGCTTCGTCGTTGATCAGGCGAAACTTTTGCATGGCCAGCGCCAGCAACTGGTCGCGCAGCGGGCGATCGGCGCGGTAAGCGAGGTCCTCACCCCCGGCCACGGCTTCCCAAAGCTGATGCAGGATTTCCGCGAACAACACTTCTTTGCTGGGAAAGTGGTTGTAGACCGTGCGCTTGGAAGCGCAGGCACGGGCAGCAATCCGGTCCATGCTGGTGGCTTCGTAGCCACTGGCGCGGAATTCATCGATGGCGGCCTCGATGATCGCGCAGCGCTTGCGGTCGGTCAGGCGGAGGGGCTTGGGAAGCTCGGGCATGCCTCGATTTTACACTGAGGGTTTACTTTTGAACTAAAGAAACTACACTGTATAGTTTACAAAGATGCCCCATCCGGAGGCCGTCATGTTCGCCCGCCGCGCCAAGCTGCCCCGGTCATCGATGGCCGACCCCTATCAGGCTTCATCCCAGCGCCACGGCGACCGGTTCCAGAATCCCGCGCAGCGTCCGGTGCAGAGCCTGGGCAAGACGCTCGGCATTATCTGGAACGCGCTCTTCCACAAACCTGTCCACACCCGGCCCGTCGGGGCACTGCCGGTGCAAGCGATCACCCGCACGCAACTGGACGCCGCGCCGGATCGCAGCCTGTTCCGGCTGGGCCACTCCACCATGTTGATCAAGCTGCGTGGCGCTTACTGGCTTACCGATCCGGTGTTTGCCGAGCGCGCCTCGCCGTTCCGCTGGATGGGCCCCAAGCGCTTCCATCAACCCCCGATTGCCTTGCATGAGCTGCCGCCGATCCGTGGGGTGATCCTGTCGCACGATCACTATGACCACCTCGACCGCGACGCGATCGCCCACCTGGCTGACACCACGGATCTGTTTCTGACGCCATTGGGCGTCGGCGACCGCCTGGTCGAGTGGGGTGTGGCAGCGGCGAAGGTGCATCAATTGGATTGGTGGGACAGCATCGAGATCGACGGCCTGCGCATGACCGCCACGCCGGCCCAGCACTTTTCCGGCCGCACGCCGTTTGATGGCAACCGCACGCTGTGGGCGTCGTGGGTGATCGCCGATGCGGAGCTGCGCGTGTTCTTCAGTGGCGACACCGGCTATTTCGATGGCTTCAAGACCATCGGCGAACGGCTGGGACCGTTCGATATCACGCTGATGGAAACCGGCGCCTATGATGCGCAGTGGCCGTACGTGCACATGCAGCCGGAACAGACCGTGCAGGCGCATATCGATCTGCAAGGCCGCTGGCTGATGCCGATCCACAACGGGACCTTCGACCTCGCCATGCATGCCTGGCAGGAACCGTTCGAACGCGTCCTCGCACTGGCCGTCGAACGCAGCATTCCGTTGGCCACGCCACGGATGGGCGAACGGCTGGATCTGGCCGCGCCGCGCGCCGGCGAGCGCTGGTGGCGAAATGCCGAAGCGCTCGCGCATGCCGAGTGGGAAAGCGCGCCATTGCTGAAGTAAGTGTCAGAAAATGACGTAGCGCATCAGTCGATGCTGTTGTATCTATAAGTCAGGCGCTTGCCACGGCGCCTGGCATGCTATTGGCAGGAGTCTTGCTTGGCTGGGCCCGTGGAGACGTTAAGTACTGCGTCAGCTCAGGTCTGGACTCAGGGGTCTCAAAATGCCGTTCCGGCGCTATCCGGAAATCGTGTGGCAATGCATCGGCCTGTTCGTGCTGACGGGCGGCTTGTCGTTGTATTCGATCAGCCTGGCGCGTGCGACCCATACGCCAACCTCGTTGTGGCTGGTCGACGGCGTCATGGTCGGCGTGCTCACGCGCAGGCCGCTGGTCCAGGCGCGGTCGCTGCTGCTTGCCGGCTTTCTTGGCTTCGTAGCGGCCAAGCAGATCCTTGGCGATCCTTTTTTTTCCTCGTTGTTGCTCGGCATGGTCAACATGCTGGAAGCATTGATGGTCAGCGTGGCGATCCGCAGCCGCTTTCCCAGGATCACTTCCTCAACGCGCTTTCTGGAGGTGGCACGGGTGGGGCTGATCAGTGCCTTGATCGCCTGTGGCTTGTGCACCTTCGGCACGGCGTTGGTGCTGCATTTCTGGCCGATGAGCGAATTCATGTACAGCTTCAACACGCTGTTCCGCTCGCATTTCCTGGGCATGGTCATCGCCGGCAGCACCTCGTTGATCCTGGTAACCAGGGGCTGGCGGCTGTCCGAACCGGGCGGCCGGCCGTGGCGGCTGATCCGGGATTTGTTGCTGCTGGCGATCATCACCGTCGCGGTGTTCTCCGCGAAGCGCTTCCCGCTGCTGTTCATGGTCTACCCGCCGTTGTTGCTGCTGGTGTTTCGCCATCGCTTCGCCGGCCTGGTCATCGGCATGGCGATCATCGCCCTGATCACCACCGCCGCCACGATGCTCAATGTCGGGCCCTTCAACATGGTCGCGGGCGTAACGCCGGATCTGCGGGTGATGATGGCGCAGGTGTTTATCGGCGTATCCTGCCTGGTCGCCCTGCCGGTGGTGCTGGCGCTGGCCGAGCAGGACCGCTTGCAGGCGCGCGTGCGCGACAGCGAACTACGCTATCGCATGCTGGCCGACAACAGCGGTGACCTGGTGATGCGCATCCAGCCCAACGGCGATCGTCAGTATGTGTCGCCGTCGGTCAAGGAACTGCTCGGCTGGGAAGTCGAAGACTTCATGATGCCGCGGCCGGACCTGATCCATCCGGACGACCGTGAGCGCATCGCGGACGCCGTCAGGGGCTTGCGCACCCACGGCGGCACGGTCACGGCGACTTATCGGCTTCAGCACAAGAACGGCCATTACCTGTGGATCGAGGCATTCGCGCGGCTGGTCGCCAGTCCCGACAGCGATGGCAGCATGGACATCATCTACACCGGGCGCGACGTCACCCAGCGCGTGCTGGCCGAGCAGGCGCTGGTGGAAAGTCAGAACTACCTGCACACCATTGCCGACAACGTCCCGGCGGTGATTGCGCGCTTCGACATGTCCGAGCGCTATACGTACGTCAATCGCTTCGTCGAGCAGGTGTCGGGAGAAATTCCGGCGCAGATGATCGGCAGGACGATGAGGGAGGTGCGCGGTGAGCTGATCTACGAACGGCTCAAGCCTTATCTCAAGCGCGCCTATGCCGGCGAGTCGGTGATATTCGAATACGAGGCCAGCTACCGCGGGCGTTCGTTGCAATTCCAGGCGCACTACGTGCCGGACCGGGATGCCGAGGGACGCATCCGGGGCTTGTATGCGCTCACCACCGAAATCACCCACATCAAGAATGTCGAGCGGGAATTGCTGCGCCTGGCGCACCAGGATTCATTGACGGGCTTGTCGAACCGCCGCTATTTCAACGAACGCGTGTCGTCCGTGCTGCGTCAGGCGGCCCAATTGGACAAGCCGGTGCTGCTTGCCCTGGTGGATATCGACAACTTCAAATCCATCAATGATTCCTATGGTCACGCCACCGGCGATCTGGTGCTGGCCGAAGTGGGTCAATGCCTGCAGCGGATGGTGCGGGAAGGTGAAGTGGTCGCGCGCATCGGCGGCGATGAATTCGTGGTGCTGTGCGATAACGTCATTGACGAAAGCAGCGCCAAAGCCTTCGTGCATTCTTTATGGGAGCGCCTGCACATGGCCGTTGCCGTGGGCGCCGGCAATGTGGACGTGCGCATGAGCATCGGCGCCGTGATCTGCAAAGGCAACGTGTCGGACGATGTGCTGATGAAACTGGCCGATGAAGCCTTGTACATGGCCAAGGCGGCGGGCAGGGACACTTACCAGTTGCTGATCAGAACGCTGCAAGGCAGTGAGCCCGTGGAACGCAGCGTGCTGCAGCCGGGGCGGGTCGAATCCTGAAGAGACACCAAGGAAAGTGCCGATGAGGCTGACCGTGTTGGCAGGCTTGATGATGTTCGTGGTGAGCGTGCATGCGGCGGACGCCAAGCCGGTCGATCGGGTCTTCACCGCAACCGGGGACATCACCGGCGATGGCGCGCAGGATCGGCTCGTCATTCATGTCACCGGGCGCTCGCTGATGGCGCCCTTCACCTGGACCCTGATCATCAAGGATCCGCAGGGCCGTGTGCTGCTGGAGATAAAAACCGATGACAGCAAGTCGGATGCTTTCTTCGCCCAGCGCGGATATGAAGGGGACTGCTCGAGCTACCTATCCTGCAAACAGCGGTACTACTTCAGTGACCTTCCCAAGGCCGTGTTTGCGTGCTTGCAGCCGGACACGAACCCGGGCGCACATCAGGACACGATGTGGAAGCAGGTCGCCACGGAATTTCTTGCCGGGCACAAAGTATCGCCCGCCATGCAGCAGGCAGCGGTGGCGGAAATGCAGCGCACGCTATCGCGGCCAGGCGAGCTGATCCTGACCGTGCCGGTGTCTCCAGTGCAAAGTGGCCCACCGCTGATCTGGGTGCGGGCCGTACACATGTTCGTACCGATCTTCCAGGAATAGACGCCGCCCCTACCCATCGGCGTCCATTCGCGGAATACTCGGCCATCATCGCTGTGAGATTGTGTCATGACCGAGCTGCTTTCCGCCGACACCCTCACCCCGCAACAGCTTGATCATGCACTGACCCTGCCCGCGCGTTTCTACACCGATGCGCGTATGCCGGCGCTGGATGCCTCGGCGATCTTCGCGCGCAGCTGGCAGCTGGTCTGCCATCAATCGCAATTGGCCGGCGTGGGCGATCACGTGGTGACCGAGATCGCGGGGCTGCCCTTGCTGGTCGTGCGCAGCGACGAAGCGGCGATCCGCGCCTTCCACAACGTATGCCGGCATCGCGCCGGGCCGATCGCCAGTTGCGACGGCAAGGGCGCACAGAACCTGCGTTGCCGCTATCACGGCTGGACCTATGGGCTGGATGGCGTGTTGCGCGGTGCGCCGGAAATGGGCCGGACCCCGGATTTCAATCCGGCAGATATCCGGTTGCCTGAAGTCCGCGTGCACGTCTGGCAGGGATTGGTATTTGTCGCCATCGGCGATGCGCCGCCGTTCGATGCGTTTGTGGCCGGCATCGACGCGCGCCTTGGTCCGCAGCGCCCGCTGCACGGCTATGAATTCCATCATCGCGCCAGCTACGACGTCGCCTGCAACTGGAAGGTCTACGTGGACAACTACCTGGAGGGCTACCACGTACCGCACATCCATCCCGGCTTGAACAGCCTGCTCGATTACCGCAGCTACATCACCGAAACGGCCGAATGGTATTCCTACCAGTACAGCCCGCTGGAGAGCGCATCCGATCTCTACGGCAGCGGCGAGGCTTTGTATTACTTCCTGTATCCGAACGCGATGCTCAACATCCTGCCCGGACGTTTGCAGACCAATCGCGTGCTGCCGGCGGGGGTGGACCGCTGCCGGGTCGAATTCGATTTCTATTACGCGCCCGATAGCAGCGACGAAGCCCAGGTGCGGCGTGCGAAGGACATCCAATTCAGCGATGAAGTACAGGACGAGGATGTAACCATTTGCGAAGACGTGCAGCGTGGACTGGCCTCCGGATCGTATGAGGCCGGCCGCCTGAATCCACTGCGCGAGAACGCCGTGCACCACTTCCACGAAATCATTCGCCGCGCCTATCGCGAGTCGCTCGCCGCCCCGGCGTGAAGGCATCCGGCTTGCGTGGGCCGGCCTGTGAAGGATAGATGACTTGAATGAGGTCGAGCATGGCGGCCGTGGCCGGCCAACCAGTGCTTCCGCGTCTTGAAAAATCCTTTGAAATCAGCCGTATGTTATCCATTGCGTGCTGCCGTCGCGTATGGCCACTGTCTTACTTTCGATAGACATGGCCAATGAAAGCCATCCTGTCTATCAATTGGCTCTTTCACGCCAAACACTCTAATCTTCGTGGCTCCATTCACAACAGCACGGAAGATATAGATGTCGCTGATCAACACCGAAATCAAACCGTTCAAGGCCACCGCTTACAAGGACGGCAAGTTCATTGAAGTCACGGATGCCGCACTGAAGGGCAAGTGGTCCGTAGTAGTGTTCTACCCGGCTGATTTCACCTTCGTCTGCCCGACCGAACTGGAAGATCTCGCCGATCATTACGCCGAATTCCAGAAGCTGGGCGTTGAGATCTACGGCGTCTCCACCGACACGCACTTCTCGCACAAGGCGTGGCACGACACCTCCGATGCGATCAAGAAGGTCAAGTACCCGCTGGTCGGCGACCCGACCGGCACCCTCACCCGCAACTTCGACGTGATGATCGAAGAAGAAGGCCTGGCCCTGCGCGGCACGTTCGTGATCAATCCGGAAGGCCAGATCAAGCTGTGCGAAATCCACGACAACGGCATCGGCCGTGACGCCAGCGAACTGCTGCGCAAGGTGAAGGCCGCTCAGTACGTCGCCGCCCACCCGGGTGAAGTGTGCCCGGCCAAGTGGAAGGAAGGCGCCTCCACGCTGAAGCCGTCGCTTGAGCTGGTCGGCAAGATCTAAGTTTTTCTGCTTCGCTTTGCGGTTCTATCCCCTGCGGAACCGCCGGGCCCGCCACCCCCTCCGGCGGGCCCCCCTTATTCCGAGTCGTCGCCCATTCGCCGTGTGCGGATGCGGCGGCGCTCACCTCAAAACATCCCAAGGAGCCATCACGCATGTTGGATAACGACCTGAAAACCCAGCTCAAGGCCTACCTCGAGAAGGTGGTCCATCCGATCGAACTGGTGGCCTCTCTCGACAGTGGCGACGCCTCGCAGGAAATGCTGGCCTTGCTGCAGGACATCCAATCGCTGTCCGAGCGCATTTCGCTACGCCTCAACGGCGACGATGCGCGCAAGCCCTCGTTCGCGATCAACCGCAGCGGCACCGACGTCGGCGTGCGCTTCGCCGGCATTCCGATGGGACACGAATTCACCTCGCTGGTGCTGGCGCTGCTGCAGGTCGGCGGTCATCCGCCCAAGGTGGAACAGGAAGTGATCGACCAAGTGCGCCATCTCGAAGGCGAATACGTGTTCGAAACCTTCATGTCGCTGTCCTGCCATAGCTGCCCCGACACGGTGCAGGCGCTCAACCTGATGAGCGTGCTCAATCCCAACATCAAGCACGTGGCGATTGACGGCGCGCTGTTCCAGGACGAAGTAGAGCGGCGCCAGGTGATGGCCGTGCCCACCGTCTTCCTCAACGGCGAACCGTTCGACCAGGGCCGCATGTCGATCGAACAGATCGCCGCCCGTCTCGACGGCGGCGCTGTCCAGCGCGCCGCGGACAAGATCAAGACCAAGGCCGCGTTCGACGTGCTGGTGGTCGGCGGCGGTCCGGCCGGCGCGGCGGCAGCGATCTATGCTGCACGCAAAGGCATCCGCACCGGCGTGGCCGCGGAGCGCTTCGGCGGCCAGGTGCTGGATACGATGTCGATCGAGAACTTCATCTCGGTCCCGTACACCGAAGGTCCGAAGCTGGTGGCCGCGCTGGAGCAGCACGTGCACGAATACGACGTGGACGTGATGAATCTGCAGCGCGCCGAGCAGCTGATTCCGGCTGACGAGCCGGGCGGCCTGATCGAAGTGAAGCTGGCCAATGGCGCTTCGCTGAAAGCGAAATCCGTGGTGCTCTCCACCGGCGCACGCTGGCGCAACATCAACGTGCCCGGCGAGCATGAATATCGCAACAAGGGCGTCACCTACTGCCCGCATTGCGACGGTCCGCTGTTCAAGGGCAAGCGCGTTGCGGTGATCGGTGGCGGCAACTCCGGCGTGGAAGCGGCAATCGATCTGGCCGGTATCGTCGGTCATGTCACCTTGCTGGAATTCGACGGCAAGCTGCGCGCAGACGAAGTGTTGCAGCGCAAGTTGCGCAGCCTGCATAACGTCAGCGTGATCGTCAGTGCACAGACCACTGAAGTGCTTGGCGACGGCCAGAAAGTCATCGGCCTGACATATACCGACCGCAGCAGCGGCGCCAGCCATCGCGTGGAGCTGGAAGGCGTCTTCGTGCAGATCGGCCTGCTGCCGAACACCGAATGGCTGAAAGGCACGGTGAAGCTGTCGCCGCACGGCGAGATCGAAGTGGATGCGCGCGGTGAAACCTCGGTGCACGGCGTGTTTGCCGCCGGCGACGTGACGACGGTACCGTACAAGCAGATCGTGATCGCGATGGGGGAAGGCGCGAAGGCATCGCTTAGCGCGTTCGACTACCTGATCCGGCTGCCGGTCGACGAAAAAGAAGAAGCCATCGCTGCGTAACCAGGCGGCGACACGATGGCTTGCCCCGGATCGAATCCGGGGCAAGCTTGGCGCGGGGCGACCGCCAGTCCGTAACGCCGGGTGAACCTCCGCCACTGCATGAAGGTGTAGCCTATTGCCTCGATTCAGGCAGGAGCTCCGCCATGAGTGACAAGCGCGACATCGAAGGTGTCAGCACCTACGAAGGCCCCGCCGGTGGATGGGGCGCGTTGCGCGCGGTAGCGAAAGCGCTGAGCGGGCAGATGGCGATCGGCCGCGAGAGCCTGGCACTGCGCCGCATGAATCAGCCGGAAGGTTTCGACTGCCCCGGGTGTGCGTGGCCCGATCCGAAGCACACCAGTTCGTTCGAGTTCTGCGAAAACGGCGCCAAGGCGGTGTCGTGGGAAGCGACGGGCAAGCGCGTGCGTCCGGAATTTTTTGCCGCCAATCCCGTGTCGTCGCTGTGGCAGTTGAGCGACTACGCCCTGGAGGGCCTTGGTCGACTCACGCATCCCATGGCGTACGACGCGGCGACCGACACCTACGTCGCCATCGAGTGGGACGAAGCCATGCGCCGGATCGGCGCGGCGCTCAATGCGCTGCCGCATCCGGATGCCGCCGAGTTCTACACTTCCGGACGTGCTTCGAACGAAGCGGCGTTTCTGTACCAGGTGTTCGTGCGCGAATTCGGTTCGAACAATTTTCCCGATTGCTCGAACATGTGCCACGAGGCGACCAGTGTCGGCCTGCCACAATCCATCGGCGTCGGCAAAGGCACGGTGACGCTGGAGGATTTCGATCACTGCGACGCGCTGTTCTGCATCGGCCACAACCCCGGCACCAATCATCCGCGCATGCTGGCGACGCTGCGTGAAGTGTCCAAGCGCGGCGTGCCGATCGTGGCGATCAATCCATTGCCCGAGCGTGGACTGGAGCGTTTCACCTCGCCACAGGATCCGGTCGAGATGGTGGCCGGCCGCGCCACGCCACTGGCATCCACGTATTACAAGATCAAGTGCGGCGGCGACACCGCCATGCTCAAGGGCATGATGAAGTGGTTGCTGGAGCTGGATGCCAGCGATCTTTCGCACGGTGGCAAGGGCCTGCTGGATCGCGCCTTCATTGCCGAGCATACGGTGGGTGTCGAGGCGTTGATCGCCGATCTGCAGGCCACCAGCTGGGATGCGATCACCGCGAAATCGGGCCTGTCGCGCGATGAAATCATGCATCTGGCGGAGATCTACGCCAAGGCCGAGCGCGTGATCATCTGCTACGGCATGGGCATCACGCAGCACTCGCACGGCACGCAGAACGTGCAGCAGCTTGCCAATCTGCTGTTGTTGCGCGGAAACATGGGCAAGCCGGGCGCCGGTATCTGTCCGCTGCGCGGGCATTCCAATGTGCAAGGCAATCGCACCGTCGGCATTACCGAGAAGCCGGACGACAATCTCGTTCAAGGCATCGAGAAGGCATTCGGCTTCACTTTCCCCAGGAAACACGGTCATGACGCGGTGGCCGCGATCAGGGCGATTCGCGATGGCCAATCCAAGGCGCTGATCTGCCTGGGCGGCAATCTGGCGGTGGCGATGTCCGATCCGGATGCGACCTTCGCGGCGATGCGCAAGCTGGACCTGGCGGTGCATATCGCCACCAAGCTCAACCGTTCGCATCTGATTCTGGCCAAGCAATCGTTCATCCTGCCGTGTCTCGGACGCACCGAGCTGGATCTGCAGGCCGCAGGCGCGCAGTCGGTCACCGTGGAAGATTCGATGTCGATGGTGCACGCCTCGGAAGGCAGCCTTGAGCCCGCATCGGAACATTTGCGTTCCGAGCCGTGGATCGTCGCCCACATGGCCAAGGCCACGCTGCCCAACACGCGCGTGGATTGGGATGGGCTGGTCGCCAACTATGACCGTATCCGCGAAAAAATCGAGGTGGTGTATCCCGCCTTTGCCAACTACAACGAGCAGATCCGCCAGCCCGGCGGATTTCGCCTGTTTATCGGCGCTTCCGAACGTAAATGGCTGACACCCGATGGCAAGGCCCATTTCCTGATCGGCCGGGGCCTGGATGAGGATCCGCTGCTGAACACCGAGCACCTGACCCTCACCACCATTCGTTCGCACGACCAGTACAACACCACCATCTACAGCCTCAACGACCGTTATCGCGGCATCACCGGGCGGCGTGACGTGGTGTTCGTCAATGCGGCGGATCTGGCGACTTGCGGTTTGCGTCACGGCGACCGCATCGATGTCGAAGTGGTGGGCCCGATGGCTAATCGCGACGACGGACAGGTGCGCGCCGTGCGTGGTTTCACCGCGGTCGAATATCCGATCGCGCCAGGCACCGTGGCGATGTATTACCCCGAGGGCAACGGCCTGGTCAGCCTGGACAGCCACGACGAGCAATCGGGCACGCCGTGCTACAAGTCGATTCCGGTTGCGTTGAAAGCGTCAGGGGCGAACGCCGCCTGACGCTTTCAGGAAAGCTGTTCTTCCAGGCTGCGCGTCAACGGCGTGATCTCGTCGCCGGTGTGCCTGGTTGATGCAGGCTCGATCAACAGCAGCCAGCATTCTTCGTCGGCGACCGGATTGTGGCGCATGCCTTTGGGAATGGTGAGGGTATCGCCTTCGCGCAAGTGAACGACGCCATCTTCCAGTTCCATGCGCAGCTCGCCTTTGACGATATGAAACAGTTCGTCTTCTTGGTCATGCGCATGCCAGACCAGTTGGCCTTTGACCTTGGCGACCTTGAGCAGCTGGTCGTTGACCTTGCCGATGACTTTCGGCGACCAATATTCGGTCACACGGTCAAAGGCGGACAGCAGGTTTTGCGCGACGAGCATGGCGGATCTCGATAAGCTTGCCGGGAAACACGCAAGCGCGGTTACGGACTTGGTACCTTTAAACCGTGCCGCTTG
>Ga0335073_10009342_pt1 | contig 13762 bp, 9 predicted proteins | sample Lox_Sample_22_FD_207093 | JGI IMG/M metagenome (GOLD analysis project Ga0335073, IMG submission 207093) | Soil microbial communities from Loxahatchee National Wildlife Refuge, Florida, United States - Lox_Sample_2.2 | ecosystem: Environmental > Terrestrial > Soil > Wetlands | place: USA: Florida... | reverse complement strand
GCGATGGCCGTTCAATGGAATTCGATGGGCCTGGCAATCGCCAATGCCGCCAAGCACAAGCTCATCGGCCTGCTCCGCGAGAAGCTTCGCGGCGACGGAATTACCGTGGGCGAGGTTGTGGTGCTCGGGACGGTGAAGGGTACCGCTTGGGACACCGGCAGCGCGAATGTCGAACCGCGAACGGTTGCCGGCAAGTTCTGGGATATATACTCCAGCCGCGAATCTGCAGTTGTCACCATATCGTGATGCGCGCGCCGGGAAAGCCCGGAGTATACTTCGAGGTGTGAGATTTCTGGTAAATGGTAGATACTCATGGCGCGCCTTGTTAACGTTGGCTCCCGCCCTGATTGCCTGCGCCCGGACGGCTGGAGCCCAGACCGCTATCCTGCCGCAAGGCGCCCGCAACATCCTCACCTACTCCACCTATCTGGGCGGTAGCAGCGACGACCTGATTCACGCGATAGCTATCGACTCGCAAGGCAACGTCTACCTGGCGGGCGAGACCGCGTCTCCCGATTTTCCGGTCACGGCGGGCGCCTTTCAGACCAAACAAGCCGGCAAGCCCGGAAACGACTGCTCCATCTTCACCGGCTGCTACTTATCGGACGGATTTGTCACCAAGTTGGACCCGTCGGGCAAGATCGTTTACTCGACTTATCTGGGCGGAAGTAACTCCGATGCGGTTCTCGGGATCGCGGTGGATGCGCAGGGCAACGCATATGTGGCGGGAACCACCGCGTCTCCCAACTTTCCGGTCACCGCCGGATCATTTCAAACCGCTCCACTGAGTACTTCCACCCATGCCTTCGTTCTGAAACTCAACTCGTCCGGATCGGCCTTGGTTTTCTCCACCCTGGTCGGCGGATCGGGCGTCGAAAACGTCGCGGGAATCCGTCTCGACACCGCGGGAAACGCCTTCGTCACCGGATCGACCAGTTCGCCGGATTTCCCCGTCACCGCCGGAGCGTTTCAAATCACCGCCGCCAAAGCTTCGCCACCCAACTCGCTTACCCACGGATTCGTCTTCGAGCTGAACGCAGCCGGATCGGCGCTCGTTTACTCCACCTATCTGAGCGGCTCTCAAGGATCAGTTCCCGAGGCAATGGATCTTACTGCCGCGGGCGAAGCCGTGGTCACCGGGATCACGCAGTCGCCCGACTTCCCGGTAACTTCGGGAGCGTATCAAACCACGATCTCTCCTTCCCTCTCAGCCATCGGAGCATCCGGCTCGCGATTCGTGGCGCGGCTCAATGCGAAGGGCAGCGCTCTCCGGTACTCCACATTCCTCGGAGGCGCCGCCAATACAACCCTCTCGGGCATCGCCGTGGATGCCGCCGGCGCGGCTTACATTACCGCCGATACGCTGGCGTCTTTCCCAGCCACGCCGGGAGCCTTCACCGGTCCTGTATCGCCGGCCACGATTCCATCCACCGTGTACGCCGCCAAGCTGAGCGCCGACGGCACCCAACTGGTCTACGCGGCACCGCTGATCGTCGGATCGGGCTCCCAACCCGGCCCGATCGCCGTCGATTCCAAGGGCAACGCCTGGCTCACCGGCCGCACCAGTGACCCCAACTTCGCGGTAACACAAAACGCCTACCAATCGAGCTACGCCGCCTCGGCGTGTTTCGGCGCGCTCGTCGGACCATTCGCCGGAAGCGGTGACCTCGTCAATTGCGGCGATGCCTATCTCACCGAGCTCGACGCCTCCGGATCGAAGCTTCTCTTTTCCACCTATTTCGGCGCCAACGGCGGCGAAGGCGGCTCCGCTCTCTCGCTGGCTCCGGATGGATCCATCTACCTGGCCGGGACCTCCAGCTCCGCCTTGCTCCCCGCCACCGCCGGCGCGCCCCAGACTCACCGCGCCTTCGGACCTGATTGCACCTTCGAAGGCTCGCCTTCCTCCTTCGGCTCGAATATCTGCACGGACGGTTTTCTCTCCCGCTGGAATCCATCGGCGCCCGCACCGGTGATGCCGTTCGAAGTGGTGAATAGCGCCAGCTATCTGCCGGGCGCGGTCTCCCCGGGAGAACTGGTCACGCTCTTCGGACCCGGAATCGGACCCGCTCAGCCGTCCGGGTATCAACTGGATGCCAACGGCCGCGTCGCCACCACGCTCGGCGGCATTCGCGTCCTCTTCGACGGCACTCCCGCGCCGCTGCTTTATGCGGGTCCGAATCAGATCAACACGGTCGTGCCGTCGAACCCGTCATCCACACAGCAAACGCAGGTCGTGGTGGAGAAAAGCGGCAGCAGCGGACCGGCGCAGACCGTCGAGTTCGCCAACGTGAGCCCTGGTTTTGTGATCGTGGCGCCTGGTGTCTTTTCCGCGACCGCTTCCGGCATCGGACAGGCCGCTGCCTTCAACAACCAGGATGGAACGGGAAACGATCCGGCGCATCCGGCTGCGGCCGGGTCGGTCGTGGGAATGTACGTCACCGGCCTGGGCGCGACCGACAAGACCGTCCCCGCGGGAACCATTACCGACCCCTCCTCTCTGCCGGCCAACATGGGGACGATTGAAGTCTTCGTCGGCGGGAAAGGCGCGCAGGTCCTGTATGCCGGGGCCGCGCCGTACAATATCGCCGGCGTGTCTCAGGTGAACTTCGTCATCCCCGCGGGCCTGCCCTCGGGTAATCAGCCGGTGTTTGTCTCCGCCGGACACGTGGAATCAAGTCAGTCCGGCCTCTGGATCACTGTGAAGTAACCGCCCGTGGCGCACGCTTCAGCGTGCAGCGCCGCACTCGTGCCGGCTTTCCGGGGCGTGCAACCGGTTCGATCCGTTTGTCGCCCACGGTAACGCACGCTTTAACGTGTGCGCTTTAGCGTGTGGCACCATTTCGCACGCTTTGGCGTGCCCCCGCGCAAAAAAAATCGGGCAGGCCGCCGGGGTACGTTGGCTGGCCTGCCCGCTGTGGTTCATCGCAAGTGGATGTCCCACCCCGACAACCGCAACCTTAGAACTCGATCTGCGTGGTCGATCCGCCCAACTGAATGTCCTTCAACGTATCGACGTTGCCTTCCTTGTTGGCGTCAACCCTCGTCTCTTCGAATTTCTGCGACGCGCTCTTCGTCTTGACGTCGACGGTGTATTCGTGGCCGTCCGCGCCAGTGAACACGGCCTTTCCGTTGTCGACTTTCACGCGGTACTCACCGGCCTTGAGTTGCACGTTTCCGGCTTTCGACATGTTAGCCAGCGTGACCTCGTAGGTCTTGGACGCGAAAGCAAGGGTCGAAATGGACAGAAGTCCGGCTACAAACAAAATTCTGCTCGTCATGGTTTGGGTTCTCAGAGTGTGTTTTGATTGCCAACCCGAATGCCCCGGCGAGAACTTCTGTTCTTTCCGCCAATGCTGGTTCGCTTGAAATTACTGTTGGCTTACATGTCGAAAGGCGGTGAGAAAGTCCCACCGGTTACGCCCACCCGCTGGATTTTTCGCATCTCCGGAGCGGGTACCTCCACTACCCACCAAATAGGGTGTACCGGACTATGTAACTGTGGCATTGCGCACCCCGCGCTGATGTTGCGCCCCAGGTCCGTGCTCCCCAAAACGCCTGGAGGCCTCTGCGCGCCGCCCGTACGGTGCGGGCGCCGCGCATCCCGGCAGGGGCAACCGCAACTGCCATCGGCAGTGGCCGTGAGCCTGGAACGGTTTCGCCGTGAAATAGATCGGACCGCCCGACACAGTAGTTGCCTCCCATACCGTAAGGGTCGCCGGCGGCCGGAAACCATTTGATCGCTGACCTTCGGGATAGCGGATCGGCGACCACGCACGCCCTTCTCTTCGCGTTCAATTCGGCCGACATTGAACCCGATTCCAAGCCGGTTCTCGAAGAAATCGCACGCGATCTGCGCTCCAATCCCGCGGTACGCCTCGAGATTCAGGGCCTTACCGACGATATCGGCGGCGCGTCGCCGAATCTGGCGCTTTCCGAAAAGCGTGCCGCGGCGGTGAAGTCCTTTCTGGTAAGCGTTGGCGTCGATGCCGGCAGGCTCGCTTCCAAGGGGTACGGGCTCAGCGTGCCGGTGGCGGACAATGCGACGCCCGATGGACGGGCGCGGAATCGAAGAGTCGTTTTCCGCCAACTCTGATCGCGCGGCCGCGCCCCGCGGAAACCGGTGTCTGGGGCGGTTACAATGACTTCGGTGGCCGGCTCGAAACGTCGTAGCCCTCCACCACCAGTGCGGGCCTGAAAGCGTATGCGTATCGGCATTCTCGGCTCTGGATTGATCGGCGGAAAACTCGGAACGATCTTCGCCCGCGCCGGCCATCAAGTTGTCTTCAGTTACTCTCGCAGCCGCCGGAAGCTGCAGGATCTGGCCCGCGAAGCCGGGCCCAACACCCAACCAGGAACGCCCGCCGATGCGGCCCGTGAAGCCGATGCCATATTGCTCGCCGTTCACTGGACGCGCGTGGACGATGTCTTGGCCCAGGCTGGCGACTTATCCGGCAGGCTCCTGCTGACGTGCTCCTTGCCGATGAGCCAGGACGATACCCGCCTCGTCATCGGGCACACCACTTCCGGCGCCGAGGCCTTGGCTGCCAAGGTCCCGGCCGCGCGCGTGATCTCCGCTTTCAGCACCGTTCCCAGCGAGGTGCTGTTCCAGGTGTTCGAGGAACGCCAAAAGAAATCGCGCCCCGACCTGGTTTATTGCGGCGACGACGCTGCCGTAAAAAAGACCGCCGCCGGTCTGATCGGCGACATCGGGTTTCACCCGGTGGACCTCGGCCCGCTGTCCATGGCCCGCTACGTAGAACCGTTCTCGCTGCTGGTGGCGCAACTCGCCTATAACGGCCCCGACGGCCCGGAGTTGGCCTATCGCTTCCAGCGCGTTTCAAAATGAGAGCTCTATGCTTGTACTTTCGGTATGGCAGAACTTCTATGTGATCGTGGGCTCGTGCGCCGGCGCCTTGATCGGTCTACAGTTTGTGGTGCTGAGCCTCGTCTCCAACCGGCCGGAGGTGCGCATGGATCCGCAAACCGGCGCGGCGTTTTCCACGCCGACCATCATTCACTTCTCATCGGTGTTGACCCTGGCGGCGATTCTGTGCGCCCCCTGGGCCACCATCGAAGGCCCCGCGCTGGTTTGGGGCGCATTGGGGCTCGCCGGTGTATGCTACTCCGCCATCGCAATCCGCAGGATGCGCCGGCAGACCGCCTACCAGCTCCAATTCGAGGACTGGCTGTTTTACGTCCTGCTGCCCGTCGCATCCTACGGAGCTTTGCTGGTCTCGGCCGTGGTTGCCACATCGCGCGTATACGAGGCGTTGTTCGCCGTCGCGGCCGCGGTGCTCTTGCTGCTCGTCATCGGCATTCACAACGCCTGGGACGCCGTCACCTACCACCTCTTTCTCAAGAAACCGGACTAACCCATGGAGCTTGCGAACGTTTTGCCGCCTGCCGATGCGGCCGTTGACAACCGATGGCTGATCGCTAACAACTGACAGCTTTGCGGCCGTGGAACCCCGTCAGATGTTTGTAGCTTTCGAGTGCGTTGTAGATGATTGGACACAGCGACGCCCATCGGCCGTGCGAGGACTGCCGGCTGCCCAGCGAGTGCATGCCGATTGCCACGTGCGGAAACTCCCGGCACGTTTTCGGACGGGCCTCATAAATCATGCACAGATTGCCGTTCAGAAAGATGCACGCGTTTCCCGAGTTTTTCAGGATTCGTGATTTGTGCCCGTCGGGGTCGGGCCCGGTATAACGGCGGGCCGCCGTCTCCGGCGTTACGCCAAAGTGTGATGCGATTCGCTCGATGTCCGAATTCGTAACGGACACCACCGAGCACCGGCAGCAATTCCCGCACGCCGTGCAGTCCACGTGCTTCTGCACCTCGCTCGCCAGGATTTGAAACTGGTAGTCGGTGTTGTGCCGCTCCGCCAGGTAGCGGCGGAATTCCAGGTTTTCACCCGCCTTCGCGGTTCCGAGCCGCGCGATTTCCGCCAGGTCGGTTACCACGGCCTCAGAATATCCCCGCGCCCCCGCAGGCGCAAGCCCACCGTGGTCTGGGCCGTACTCTCCGCAACAAGTCGCACGGTAAGCCGCGCCGCCATCCTTCGCCCGTCACACGCTGCGGAAGTCCCTGCTCCAGTCAGTATGCCGAGCCGCCAGGCTGCGTAGAGCGGACCACGCCGTTCTCGACCGAGAGTTCGTAGGCCGTGCCGCCTGTGCCGCTCCACTTCCGAAGATCGAACTCGGCCCCGGCCCTGGCCCGATATACCGCAATGCGGCTCACCGTCAGCGGTGTGCCCGCGCGGCAGATTTGAGGCTTCGTCGCGGCGCGCAGGAAGTACACCGCGCTCTCTCCTACAATGGATACCGCGCCCGTCGGTTCCACCAGCGCCGCCGTTCGCTCGTCAATGGCGATCGCCCGCGCATCCGAAACGTCGTGGTCCATGAGAATGCGGGAAAGGAAGACCAGCAGGCGGCCCATACGGTCGCGCGTCACGAAGTGACTGTCGGTGAGGATGCCCTCGAGAATCGGGATCCGCAGGAAATCGGCGCCGATAGCCACGCGTTCGTGGTAGGGGTCGGCGAGCGCCTGGGCGGACGTGATCGAGTCCTTCTCGGCGGTAAAGGCGTATTGGCCGAGAACCGCCAGTCCGGCGCTGGTGCCGCCGAACGGAACACCGCGGTCGATCAGCGATTGCAGCGCCTCGCGCACCGGCGACGGGCCCCAGGTGCCGATATAATTCCACTGGTCGCCGCCTGCGATCCACAGCGCGTCCGCGTGGCGGATCTTATCCAGAGTTTGCGGGTCGCGCGATTCCTCGGGAGTCTTGATGATGAGGGTCTCCACCGACCGCGCGCCCAGTTTCAGGATGTAAGGGTTATAGGCGTCCGTCCCCGAGGCGCGCACCACCACGACGTGACCCCCACCGGCTTTGGCCGTGAGCCAGCGGAAGGCGGCGTCCACATCTTTGCCTCCGCCCATCAGGACCAGTCCTGCCAGGAAGAGCCCGGCGCCCCGCGTGCGTTCCTTCCGCATTGGTCAAGTGTATCGCTTACGGTGAGGCTAAAACTCGAACATCCCTTTGCGCACACCGGCGCTACGACCGCGGTTCCAGCAGCGTGGCGTGCGTGCGGCGCATCTTCGCCGCCGCCGCGCTCGCTCGAGGATCCTCCTGACCATTGACTCGCGCTGTTTACCCATGTATAGTTCGATGGTGCAACAATTGTGATTCGACCGAGTTCCGCCAGGAGGAATCCATGTCCAGACCACGTTCCGTCTTTTGGGTAACAGGGCCGCTGTTTGCCGGCTTCCTTGCAATTACCGCCACCAATCTTCCGTTTCAGCACGCGCGAGCGGCCGGCGGCACACCGCCCGTCAAGATGACGAAGGAGGAGGATCACAAACGCACCATGGATCTTCTCCACATCACCGAGTTGCGGCGCGGCAAGGACGGCAGGGACAAAACCAGTCCGAACTTCGCCAACTACGACGAGTCCAAGGCAAATCCCTACCCCAATTTGCCGGATCCCTTGACGCTCAAAAATGGCAAGAAGGTCAAAACCGCCGCCGATTGGTGGAATAAGCGCCGGCCCGAAATCGTCGAGGACTTTGACCGCGAAGTATACGGCCGCGTCCCCAAGGTCACTCCCAAAGTCAAGTGGGAGGTCGCCAGCGTCACTCCCGGCAAAAACGGCGACGTCGACATCATTACCAAACAACTCGTCGGTGTGGTCGATAACTCCATCGACCCCGACATCGAGGTCAAAATCGCGCTCACGCTGACGACTCCCGCGTCGGCGACAGCGCCCGTTCCGGTAATCATGCAATTCGGCGGTGGCTTCGGCTTCGGCGGCGGCCGCGCCGCCGAGGCTCCAGCCGGACCACCCTTCGGCCCAAACGCCTTCACCCCGGTTCCTGCATTTCGCGGAGCTCCCGCAGGCGCGCCGCGAGCCGGAGCCCCAGGCGCGACCGGCGCTCCCGGAGCCCCGGGCCGGGCGGTTCCCGGCGGCGCTCCCCGCGGACCGGCCGGACCCACCTGGCAACAACGGGTCCTTGCCAAGGGCTGGGGGTACGCGACCCTGAATCCCGGAAGCATTCAGGCCGACAACGGCGCGGGACTCACCCTTGGCATCATCGGACTCTGCAACCACGGCCAGCCGCGCAAACTCGATGACTGGGGCGCTCTTCGCGCCTGGGCATGGGGCGCCAGCCGCGCCATCGATTACTTCGAAACCGACAAGGCTGTCGATGCCAAACACATCGCCATCGAAGGACACTCCCGTTATGGCAAGGCGGCGATTGTAGCTCTGGCCTACGAGCCCCGCATGTGGACCGCCTACGTCAGTTCCTCCGGCGAAGGCGGCGCCAAGCTCCATCGCCGCAACTGGGGCGAGATTATCGAAAACGTCGCCGGCACCGAAGAATACCACTGGATGGCCGGAAACTTCCTGAAGTACGCGGGACCTCTGAACTGGAACGACCTGCCCGTCGACTCTCACGAGCTCGTCGCCATGATCGCCCCCCGCCCGGTCTTTCTCAGCGCTGGCAAGGGCGGCTACGATGCCGAACCGGGCGGCGACAGTTGGGTGGATGCCAAGGGCACTTTCCTGGCCGGAGTTGGCGCCGGACCCGTATACGCGTTGCTTGGCAAAAAGGGCCTCGGGACTTCGGAGTTCCCGCCCATCGAAACGCTGATCGACACCGGAGACGTAGCCTTCCGGCAGCATTCGAGCGGTCACACCGATCAGCCCAATTGGCCCTATTTCCTCGACTTCGCTGCCAGGCACATGACCCTGACCTCTCGCGGAAACGCTAAAACGGCTGGACTGTAAGGGGTATAAGAACCGACCTGTTTCGCAGCGCCACCACGTTGGCGATCGACATTGGTCGCCTGTCGGCTCACAACCGCTCCCGTAAGGCGGCGGTCGCTCGGACCACTACCTCTTGCGGAAAACGCTATCGAAAGTGACGAGCGTGGAGGTTTGAGGGTTGAAACGGCCCCGGAACCGGTTCGTGATGCTCCGCGGCCGGCGGCCCGGGCATCATCCACGCTGTGAATCTGCGCCAAAAGAGAAGCAGTCGATTTAACACCGCCGACTCCTTTATTGGCAAACTAGCACAAATCCGCGGTCAAGTCACTCCGGCAAATTCGGCGAACCATCGAAAATTCCGCGAGCGATGCCGGACCTGAATCAGCAAGCCCACTATCCCGGCCGGCCATTTACCCGACTCTGGTGCTTAACCCGCCGAGGCCGAAAGATTCGTCGCGAATGCAATATGGACTTCGGCATCCAGGTTCGCGGTGAAGTCCACCACCCGGAATTTCATCGCTTCCAGTTGGTTTCGGGCAGCTTTGTCAAGCCCTTGCAAGAACCACCACACCGGTATCAACGGGCGCTCCGGCGCGATACGAGGAGTCAGGTATTTCAGATCCTTTTCGATCTGCTTGCCAAGCGATGGACCGTTCAGCGCCTTTGCGTCCACTCCCTGGCGGTTCTTGGCCTCGATTTGGAACGCGGTCGACTTCCCGGGTCCCGTCGGCACGTAGAGGATGATGTCCATCGTGCGCTCGCTCCAGGTCGCATCCGGCCCCCGATTGCCCCAGTAAGGATATTGAAAATCGAAATGCCCGATGCCATCGTACTGACCGAAATAATGCCGAACCGCCGCCGCCACAACCGCCTCCCCAATCGCCCCCTTCTCCTTCATCCCGATCGGCCCTCTCGGAATCCGGTTGCTGTCCGCAATAATTTGCCGGGCCTCGGTCAGGTCCCAACGCTCAAAAATGCGCGTCAACCGCTCCTGCATGTCTTCCCGTTTGACGTTCTGCATTGCGGCTGTGATGAATTCCTGCAATGTCTCCATAACGGCCCTCACCCCTTGGCCTCATTATGTCATCGGTACCCCCGTCGGCGAAGAGCGTGGCCTGCACACAGTACCGTTACCCCCGCTGCCCGATCCGTGCCGTCTTGGCATCGCCTTCGTCTTTCGTTCGCCCGTGGCTTCCCGGCCCTGCTAAAATCGAAACAAGTCCCCATGAGCAGCCAAATCTACGACATCCTCGATCAACGTGTCCTCATACTCGATGGGGCCATGGGGACCATGCTGCAGCGCCACAATCCCACCGCCGGCGATTTCGGCTCGGCCGCGCTCGAAAACTGCAACGAGATCCTCCTCCGCACCCGCCCCGACTGGGTGCTCGATATCCATCGCGCCTACCTCGCCGCCGGCTCCGATGTCATCGAAACCAATTCTTTCAATTGCGACGCGATCTCGCTCGCCGATTTCGGGTTGCAGTCGGAAGTTTATGCCCTCAACGTCCTCGCCGCCCAACTCGCGCGCAAAGCCGTCGACGAGTTCTCCACTCCCTCCCGCCCACGCTTCGTCGGCGGCTCCATGGGACCCACCACGAAAGCCATCTCGGTGGTCGGCGGCGTCACTTTTCCCGAATTGATCGACGTCTACTACGAGCGCGGCCGCGGCCTGCTTGATGGCGGCGCCGACATCCTTATCCTCGAAACCCAGAACGACACCCGCACCGTCAAAGCCGGCCTGCTGGCCATCGATAAGCTCCGCGCCGAACGCGTCACTCGGATTCCCGTGATGGTCTCCGGCACCATCGAAGTCATCGGCACCATGCTCGCCGGCCAGACCGCCGACGCCTTCTGCGCCTCCGTCCTCCACGCCGACCTGCTCTCCATCGGCCTCAACTGCGGCACCGGTCCCGAGTTCATGACCGACCACCTCCGCACCATTTCCGAGATGGCGCCGCGGCCCATCTCCTGTTATCCCAACGCCGGCCTCCCCGAGGACGGCCAGTACCTCGAAACGCCCGAATCCGTGGCCTCGCAGCTCGAACGCTTCATCCACAACGGTTGGGTCAACATCATCGGCGGATGCTGCGGCACCACCGACGCTCACATCCGCGCCATCGCCCAAATGGCCGAAGGCAAAACCCCGCGGCGCGTTCCCGCTCCGTCGCACCGCGCCTGGTATTCCGGCGTCGAGTTGGTCGAAGCCGAAGAAAGCAATCGCCCGCTGATCGTCGGCGAACGCACCAACGTCATCGGCTCGCGCCTCTTCAAAAACCTCGTCGCCGAAGAGAAATGGGAGGATGCCACCGAGATCGCCCGCCGCCAGGTGAAGAACGGCGCGCAAGTGGTCGACGTCTGCCTGCAGAGCGCCGATCGCGATGAAATCCAGGACATCCCGCACTTCTACAACAAGCTCATTCACAAGATCAAAGCTCCGGTGATGATCGACACTACCGATCCCAACGCCGTTGACCTCGCACTGACGTACTGCCAGGGCAAGAGCATCATCAACTCCATCAACCTCGAGGATGGCGAAGAGAAATTCGAGCGCGTCTGCCCGCTCGCGCGCAAATACGGCGCGGCGCTGGTCGTCGGATCCATCGACGAAGACAAAGTCCAGGCCCAGGCCTTCACTCGCGAACGCAAACTGGCCGTCGCCGAGCGCTCCTACAAGCTGCTCACCGAAAAGTACGGCATCGCTCCCGAAGACATCATCATCGATCCGCTGGTTTTCCCCTGCGCCACCGGCGACGCCAACTACATCGGCGCTGCCGTCGAAACCATCGAAGGCATCCGTCTCGTCAAAGAGAAGCTCGCATTCGCCAAAACCGTCCTCGGCATCTCGAATATCTCTTTCGGATTGCCCGCCGCCGCGCGCGAAGTTGTCAATTCCGTCTTTCTTTATTACTGTTCCAAAGCCGGCCTCGATCTTGCCATCGTCAACGCCGAAAAGCTCGAGCGCTTCGCGTCCATCCCCGAAGCAGAGCGCCGCCTTGCGGAAAATCTGCTCTTCAACACGCCGCCCGCGGATTCGCCCGACGAATCCCTACGCTCCGCTCCCGAAGATTGGCGTCAGCAGACCACGCAGCAGAAGGTCGCCATCAACCAGTTCCACATCGCCGCTGTTTCCGATCACTTCCGCAAAGCCACCAAGCGCCAGAAGCAGCTCGCCGAGGACCTGCCGCTCGATCAGCGCCTCGCCAATTACATCATCGAAGGCTCCAAGGACGGCCTCGTCGCCGATCTCGGCCGCAAGCTCGCTGAAGGCGTTGCGCCCTTGGACATCGTCAACGGACCGTTGATGGCGGGCATGAGCGAAGTCGGCCGCCTCTTCAACAACAACGAGCTGATCGTCGCCGAAGTGCTGCAATCCGCCGAATCGATGAAGGCTGCTGTGAACTACCTCGAGCAGTTCATGGAGAAAACCGAAACTTCATCGCGCGGCAAAGTAATCCTCGCGACCGTCAAGGGCGACGTCCACGACATCGGCAAGAACCTGGTCGAAATCATCCTTGCCAACAACGGCTACCAGGTCGTCAACCTCGGCATCAAAGTCCCGCCCGAAGTGCTGATCCAGGCCTTTCGCGAGCACAAGCCCGACGCCATCGGCTTGTCCGGTCTGCTCGTGAAGAGCACGCAGCAAATGGTCACCACCGCCACCGACCTCAAGACCGCAGGCATCCACGTGCCGCTCCTGGTCGGCGGCGCCGCCCTGTCCGACAAGTTCACCCGCACCAAAATCGCGCCCGCGTACGGCGAAGCCGTATGCTACGCCAAGGACGCCATGACCGGTCTCAGCCTGATGAACCGCCTCATGGATCCGGCTGAGCGCACTGCCGTGCTCCAAGACCATAAGCCGTCCGGCGAGGCAGCCGTCGCGGTCGAAACCGTCGCCGCTCCCGCGCCCGCGGGAACACAACGCAGTTCCAAGGTTCGCGCCGATCTGCCGATCCCGCCTGCTCCGTACCTGGATCGCAAAGTGCGGACACTCTCGCATCTCAATGAGCTGTGGAGTTACATCAATCCCTACATGCTCTATGGGCGCCATCTGGGCTACAAAGGCAATCTCGAAAAAGGACTCGCCGAGCACGACGAAACCGCGCTCGACCTCGTCCACAAAGTCGACGAACTCAAACACGAGGCCGCCGAATTCCTCAAGGTGAAAGCTGTCTGGCAATTCCTCGAGGCGGAGCGCGACGGCAATTCGATTCATCTCTTCGCCCCCGGCGCCGCGTCGCCCGCTCACACCTTCCGCTTTGGACGGCAGCCGCGCGAAGACGGTCTTTGCCTGAGCGATTACATCCTGCCCGCCGAAGAGGGCCGCCGCGATCATATCGCGCTCTTTGTCGTCACCGCCGGCGCCGGCATTCGCGAACGCAGCCAACGCTGGAAAGAGGCCGGCGAATTCTTCAAGGCCCACGCCATTCAGGCGCTCGCCATCGAAACCGCCGAAGGCACTGCCGAGTGGCTGCATCGCCGCATCCGCGAGGATTGGGGCTTCCCCGATCCGCCATCGCTCACCATGAAGGATCGTTTTGGCTCGCGCTATCGCGGCAAGCGTTACAGCTTCGGCTATCCCGCCTGCCCCAATCTCGACGACCAGGTCGGAATCTGGAAGCTGCTCCAGCCCGAAGACATCGGCGTGCGCCTCACCGAAGGCATGATGATGGAGCCCGAAGCCAGCGTCAGCGCCCTGGTCTTCCACCACCCCGACGCCGCCTACTTCACCGCCGCCGAGTAAGATCATTGTGTGTGCCGGCTGCTCTTTTGCACCGCTTGGTATGCAGTCTGTTGATTAAGTGGCAGCCTATTCTTGAGCCAGCTTGTTCCAGTGCCAGCTTTGTTCGTGTAACAGTTATTTACTGCGCCAGCCTTGCCGTGCGCCCGGTCATTCGTGGGGCAGGTTGGCAACTGTTGGCAACCTGCGGTCCGGTTGCCAACCGGTCCAGGCGAGCGCAGTTCGCCCCCGCCGGCCGGCTGCGCTTCGATG